>JABAOG010010750.1_pt2 | contig 10650 bp, 10 predicted proteins | sample 7062131 | NCBI WGS metagenome assembly JABAOG01 (sample SAMN14538629, study PRJNA623070) | marine sediment metagenome | biome: marine biome [ENVO:00000428]; feature: marine pelagic biome [ENVO:01000023]; material: deep marine sediment [ENVO:00002113] | place: India: Arabian Sea | collected... | reverse complement strand
TTCGACTTCGTGAAGGGCCACGGGCCGAAGATCTTCGAGCCGGTGCGCACGAGCGCGCAGATCGACGCGATGCCCGAAGAGATCGACGCCGAGGAAGAGCTCGGTTACGTGATGGACGCGATCGGGCTGGCGTCCGACGCCCTCGACGTGCCGCTCATCGGCTTCTCGGCGGCGCCCTTCACCCTCGCGGCCTACGCCATCGAGGGCGGCGGCTCGAAGAACTACTTCGAGACCAAGAAGCTCATGTACGGCGACGAGGGGGCCTGGAAGGTCCTGATGACCAAGATCGCCGACGCCCTCGCCGCCTACTTGCTCGCCCAGGCGGACGCCGGCGCGGACGCCCTGCAGCTCTTCGACAGCTGGGTCGGCTGCCTCTCGCCGACGGACTACGAGCGCTACGTCGCGCCCTACACCGAGCGGATCTTCGACGCCCTCGACGAGCTCGACGACGTCCCGGTGCTCCACTTCGGTACGGGCAACCCGGAGCTGCTCGGCCCCATGGCCGAGGTCGGCGGCGACGTCATCGGCGTCGACTGGCGGATCGACCTCGGCGACGCCTGGGACCGGCTCGGCGGTCCGGACGAGGTCGCCGTCCAGGGCAACCTGGAGCCGGCCATGCTGCTGGCGCCGGTGGAGGCCATGAAGGAGGCGGCCGACAAGGTGCTCGAGAGCGCGGGCGGCCACCCGGGCCACATCTTCAACCTCGGCCACGGGATCATGCCCGAGGCGACGGTCGATCAGGTGCGGCAGCTCGTCGACCACGTCCACGAGGCGACGAGCGACTGATGGACCTGGTGGTCATCGGCGGCGGAGTCGCCGGCCTGGCCGCCGCCCACCGAGCGAAGGAGCGCGGCGCCGAGGTCGCCCTCCTCGAGGCGAAGGATCGGGTCGGCGGGCTGGTCCGCACCGAGCGGACCGACGACGGCTTCGTGATCGAGCGGGGGCCGGAGTCCTTCCTGACCCGCGATCCCATCCTCCTCGAGCTCTCCGAGACGCTCGGCATCGCCGACCGGCTGGTGAAGACCGAGGCCAAGGGCGCCTACGTGGTTCATCGCGGTCGGCTGGAGCGCATTCCGCCCGGCTTCCAGCTGCTGGCGCCGCTCGACGCCAAGGCCTTCTGGAAGACGCCGCTGGTGAGCCGGCGGGGCAAGCTACGGGCGATGCTGGAGCCGCTCCTTCCGGCGAGCCCCCGCGAGGACGAGAGCCTCGCCTCCTTCGTGCGCCGGCGCTTCGGCGACGAGCTGCTCGTGCGCCTGGCGCAGCCGCTCGCGAGCGGCATCTACGGCGCCGACCCGGAGAAGCTGGGGCTGCGGTCGACGCTTCCGCGCTTCCTCGACGCCGAGCGCAGCGGCTCGGTGGTGCGCGGCCTGCGCGCGGCGGCGACGGAGAGCGACCGCGCCGCTGGCGCGCGCTACGGGCTCTTCGCCAGCTACGACGGCGGCATGCAGGTGCTCACCGACGGCTGGGCCGAGGCGCTCGGCGACGTGATTCGCACCGAGGAGCCAGTCCGAGCCCTCGAGCGAAAGGGCGAGGGCTGGGTCGTGCGGAGCGACGCGGGCGAGCTGGAGACCGAGGCCGTGGTGCTGGCGACCCCCGCGCCGGTGGCCGCCGAGCTCCTGGCGCCCCTCGAGCCGAACGCGGCCGCCGAGCTGCGGGCGATCGAGCTCGGCTCCGCCGCCACGGCGACCTTCGCCTACCGGAGCGAGGACCTGCCGCCGCTCGACACCGCCGGCTTCGTGGTGCCCGCCGCGGAGGGGACGCCGGTGCTCGCCTGCACCTTCTCCAGCGCGAAGTGGCCGCATCGGGCGCCCGAGGGCAAAGCGCTGATCCGCGTCTTCTTGGGCGGCCACACCAACCAGGACGTGGTGACCCTCGGCGACGAGGCGCTGATCCGACTGGCGCGCAAGGGGCTGCGGGACCTGATGGGCGTGACCGCGGAGCCGCTCTTCGACCGGGTCGACACCTGGACCGGCGCGATGCCGCGCTACGAGGTCGGCCACCACCGCCGCATCGATCGCATCGAGCACGCGGTGGCCGCTCTCGGCCCGCTCCGCCTCGCCGGCGTCGCCTACCGGGGCGTCGGGCTGCCCGCCGTCACCCAGGGTGGCCGCGGCGCCGCCGACACGCTCCTCGAGCTCACTCGCAGCTGACGCGGGCGGCGAAGACGCCGTTGCCGCCGGAGCCATAGACCCACTCGAGCGGGCCCTCGGGGGCGGCCAGGTGGTGCATGTCCCCGATGGGCGAGGGGGCGAGGCCGACCTCGCGCATCGGCGCGCGCAGGTCGGCGACCAGCATGGGGTTCGAGAGCATCGCCATTTCACCCCGGACGAGCAGCGCGCCGCCGAAGGCCGAGTCGTCGCTGGTGGCGAGCGAGTCCTCCGGGGTGAGCCCCGCGCCGAGGGAGAAGCGCTCCAGCGTCCGCGTGGTTGGGCCGCTGACGAAGAGCTCGCCCTCGTGAGCCACCACCGCGCGGTTCCAGCGGCGGCCGGTGAGCCGGTGCTCGTCGGCGATGGATCCCTCCGGCGAGAGCCAGACCAGCCACTGCTCGGTCTCGCCCGCTTCCCCCCGCTCCTCGATGACGAAGGCGCCGGCGTCGGCGAGCGCGAGCGAGACCGGGCGGCCCGTGGTCCGGACGGTCCAGCGTTCGACCGGCTCGGCCGGCGTGGTGAGGTCGAGCCAGGTGATGGAAGCCTCGTCGACCGAGCGGGAGGCCACCACGAGCTGGGTCTCGGTCGCGGCCAGGTCGAGAACGGCGTCGTGGGGAAGCCGGAAGCCCCCGACCCGGCTCGGTCTCGCCGGATTCGCCAGCGAGTAGACGAGCAGGTTCTCGTCGTCCTCGGCGAAGTCCAGCAGGCTCACCAGGTGGCCGTTGGCGATGATCAGCCCGCCCTGAGCGCTCGGCCGTTCCTCGACGTTGCCCAAGGGCGTCAGCTCGCCTCCGTCGGCCGCGTAGACCTCGATGCCGACCGACTGGCGGTAGAGGAAGCCGTCCCGGTAGGCCAGGGGGCCGTTGCAGAAGCAGGGCTCGCCGAGGCGCTCGCCGGCCTCGATGGTGCAGCTCGTCGGGCGGACGGAGCCATCGGGCGACGACCCGCCATCCAGCGTGGGGACGGTCAGGTCCGGGGCGGGCCCACCGTCGAGCGCCGGCGTGTCGTCGAGCTGGTGCGAGCTGCCGCAGGCGGCGAGGAGAAGCGAAGCGATGAGGACCCGTTGCATGACGAAAGCATGGCGGGAGAGCTCCGGGGGTGGGGAATACTCGTTCCCTATCGCCGCCATTGGATTGGCTGATGCCCCTCGACCCTGGCGCGCTCAGTTCTCTTGTGCGCGGCCGGTCATCGGCACGAAACGCACGCCATAGACCACCCGCCGCTCGGTCGAGCCGTCCGCGGCCTTGTCGATGACCACCAGCTGTTGGTCGAAGGTGCCGCCCTCCGGAGCGATCAGCCGACCCCCGGGCGCGAGCTGGTCGATGAGGGGCTGAGGGATCTCCGGCGGCGCGGCGGTGAGGATCACCGCGTCGAAGGGCGCCTCCTCCGGCCAGCCGGCGTAGCCGTCGCCGATGCGGACGTGCACGTCGTAGCCGAGCTCTTCGAGGACGGCGCGCGCCCGCTCGCCGAGCGGCGCGACGATCTCGATGCTGTAGACCTCGGCGCCCATCTCGGCGAGGACGGCGGCCTGGTAGCCGGAGCCGGTGCCGATCTCGAGCACCTTGTCGCCCGGCTCGACCTGGGCCAGCTCGGTCATGGACGCGACGATGTAGGGCTGGCTGATGGTCTGGCCGTGGCCGATCGGGATCGGGTGATCCTGGTAGGCGAGGTGGGCGTCCTGCGGGTCGACGAAGCGGTGGCGGGGCACGTTCGAGACCGCCTCGATCACCCGCTCGTCGCGCACGCCGCGCGCGGCGATCTGCTGTCGCACCATGGCTCGTCGGTCCATCTCGTAGCTCTCCTCGTCGTCCGCAGTGGTCGGCTGGGCTCCCGTCGGCGGCTCTTCTTGGCTCCCGCAGGCGCCGGGCCCACAGGCCAGCAGCCACATCAATCCCCACCATCGCATGCTCGATCCCTTCGGCCCATGGGCGCTGGCGCAAGGGGAACGGTGGCAGCGCCCCGCCGCTTGCGATAGAGCGGGGGGGTGACCCGCAGCGTCATCGGCACGTGGCTCGCCTTTCTCGCCCTGGGGGGATGCGAGTCCGGCCTCGTGGAGGTCGACGGCCCCTGCACGACCAGCTTCGACTGCGTCGACGGAGCGGTCTGCTTCGCGTTGCCCGGCGCCCCCGAGGGGCAGGGTCGCTGCATGGCGAAGTGCACCACGGACGAGCGGCTCTGTGTCGGCGGTGAGGTCTGCTTGGGCGCGGCGAGCGATCCGAGCACCCGGGTGTGCTACCTCGGCGGACCCAACGCCCTGGGCGCCGAATGCGCGGATACGACCGACTGCGAGCTGGGCTCGGTCTGCGTGGACCTCGGTGACGGGACGGTCCCCACCTGTGTCCTCGCCTGCGATCTGCGCGCCCCCGGCTGCCCGATGGGCTATTCGTGCGAGGTCCTCACCGAGCCGGCCGGCTTCTGCGCGCTCGTGCCCGAAGAAGAGGTCACGCCGTGACCTACCGGACTTCGATGCCGATCCGCTTCGGCGACGAGGACCACGCGCGCATCGTCTACTTCCCGCGCTTTCTGCACTTCTTCCACTGCGCCTTCGAGGACTTCTTCGGGGACAACGGGATCCCCTACCGGGAGTCGCTCGAGGCCGACCAGACCGGCTGGCCGGCGGTGCACGTGGACGTGGACTTCCAGAGCCCGCTCCGCTTCGGCGACGTCTTCGACATCGACGTCTGGGTGAAGGAGCTGGGCACCAAGTCGGCCACCTTCGCCTATCGCGGGCGGACCGAGGGCCGGGACGTGGCCACGGCGACGATCACCGTCGCCTGCATCGACATGGGCACCTTCCGCGCGCAGCCCATCCCCGACAAGTACCGGGCCCTCTTCGAGGCTCACCGAGAGCCGCCCACCGATTGACGCGCGTGACGCGCTGCGTCGAAATTTCAGGAGAAAAAGCGCCTGCATGGGTGGGGGTGAGCCATGTATGCTCCGCGAACCATGTCTCTGGCTACCTCTGCAGTGGAGGCCGCGCGCGGCTACCTTCGTGACAACCCCAGCGAGATCACTCGCGCCATCCGGAACGCCTTCGGGCTCCGGGTCGGGGTGCCGCTGGCGGCCCTCCGATGGTTCGGCAAGCAGGCGGAGAAGGCGGGCAAGGTCGAGGACCTGAAGATCGACGCCGTGCCTCCGGGCATTCGTGTGTCGGCTTCCGTCGACCTGATGCAGACCCCCATCCGCGCCGGCGCGATCATCTACATCGACCGCATCGTCTTCGACGACGACGAGATGACGCTCGCGCTGCGCCTCGAGGAGGTGCTGCTGAAGCTCAACGGCGACGCGCAGACCCCCGTGGCCGCGCTGATCAAGTCCGGCGCCCTCGACCTGTCGAACCCCGGCAGCCTGGTCGGCTTCATGCCGAACCGGAACCCGATCATCGCGGAAGCGAAGGACAACCGAATCACCCTGGACCTGATGCGCGACCCGCGGATCGGTCAGAACCCCTTGGTCCGCTCCCTCGTCGCGGTGCTCACCTCGTTCGTGACCCTCCGGGACATCGAGAGCGACGACAAGCACCTCGAGATCGGCTTCCGGGCGCTCCCGTCCGGCATCAGCGGCGCCGCGCGCAACCTCCGCCGCCACGTGCTGATGCCCTCCCTGGGCAAGCTCCTCCCGCGCTGAGCGCGTTCAGAGCGCGACGCGGATTCCGAGCCGGACGAGCCCGCTCGCGCCGCGCATCGCGAGCACCCGTCCGCTCGGTGATCGTGCACCGAGGCCCCAAGGGGACAGGTGCACGCCGAGGTCCAGCCGCAGCCCGAGCCGCTCGGTCAGGGTGAGGCCGACCGATCCGGCGATCTCCGCGGCGGCGCTCCACCGAGACCTCGCCCGCGTGCGCACGCCCTCCTGATCGCTGCGCCCCGCGAGCCGAACCCAGTCGAGCGCCAGGCCGGCCCGCGCGCCGAGCGAGAGCCACTGCCAGCGGTGACTCCAGGAGAGGGACGCACACGTGCTCACCCAGCGACCGAGCACCGAGCCGAGCGGATCGCTCTCGCTCGCCCGTGCGCCGTCGACGCCGAGGGCCACCACCCAGGCCTCGGCGGCGCGCCAACCCAGCGAGCCGTGAGCGCCGACCCAAGGCGAGCCGGGGGCGGTCCACAGGCCCGTGCCCGCGACGGTCAGCTGCCATCGCCCCGGGCCTCCATCGGTCTGGTCGCCGCCGGCTCCCGCCTGCTCGACCGCGCTCGGTTCGCGAGCCGGTGGACGCGCGTCCCCGGATGCCTCCACGGCGCCCGCCGGGCGCTCGGGCGCGGCCCCCGCGACTCCGTCCTCGGGCGCGGCGAGGGCGCTGGTCGTGCGTTCGTGGTGGTCGACCGCCTCGTCGGCTCGCTCGGGCTCTCCGTGCGACTCGCTCGTCGGCTCGGGCTCGCTCCCGGGCTCGGGCGGCCCGCGGATGAGCGCCGCGACGCCCATGCCGATGGCCCGCGGTCGTGCGGACGGGGGCAAGTCACCCACATCGATCGTCCGGCGGCGAAGGCCGTCCGGCGCTTCGACGAGGACCGAGACGAAGGTCCGGTCCTCGCACGGGGTGTCGACGACGAAGGTGACCCGAGCTTTCGGCTCCTGCGGGCCGAGCTCGACGTCGAGCGCCGCGGCCACGGTGCGATCATCCCACCAGTCGGGCGCACAGCTCGGATGGGACAGCTCGAGCTGTGCCTGCGCGAGACGGGGGGCGAGCACGCCGAGGACGGCGAAGAGGGACAACCAGCGGAGGGCGGACATCAGGGCGATGTGGCGAGCCGACGCAGTCGTTCGGTGTGGGGTGGGGTGCCATGACGCGCCAGGCACTCGTTCGCCTCTCGCCGGGCCTCGTCGGGGCTCCCGGTGGCGTCGAGGACCAGGGCCATCGAGGAGCACACCTCGGCGTCGAAGAGCCTGGGGACCCCCAGTCGGCGCGCCAGGCGGAGGCTACGGAGCGCGCCCGGCGCGTCGTCGAGCGGTCCGAGCTGCAGCCGGGCGAGGGTGATGGCCGCCAGCGGCGCCTCGGGGTGGTCGGGGTGATCGCGGAGGATGGCCTCGAGCGGCTCCCGAGCGTCGGCGGCGCGGCCCGCGCGGCGAGCCACGTCCGCGGTCCGCAGCAGCTCGGAGGGAACGGCCTCGACCGGCTCTTCCGCGTCCTCCGCCTGGGGTGCGCCTCGGGGTGGCGCCGGCCGAGGGGCCGGATCGTCGTGCGCCGGCTCGGCGTTCGGCGGCGTGATGGCCACGGGCGGCTCGGCCATTGGCTCTTGCGGCGTCTGCTCGGCGACCACCGGCGGCGCCTCCAGCTCGAGTCGCTCCCCACCGGTCAACACTCGTCGCCCGTCCGTGAGGGTGTCGCTCTCGACCCGCACCCGGCCGTGCTCCACCTCGACGACGAGCATCGTCTCGCCACGGTCGATCACGAACGCGGTGCCGAGCACCCGGACGGTCGCCAGGCCGGCGTCGATGACCCACTCTCGCGGTCCGTTGGGCGTCACGTCGAATCGGGCGCGTCCCCGAACGAGCGCGAGCTCGAGCCGCTCGGAGTCATTGCGTTGCGGCTCGACGCGCGCACCCGCGGCGAGCTCGATGGTCGAGCGGTCCGCGAGCCGCAGCGCCCGGGGCTCGGCGACGCACTCGGCGGCGTGCAGCGGCGTCCCATCGGCGTGGTGGAGCGGCCCGGGTGGGGAGCCGGGCCAGGCCCACGCCGTCAGCGCCACGACGGACGCGACCAACAGCCCGGCCGCACCGACCCGAAGGACCCGTGTTCGGCGCCGCCCTGCCATGCGCGCGCGAACACCACGCCACGTCGAGTGCAGTCGCTCTTCATCGGCGTCCTGCACCAGCTCTTCACCGATGGGGGAGGGGATCACGTCGTCTCTCCCAACGCGGCCCGGATGAGGACGTCGGCGGCCCGAATGCGGCGCTTCGCGGTGGCCAGGGAGCAGCCGACGATGGAGGCGATGTCCTCGAGCTTCTCACCCTCGACGCGCCGGAGCATCCAAGCGTTCCGTTGATCGGGATGGAGCTCGGTGAGGATTCGGTCGATGCGGCTCAGCTCGGCGATCCGGTCCGGCGAGCAGTCGGGCGAAGCCACCATCGCCAGCGTCGCGTCGTCCAGACCGCGGTCGAGGCCCAGGGCCCGCCGGAAGGCCATCCGCCGCTGCCGGCGTCGCACCCGCCGCACGGCGATGCCGAAGAGCCAGCTGCGGAACGCCTCGGGATGTCTCAGCGTGCGCAGCTTGGTGAAGGCGTCGGCGAAGGTGTCCTGGACCACGTCGTCGGCCTCGGCCGTTCGTCGCAGCAGCCGCTCGGCCAGCGCGAGCACCTTCGTGGCGTAGCGGCGGAAGATCGCCTCTTCGGCCCAGGCGTCGCCGCGGAGCGCTCGTTCGACCAGGGCCTCGTCGCTGGGGGCCCGGTCGCGAGCCACCACGATCGCGCCCTTCTTCTCGGGCGCTCCGTCGGGCGGACGGGAATCATGGTCGCGTGCGGTGGACATCGGGTGGACGTAGGGCGTGGGGAAGCGCGAGAACGGCTCAAATTCGCGCGATGAGGTCGGCGATGAGCCGTTTCACCACCGCCGCGCGCCCCACCCACATGCGTATCTCCCCGATCCTAGCGTCCCTCCTCTTGATTGCCTCTTCTGGCTGTGACGACGAGTTCCAGGCGCTCGACGACGACGCCGGCATGGGGGACGCGGCCCCGGCGGACGCCTTCACCGAGTCCGGACCGAGCATTCGCCTGCTGGCGGCCGTAGGAGGAGACAGCGTGTTCCGGGTCTCCGATGGCACGAGCGCCGTCGCCGCCGGCGGGCCGGATGGCTGGTACTGGACTCCGGCGCACGAGGGGACCCTGGAGGGGTTCTTCGGCTACTGGCCGGCATCCGGCGGCACGAGCCGCTGGTGGCCCATCAGCGACCGCTTCTGTGGCTTCGAGGAGCGGATGTACTCCTTCGTCGGCGGGTTCACCCGCTCGCCGGAGGACGGCGACGTCTTGGACTCGCCGGTCGAGCTCACGGTCGTGTCGAGCGAGACCCCCGAGGAGCAGAAGCGGCTCGCGCTGGAGGGGGACGTGTTCGTGTCGCGGTGCGTGGTCGGCCCGCAGGGCTTCGTTCACTTCGTGGGGACCGTGGCCCGCGGCACCGACCTCGGGGGCGGGCCCCTCGGTGACGAGCTGCCCGGCACCGAGCGGAGGGTCGCGTTCGTCGCGTCGTTCGACGGAGAGCTCCGGCACCGCCATTCCCGCGCCATCGGCGTCGATCCCACCGCGGCGGGCGTGTACGCCGCACCGATTCCCGGCGGAGGGACCGTCCTCTACGGTCGCCGCCTCGCGGACACGCTCTGGGGCGAGCCGCTGCCCGCGGCGGAGGGCTTCTTGGCGGCGGCGGACGTCGCAGCCGGAGAGGTCGTGGGCGCCTGGGGGGTCGAGGGGCTCGCGCCGACGGAGCCGGTGCCGGCCTATGGCGCCGATTCCGTGTTGATGAGCTTCCTCTTCCAGTCGGAGACCGCGAGCATCGGGTCGCAGACCCTCGCTCCGAGCGCTCCGCTCGAGCCCACGTCCGAGCTCTACGCCTACCTCCTCTTCGACGGGACCGAGCCCTCGGAGGTGGGGGTCGCGTCGCTCTATCCCGCCCCCCTGCCTGGCGGCTTCTCCATTCCACCGCTGAGAGGCTACGGACTGATGGTCGGGGAGAGCGACCCGCCGTGGCGGGGACCGGCGGAGACCATCGTCGACGCGCGCTTGGGGGTCGGCACCGGAATCGAGTGGTTGCTGGGAACGGACGCGGAACACAAGGAGGGGGCGCTCTTTCCCCTCTCGCGGGACACCGCCGTCGGCCCCCCCGCGTTCGATGGTTCCACCCTCGTCACGACGCTCCTCGCCGACGGGGAGCGAACCATCGGGACGACGACTTTCGGAGTCGCTGGCGAGCGGCGGATCTACCGGATCGAGCACTCCGTCGAAGGCGAAGTGGTCGGCGCCCCGGTGGACCTCGGTCCCGCCGATGCGTTGGCCGGGTCCACGTCGGCCCAGATCCTACCGGATGGCTACCTGGTGCAGCGATCCGATGGCGACCTCGAGGTGGTCGGGGCCGGGGGCCGCACGGTCCATGACATCCCGGTCACGGCCACGGCCTCGACGACCTGTTCCATCGGTGGAGAGCGGGCCTGGATGGAGCTCGAATCGTCTCGGGCCGCTCGTTGGATCGTGGACGTGGACTGCCCTGGAGCGTCCGAGCTCGAGCTGAGCGTGGGGAACCAGTCGGTCACGATCCCTCGGTCCCAGGGATCGGCCATCGTCTCCGTCTTCCTACCCGACCGCTAGATCAGCGGGCCCGGGCAGCCGAAGTCGACGTTCACCTCGCCCACCGAGCCGGACTGCAGCTGGTCGCACTCGGCGCCGTAGAAGGTGATCGTGTTGGTCGCTTCGTCGTAGTCCCAGCCGCTGGTGCGCGCCTCGTTGCGCGGGATCAGCGGTCCGTCGTCGAAGCTCACCTGCAGCAGGCTCGGGTCCCGGGACGCGCCGCCGAGGGCGATGGTGCAGC
>JABAOG010002565.1_pt1 | contig 10653 bp, 8 predicted proteins | sample 7062131 | NCBI WGS metagenome assembly JABAOG01 (sample SAMN14538629, study PRJNA623070) | marine sediment metagenome | biome: marine biome [ENVO:00000428]; feature: marine pelagic biome [ENVO:01000023]; material: deep marine sediment [ENVO:00002113] | place: India: Arabian Sea | collected... | reverse complement strand
AACGGCTACCTGCACATCGGCCACGCCAAGAGCATCTGCCTGAACTTCGGGCTCGCCGAGCTCTCGCCCACGGGCCGCTGCAACCTGCGCTTCGACGACACCAACCCGGAGGACGAGAGCCCCGAGTACGTCGAGGCGATCCGGCGCGACATCCGCTGGCTCGGCTTCGACTGGGGCGAGCACGAGTACTTCGCCTCCGACTACTTCGACCAGCTCTACGAGTGGGCCGAGAAGCTCGTGGAGAAGGGCCTCGCCTACGTCGACAGCCGGCCCCTCGAGGCCATCCGCGAGACCCGCGGCGACTTCCATCGCCCCGGCGAGGACAGCCCCTTCCGTGACCGGAGCGTGGAGGAGAACCTCGAGCTGCTGCGCAAGATGAAGGCCGGCGAGTTCGAGGAGGGCTCGGCGGTGCTGCGGGCGAAGATCGACATGCAGTCGAAGGACCTGAAGCTCCGCGACCCGCTGATGTACCGGATCCAGAAGGTCAGCCACCACCGCACCGGCGACGAGTGGTGCATCTACCCGATGTACGACTGGGCCCACGGCCAGTCCGACGCCATCGAGGGCGTGACCCACTCGCTCTGCACCCTCGAGTTCGAGAACCACCGGCCGCTCTACGACTGGTTCCTGAAGGCGCTCGAGATTCCCCAGCCCCCGGAGCAGATCGAGTTCGCGCGGCTCAACCTCAGCTACACCGTGCTCAGCAAGCGCAAGCTGCTGCAGCTGGTGGAGGAGGGGCACGTCGCCGGCTGGGACGATCCGCGCATGCCCACCATCGCCGGCATGCGCCGCCGGGGCTTCACGCCCGAGGCGATCCGCGCCTTCGCCGATCGCATCGGCGTGAGCAAGAACGACGGCGTGGTCGATGTCGGCCACCTCGAGTACGCCATCCGCGAGCACCTCAACGAGACCTCGTTCCGGAAGATGGGCGTGCTGCGGCCGCTCGAGCTGGTGATCACCAACTGGCCCGAGGGGAAGGTCTACGAGGCGGAGCTCGACAACATCCCGAAGAACGACGACGCCGGAAAGCGGAAGGTTCCCTTCGCCGGTCGGGTCTACGTCGAGCAGACCGACTTCATGGAGGAGGCACCGAAGAAGTGGTGGCGCCTCGCGCCGGGCAAGGAGGTCCGCCTCCGAGGCGCGGCCCTCATCACCGTCGACGAGGTCGTGAAGAACGACGACGGCGAGGTGGTCCAGCTCCGCTGCTCCTGGGATCCGGAGTCGGAGGGCGGCAACGCCAGCGATGGTCGGAAGGTCAAGGGCACCGTCCACTGGGTCAGCGCGGACCACGCGGTGGACGCGGAGGTCCGGCTCTACGATCGGCTCTTCAAGGAAGAGGATCCCAGCGGCGACCTGCTCGGCAGCCTCAACGAGGACAGCCTCGAGGTGCTCACCGGATGCAAGGTGGAGCCCGGCGTCGCCGAGCTCGAGCCGGAGAGCCGGATCCAGCTCGAGCGGACCGGCTACTTCGTGACCGACCAGAAGGACCACGTACCGGGTGAGAAGGTCGTCCTGAACCGCACCATCCCGCTCAAGGACAGCTGGGCGAAGCTCGCCAAGAAGATGGGTGTGCGAAAGTAGCCCCCGTGGCGGCCATCGACATCGGCTCGACGCTGGGCCCCTATCGGCTGGTCGCCGAGCTGGGGGAAGGAGGCATGGCGCGCCTCTTCCTGGGTCTGCGGACCATGCCCGACGGGTCGACGCGCGAAGCCGCCATCAAGGTCATCCGCCCGGAGCACCTCAGGGACGAGGCCTTCATCGAGATGTTCCTCGACGAGGGCCGCATCGCCTCCTACGTGCAGCACCCTCAGGTGATCCGGATCACCGAGGTGGGCGAGGTCGAGGGGACCTACTTCATGGCGATGGAGTTCCTCCACGCCGTGACCCTGGCGACCTTCCTCAAGGAGCTCTACCGCATGGGCCGCCGACCGAGCCCAGAGGTCGCGGTGGCCATCTGCACCCGCGTGGCCGAGGGACTGCACGCCGCCCACGAGACCCGCGACGACAGCGGCCAGCTGCTCGACGTGGTGCATCGTGACGTGAGCCCCTCCAACATCCTCTTGGGCTGCAGCGGGTCGGTGAAGCTCATCGACTTCGGCATCGCCAAGGCCCAGGGGCGGTTGCACAAGACGTCCTACGGCCGGACGAAGGGCAAGCTCCGCTACATGGCGCCAGAGCAGATGCGCCGGCAGCCCGTCGACAAGCGGGCGGACATCTGGGCGCTCGGCGTCGTGCTGTGGGAGACGTTGGCGACCCGCCGGCTCTATGGCAGCTCGGGCGATCTCGACGTGGTGCGCACCGCCCTCGAAGGCGGCCTTCAGCCACCCGGGGCGTACGCCGACGTCCCCTTCGCCATCGACCGCGCGGTCATGCGCTGCCTCCAGGTGGACCGCGACCAGCGGCCACCGACCGCCGGCGAGGCCGCGGAGATTCTCCGTCAGTCCTCACCGGAGGCCGCGGCGATCCGTGACCGCGAGCTGAGCTCGCTCGTCTGGGCGGTCGCCGGCCACGTCCTGGACAACCGGGCGAAGGCGCTGCCGATCGAGCTCCCGACCCGCAAGACGCTCACCACCCTCGAGCCCAAGCCGCAGGTCGCGCTCCAACGGTTCAGCGAGTACCTCGACGAGGACGACGACGCGACCGTCGTCGGCGAGCTCAGCGAGGACGACCTGGCCTCCATCGGGGCGAAGTCGGCGTCCCTCACGCCGCCAGACCCGGACGACGAGAAGGCGACCCGGCGAGCCATCCCCCGACCCGGGCGCGAAGAGCCGACCCGCCGTGCGATCCCCAGCAGCCGAGCGGCCCCGACCGTCCGCTCGGTCGATGGCGCACCGCCGCAGCCGGCGGTCCAGGCGGACACGCCCGCCCAGCCGGCGCCAGCACCCGCGGCCCAACGGGCGGTGAGGACCGGCGGTCATCCGCCCACGCCGGCAAAGCGACCGATCCCGGTCTGGCTCTTCCTGGTCCTGGCCTTCGGCGGCGCGATCCTCACCGGGGTGATCTCCTACGCCCTGGTCCGCTACCTGTGAGGAAGAGCCGGTGAGCGACGAGCGCGGCAGCGTCCGCTACGAAGACGTCGACGAGGGCTACTTCGAGCAGCGAGGGCTGCGACGCTACGCCGGCGTCTGGTCGCTCTGGGCCCTGGGCGTGGGCGCGGTGATCAGCGGCGACTTCTTCGGCTGGAACTTCGGCCTCGCGGCCGGCGGCTTCGGCGGGCTGCTCGTCGCGACCGGCATCGTCACCGTCATGTACCTCGGCCTCTGCTTCAGCATCGCCGAGATGACCGCCGCCCTGCCCCACACCGGCGGCGCGTACTCGTTCGCGCGCTCGGCGATGGGGCCCTGGGGCGCCTACGTCACCGGCCTCGCCGAGAACCTCGAGTACGTCCTCACGCCGGCGGTCATCGTCGTCGGCGTGGGCGGCTACCTGGGCTCGGTCTTCGGTACCCCACCAGAATGGGCGCCGGTCTGGTGGGCCGGCTGCTACGCGCTCTTCGTCGGCCTCAACATCGCCGGCGTCGAGACCTCCTTCCGCTTCACCGTGCTGGTGACCATCCTCGCCCTCGCGGTGTTGACCGTCTTCTGGGTCGGCGCGATCCCCCACTTCGACTGGTCGGTCGCCGAGGGCAGCCGCGGCTACTTCCCGACCGGCGCGATGGGCGTCTTCGCCGCCATGCCCTTCGCCATCTGGTTCTACCTGGCCATCGAGGAGCTGCCGCTGGCCGCGGAGGAAGCGCACGATCCGGTTCGCGACCTGCCTCGCGGGCTCTTGTGGGGGCTCCTGACCCTCATCATCGCGGCCTTCCTGACCCTCTTCCTCGCCGCCGGGATCCCGCCCGGGACCGACGCCCTCGCCGAGAGCGAGGAGCCCCTCTTCGCCGGGCTGGTGACGATCTTCGGCGAAGGCATCGGCGCCAAGGCGCTGGCGCTGCTGGCGGTCACCGGGCTCATCGCCAGCTTCCACTCGATCATCTTCGCCTACGGGCGGCAGATCTACTCGCTCTCCCGCGCCGGCTACTTCCCCCGTTGGCTCTCGCTCACCCACCCGAAGCGGAGGACGCCACACGTCGCGCTCATCGTGGGTGCCCTCATCGGCTACGGCGTCGCCTGCCTCATCCACTTCCTCGGCTCGGAGCACCCGGTGGGCGCCGTGCTGCTGAACATGGCGGTCTTCGGCGCGGTGATCGCCTACGCGCTGCAGATGCTGAGCTTCCTCCTCCTGCGCATCCGCCGCCCGGAGATGGAGCGCCCCTACCGAAGCCCGCTCGGCAACGCCGGCGCGACGGTGGCGCTGCTGATCGCCCTGGCCTGTCTGGTGGGCCTCTTCGTGGTCGACCCGGTCTACCAGCTGGTCGTGGCGGCCACGGCCGTCTGGTACCTGCTGGGGCTGGCCTACTTCCACTTCTTCGCCCGCCACCGGCTGGTCTATTCACCCGAAGAGGCCTTCGCCGAGGGCGAGCCCGAGCCGAAGACCGCCCCCTCCCCGACCGGCGAGTGAACCTGGTAACCTACCCCCGTGATTGGGGTTGGTTCCACCGTCGGCGCGTACGAGATCGTCGCCGAGCTCAAGTCGGGCGGGATGGCACACCTGTACCTCGGGCGACGGCAGGGCCCGGCCGGCTTCAGCCGCCACGTGGTCATCAAGGCGGTGAAGGGGCACCTCTCCTCCCACTCGGACTTCGTGAAGATGTTCCTGGACGAGGGGCGCATCGCCGCGCGGATCCAGCACCCCAACGTGGTGCGCATCGAGGAGCTGGGGGAGCACCAGGGGCTCTACTACCTGGTGATGGAGTACGTCCACGGCGCGGCCTTCTCGGAGATGCTCCAGGGCCTCGCCGGCATGGAGCGCCGGCTGACCCCGGAGGCGGCGGTGGCGCTGGTGGCAAACGCCGCGGCCGGGCTCCACGCAGCCCACGAGACCCTCGACGAGCGCGGCGAGCTCCTCCACGTGATCCACCGGGACGTGAGCCCGCAGAACATCCTGCTCGGGGCGCTCGGAGAGGTGAAGATCATCGACTTCGGCATCGCCAAGGCGCGCGACCGGCTCCACGTGACCGACGCCTCCGGCGGGCTGAAGGGCAAGCTCCGCTACATGGCGCCCGAGCAGCTCCTGCGCTCGGGCATCGACCGGCGCGCCGACATCTACGCGCTGGCCGTCGTGCTCTGGGAGTCGCTGACCATGCGGCGCCTCTTCGAGGGCAAGAGCGACGCGGAGGTCATCAAGCGAATCCAGGAAGGGCAGTACCCACCGCCGGGTGCCTTCGCCGACGTGCCCCACGAGCTGGACACCGTCCTGATGGACGCGCTCGCCCGGGAGCCGGAGGCGCGGCCGCCGACGGCGCGGGAGTTCCGCCAGCAGCTGCGCAACGCCGTCCCCGGGGCGACCAACATCGAGGCGGGCGACCTGGCGGCGCTGCTCTGGGGCGTGGTCGGTGACCGGCTCGACGACCGGGCGAGCCGGCTGCCCCCGGGAAGCGCCAAGACGCGCCAGTCGATCCAGCTCGAGCAGCAGCCGGAGGACATGGTCGCGCGCCTGACCGCGCCGGTCGGTCACGCCTTCGAGGACGCCTCCACGGTGCCGAGCACCTTCGTGCCACCCAAGATCGACAGCGCGCCGCAGCCGACGCCCGAATACTACTACCCGGAGCACACGCCTCCGCCTCCGGTGTCGGGACCCGGCGACGATCTGGCGGTCCCGCTCGAGCGCCCGTCGCAGACCGACGACTTCGGCCGGCCGATGCCCCAGCCGGCTCCACCCTCCGACGGGAGCGGCTCGCTGATCCTGGTGGCCATCGTCGGCCTGTTGGCCGGCGCGGTGATCGTGCTGGCGGCCCTACTCTTCTTCGGCTGAGCTCTCTTCGAGCTCGTCGGCGAGCGCGCGGACGGCGTCGACCGTCTCCCGGAGCTCGTCGAGGATCCGGTGACTCCAGCCTTCGCCGAGGGCGTCGACGACGGCCTCGTAGTACCAGAGCGAGCCGTCCTTCTTGCCGGTGAAGCGCTCCCAGAGCTCGTTGCCGACCACGTGCAGGTCGCGGAGGATGGAGCGAGCGTTGTGGAGCTTGTCGGAGGCGCTGATCAGCTTGAGCTCCGCCGGCTCGTATCGGAGCTCGTCGAGGTAGGTCACCTTCCGCTCCCGCCACGGCGGCTTGGGGTGCTCGGTGGTGTCGCTGAGCTGCTCCACCAGCCGCCGCACCCGCGGGCCGAAGCGCTCTTCGACCTCCTCGCCGGTCGCGCCCCTCACGTCCTCGAGATAGTCGTGCAGGAGCGCGGCGATCATCTGGTCCTCGTCGCCGCCGTACTCGCCGACGGTGACCATCACCTGGAAGAGGTGCGTCAGATAGGGGACGCCACTGCCCTTCCGGTAGTGGGTGCGGAACGCGTCGGTGACGAGCGCCACCGCTCGGTCGAGGCGCTCGCTGTACATCGGCTCGGTGCCGGCGGTCATCGATTCACAGCCATTTCTTCCGCCGGAAGTAGACGAGCATCCCGATACCGATGAGCAGCATGATCGTCACGACGGCGGGGTAACCATAGCGCCAGCCGAGCTCGGGCATGTTGTATGGAGAGTCGGTGTCGAAGTTCATCCCGTAGACCCCGGCGAGGAAGCTCAGGGGGATGAAGATGGTGGCGATGATGGTGAGCACCTTCATCACCTCGTTCATCTTGTGGCTCACCTGCGAGAGGTGGACGTCCATCAGGGTGCTGACCACCTCCCGCTCACTCTCGAGGAGGTCGACGATGTGCACCACGTGGTCACTCANNGGAGGGGCCATAGGGCGCGACGCAGATGGATCAGGTCGCGGCGGACTCCATAGAGATGCTCGATCACCGGTTCGTCATCCAGCCCACGGAGGATCTGCTCCTCGAAGTCCTCGAGCCGGATGCTGATCCGCTCGAGGAGAGGGAAGACGTTGTCGACCACGGCGTCGAGGAGGGCGTAGAGGAGATAGTCCGGTCCCACTTGGCGGATGCGCCCGCGGGACTCCCGAATGCGCGTCCGAATCGGCTCGAAGACGTCTCCCTCGCGCTCCTGGAAGCTGATGACGAAACCGTCGCCGAGGAAAAAGGAGACCTGCTCGATGTCGAGGCGCTCCTCCCGTTGCTGAGCCATCCGCACGACGGCGAAATGGGCGTCCTCGTAGGGCTCGACCTTCGGCCGCTGGTCGGTGCTGAGCACGTCCTCGAGGGCCAGCCGATGAAGCCCGAAGTGCTCGCCGATCGCCTGGACGAGCTGCACGTCGGCGAGCCCCTGGACGTCGAGCCAGAGGACGCTCGGCTCCCGCCTCTGGACCAGCTTGATCTCCTCGAGGGTCGAGCACTCGCTCTCATGGAGCTTGGTCGGCCCGTAGGCGATGACCCGCATCTTGGTGGGCGCCGCTTCGGGATCCGCCCGGAGCGATCCGGGGACCTCGCCCACCTTGTGCTGCCGCCCGCGGCTGAGCAGGCGCACGCGCGGCAAGGGGATTCTGGGAAGTCGTCGGGCCATTCGGGAAAATGGTGACCCGCCGACGCTCGTTTCGCGAAATTCGCGCCGGGCGGAGGGGCTCGGACGGCCCACGGAGACGATGTATTCAAACGTGTTCCAGCGTTCACGAGGGGCGACGGAAGTTCACGATCGAACGCCGCTTACGACGCCGTAATCATTGACCTTTTTGAGCGTGTCCGGTGGCACGATCCTTCCAAGGGAATCGGGCATGTTCCGCTCCCTACCCATCCTCCTTCTCCTCGGCGGCTGCCTGCACCACGTGCCGCGGGTGCCCGCCAACGACGCACACGTGGTCGCCCACGGAAGCGTCGCCATCGAAGGCTCGGTGAGCGCCCGCGCCGAGGGCCCGAAGCTCGAGGGCTCCGCGTACGCCGAGGGCTCCGCGTATACCGAAGGCTCCGCGTCCGCCGAGGGCTCGGCACACCACGAGAGCTCGGCGGGCCACGAGGTCTTCGTCACGCTCGAGGAGGAGACCCACGCCACGGGCGACCTCATCGCCTCCGCCGACGCCGCCATGGCCGCCGCGGACGCGAGCATCGACGCCGCCTTCGCCGCCACCGACGACGCCCTGGCCGCCGTCGACGGGCTGCTGGGCACCGTCGCGCACGGGCCGTCGATGGGCGTGAACGTGTCGGTCGACGGCCACGTGAGCGGTGGCTCGGTCAGCGGTGGCTCGGTCGGCGGTGGCTCGGCGGGCGAGGCGAGCTGGACCAGCGAGACCGGCTCGGCCAGCGGCGGCGCCTCGACCGGCGGCGGCGCCAGCGGCGAAGCCAGCGGGAGCGTGAGCGTCAGCGCGCGGGCAGAGCTCGACGTCTTGGGCGAGGCGGAGGCGCCCGAGCGCCTCGCCGAGCGGGACCGTGGCGTGCGCGGAGCCGGCCGCGCCAGCGCTCGGCTCGGCGCGCTCGTGACCGAGGGCGGCCTGGAGGTCGACGGCACTCGCACGCGCCTGGCGGATCTCGCCCCGCTGGCGGAGACCCACACCGAGGCCGAGGGGGCGACGACGCTCCGCGTGGGCGGCAACGTCCGCGTCTCCGGCGACCTCGAGGTCGACCCGAGCGACCCCGAGCAGGGCCGACTCGTGGTCCGCGTCCGCGGGGACGAGCCCGCGCAGGTGCGCGCTCGGGCACGAGTCCGGGTGCACCTCGTCGTGGACCGCAGCTCCTCGATGCACCGCAACTGGCCCGACGTGCAGGCCGCCGCGCACACGCTGGTCGAGCGCCTCGACCCCCGCGACGAGATCCACGTCGTGGCCTACGACGCCGATGCCGAAGAGGTCGTGCCGCTCGGACCGGTCGGTGATGGCCGCGCCGTGCTCCGCGCGATCGCTCGCATCTCGGTGGGCGGCGGCACCAACATCGAGGCGGGCCTCGGCGCCGCCTACCGGGCGGCCCATCAGGCGCCCACGGCGATGCCGGCGCGCGTGATCCTACTCTCCGACGGCGTGCCCAACGGCGGCGCCTTCACCGCCGCCGAGCTCGCGCCGATGGCCGCCCGGGCCAGCGCCGCCGGCTGCCTGACCAGCACCATCGGCATCGGTGACTCCTTCGACGCCGACGTGCTCCGAGGCATCGCCCAGTCCGGGTCCGGCGGCTACCACGTCGCCCTCGATCCCCACACCCTGGCGCCGAGCCTGGCGACCGAGATCGAGGACGCACGCCTCGAGGCGGCCGCACGGGTGAAGGTCCGCCTGAGCCTGGGCGCGGGCATGCAGCTCGCCGAGGGCATCCCCGCCGCGGCCCTGACCCCCGAGGTCCGCGGCCTCGCGGCCGGCGAGGAGCGCCGCTTCGTCATCCGCGTGCGGCTGAGCGGGGATCAGTCCTTCGCCGGAGCCCGCGTGCGCATCCGGGTGCGGCTCGGCGCCGGCGCCCGGATCCACCGGGCCGAGGGCACCATCCGCGGCCGGAGCGGCATCGCGACCGTGCGCGTCGCCGCCGACGCCGACCTGGCGGGCGCAGTCGACGCCGCGGCCGCGCACCTGAACAACGGCCGCGCCGAGCAGGCCTCCGCCGCGCTCTTGGCCCACGCGAGCCGCTTCTCCCGCTACGAAGCCGACGCCCGGCTGCGGGTGCGCGTCGGCGCGGTGCGCCGCGTCGCCGAAGCCATCCGGGTGCTGACGCCGCGCACCTCGCACACCGGCCGGCGTCGCTTCGCCCTGGCCATGGGCGAGCTCGCCAGCCGGCTACTGCGCTGAGCGTGACCGAGCGATAGAAAACCGCCGCGCGGGTGTAAGCCCGCGTGGCGGTGCGCGTTGAGGGGGCATGCACCGCGACCACCGGCCCCGTTCCACGCTCTCCCTCCGATCGCTCGTGACCCTCGCGGCCACGGGCGTCTTCCTTGCTTGCCTTCCGGGCGCTGCTCAGGCCCAAACGGGGCCGGTGGTGGAGGTGCTCGACGGCGACGGATCCGTCCGTGCCCCGGACCGCTACGACGCTCGTCACCAGCGCCGGCAGGCCGGCACGCTGACGATTCGGCGCCCGCAGCAGCAGCAACCCCCGAACACCACCGTCATCGTCGTGCCCGAGCCGCGGCTCACGCCCCCGATGACCCAACCACCGCCGACCCCGAGCGATGATGCCTATCGGCGGGAACGCCGCCGCGGCAACGGCTACCTGGCCTTCGGCGCGCAGAGCGGCGTCTTCTTGGGCATCGGCGGCGGCCTCGCCCTCGCCCTCGCCGGCGACCAGACCCGTGTGGGCGCGAGCGTCGGAGCCCTGGCCGCCCCCATCCTCGGCGCCGCCCTCGCTGGCCTCATGCGTCGCTGGGCCCGCAACGATCACTGGCGAGAGGGCCCCGGCCAAGTGATGGCCGGCATCTACCCCGGCGCGATCCAAGGCGCCCTCTTCGCCGGCTCGATCATGCACACCTTCGGCCTCGAGGGTCAGCAGCGAAACCGCACCCTGGGCCTCGCCATCGGCGCCACCACCCTCCTGTCGATGGTGCTCCACGGCAACGCCGCCGAGGCGGCGCCGAAACGAGCGGGGCTCTACTACGCCACACTCGCAGTGGCGGCACTGGTGACGCTCCCCTTCGCCCACGCCTTCGACAAGCCGGAGGCCATGCTCTACGGCACGACCGCTGCGGGGGCCGTGCATCTGGTGCTCACGGGGATGGCGCCGACGATTCGGTGGTGAGGGGCGGCGTCCGACTCCGACTCCGACTCCGACTCCG
>JABAOG010009864.1_pt1 | contig 10654 bp, 8 predicted proteins | sample 7062131 | NCBI WGS metagenome assembly JABAOG01 (sample SAMN14538629, study PRJNA623070) | marine sediment metagenome | biome: marine biome [ENVO:00000428]; feature: marine pelagic biome [ENVO:01000023]; material: deep marine sediment [ENVO:00002113] | place: India: Arabian Sea | collected... | reverse complement strand
TCGTTTATCCTTATAACAACATCCTGAAAAGGAAATGAATCATGAAGTTTCTCGACAGTAACTTATCCGCATATCTTTATCGTATTAATTGTCCTCCCTCAGTTGATCTTGGTGAATATCATTTGAGGATGCTTTCTGATGAACAAACCGAGGCAATCCAACAACATTTAGTCACCTGTCCCCACTGTACCCAAGAATTAGCTCAACTAAAAAATTATCTATCAGAGCTGGCCCCCGATCTGGATTATACTTTCCAGGAGAGGGCAAAGATCTTTATTGCCCGGATGTTGCCAGATGGGTTGGAAGGTGGTTTAGTTGGCGCGCCCGCCCCGGCATTTGCCTTACGAGGTAAAACGAATGGACCATTGATGTTCGAAGCAGGCAATTACCAATTGACCCTGGAAATCCAGGACGATCCCGCCAATCCTGGTATGAAGACAATTTTAGGGTTAGTAATCGGCGGGGCCGATCCGCTTCGACGGGTCGAATTGTGGCAAGACGGCCGTTCCATTCAACAAACCACCATAGACGAACTGGGCAATTTTATCTTCAGTGCTGTCCAATCCGGGTTCTACGAGTTAATCCTCAGCCAGGTGGCAGCCGAGATCCATGTTCAGGCATTCACCGTGTAACCACGTGAAACGCCACCACCCCTAAGGCCATACCCACATTTAACGACCGGCCCTTGCCATACATCGGCACAAACACCGCTCCATCACATACCCCTAAAGTCGCCTTTGTCACCCCATGGTCCTCATGGCCTACGACCAGGCAAACCTTTTCAGGGTATTCATATTCATGATATGGTACAGCATTTTGAGCCAGTTCCACCGCCACAATATGATACCCTTGCTCCCGCAATCCTTTCAATGCCGTAACCGGGTCCTTTTCATACCGCCAGGGAACCTTCAAGCTCTTATAACGGCCGACCTTATCAATCGTTGGATTCGGTGGTGTCGGCGTAATACCTGTTAGCACCAATTCCCGCATCCCAACCCCATCCGCCAGTCGGAAAATAGAACCAACATTGTAAGGATACTCGACACTCTGCAAGACCCCTACCAGATCATAACCTAACGGATGCGCCCGTTTGTAATCCCGTAAAAAACGCTTCAATTCCGTCCCAATCAAAGGCTTCATAATCTCAACCATTCCAGTATAACGATACTGACAAATATTATGATTAGCCCCCCACGAACCTTCTAATTACCAATCACCAATCACCAGCCAAACTCACCCCTGCTTCCCCAAAATCTCAACATCCCACATTCTGCCAATCATACACAAGCCAATAAAAGCCGCTTCACGCACCCCTAACTGTGAATCCCGTAGAGCTTCTTGCAGCTGAGGGATGGTATTCTGCCGGCCCAACTGTCCTAACGAAATCGCTGCCGCAATCCGGATCATCGGGTCACTCGCCTCAGCCAACGCCTCCAGCGCCACAGTCAAGGCTGCTTCGCCGCCCGGGACCGCCCGTTCCTGTGCCGCCGCCCATTCAATTAACCAGACCTGATCTCCCGGTCGGGGTGTTTTCCACACCTCTGGTTTATTCCGGGCCACGATTGTTTCCAGCGCCGAACCCGCTGCCGACTTGACCAGCCATTGGTCGTCTTCCCGCTCCAGCGTATCCAACAGATCAACCGCCCAAAATTGGTCTAATTGCATCAATCCAAACACGGCCGAACGTCGAATGTGTATTTCTTCATCGGCCGCCGCCTCTCGTAAAATGGCGTAAGCGTTTTCAGTTCCATTTAACGCCAGTCCCATAGCAGCCGCCCGGTTCATTGGCTCATCTCGCTCTACAAGAGTCGTTAGCAGCGGATTTTCCACCATGGGATCATTCAACCAGGTTAGGGCCGAAACGGCCGAAGCCCGGACCTGTGGCACGCTATCTTTGAACATCTTCTCAGCCACTTCCAGCGTGATCTCCGCTCCCAACGGTGCAATCGCCGCCAGCGCTGCCTGTCGCAACGATGGTTCCTTTTGCTGTAACAGCTGCCGTAAAAACGACAAGATCCCACCCTCATTCGTCCTGGCCAACGCCAGTGCCGCCCGCTGCCGGAGGGCCACCGGTAAATTACCCTTCACCACCATTTGGCCCAACTGGATCAGCACCTGTTTGCGCCAATCGTCCTTATCAAGCGCCTCGGGCATCCATGAGGCCACCTGGAACAACCGCTCGTTCAAGGGGTCCGGTTCCTTGCTTGCCAGCTGTTTCTGAACCGCCTCTGTTGCCCCGGCCCGACCGATAAAGAACCGCACCACGCCGGCCCAAACCGGATCAGACAGGTGCGCCATAACTTCATCCTTCAATTGGAACAACGCTATATGGTTCGACGCCAAAAAATCGCGCCAGACAGAACTATATATCCCAATCCGGTTATTCTGCCATAAAACAAAAATACCCGAATTCTTCAGCGTATTAAACAACCTTCCTGAAGACCCCCGTTCGTCCTGGGACTCATAATCGACCAGGATCGTTTCAATCAGGTGCATCACCTCAGTCCGCGGCAAATAAAGTTGTCGTTCCTTCACCAACCTATACGCCAGTAGTTGCCACAACTCCCGCGTTACCGGGGCCAGCCAATCCGGGTCCGTCTCATCATCAAACTGGGGCAGCCTTTTTCGAAGCAGCGTTTCCATCAGTTCAACCCATCGCTGCGGTGTTTGCGAACGGTCGCTCGGCCGTTCTTCCAGCCCCAGCCACAACCGGAAAGTTGTTTCTAACGGCAGTTGTCCTGGTTGCCAGAAAATCGACAGCGGCAGCCGGATATGTTCATTCAACGCCTCTCGCCACTGCTCGGCGAAGTGTTCCACCTCCACCCGCCAGGGGACTAACCCCGAAATCACAAACCCGAGTTCCGCCAACGGCCCATAGCCTCGTTCCGGCCCCGCCATAATAACTTGCACCTCGGGATAATCCGTCAATAGGCGGTTCAGCCAATCCGTCGCCTCCGGTCGTTCTTCCGGGGCAAGTTCATCCCACCCGTCTAACAAGAGTAGTAAATGACCTCGTTCCGCCTTTTGGCGCAGCAGATCAGACATTCCCCGCCCGGTCAGAACGCTCGTTCGTTGTTGCAGCGCTTGCGCCAGGGGCGACAGTGGGTTCAGGTCCGGCTCTGACTCATCTTCTTTTGGCGGCGCAAGCACANNAGGGCGCAATAGGCCAGCAGCGTTGTCTTTCCGGCTCCCGGCTCGGCCGAAATCACAACCCTTTTGCCTTGGAGCAGCAATTGCCGGACATTAACCGTTGGTGGCGGTTCTATACCAACCCCATTTACCAATGATGGCCACAAATAATGCAGCCAACCTGGTTCCGGCTGAAATGGCGCCTCCATATCAAATGGTGACTGCGGTTTTACTATCGACGGTTCCACAAACACTGTTTCCAGAGAAGCCTCTTTCCCGCCAAGATGATAGTTTGCAAGATACTCGGCCGTTTCTACCTGGTATCGTGTCTCAACACTCGATCGTACCCAGGCCTGTGTCTCCCGCGCCCGATTAACCACCCTATCCCGCCAGGCAATAAACTGGGGCAGATAACGGTAAACCAGACCCGTCAGCCCGGCGCCAACGATAATCCCTATCAACAGCGACAGAAAATCAAGCCGCCAACCAGAAAAAATTTGCAAAAATATCGAGAGAAACAAAGGAGAAAACAACACGAGCAAAACCAACAATTTTACGTTTTACGCATTACGCATTAAGCATAACCCAACATAGCTTATTNNCAATCACCAGCATCTTAACACACCAGCCGCCAAATTGACAAAGAAAAAGGGTCGCATTTTCCGAAAATGCGACCCTAATACTATCTGCTAATGCAGAAATCTACACTATTCGCTATTCAGTAATCCGATTGCGACGAAGCAGGAGAATGCCCAAACCAGCCACAACAGCAAACAAAGCTGCCGCCAGGGCCAAGAGTGAACCTTGCTGTTCATCACTGCCAAATTCTGACAGCGAAACACTGGTTGGTGTTTGCGAGCAGGATCGGACTGCGACATCATCAATGTACCAGCCCTCAGCGCCAACGGCCGCATCTGACAGCATCCGGTAGCGGAACTGAACTGTTTGGCCGGCGTAAGCATCCAGGTTAACAACAGAATTCAACCAGGCCTGGTTGCCCGCTGCCTGACCACACCACATATTCAACCCAGTTGGCGGGCCATTATTGCCCACACCATCATACGGATCGCTCAGCAGTTCCGAATCCAACGGTGTCCAGTTACTACCACCATCTGTTGTGATTTCTAGATGGCCGCCATCCCAGCAGCCGCCAGAACCGAGCGGATCTTCATAGTTTTGTTCATTCAAGAACTGAAGCGTCAGGTTCGTGTCACCAGCTGGCAGGATAATCTCAGGCGAGACAAGGGCCTGGTCTTCGGGAACACCAAGGTCCTGGGCATAGAAGGCAAAGCCGCCGCTGCCAGGGCTTGGGCTGGCGTTCGATAACGTCCAGGTGTCGGAAACAGTCGCTGAATGAGTCCAGCCACCTTCACCGTTCTCAAAGTCCTCATAGTAAGTGGTCCGTGTGAAGAGACCCGGATCACAGGAATCGGCAACCGTTGTAAAGCTAAATACCGCCGAGGGAGTTGCGCCACATAAATTATCGGCCGTTACTTGCCAATAATATGTTGTGCCGGCCGCCAGGACGGTCATCATATCATAGGATGTGCCGGTTACCGAAGCAGTTTCAATGATATTCGTCATTGCCGCGTCAGTAGCAATATCAATGGTATAGCCGGTCGCATCGGCCACAGCATTCCAGGTGAATGTCGGCAGGTATTCCTGATCCGTTGCTCCATCTGCCGGAGCCGTCAGCGTCGGTGCAGCTGGATTGCCATCAAATACAGTCAGGTTTACCTGGAAAGAGGCTGAGGTTATAGCATCCGTACCCGTTATCGTTATCGAATAGGTACCACCCGGGGTTGCCCCACCGGTACTCGTCGTCATCGTCGTACTCATCGGCACGCTGGGCACCGGGTTGGGGTTAAAGCTGCTGCTCGCCCCAGCCGGTTCGCCGGCGCTGCTCATCGTCACTGGCGGGCTAGAGAATAGAGGCCCAACATCGACGATATAATCGACTGAACCACCCGCGCAAACCTGTTGTGTCAACGGCGTAGCGCTTATATAAGAGCAAGTTCCAGGTAGATCAAACGCTTCGGTCTCATCACCCAATGTACCACTGCTGCCCTGGCTGGCGCTGAAGCCCAAACCGCGCTTGGCAAAGCCTTGCCAGATTTCACACTGGTTCGCACCGCCGGTCAAAGCCATATCGGCCGCCAGAATCGCGTCTCGGCCGTCCACAAAGCCAGGCAGACAAGGCTGCAACTTCATGCCGTCCATGACGAGTTGGAAAGTCAGATTATTACCACCTGTCGTCCAATCACCATAGATATCGGGGTTGAAACCATGCTTATTCACCAGGTTCCAGTAAACTTCCCATACCATCGCTGCCCAAATTTCACCAACACCATGCGGCACATTCGTGCTGCCTATGTCGACATAAGTCTGGGGATTAACATTCAAGTCAGTTGAATATGGGAAATTCCGAATACCTTGGAAGCCTGCGCCCAATGACCAGACACCAACGCCACGGGCATCAGTCGGCTGATCGCCCGGTACGGCATGGATAAACAGCGCCATCAGGTCACTCCAACCCTCACCCATCTGCTCCTGGTTACCTAAACAGCCAACATTAGCTGGACCACCTGTCAGACGGTTGGAAATACCATGACCATACTCATGATTAATGACGCCATTATCTAAATCCGTATCGCGATCGAAACCAGGAATCGGATGGTCACCAACTGAGCCAGAAACCGTGTTGCCATTGTTGATTTCATTCAGGAAAAGTTGGCCGTCGTTAGATCCGATCGCGACCGACGGAATCGAAGGTGACCCGCCGAAGTTAGTCAATGGCAAAGGCGTATTGTCAATGATAATAGCCGCAATGGCTCCCGCATTCGCCGCGTTCTGAACAAACACACTCGAATTACAGGCGCCCTGGTTCCAGACAATCAAGGCTATATTCCCGGTAATATCATTAATAAGGGGTTCACAGGCATCTGTCGTCGGTGCGACGCCATCATCCACCAGGATAATGTCACCCGACAAACCCATCGCCGTACCACCATTATTCGATGGATTGGCTGTGTAAACGCCAGAAATCGAAATCGGAGCCGTCACCGTCACAGCCTGCCCGAAGGGATAGGTCGTGCGGAACATCTGCATCCGGGGGTTATTGCCATCCGGTGGTGTACTAAAGTTGGCGTTATTAACGCCGCTGCCATCCTGAGCGTCGGCATTCACCGAGTCACTGCCGGCGCCGCCGTTGCCATAATTATTCTCCTGGAAGTTACCGGCAGCTTCATCAAAGCCATAAAGGTAACTAATATCATGCATGATATTGTTCCAGTAGAACAAATTAACAATGCTGCCGGTCAAATAGCCACTCGGATCCTGATTAAGGTTAAATGGAAAATCGAAGACCAAACCGGGACCAACATCTGGGGCATTGCCGTCGGGGCTGTTGTTGGCGTCCAAGTCAGAGTCCGCATAAACATTGTTGCCTCGGGTATATGTAAACTCTGGTCCGGCAGCTCCATCCGTGTCATGCCATCCAAACGGGTTCGAGGTCGGATCGGCCGGATCCATTACCAGTGTGTCCGGTCCATCATCCGGGTTTTCTAGCGGATAGGCAAACACCCGGTAATCATCTGGGTTATTGGCCGCTGACGGGCTCCAATGGGGACCAAACGTCGTTTGACCAGACTCAATAGGGGTATGGCTCGCCGCCACATCACCTTTGTGGTTCACATTCTCATGGACCACCCAGTCTACCTTAGACAGGATAGAACCATCGGCCGCATCTACCCGGATGCTCCACCAATGTTCAGCGCTTAATTCGTAAATCGTCACATCCCAGGCCAATCTTGCCTGTCCGGTAGAAACTGGCTGGTAAACCAATTCAACAGGAATTGCATTTTGTGAAATGCCGCCATTACTGAAAACCACTGCCTGGGTTGGCCCGCCAACAGCTTCTTGAACAACCAAAGGCTGGGAAACAGCCAGTCCAACACTGTTAGCCGCTTCCGAAACGGCCGCTTCCGCTGAAATAGCCGGATTTGTACCAACAGCTGTGTTAGCCAGGTCACTGACGAAACGGTTACCGATATTAATGATTCGGCCGTCACTCATCACATTGGCATTTAAAATGCCATTGTAAACACCAATGTCATTATGTTGTTGCTGCAAATAAATATGCGTCACGCCATTATGTTGGCTGGTGTACATATCTGCCACAACAAAATTGCTAACATCCGCCTCAGTTAAACCGAGTTCAACATGATTCTCACTAATGTAATTTTGTACGATATCTATTGGTGCTCCCTCATTTGGTCTCGTTAAAAACTCACCCCTGTGATTTAAACTAACCGCTTCACTAACCGGTCTTTGAGCGCCCGCTTCATTTCTAATTGCGTTCACAGATTGAGCAAAAAATAGAACAGTCGCCAAGATTGTGCCAGTAAGCAAACCAATTACTAAGATACGTTTCAGCCTACTCATTTAGTATCCTCCTCTGATGTTTTCAGGTTATTTCTGTTTATGGGAAATGGTTAATAAACTCATTTTCGATCATTACCATAAAAATACTATCCTCCTTGCGCATTTATAATTTAGCTACAAACTTACAAATGGCTTCAAGCTCGACAAAGATTAGTTCAAAATGGGTATGAGTTTAGTAGGAGATTAAATTGTACCCCTAAAAAAAGCCTTTGGTCAAGTAAAGACGCTATTTGTTACAAAGATGTAACATAATTTTGTTTTCCCCCATTTTACTATTATAAACCAAAATGCCCCCCACGCTACCCCAAAATGTCACCAAAAAGCCGAGCAGAATATTGCACGGCCGAATTTCCTCGCTTGCGTTATAATCCTTGACAATCACCCTAATTTCCTATCATGTTGAGTGACTCTTGACCCTGCCACCATTTAATCTCCAAACTATCCTGGCCGCCTTCTTTCCCTTGTTGATGGTCCTCTATCTCATGATCGGCCGTCAATGGGGCGCAACCAAAGCCGGGCCGGTTGGCTGGCTCTCGGCCGTCCTCATCGCCCTGCTCATCTACGGCGCCAACCTGCCCCTGCTTCTTGTCGCTTTCGGCCGTGCTATCCTGCTCGCCCTCTTCGTCCTCTACATCATCTGGATGGCTCTCCTCCTCTATCACACCATTAACGAAGCCGGGGCCATTACCCTGATAGGCCGGGAACTCCCGCGATTGGCTCAAAGCCGGACAACCCAGGCCCTATTATTGGGCTGGGTCTTTGGCTCTTTCCTGCAAGGGGCATCCGGCTTTGGCGTCCCGGCCGCTGTTGTTGCCCCCCTCCTGTTCGGCCTCGGCTTTGCCGCCAATCAGGCCGTCGTCATCGCCCTGTTAGGCCATGCCTGGGCCGTTACCTTCGGCTCTCTCGGCTCCTCCTTCTTCTCCCTGATTGCCGCCACCGGCCAACCTGGTGAAGTGCTGGCCGGTCCCTCGGCTTTGCTCTTAGCCTTTTGTTGTCTGGCCTGTGGCGTTGGTGTCGCCTGGGAAACCGGCGGCTGGTCCGCCCTGCGCCGCAACATGCTGCTCCTGCTCGTCATTTCAGCCGTTATGGCGGCCGTTCAATTCGGATTAGCCCTCGTCGGATTGTGGAGCCTGGCCGCTTTCCTTGCTGGACTGGCCGGACTGATCGCCATTTTGTTTTGGCTGCGCTTCTTCACTGGCCATGCTCAACTCGCTTTTCGGGCAAACGGATGTGATTTAATCACCGCCATNNCATCCTTGTTATCGTCATCATAACTGGTCAGCTATTTCTTCAGACCCCACTGGATGCTGTTCTCCTCAATCCAACCTTTCCCGAAGTCCAAACCAGCTTCGGTTGGACCACCCCTGCCGGAACCGGCCGTTCTATCAGCATCTTCGGCCATGCCGGAGCCTTACTGCTCTATGCCTCCTTCCTTAGCTTTCTCTGGTTCCATTATCGAGGAACCTTGAATATTGACCCCCAAAACAGCAATGCTTACAGCGGTAAAATCATCTTACAAAAAACACTCAAAGGCTCCATTAAACCCACCATCGGTATCATTGCCCTGGTAGCGATGGCCGTCACCATGCAGCACGCCGGCATGACCCAGCAGTTGGCCGCAGCCCTCAGCACCGGCGCCGGCCCTTTCTTTCCCTTCCTCAGCAGCTTNNTACCCTGGCACGCGGCCTGGCCTCCAGCATGGGTTGGGCGTACCCGATCATTGCCCCCTGGATCGGTGCCCTGGGAGCCTTCATGACCGGCAGCAACACCAACAGCAACGTCGTTTTCGGGAGCTTACAGCAAGAAACGGCCGTCGTCCTCAACCTCTCCATCCCCATCATCCTCGCCGCCCAGACCGCCGGGGGCGCCATCGGCAGCATGTTCGCCCCCGCCAAAGTCATCGTCGGCTGTTCCACCGTCCCCGGCGCCGCCGATGGACAAGTGTTAAAAAGGGTAACGCTTTATGGNNGCCTTGGTCGGGGTTATTGTCTGGTTCTTAGTGTAAATGTTGAGAAAAGTAATTGGGTAATTGTGTGAAGAGTTCAACCAATTACCCAATTACCAATTACTAATTACCAGCTACGGTACCATGTCACTCACCCGTGACACCAACTCCGCGAACTCCGCCACATCCTCATCATATCCCATCTGGCTCGCCAGTCGCTGGGCGTAGATACTCAACTGGCTGAACGTCGCGTCCCCCGACCAGAAGCTGTTCCGCAGCAGCTCCGCATACTGGGCCACCACCACCGTTAGCTGGAAGCGGGGACTCGTTTCCTCAAACGAGGCCGCCAGGTCAGAGACATTGATATTGCCGTTCATCTCCTGCACCTGCCGCGTCTCCGGGTCCTCCCAGCGCAGATAGACCGTTCCCACCCGGCCGTTCGCCCCCGGATAAAATTGCACCGCATACAACGCCGTCGCCGTATGTCCGGCCCCAATCTCCCCGGCGTCAACCTCATCATTGCGGAAATCCTGGTCCGCCACCGCCCGGTTCTCGTACCCGATGAGGCGATATTGGCTGACCACATCCGGGTTGAAATCCACCTGCACCTTGGCGTCAATGGCAATCGTATGCAGCGTCGAAGTCAAATCCTCCACAAACAGCTTTTCCGCCTCTACCAATGTGTCGACATAGGCATAGCTGCCGTTACCCTGGTCGGCCAGCTGTTCCATCGTCACATCATTGTAGTTGCCCATCCCGAAACCAATCGTCGTCAGGGTAATACCGGCGTCGGCATAGCCCCGAATTTGTTCGGCCAGGGCATCCGGGTCGGTGATACCCACATTGGCCACCCCATCCGAAGCGATAATGACCCGGTTAATGCCATCCGACCGGTAAGCGCTGTTCGCCATCTGATAGCCCAGATTCATACCCGCCTCAAGGTTGGTCGAGCCTTCCGGCTGCAAGGCATTGATGGCATCCAATATGCGACCCTTGTTCGTGCCATTGGTCGGTTCTAAAACAATACGGGCATTGGAGCCGTAGACAACGATGGAAACCTGGTCGTCGGGCCGCATCCGTTCCACCAGCAGTTCCAGCGATTGTTTGACCAACCCCAGCCGGTTCTCCTGGGCCATG
>JABAOG010016343.1_pt1 | contig 10660 bp, 12 predicted proteins | sample 7062131 | NCBI WGS metagenome assembly JABAOG01 (sample SAMN14538629, study PRJNA623070) | marine sediment metagenome | biome: marine biome [ENVO:00000428]; feature: marine pelagic biome [ENVO:01000023]; material: deep marine sediment [ENVO:00002113] | place: India: Arabian Sea | collected... | reverse complement strand
TGATCGAGCACTTGAATCGCAACGCCGGGAACGCGCGCGCGCTCTTCAAGGCGCTCGCGGCGAGTCTCGCCGGCCGCGAGCGCACCCCGAGCCCGCAAGGCATCGAGACCTGCCTCGACCATGCGATCATCACCGCGCCCGCCGAGCGCGACCCGGCGCTTCTGGTCAAGCTCGACGCCGTGGCGGGGCGGGTGCTGGGGCCGCGCCCTTGAGCCGAGAGGGCGGCNNGCTCGGCGCCCGCGCGGCGGCCGCGCTCGTGCTGGCCGGTCTGTCGGCTTCGGCCGCGCGCGCCGAGCTGACTTACGAGCAGATCCTCGAGGCGCTGCCCGGGACGTGGGAGATCGTTCCGTCTGAGGCCCCCGACGGCGAGCGGGGCGATCATCGGTGCGACGCCAGCCCGCTGTCGGTCCGCCTCTCCGAGAGCGAGGGCGTCCTCGTCTACGAGTCCCGGCGGCTGGGCCAGGACGACACGGCGCGGCGCGCGCCGGTGCGTCGCGGCCCGCGCGCCATCCTCATTCAATACGACAACGAGGACCGGGCCACGCCCGGCGGCGCGCTCGTGGAATGGTATCTCCTCATGCCCGACGCCGATCACTTCTACTGGGTGCGCGCGGACTGGGCCGCCTCGCGGCCGGGCGCGCGCACGGCGATGCGCCGGCGCTGTCCGAGCGGCCCGATCGCATGAGCGCGCGCCCCATCCTCTACATCGGCAACAAGCGATACTCGTCGTGGTCGCTCAGGGCCTGGCTCGTGCTCAAGCATGCCGGCATCGAGGCCGACGAGAAGGTCGTCCCGCTCGACACGCCGGGCTCCGCTCATCAGCTCGCGGAGATCAGCCCCGTGGCGAGAGTGCCCGTTCTGGTCGCCGCGCCGGGGGCGATCGCGGACTCGCTCGCCATCGCGGAATGGGCCGCCGAGCAGGCGCCCGAGCTTTGGCCGTCCGATCCGGCGATGCGCGCTCGAGCGCGCGTTCACGCGGCAGCGATGCACGCGGACTTCGCCGACCTGCGCCGCGAGGCGCCGATGAACCTCGGCCGCGACGGCCGGGCGCGCGAGCTCTCGGAGGCCGCCCGCCGCGACATGCTGCGGATCGAGGCGCTTTGGCTCTGGCGCAGCTCGGCGGGCGCCCCCGAGGCGCGCTCCGAGGGGCCGTTCATGTTCGGCGCCTGGAGCATCGCGGACGCGTTCTGGACGCCGATCGCGACGCGCGTCCGGTCCTACGCCCTTCCCGTCGGACCGGCGTCGTCGGCCTATGTCGACACGCTGCTCGCCGATCCGCATTATCGGGCATGGCGCGCCGACGCGCTGGGGGAGACCTATCCCAATCCACTGAACGACGATGTCTGACGTCGCCACGAAGGGCCCGATCGGAGGGAGTGCCTGCCCATGGACCTGAAAAACGCGATCCGGACGATCCCCGACTATCCCAAGACCGGGATCATGTTCCGCGACATCACCACGCTCCTGGGCGACGCGCGCGCGTTCCGCGAGACGATCGACCGGCTCGTCGCGCCGCACAGAGGGGCGCGGATCGACAAGGTGGCGGGCATCGAGGCGCGCGGCTTCATCCTCGGCGGCGCCGTCGCGCACCAGCTCTCGGTCGGCTTCGTGCCCGTGCGCAAGCGGGGCAAGCTTCCCCATACGACGCTCGAGGAGGAGTACGAGCTCGAGTACGGCCTCGACGCGATCGAGATCCACGTCGACGCGGTGGGGCCGGGGGACCGCGTGCTCGTCGTCGACGACCTCGTGGCCACCGGCGGCACCGCCGCGGCCGCCGTGTCGCTGCTGCGCAAGGCCGGCGCGAAGGTGGTCGGCTGCGCGTTCGTCGTCGACCTGCCGGATCTCGAGGGCGCGGACCGCATCCGCGCGATGGACGTGCCGGTGACCGCGCTCGTGAGCTTCGAGGGGCACTGAGGCCGCGATGCGCCGCTCAGGCGGTGCGCTCGATCGCCGTCTCGATCGTCACGCCGCCGTTGACGTACTCGTCCGCGTCGAACCCCAGAAGCTCGGTCAGCTCCTCCGAGACCCGCCGCTTGATCATTCGCGCGCATTGGGCGATGCGCTCCTCGTCGAGCGCCACGGGCTCGAACGCGACGATCTTGGCGCGCGTCTGCAGCCAGGGGCCGTCCGCGCGATCCTCGGGGGAGATCTCGATCCAGAGGTCGAGCGCGCGCGTGCCGAGGATGCGCACCAGGTGCTCGCGCTCGATGATCGTGTCCTCGACCGCCTGGGCGACGGCCCGGAAATCGAGCTTGTAGAGCGCCTCAGCTGCGGCCCTCTGGGCATCCGTGGCTTCGCGCCGCTCGCTCGAGCCCAGGCGGGCCAGATAGTCCGAGGCGGGGGAAAGCCGCACGAACATCATGTCGACGACCAGCGCGACCACGAGCACCAGCGCGACGGGGCCGATGGGATCGGCAGCGATCGTGGCGAGCCAGTCGTGCATTCCCGTACCCAATGGCCCCGAAGTCTACGGACGCGGTCGCGCGACGGCCAACGAATTCAACATGGTCGCCGCATCGCCGCGAATCGTGGTCGGTCCGCCTCGGCGATCGAGAAGACGCCTTGCGTCACCGGCCCGCGCCTGCGCCGGGTCGGGCAAGCCGGGCCGGGCCGAGATGATCCGGGCGAACGAATCCGCTTCTCTGCGTGAAGCCCTGACCAGCCCCTATTCCGGGTGAAGGCGCGCGTTGCAAGCCTTGAGCGCAGGCAGGCCCGGGGCGAGCGCCGGTGCGTCCCGCCTCGCCGGACCCGCCCCGCTGCGCTATCACGCGGTCCGTGAACTACCGTCACGCCTTCCACGCGGGCAACTTCGCGGACGTGCTCAAGCACGTCGTGCTCGCCCACTGCGCCCGTCACCTGACGCTCAAGGACAGGCCGTTCGCCGCTCTCGACACTCATGCCGGAGCGGGCTGGTACGACCTCGACGCCGAGGCCGCGCGCCGCAGCCCGGAGTGGCGCGACGGGGTCCGGCGCCTCTGGGCGGCCGCCCCGCCGCCCGCCGCGGCGTCCTTTCTCGCGCCCTACCTCGACGCCGTGCGCGCCCTCAACCCCGACGGCGCGCTCGCGCGCTATCCCGGCTCGCCCGCCATCCTCGCCGAGATCGCGCGGGACTGGGACCGGATCGTGCTCGGGGAGCTTCACCCGGGGGACGCGCGCACGCTCCGCCTGCGCTTCGAGGGCGACAGGCGGGTGCGCGTCGTCGAGGGCGACGGCTACGGCCTGCTCAAGAGCGCCCTTCCGCCCAAGGAGCGTCGCGGTCTGGCGCTCGTGGACCCGCCGTTCGAGGCGCGCGACGAGATGATCCGCCTGGCGCGCGCCGCCAAGGCCGCGATCATGCGCTGGGCGACGGGAACCTGCATCTTCTGGCGGCCCCTGAAGGACCTCCGGACAGCGGAGCGCTTCGACGCGGGCCTCGCCCGCTGGCTGATCGAGGAGAGAGGCCTGCTGGCGGAGAAGGTGCTGCGCGCGGATCTCTGGGTGCGCGCGCCCGAGAGCGAAGGGCCGTTGTCGGGCGCGGGCGTGTTGGTCGTCAATCCGCCGTACGGCTTGGACGCCGGGCTGGGCGCCGCGCTGCCGTGGCTCGCCGAGCGGCTTGCGCAGGGAGCGGGCGCAGGCTGGCGGCTCGACGGCGCGCTGACGGATGCTTCCGACGTCGAGGAGAGGGGGGTAGGCTAGATCTTGTCCTGCTCGTGGTGCGGCGGCGTCGACCGGAACAGGCGGCCTTTCTCGGTGATCACAACGGTGAGGAGGGCGAGCCCGCCGAACACCGCGAGGCCGAGGACGACCGGCGTGGCGGTGCCGTCGTAGAGCCGGCCGACGAGGCCGCCCATCAACGCGCTCAGCGTGGTCGTGGCGAATCCGAAGGCGGCCGACGCCGTGCCGGCGATCTTGCCGAGCGGCTCGAGCGCGAGCGCGCTGAAGTTCGGCAAGGTCAGGCCCAGCAGGAAGAATCCCACGGCCACGAACACGAGGAACACGGCGAGCGCCTCGCCGAACACCACGGCGACCAGGACGTGAGCGAGGTTGACGAGCGTCAGCGCGATCACCGCGGCATGGGACAGCCGCCGCATGCCGTAGCGGCCCACGAGGCGCGAGTTCAGCAGCGTCGCCGCCGTCATGGCGAGCGAGACGGTCGCGAACGCGAGGGGGAACCGAGCGCCGAGGTCGAAGGTGTCGACGAAGATCTGCTCCGACGAGCTGATGAAGCCGAAGAAGCCGCCGAACATGAAGGCCGCGGCGAGCGTGTAGCCCAGCGCGAGCGGCGTTCGCACGACGGTGAGATAGGCGCTCACGACCCTCCCGGGCCGCAGCGGCGTGCGGTTCTCCGGCGCGAGCGTCTCGGGGATGCGCACGAACGACCACGTCGCCATGATCAGGCCGTAGACGAGCAGCGCGACGAACACCCATCGCCAGGGCGCGACGAGCAGGATGAGCTGGCCGAGCGCCGGTGCGAGGATCGGCACGAGCATGAAGACCGACGTGGCGAGCGACATGATCTCGGCCATCCGCCGGCCCGCGGACAGATCGCGCACGATCGCCACCGACACCACCCGCGCCGCCGCCGTGGTGAGCCCCTGGAAGGCGCGCGCCACGAGCAGGAGCGAGAAGCTCGTCGACACCACGCACATCAGGGAGCCCAGGAGGTAGCCCGCGAGCGCGCCCAGCAGCACCGGCCGCCGACCGAAGCGGTCCATCAGCGGCCCGTAGGCGAGCTGGGCCACGCCGGCGGAGAGCAGATAGACCACGACCACGAGCTGACGGTCGTTGGCGTTGGCGATCGCGAACGCCTCGCCGATGTCGCCCAGNNCCGAGCGGCGGCTTGGCGGGCGCCGTCGCGGCGAGCTGGGCAGGGGCGGCGGCCGGCGCGTCGGAGGCGAGCCGGTCGGTCACGCCGCGCCCGCCTGGCCTCCCGAGCCGAGCTGAAACAGCCGGCCGCGCTCGGTGAGGACAACGACCGCCAGCGTCGCCAGAGCGGTCAGGGCGAAGCCTCCGAGCAGCGGCAGAGCCGTGCCGTCGTAGGCGCGCGCGATCAGACCGCCCACGGTCGCGCCGCCCGCGAGGGTGGCGAAGCCCAGCACCGAGGAGGCCACGCCGGCGACGTGGCCCAGCGGCTCGAGGGCGAGCGAGGAGAAGTTGCCCATCATGAGCCCGATGCAGAAGAACACGATCATCTGGAAGGCCATGAATATCGCCAGGCTCTCGAGCCCGGCGGCGGCGAGAGCGAAGTGCATGAGGCTGACGACCGCGAACACGATCGCCGCGGCGTGGGATATCCGGCGCATGCCGAACCGGCCGACCAGACGTGCGTTGGTGATCGACGCCACCGCGATCGACAGAGCCACCGCTCCGAACGCGACCGGGAACATCGCGCCGAGGTTGAACGTCTGTACAAAGATCTGTTCCGACGCGCTCAGATACGCCATGGGCGCGGCGAACATGAACGTGCTCGCGATGGCGTAGCCGCGCGCGGTGCGATCGCGGAACACCTCGCTGAAGGCGCGCGCGATGCCGCCCGGCTTGAGGGGCGCGCGGCGCTCGCGGGGAAGGGTCTCGGGCAGTCGCAGGTAGACCCAGAGCCAAACCACGCAGCCATAGGCCGTCAGCACGGCGAACAGGCTGCGCCACGGCGCGGCCAGCAGCAGGGCCTGGCCGGCGGCCGGAGCGAGCACCGGCGCGATCATGAACACGGTGATGGCCATGGACATGATCTCGGCCATGCGCCGGCCCGAGCACGTGTCGCGGACGACCGCGACGCCCACCACGCGGCCCGCCGCCGTGGTCAGCCCCTGGAGCGCGCGGGACGCGAGGAGGAGGGCGAAGCTCGACGCGACGACGCTCAGCGCCGCCGCGATCACGTAGCCGCCGAGCGCGGCGAGCAGCACCGGGCGGCGGCCGAAGCGATCGGAGAGCGGGCCGTAGATCAGCTGCGCGACCCCGCTCGAGAACACGTACACGATCACGACGAGCTGCGCGTCGTTCGGATCGGTCACGTCGAGGTCTTCGCCGATGGCGCTCAGCGCGGGCAGCATCATGTCGATCGCCAGCGCGTTGAGCGAGATGAGCGCAGCCACGAATGCGATGAGCTCGGGCACCGCGAAGGGCGCCCGGCCGGGCGCGTCCGACGTGCGGCGCGGCGGCGTTTCGGGCTCGAGGTCGGACTCGGCGGCGCTCATGCGGTGCATCCGGAAAAGGCGCTTCGAGACACGCCTTCGCCGGCGGGCGACGCCGGGAGGACGAGCGGAGCGACGCCGCCTTGTGCTCTGCTTCCGTCGCGGTGAAGCAGAGGCCCGACAGCCGTCCAGGCCACTAGGTCGGCCGTGCGCGCTGCGGCGTCAAGGCGCAAGGCTGTGAGGCGTGGTCGCAGGTCCGCGCCCGCTCAAGCCCGCGCAACACCAGCTCGCGCGCCAGCGATTGCTCGGTGAGCCGGGCGCGCGTCAGGGGCGCTCTCGCCCGGTAGCGGCGGTCGTCGCGGCAGCGCAGGAGCGCCGTGTCGGAGAGATCGGCGATCCGGCGCGGCCCGAGCCGGGGGGCGCGGGGCAGCGCGTCCATGAGCGCCCCGAACGCCCGCTCGAGCGCCGAGCTGCGCATCCGCCGCCGCAGACCCGGGGTGATGTTGCACAGGGGCGCGAGGTGGTCGCAGGCGCGGCGCCGGCCGACGAGCTGCGCGAAGCCCGTCGTGAGCGCCAGGCCCGCGGCGACGGCGTCGCGCGCGATCCATCGCAGTGCGTCGTTGGAGAGCGCGAGGACGTCGCCGCCGCCGCCGACCGAGCCGTGGTCGCCGGGGAACCAGACCTCCCGGTAGTCCGCCTCTCCGCCCAAGCCTTCGGCCTCGCGGGCCGTCAGGCGTGCGAGCGGCTCGCCGCTCTCCCACGTCGCGGGCGCGAACGCCTCGCGGTCTTCGTCCAGGGCGACGGCGTGGCGGGCGATCGCGACGGTGCGCGACAGCCGCGTGTCGTGGAAGGCGTGCGCGCGGTTGAGATGCGCCGCCAGCGGGGTGAGCTCGGGAAGCCCGAGGCGGCCGACGGTGTCCCAGACGCCGAGGAAGCGCACCTGGAAGCGCACGCCGCGGCGCGCGCCGGGATCGTCCGCGGCCAGCCAGAGACCGGGCCGGCCGAACGCGCGGCGGAAGCGGACGCTCTCGCGCGCGTGGGGGCCGATGGCGGGGTCCTTGTAGAGCGCGAGCGCGTCGCCGACGCGGTTGGCCTCGGCCTGGCGCAGCATCCCGGCCGTGTTCAAGAGGCCGACGAGGCTGCGCGCCGTGAAGGCGCCGCGGGAGAACCCGAAGAGGTAGATCTCGTCGCCGGGGTCGTAGTTGAAGATCAAGAAGCGGTACGCGTCCTCGATGTTGCGCATGAGGCCCGCGCCGAAGGCGCCGCCCGCGAGCCGCTCGGCCCAGCCGTCGACCGCCGTCCCGGCCGCGCCGACGCCGTCGTCGTAGAAGACGACCTGGGCGACCGGCCGGCCGCCGGGGCCAGGCCCCTCGCGCGCGACGTGACGCGCGAGGATGGCGACGTTGGTCTGGGGGCGCTCGGCGTCGTGGAGGCGGTTCCAAGTGCCGTCGCAGAACAGGGCGAGCTTCTTCGTGGCGTCCTCTCGTCGCGGAGCGCGGCGCAGCGCCGCCGTACGGACGATCAGAATACGGAGTCTCGGCGCCGGGGAGGATAAGAGCGCGGCCGAAGGCCGAGATCTCGGCCTCGGGCTCGCCCAGAGAAAGCTTGCGCCGATTGGCTCGCTGTCCAAAAATCACGCCGGGAGCCGTAGTGAAACGATGGGCTGCGGCCGAGGCATCGGGGGACGCATGCGCCCGGCTCTTGCGATCATTGCTCTTGTTCTATTGGCGGCGTGCGCTGCAACCGAGAACAAGCTGGTCAGCCCGGATTTCGAGCCGCCGACCGGGCGTGCGCGCGTCGTGCTGATGAGGCCGGACGTGCACATGAGCCTGATCACCGCCGGAGGGCTCGCAGAGCCCCGTGCGGACTGGACGGGTCAGGCGGAGGAGAACATCCTCACGGCGTTCGACGACGCCCTGCGCAATCGCGGCCACGATGTCGTCGGGTTCGATCCCGGCGTCGGCGAGGGGGACCAGCAGGACCAGCTGATCCTGCTGCACGAGGCTGTGGGAGCCTCGATCCTCCAGTATTCCCCCGCCGCCCAGCTCACCATCTCCACGGTCGTTCCCTCGAAGGCGGAGACCTTCGACTGGACGCTCGGCGAGGGCGCGGCGGAGCTCGGCGACGCCTACGACGCCGACTTCGCCCTGTTCACCACGACCTATGGCAGCTACGCGAGCGGCGGACGGATGGCGGCCTTCACGGCGGCGACGGTGGCCGCCGCGCTGCTCGGCGGATCGGCGCCGGCGAACATGCTCGGCGCGCGGTGGACGCAGGCCTCGCTCGTGGATCTGCGCACGGGCGACATCGTCTGGATAAACATCGCCGTCAACGGCGATCCGCGCGAGGCCGAGGGCGCGCGGGCGATCGTCGATCGCGTCGTCGCCGACATTCCGCTTTGAGGCGCGCTCGGGGAGGGCTGGGATGAGATCTGCGGCGATCATCGGGATGATGGCGCTCGCCGCGTGCGCCTCCCCGGACATCGCGGCGCGCGGTGTCGGCGTGCAGCCCCTCGCAGCTTCCGACGAGGCGGGCTTGTGGCTGCAGATGGAGCGCGCGGAGGAGGACCTGCTGCGCTCGCCGAGCCTCAACGAGGAGGCGCGGCTCAACGGCTATGTGCGCGACGTCGTCTGCCGCGTGGCGGCGGAATACTGCGCGGACCTGCGCGTCTACGTCGTCAACCGCCCCTACTTCAACGCCACCATGGCGCCCAACGGCATGATGGAGGTGTGGTCCGGGCCTCCTGCTGCGNNCGGGCCTCCTGCTGCGCGTTGAGAACGAGGCGCAGCTCGCCTTCGTGGTGGGGCACGAGACGGCCCACTACGTCGAGAACCACAGCCTCGAGGCCTGGCGCACGGCCAAGCGCAGCACCAATGCGGCGATGGCGTTCGGGCTCGCCGTGGGCGCGGCGGGCGCGCCGGAGCTGGGCGACCTCGGCAGCCTCGTGGCGATCGGAACGATCTTCGGCTTCTCCCGCGAGAACGAGCGTCAGGCGGACGAGCTGGGGCTGGAGCGCGCGGTCGCCGCCGGCTACGACCCGGCGCAGGCTGCGGCCATCTGGCGGCTGCTGACCGAGGAGAGCGCGCGCTCGGATTCTGCGGACGAGCGGCGCCGCGAGGCGCGGGGCGGCATCTTCAACACCCATCCCGTGACGGCCGAGCGGATCGAGGCTCTCGATGCGCAGGCGGAAGGGCGTCATGGGGGCGTCATGGGCGCCGAGCGCCATGCCGAGATGATCGCGCCGCACCTGGGCGCCTGGCTCGACGCGGAGCTGCGGCGGCGCGACTACGGCGAGAGCCTGTTCCTGATCGAGCGGCTGGCCGCGCGCGGCCGCGATCTCGGGGTGCTGAAGTTCTACGAAGGCGAGGCCTATCGGCTGCGCGCCGAGGAGGGCGACGCCGGGCGCGCGAGGCAGGCCTATCTGGCCGCCGCGACCCATTCGGACGCGCCCGCGGCCACGTGGCGTCAGATCGGCGAGATCATGCGCGCCGAGGGAGACGCCGCGCGCGCGGTCGCCGCCTTCGAGACCTACCTCGAGCGGTCCCCGGAGGCCGTCGACAGGCTGTTCATCGAAAGCTACCTGAGCGAGCTCGGAGGGCCCTCATGAGACGCGCCATAGCCTTGACCGGCGCCTTGACGCTGGCGGCCTGCGTCGCGACGCCGACGCTCCTCGAGCCCGGGCCCTACCCCAGCGAGGGCGGCGGCGTGACCGTGATGCTCGAGCGCGCGTGGACCGAGATCCCCGAAGAGCTCTCCGCCTTCACCGATGCGCCTTATCTGACGTTCGACGGCCCGCGGCTCAACCAGGTCCATGTGCTGAGCGGCGTTCCCTCCGGCGAGAGCTTCATCAAGGAGCGTCCGAACGGCGAGCCGGGCCCGGCCTTTCGCGCCGGCATGTCGCCGACGGAGATCGTCGATCTCGTCACCGAGAGCGTGGCGATGCTCGGCTATCAGAACGTGACCGCCGTCGAGGTGGCGCCGCGGCCGCTCGCGGGCTCGGCGGGCGTCTGGCTCGTGTTCACGGGCGCGCAAGAGAACGGCCTGCGGGTCAAGGGCGCGGCGCTGGCGTCGGAGACCGCGGGCGCGCTCGACCTCATGCTCTTCATCGCGCCCGAGACCCACTACTACGATGCGCTGATGCCCGAGGTGGAGCGCATCTTCGCGTCCGCGACGCGGGGCTGAGCGCCGTCGGCTCACACGTTGAACCGGAAGTGCATCACGTCGCCGTCCTGGACGACGTAGTCCTTGCCCTCGACGCGCAGCCGCCCGGCGTCCTTCGCGCCCTGCTCGCCGCCGCAGGCGACGTAGTCGTCGTAGGAGATCGTCTCGGCGCGGATGAAGCCCTTCTCGAAGTCGCCGTGGATCACGCCGGCGGCCTGCGGCGCGGTCGAGCCCGCGCGAATGGTCCAGGCGCGCGCCTCCTTCGGGCCGGCGGTGAAGAAGGTGATCAGGTCGAGCAGGTCGTAGCCGGCGCGGATCAGCCGGTTGAGGCCGGGCTCCTCGAGCCCCAGGCTCTCGAGGTACTCGGCGCGCTCGGCCGGATCGAGCAT
>JABAOG010003163.1_pt1 | contig 10660 bp, 13 predicted proteins | sample 7062131 | NCBI WGS metagenome assembly JABAOG01 (sample SAMN14538629, study PRJNA623070) | marine sediment metagenome | biome: marine biome [ENVO:00000428]; feature: marine pelagic biome [ENVO:01000023]; material: deep marine sediment [ENVO:00002113] | place: India: Arabian Sea | collected... | reverse complement strand
GAGTTCGGAGGGACGGTCGACAAGTTCATCGGCGACGGGATCATGATCTTCTTCGGCGATCCCGAGACCCGGGGGAGGGCCGCCGACGCTCTGGCCTGCGTGCGTATGGCGATTGCGATGCGGAACCGGATCCACCAACTCCGGGACGCGTGGCGTGAACAGGTCGGGTCTGCAGATCTCCACGTTCGGATTGGCATCAACACCGGCTACTGCACGGTCGGCAACTTCGGCTCCGAGGACCGCCTGGATTACACGATCGTCGGCGGACCCGTCAACGCCGCATCTCGCCTCGAGTCGACGGCCGAGTCCGATCAGATCCAGATCTCACACGACACGTACGCCCTGGTGAAGGACGAGATCTACTGCCGGCCGATCGGTGAGGTCAAGGTCAAGGGCATCGCCCACGAACTGCGGACCTACGAAGTCGTCGGAGAAATGAGCGAGGCCCGAAGCATCACTCCGATCGAAGCGGTCGGGAAGGGGTTCAACCTGCAACTGGACCCGGCTTCGATCGACGCCCACGATGCGGAGGAGGCCAGAGAGATGCTTCGAAGGGCACTCGCCGCGCTGGAAGACGGGTCTCAAACGACCCCCTAGACAGGAGCGATACGGCGGCCGAGTTCAGCCTTTGGTTGCGTCCCGCTGCTGTTCACGTTGATAGAGCTTCTGCACCCGGTAGTCGCCGAAGAACACGTAGATGGCGTGCCCTACCAGTCCGAGTCCCCAGAAGAGGATCGGCCAGAATGCCCAGTCGAGCCCCAGGAACACGTCGTTGCTACCGTCCCACCGGTCGATCAACGCCAGCAGGCCGTTGACAAACACGAACACCATCAGGTGGTAGAAGAAGTCGCGCACCATCTTGACGTGTTGCTGTGCCCGTTCGAGAGCCGGGTCGGGCTGACTCACACAAACCTCCGCAAGCTGCTCCCTCCATGGGACACGCCGGACGGCAGAGGAGCAAGAGGGAGAAGGTCACCGGTTGCAGGGCCGGACGCAGTGGAGCCCCGGAGGAATCCGGGGCTCCACGGGCGGTTGGCGGGGAGGTGGGGCTACGACACGAACTGGATCGTGAACGGGTACCGGTAGTGCTCGCCGTTGGCCGCTCGCACCGACGCCACGATCACCAGCACGAACCAGGTGATGAACACGGCCGGCAGGGCGATGAAGCCGATGAGAACGACCATCGAAATGGCAGCGGCAATGCCGTACAGCAGGAACGAGATGTTGAAGTTCAACGCGTCCCGTGCGTTCGCCTCGACGAATGCGTCGTCCCGATTCAGGAGCCACACCACCAGCGGTCCGACCAGCGAAGGAATGCCGATGAAGGTGATGAAGGCCGAGAGGTGTCCGAGCATGGCCAGCTTGCGGGAATCGGTCGCAACCTCGTATGCCGTTGCGGTGTTGTGGGTGGTCATCGACGGTCTCCTTTTGCTTCTCGTCTGTCTTCACCAGGATGCGGCATTCCGGCATCTGCCGCTATTGGGTAAGACCCCCGAAGAACCCTGAGACGCGAGCCGGGTCTCGGGGTTCTCCCCGGTCCCACCTCCCGGCCGAGGGGTTTCTGCGCAATGCAATTGATCGTGGCGAACCACTGCATTGCGGAGAAACCTCATGGCGGCAGCCGGATAGGGTTGAAGGAGACGGCAAAGGAGAAGCAATGAAGACCGGTTTGCTGGTCGTCGACATGCTCAACGACTTCGTCACCGGAGTGTTGGCGAATTCCGCCTCCGTACCCACGATCGAGCCCATCGCCGAGCTGGTCGAGGCGGCGCGCACCCGTCCGGACTGGCTGACCATCTACGCCAACGACGCCCACCGCCCCGGGGACCTGGAGTTCAAGGTGTTCGGAGAACACGCCGTGGCCGGCACCGAGGCCGCCGAGGTGATCCCGGACCTGAAGCCCGAAGCCGGCATCGACGAGGTGATCCCCAAGCGGTACTACTCGTCGTTCACCGAGACCGACCTCGCCTCCACCTGTCGCGTCAACGACATCGGACGTCTGGTGATCGTCGGCCAGCACACCGACTGCTGCGTCCGGCACACCACCTACGACGCATTCCTGCTCGGGATCGACGTCGTGGTCGTTTCCGACGGCACCGCGGTGTTCGAACCCCTCTCCGAAGCACCGTACGCCGAGCGGCAGCAGGCGGCGCTGGATTACCTGCAGACCTTCTACAAGGCGGAGATCGCCACCAGTCGCGACTTGCTCTGATCAGTTGTCGAAGTCGACGTCGGAGCCTCCGCTGGTGTCGACGCGTGATCGATCCGGATCGCCGAGCACCATCACGTCGGACCCGCCTGATGCCTCGCCCTCGATCGACTCGGAGGCGTACACCCGGACATCCGAGCCTCCGGACACGTCGATCTCGACGGAGCGTGCCTCGAGGTCGCCCAGATCGACATCGGATCCGCCGGACACCCGCAACTCATAGCCGTCGACGGTTCCGCTCCCCCGGAGGTCGGAGCCACCGCTGACCTCGATGCTCTCGATCGAATCGGCGACGACTTCGACCCAACGGTCGCCACCCACGATCGAGAGCATGCCCTCGAACTCGATCACCAGCGTGTCACCCCGCAACTCGGTCACCACCTGATCGAGCAGGTTGTCGTCGAAGTGCAAGACGACCGAAGGAGAGGCTCCCGGGTCGACCGTCAACTCGACCTCGATGCCTTCACTGATATCGAGACTGTCGAACGAGCCGACGGTGCGGTCCTCCGTGACGACGTCGCCCGAACCGACCGTGCCACAGGCCGTCAGCGCTATGAGTCCGAGCATCGCCACCCAGTGCCGCACATCCATCGTCATCCCTTCTTCACGGTGGGCACCTTCCGAGGCTACGCCGAAGCACCACGCCCTGCGGGAGCGAGCGGGCAGATGAGGTGCACGTCCTCGGGTTCCTCGGCGAAGAGTTCCTCACGGGGCGGATCGGCGACTTCACAGCCGCGGGAGAGGTAGAAGCCGACGGCGGAGCTGCTCGGCGTGGCCGACACGTACATCGACTCGGCACCTGCGCGGCGAGCCAGCCGCACGGCTTCGGCCCACAACGCCGAGGCGACTCCGGTGCGCCGGTGTGCGTTGGTGACATGGAGCAGACAGAGCCAGGCCAGGCCCGGTTCGAGGGCAGTATCCACGACGGCCAGTCCGCGGAACTCGCCGCCCACGAACGCGCCCAGAAGTGCCGCGCCCGCCTCGACCTGCGGTCGCCACCGGTCGATCAACCGTCCGGCGCTGTGATCGCCGCTTCCCTCGGGGTCCCACGGCGGAACCCGGATGTCGACCTCCGATGCGACCAGTTCGCCATGCTCGACCGAGTAGAGCGACTCGATGTGCTCGGAACGATCGATCTCGTGGAGCAGGTGGATGGCGCCCGGCTCGAGACGGCGAATGGTGATCGACATCGGGAGAAGTGTACGGCCCCCGGCGAGGACGGTAGCGTGTGGCCGGCATGGACGCCCGGATACGACGACTGCTCGAGAGCCTCACCCTGCGGACGCGCCTCATCCTGATCGGCTCGGCGGCCGTTGCCGCCGTCGTGCTGAACCTGGCGATGCAGGTAGCCATGCAACCGGCAGTCGACGATGCCCCGTTCGGCATCGTCGATTTCGAGTTCGCGTCGACGCCCGAACGAGCGGGCGAGATCCTCGACGCCTGGGGATCGGACGGACGGGACGGAGCCGCGACCGCGATCGCGCTGGACTACGGCTTCCTGATCGCCTACTCGGCGCTGCTCGCTCTCGGAACGGGCTCGATCTCGCTCGCCGCCGACGCCCGTGGTTGGAACCGGACGGCGCGTGCCGGACGGCGGCTGGTCATCCTGGCCCCCGTCGCGGGGGTACTCGACGCTATCGAGAACACCGCCCTGCTGAACGTGCTCGGCGCCCACCAAGCGGGGGAGATCAGCGAAGTGGCAACACTGATCGCCGAATCTACCGCCGCCCCGAAGTTCGCCATCGTCATCGTGGGGTTCCTGTACATCGTGATCGCCGGGTTGTTGCTCGCCCGGCGCCGGGTCGGCGAGAGGTCGTTCGGGTAGCACCGATGTGAGCACCAGCGGCATGACAACGCGCGCTCCTGCTCACAACGCGACCGGAAACCGGGTCCCCAAGTAGCGGACGACGCTCAGTAGTCTCGAACCGTGAACCAGCCTGTGGTCTCGGCGCGGAGTCTCGTCAAGCGGTACCGCTCCGTTACGGCCCTCGACGGTATCGACCTGGAGATCGGGCGCGGCGAGGTCTTCGGCCTGATCGGGCCGAACGGCGCAGGCAAGACCACCCTCATCCGGGCCATCGTCGGGGCACTGCGGCCAACCGGCGGCACCGTCACGACCCTCGGACACGACCCACTCGCCGACCGCTGGGAACTGCGACGCGAGATCGGTTACATGCCGCAGCAGCCCGCTCTGTACTCCGACCTGACCGCACGCCGCAACGTGGCGTTCTTCGCCGCCGCCCACCGTAGAGCCGGTAACGACACCGGCGCCGACCAGGCTCTCGAATTGGTCGGCCTCTCCGACCGAGCAGACGATCCCGCCCGGATTCTCTCGGGCGGCATGCAACAGCGACTGTCGCTCGCCTGCGCGCTCGTGCACGACCCGGCCATCCTCCTCCTCGACGAGCCGACGGCCGGCGTCGACCCCGAACTCCGGGCCACCTTCTGGGAGCGATTCCGCGAACTGGCGTCGTCGGGTACCACGGTGATCGTCAGCACGCATCAAATGGGCGAAGCCCTGCAGTGCGACCGTGTCGCGCTGTTGCGATCGGGGCAAGTCATCGCCACCGAAGCGCCGGGATCACTCCTGCGCTCCCATCGGGCCACCGTCCGCGTATGGCGCAACGGCGCACCGACTTCGATCCTCCTCCGCGACTATCCGGTGGAGCTACCGGACCTCATCCGGGACGGCGCCGACCGAGTGGAGATCGAACTCGAGCCACTCGACGATATCGTGCTGCGGCTCGTCAAGGGCGAGGAGGGACGGTGACGACGAGTTCCTCCACGAGACCGAGCCGGGCCGGAGCGGTGAGCCGCAACGCTCTCGCCCAACTCGGCGGTGACCGCCGGTTCCTCGCCGTCAGCACCGTTGTGCCCGTCGTCGTCATCTACCTGCTCAAAGTCTTCTGGGATGCGCTCGATACTCCGCTACTTCAGCAGTCACGGTTCGCCGTGCCCGGAGGGGTCTTCATCGTGCACTTCGTCACCTACGTGCTGACGGCGATCGTCCTCGTGCGCGAACGGGTTGCAGGCACGATGGAGCGCATGTTCATCAGCGGATTCAGGCCGGGCGAGATCGTCGCCGGCTACCTCGGGGCGTACACAGTGCTGGCCTCGGCACAGAGCATCATCATCCTGCTCTGGCTGACGTACCTCTTCGACCTGGGCCTCGGCGCCGGCGGGACACTCGAGGTGTACGTCGTGATGTGGCTGATGGCGGTCGTGTCACTGGCGATGGGCATGCTCGTTTCCAATTTCGCCCGCAACGAAGGTCAGGTGTTCCCGTTCATACCGCTGGTGATGATGCCTCCGGTCTTCCTGTCGGGCATGATCGTGGCGCTCGATGCCCTGCCGACCTGGGCGCAGGTGCTCAGCCGCCTCGTGCCGTTGCGCTATGCCGTGGACGTGATCCACGAGATCACCGACGGCGGGGGTCTCGTGGCGGCGTGGGGAGACCTGCTCCTGCTGCCTGCCCTGGCGGTTGCGTTCCTCATGCTGGCGGCGCGCACGCTCCGCGAAGAGCTCTGACCTCGTCGCTTCAGAGCCGGACCATCACCTTGCCGGTGTTGGCACCGGTGAACAGGCGATCGAAGGCGGCAGGTGCATTGTCGAGACCTTCGACGACATCCACCTCGTACTTCAGCGACCCGTCGGTGACCCAGGCACCGAGATCGGCGATCGCCTCCGGCGCCCGCCGCAAGTAGTCGAGCACCAGGAAACCCTCGAGGCGCGCACGTTTGCTGATCAGCAGCGGCAGGTTGTTGGGTCCCGGTCGCGGCGTCTCGTCGTTGTACTGGGCAATGGCACCGCACAGCACGACGCGACCCCGCAAGGCCAGGTGCAGAATCGCTTCCTCGAGGATGTCGCCGCCGACGTTGTCGAAGAAGATGTCGACACCGTTTGGACAGGCCTGCCGGATCGCCCGACGCAGGTTCTCGGTCCTGTAGTTGATGGCCGCATCGAATCCCAGATGGTCGGTCAGCCACGCACACTTCTCGTCGGACCCGGCCAGCCCGACCACCCGGCATCCCTTGATGCGGGCGATCTGTCCGACGACCGATCCCGTGGCGCCGGCCGCGCCGGACACCAAGACCGTCTCACCGGCCTGCGGTCGCCCTATGTCCAGCAGCCCGAAGTAGGCGGTCAACCCGGTCGTGCCGAACACACTCAGCGCCGCTTCGGGTGGGATTCCCGGCGGGACGAGTTGCGTGCCCTTGCCGAGCACCGCGTACTCCTGCCATCCGGTCATGCCGAACACGGTCGACCCGACCGGATACTTGTCGTTGTTCGACTCGATGACCGTGCCGAGACCGCCACTCCGGATCGGGGCGCCGATCTCGATTGCCGGGAGGTAGGTGTCGAACTCCATCCATCCACGAATCGTCGGGTCGATGGAGAGCCAGGTGACTTCGACCAGGATCTCATCGGGTCCCGGTGCCGCCACCGGAACGGCGTCGCGACCGAAGCAATCGTCGTCGACCCGTCCGGAGGGCCGTTGGGCAAGCGTGATGCGATGGTTCATGCGGTCCATGGCAGCACCATAGGCGAGCCGGGGTCCCTGTGAACGGTGAACCGGCTACCCGAATACCAGTCGCTTCGGCTCCGTGACGAGTTGCCGGTGACGCTGGATCATCCGGTGCCCGAGTTCCTCGGCCTGACCCGGCGAGCAGGAGTAGTCCTCTCCGACCGTGCGCTCACCGTAGGTCACCACGACCCGGTACTTCGGANNATCTCGATCCGAATCCGATAGTCGCCGACGCTGTCCATCGTGGTGCCGATTGTACGGGGAGAAGCCGCCGGAACCGCGGATTCCGCTGCCGGCCGTCACACGTCGACGGCGTCCGCAATACGAGCGTCGCGCCGGACAATCATCGATGCTTCAGGCGTATCCATCCTCGAAGCACGCGGATCATCCGGCGCGACGGTGTACAGACTAGGCGGGCGGGACCAGAGTTCCGGCGAATACCTGCCAGGCCAGCGCCGACTTGGCGAGCAGGCTGAGCAGGATGTACGTGGCTTCACCGGCCAGGTAGTTGCGCCAGCGGCCGATCTTGCGGTACTGCGCCCACTGCGTGAAGGCGAAGCTGTTGAAGAATACGAACAACGAGAAGAAGATGCCGTACACGAACCCGGGTGGTTGCGCCTCGCTCCCGGGCGCCACCAGATACACGCTGATAGCGACCCACGGCACGATGCCCAGGATGCAACCCATCCAGAACGGCCACAGCGAGCCGCCCGGCTCTTCGTACTTCTCCTGCACGGACCCGAAGAAGATCATGCCGGCGTTGACTCCGAACAGACCGAGCAGGGCCGCGATATCCGTGATGCCTGGGAGCAGGGCGATCAACACGATCATGATCGACGAGGACAGCGAGTACTCGATCCAGCGGAATTGGTTCTGACCACGCGAGAGTTGATCGCGATAGCGGTTCGCACCCACGCTCGCGATCAAGAAATGGAAGAACGCGGACAAAAACAGAAACGCCGCCACGCCCCACGCCACGGAGATCTCGAAAAGGGTTTCCGGCGATCCGGCGGGAGTTCCCGGTGGTCCTTCGAGAAACGACGCCGTCACGGGAAGCGTGAAGTCGGTGGCCAGGACCACCACAGCTGCACCCTGCACCGCGTGCAAGGCTCCCATGATCCAGTTGTATCGCTTGAGGCGGCCGAAATCTCTCTCGGTCACTTCTACCGTTGATGCCATCTGTGTCACCCTCCTGGTTCTCTCCCGAATATACGACGCAGACCGCCCGTCTGGATGGCACGCTGTCGGAAACTTCGAGACCCGATGGTGGTAGCGTCCCCAGGACGGCCGATCGGCAGGAAGACCGGCGATGAACGTGACCCCGCCTCGCTACGAGTACCGCGCCTGGGCTGAAGATCTCAGCATCGTCGCCGATCGCATTCAGGCGCGTTCGGAGGGCGAACCGGTCCGCACGAGCGAGGAGATCTACCTCGTGCTGCCGGTCGCCGGAATCAACCCGAAGATCCGCGACGCGCAACTCGACGTGAAGGTGCTCGTCGATGTGCGACGCGGCTTCGAGCAGTGGGAGCCGCGACTGAAGGCCGAGTTCCCCCTACCCACCGGCTCTCTCAGAGAAGAGGCTTTCGACCTGCTGGAAATGGCGAACCCGCAGGATGTCGATCTGACGCTGGACCGCTTCCTCGCCCTGATCGAGGACGTCGACGCAGTGAGGGCGGTGATGGTCACAAAGGAGCGACGTGGATTCACGGTGGCAGGCTGCGTCGCGGAGGTGGCGTCGGTCACCATCGGAGGAGTCCCCCTCCAGACGGTCGCCGTCGAATCGGCCGATCTCGATGCCGCCGTCGAGGCCGCGCGCCTCTCCGGCCTAACCGACTTCGAGAACGTCAACTACCCGACCATCATCAAGAGAACGATCGCCTGATCGTCGAGGAGGACACGTGGCACAAGAGATCGAGCGCAAGTTCCTGGTCATCGGCGATGACTGGAGATCGCTGGCGACGCCGGTACCCATCCGGCAGGGGTACCTCTCGACGGTGAAGGAACGAACCGTCCGGGTGCGGACGCTCGGCGATCGCGGGTATCTGACGATCAAGGGCCTCACCGTGGGCGCCGTGCGCAGTGAGTTCGAGTACGAGATCCCCGCCGCAGACGCCCATCAGCTACTCGACGAACTGTGCGAGCGGCCACTCATCGAGAAGACCCGGTCGGCCATCGCGATCGGCGGGCTGACGTGGGAAGTCGACGCCTTCAGCGGCGTCAACGATGGACTCATCATCGCCGAGGTCGAACTGGAGGATGAAGCGCAGCAGATCGACCTGCCCGACTGGATCGGGGAAGAGGTCACCGATGATCCGCGGTACTTCAACGCCAATCTGATCGCTCACCCCTACACCGAGTGGTAGCCCGTTTTCGCGCGTGAATCTCGCCCTATGGGGACATGATCACGCGCGAGAACGGTCTTTGGGACGGCGCTGCCTGGGTCGCTCGGGAAGGGCGCCCAGCAACACCGCCCCGACGATGGCGGCACCGGGCATACTCCAGTTGATCACCGCGTCGCGAGTGGTGATCCCGACCTGTGCGATGGCCGCCGCAGATCCGGCCAGGAGCAGCACTCCGACGATCACGACCCGCAGCGTGCGCGGGACCGCCGCCGTGCTGATCCGCCACTCGAACCTGGCGAAGACGGCGACCAGCAGCAGGGTCACCACCGACAGCACGAGGATCCAGACCGGGCGCGTCGCCCACCAGGCGGTGGTTCCCGGCTCGAGTTTGAACACGACCCCGTCGAAGGTGAAGAGGCCGGCGGCCCCGATCAGCGACATCGCCGACAGGTGCCAGAGGTAGATCGTCATGATCACACCCGACACCGACACCACGCCGTGCCACATGCGCGGCCGGGCGAGGAGCCTGCGAACCGGAGGCTGGGTGCCGATGACCAGTCCGAACTGCATCGTGCCGAGGATCGCCATGGCGAAAGTGGGCGGCGTCATGTTGGTCACCCCCGCACCCGGCACCCCGACCATCGCCACCGGATACCAGCCGATCCAGGTCAGCACGATCAACGCGGTCAGTGCTCCGCCGAACATCGCCCATCCGGTCGGTGCCGGGATTCCACCGGCGGCATCCCGATCCGACCACCAGTAGCCGACCTGGTGGACCGCCGCCCACACGAAGAGGAAGTTGACCCAGCCGATGCCGGGAACGTCGAAGGCGAATCGAGCGACGTCGACGGCGACTGCGGCGAGCGCCAGCACCATGATGGTCGCCGGGCCCGATCGCTTCCACCATGCGTACGAGATCGGCGCCAGCGCCGTCAACGAGACATAGACGGCGAGGAACCAGAGCGGAACGGTGGCCGACATCGCTCCGGCGTGCACGACCTCATGGGGCACGAACTGCCGGAGGATCAGGATGAGCGCCACCCAGACCAGCAGCAACGGGATGACGGGAGTGAACATGCGCCGGGCCCGGGCGGTGATCCACTCCGGGGTCGATACGGCACCGGTGTCGATCTTTCCGAGACCGCGGGCGTTGGCGTACCCACCGGCCAGAAAGAAGATCGGCATCACTTGCACGACCCACGTGACCCAGCCTGCATACGGGACCCACTCGAGCGAATTCAGCAATGCGATCTCCCCGTCGGGTTGGAGCCAGATCGAGGCGGCCAGCCAGTGGCCCATCGCCACGACCAGGATGGCCAGCGCTCGCCAGAAGTCGACGATGCGATTGCGATCGACCGGGGTAGATTCGGCCAGCGAACGGGTGTAGGCCAGGTACTTCTTCACGACCTCAGCGTATCCCCCGGCGAAGTCTGCTACATCGGGGACGGCCCCCCATTCGACGTAGGGGTCTCCACCGCACTCCCGATGGGCTTGCCCGGCGACGGCACGTATGGACGCGGCAAAACGATTCCGGTGCAACTCCGGAATCGCCCGTTCTTGCGTCGATCAGTCCCGAATGCCGGG
>JABAOG010035986.1_pt1 | contig 10662 bp, 10 predicted proteins | sample 7062131 | NCBI WGS metagenome assembly JABAOG01 (sample SAMN14538629, study PRJNA623070) | marine sediment metagenome | biome: marine biome [ENVO:00000428]; feature: marine pelagic biome [ENVO:01000023]; material: deep marine sediment [ENVO:00002113] | place: India: Arabian Sea | collected... | reverse complement strand
TCGACAGCGGGGCGGCCGAGCAGGCGCGCGCCGTCAAGGCGACGGTCGGCCGCGTCGCGCACGCTGTTCAACACGCACTATCACGCCGACCAGACCGGCGGGAACGAGCTCTTCGGGAGCGCCGGCGCGACCATCCGCGCCCACGAGATCACGCGGCAGTGGCTGTCCGCGCCCTACTACGTGCCGAGCGAGGACCGCTGGGTCCCGGCGCCGCCCGAGGCGGCCCGGCCGACCGAGACTTTCCGCTCCACGGGCGAGATGACGGCCGGGGCCGAGAGCATCGCCTACGGCTACCTGCTCGAGGCGCACACGCGCGGCGACATGTATGTGCTCTTCCGCGACTCCAACGTGCTCGCCGTCGGCGACGTCGCCTCGCCGCTGCGCGATCCGGCGCTCGACTGGTACGCCGGCGCCTGGCTGGGCGGCCGGGTCGACGCGATGGACGACCTGCTCGAGCTGGCGAACGACGAGACCAAGATCGTTCCCGCGTACGGGCCGGTGATGTCGCGCGCGGCGCTGCAGGCCGAGCGCGACATGATGCTTCACCTCTACGAGCGGACGACCGAGCTCTGCGTCAAGGGGCACAGCGCCCAGGACATGCTCGACGTCGGCGTCATGGACGAGGTGGAGCGCCGGTTCGAGGATCCCTACCGCTTCCTCTACGACGTCGCCAAAGGCCTCTGGGCCCACTACACGAACTTCGGCGGAAGCACGGTTTGACGCTGGCGGCGAGACGCCCGTGAGCGAATGAGGAGTGGGACGAAGTGACTTTCACCGCCAAGGCGCCAAGAACGCCAAGACGCCGATGTTCTTGGCGTGCTTGGCGTCTTGGCGGTGAGATGGACGCCTTCGAGACGAGCGCATGCTCCGAAGTCAGTTCATCTGCTTTTGGGAGAGCTGCATGAGAGCCTGGACGATCGCCGCAGCTTCGCTGCTCGCGCTGTCGATGACGGCCCTGTCAGGCCCGGCGTCGGCCCAGGAGACGCTCGTCGACCTCCTCAAGGCCGGCAACCGGGAGGCCGTGCTCGCGGCGATCACCTCGCCGGACATCGACATCGACGCGGCCGAGCCCGACGGCTCCACCGTGCTGCACTGGGCGACCTACAAGGTCGATCACGAGCTGGTGCGCGCCCTCTTGGACGCCGGCGCGACGGCGGACGTCACGAGCCGCTACGGCTCCACGCCGCTCACGGAGGCGGTGAAGCTCGGCGATCCCGCGCTCGTGCGCATGCTGCTCGACGCCGGGGCGGATCCCGACTCGCCGAACGGCGACAACCAGACCGCGCTCATGCTGGCCGCCAACATCGGCTCGCTGGAGATCGCCGAGCTGCTGATCGAGCGGGGCGCGGACGTGAACGCGATCGAGACCTTCCGTGGGCAGACCGCGCTCATGTGGGCCGCCGCCGAGAGCCACGCCGAGGTCGTCGATCTCCTCCTCGCGCACGACGCGGACGTCTCGGTGCGCGCCAAGCACGACGACTGGCCGCGGCAGATGACGTCCGAGCCGCGCGCCCAGTTCCGCGACACCGGCGGGCTGACGGCGCTGCTCTACGCCACCCGCTCGGGCTGCCACGCCTGCGCCGTCGCGATCGTGGACGCGGGCGCGGACGTGAACCAGCCGAGCCCGGACGGCGTCACGCCGCTCTTGAACGCGCTCGACAACAAGAACTTCGACACCGCGATGCATCTCATCGACCACGGCGCCGACATCCACGCCTGGNNGCGGCGCGGACATCCACGCCTGGGACATGTACGGACGCACCCCCATCTACCTCGCCGTCGACATGCATTCCTTCAACCCGCCCCTCCGCCCCGGCCTCGGCGGCTTCGGCGGCTACCCGGAGCCGGCGGAAGTCCCCCGGTCGACGGACTTCACCGCGATGGACGTCGTCGACCGCCTGCTCGAGGCCGGCGTCGACGTGAACCACCAGCTCACGCGCATGCGCCCCAACGGCCCGGCCCGGGGCCGCTTCACCGACTACATGATGCGCGGCGGGACCGGGCCGCTCATGGTCGCCGTGCTCAGCTACGACACCGAGGCGATCGCCGCGCTGCTGGCCCACGGCGCCGAGGTGGACCTGCCCAACGTCTTCCAGATCACGCCGCTGATGGCGGCCGCGGGCATGAGCGGGTCGGCTCGGGGTCCGGGCCTGCCGGAGGACGACGATCCGCAGGGCCGTGTGATCGCGACCATGGACCTGCTGCTCGACGCCGGCGCCGACGTCAACGCGCAGGTTGCGGATAGCCACACGCGCACGGCCACGCTCGACACCTACGTCCAGGGCCGCGAGCGCGAAGGCCAGACGGCGCTCATGAGCGCGGCCGAGAACGGCTGGGACCGCGTCGTCGCGCATCTGCTCGCGCGCGGCGCCGATCCGTCCATCCGCGACGAGGCGGGCGAGACCGCGCTCGATTTCGCCCGCCGGCCCAGGCCCGCCGGCCCACGGTCGCCCTCCAGCGAAGACGCCGACGCCGGCGCGACGATCGCGCTGCTCGAGGCGGCGATGGCGGAGGCTCGGCCGAGAGGGGCCCTCACGGCGACGGCGGGCGAGCTTTAGGCGCGTGACCCGCTGAGGCGGCGACCGGCTGGCCGGCCGTCAGAGCCGCCAGCGCGGCCGCACCTCGCTCTTCGCGGCGTCCTCGGCGTTGGGCTTTCGCACCCGCCCGATGGAAGGGGCGGCGGGTCACGCCCGCCGTCCACGTTGATTTCTCCGCCGGTCGGTGGCGCGCCGTCCTTTGCCGCGGAGCGCCCAGGCAAACGAAGCTCGAAGCCGCTTCGAGCAGCCGGGAGGAGCCTCGACCCCCGCCTTGGCTGAAGGCGCGAGCGCCGATGGAGCTTGCGACACGCGCCCGGCGCCGCCAATGTTGGTCGAACCCAAGGGGGAGACCGCTCCGTTCCCGCGTCATGGCCGAGCACGGACACCTATCGNNGCCGCGATCGTCCTCGCAGGCGCGCACGCGTCGGCGCAGGCCCAGGACGGGGCGGGCGCGGAGGCGACGATCGCCCGGTGCCAGGCCCTGCCCAGCGAGGCGGAACGCTTCGACTGCATGGCCGACGCGTTGCGCGGCCTCGCCGAAGCCGCGCCGCCGTCGCCGGCCGCCGCCGCCCCGCCGCACGAGGCCGCCTCGTCAGCCCAAGGCGCGGCGTCCCCGGCGCTTCCGCTCACGACAGACTCCGATCCCGTCGATGCGGCCCCCGAGGCCGGTGAGCTCGGAGCGGACAGCATCCGGCGCACCGCCCGAGGCGCGCGCGCAGAGCCGCAGCGCGTGCGCGCGGCGGTCGTGGCGATCGAGCACGTGGGGCGGGGCCTGCTTCAAGTCGAGCTGGAGAACGGCCAGGTGTGGCGCCAGCTGGCCTCCGAGACCCGTTGGGACCCCCTTCGGTTCGACGAGCCGGACGAAGTCGAGATCTGGGAATCCGGTTTCGGCGGCTACCGCATGCGGCTCGTCGGCGAACGCCTCGTGCTGCGCGTCGAACGGCGTCGCTGAGGGAGAGGCGCCGGGTTCGCGCTCCTGAGGCTCCGGGCTGCGGAGAGCGGGCCGCCGGGGGAGGCCGGCGCGCCGCACATGTTGCATACGGGCTACACCTCGAGCCGAATCGAGGGAATCCGGCGGCGCTCAGGCGTCGGCCCGCGGCCCGCGCGGGGGCGCACTTCGCCGCATGGGGGGTGACGGCGCGCGTGATGCAGGCAAACATTTAGAGACCAAGAGAGGCGTCTGAAGCCTTCTGGCCTGAGGGGAGGACATCGACAACGGGACTAAGGGGCGCGCAGCGCCCCTTTTTAGGCAAGGGGAGACGCTACGTGTCATTCAAGAGATCGACGGTACGCCGAGCATTGCTCGGCAGAACGAGCGCGGCGGCGATCGCTCTGGCGGCCGCCTGGACGGCGGCGCCGGCCAGCTTCGCCCAGGAGGACGAGGACGGGGCGTCCGAGCGCATCGTGGTGACCGGCTCGCGCATCGTGCGCCGCGACTTCGAGGCCAACAGCCCGCTCGTGACGGTGGACACCCAGGACTTCGAGAACCAAGGCGCGATCGGCGTCGAGGCGATTCTCAACCGCCTGCCGCAGTTCCAGCCGACCCAGGGCGGCGGCGCGGGCACCCAGTTCGGACAGAGCGCCGGAGACGTGCAGGCGTCGGCGGACAACACCCCCGGCACGACGGCGCTCAATCTGCGCGGCCTGGGGCCCAACCGGAGCCTGGTGCTCATCAACGGAAGGCGCGCCCAGCCCGCCAACGCCACGCTGACGGTCGACGCCAACACCATCCCGACGGCGGCGCTGCAAAGCGTGGAGATCATCACGGGCGGCGCCTCGGCCGTGTACGGCGCGGACGCGGTCGGCGGCGTGGTCAACTTCATCCTGCGCGACGATTTCGAAGGCGTCGTCGTCGACGGACAGTACGGCTGGACGGAGCACGGCGGCGGCGAGGAGGCGCGCGTGAGCGCGTTGTTCGGCGCGAACGTGGCCGACGGTCGCGGCAACGTCCTGCTCGGCCTCGAGCATTCGAGCCGGTCGAAAGTCCTCGCGACCGATCGCGACTTCTACACGCGCGCCTTCTCCGATCCGACCTCGACGGGCGTGGGCGTCGGCGGCCCGCCGCAGACGCGCTGGGCGCCGGNNCAACGACGACGGCACGCCGGACGATTTCACCGACAACACGGTGTTCACCGCGCTCAACGGCGGACTGCGCTTCGCGGAGCCGATCGACAACTTCCACTACGAGATCGACTCGGACGGCCGCCTGCAGGAGAATAATCTGTTCAGCCTCGCGTCGCTGCCGCTGCAGCGCTACTCGGCCTTCGCGAGCGGCGACTACGAGGTCAATCGCTTCGTCAACCTGTTCGGGCAGCTCACCTACGCCGAGACCCGCACCAACACGGTCTTGGCCTACTCCCCGGCGGAGACGCTCTGGAGCGTTCAGATCCCGCGCGACGTCAGCCACCCGGTGCCGGACGAGCTCGCCATCCTGCTCGACTCCCGTCCCGATCCGACCGCGACGTGGACCTTGTCGCAACAGCTCGACTTCCTCGGCCCGCGGCGCACGACCAACAAGACGCACAGCTATCAGACCTTGTTCGGCGCGGAGGGCGACACCGGCTTCGGCGACTGGACCTGGGAGGCCTACGTCTCTCACGGCCGAACCAACACGCTGAACGCGCTCGACGGCGGCTTCGNNTCGCCTCCTTGCAACGCTACCAGCAGATCATCCAGCAGCCGAACTACGGCCGCGGGGCGACGCTGACGGCGGGCGGCGGCTACACGGCGACGTGCACGAGCGGCATCCCCGTCTTCGCCGACTTCGAGCTGTCGGAGGACTGCTACGACGCCATCAACATGATCATGAACAACACCACGGACATCGAGCAGAACATCGCCGAGGTGAACCTCCAAGGCGGTCTGTTCGAGCTGCCCGCGGGCGAGCTGCGCGGCGCGGTGGGGGCGACCTACCGGGAGAACGAGCTCGAGTTCCGGCCCGACCACGCCAACGCCGTGGCGTCGGTCGTGGAGAACCCGATCGGGTTGTTCTCGGCGTCGGCGACAGGAGGCTACACCTCCGTCTACGAGGCTTATGGCGAGGCGCTCGTCCCGATCCTCGCCGACCTGCCGGCGGTGCAGGAGCTCAATCTGGAGCTCGGATTCCGCTATTCGGACTACAACACGGCCGGTGAGGTGGAGACCTACAAGGTCCTCGGCGACTGGTCCATCAACGACTTCGTGCGGGTCCGCGGGGGCTATCAGCTCGCCAACCGCGCGCCCAACATCGCCGAGCTGTTCCAGCCGCCCACGCTGGAGGTGGTCGGCTTCGGCCCCAGCGATCCGTGCACGATCCTGACGCTCGCGCCGTGGGGCAACGTGCCGTCCAATCCGGATCGCGCACAGGTGCAGCAGCTGTGCTCCGACTTGATCGATCCGAACACCGACACGTCGAACTTCGATCTCGATCCGGACAACTTCACGGGTCCCGGCAGCCGGGGGTTCTTCCCCCTCGAGCTGGCGGTCAACCAGGGCAACTCGGATCTCCTCAACGAGGAGGCCGAGACCCTCACGCTCGGCGTGGTTCTGAGCTCGCCGTTCAACAATCCGTTCCTGGCGGACTTGAGCGGAACCATCGACTGGTACCAGATCGAGATCGCCGACGCGATCCAGCCTCTGGATTCGTTGACTGCGTACGAGCAGTGCTTCAACGCCAACGGCGTGAGCAATCCGAGCTATGATTACCAGAACGAGTTCTGTCAGCTGATCACGCGGGAGCCGGTCAGCGGCGGGCGGTTCTTGGTCGATACGCCGTATTCGAACCTCGGCGCGATCCACACGGCCGGCGTCGACATCCAGGTCAACTGGGGCATGGATCTCGCTGACGCCGGCTTCGGCGACCCTGGGCGGGTGTTCGCCACGGCCGTGCTCAACGTGCTCGACAAGTTCGAGACGCAGGACGAGCCCGGCGGCGAGTTCACCGACGCCAAAGGAACGCTCGATCAGGGCGGGCAGTTCGATTACCGGCTGTTCGCCGACTTCGGCTACGCCCGCGGGCCGGCGACGCTCGGCTTGCGCTGGCGGAATCTGCCGGACGTCGAGAACGCGATCGCGACCTCGCAGCCGGACACGACCGTCGAGGGCGCCGGCGACTACAACATCTTCGATGTCTACGGTCGCTACGACCTCAGCGAGACGGTCACGTTCCGCGCGGGCGTCGACAATCTGTTCGATCGCGACCCAGAGATCGTGGGCCGAAATCTCGACCCCGACAACTTCACCTTGGCGAGCGGTCAAACGAACCCGGGCTTCTACGACGTGCTCGGTCGCCGCTTCTTCGTCGGCGTACAGCTCAACTACTGAGGCCGACGATNNGACGGCGGCCCGCTCCGGCCGCAGCGGCGCCGGATGGCCCTTCGCCGCCAATAGACGCGGTACCGCGGGGCGACGACCTGCGCTATGGTGGAGCTGGACAAGGAGCCCGCTGATGCGCTCGACCCTTCGCCGCCTCACGCTGGGTCTCGCCGTGATAGGCGCCGGCGCGACCTCGTGCGCGACGCCCCCGCAGGACGCACGCCGGACGACGGCGGCCGCTGAAGGGCCGCCGATCTGCCGCGACGTCCTGATCCGCGGCTCGAACGTCATCGAGACGGTCTGCCTGACCTCCGCGCAGTGGGACGCGTTCGATCGACGCCAGCGCCAAGAGGCGCAGGACCTCGGCCGCGCTCTGCAAGGCAGCCCCTATTCGAGCTACTGAGCCCCGCTGCTCGTCGCCGGGAGCAGACGCGCTTGTTCCGGAGCGGGAGCTGCGCGTTGGCGCCGTGGCGCTTGTCGACGTAGCGTGTCGCTCGCCGTCGCGTGGACCGCGTCCGCGGGAAGGCTGCGCGTCCGGGTCTCGCGGCGAGACGAGGAGCGGGGCGGATGAGGAGCCACGACATGAACGGCGCGACGCTCGAGGAGCTTCGGCTGCGCGCCCACGACGGCGACGAAGCCGCGCTCGTAGCCCTCGCCGATCGTCTGGATGCGGAGGGCCGGCACACGGACGCGCTCAACGAGCTCGCTCGGGCGGCCAACCGAGGCAGCGCGCTGGCCAAAGGCAAAGTCGGAGCTCGACTGTTGACCGGGGACCGCGCTCCATTGATGACGGCGCAAGGGGCCGGGCTCGTCGCCGAAGCGGCCGAGAGCGGCTCGGGCGAGGCGACGGCCTTCCTGGCCGTGCTCGCCGGCGTGGGATACCACCGCCAGCAAAGCTGGGACGAGGCTCTCGATCTCCTGCGGCGCGCCGCCGAGCTCGGCTTCGCCCGCGCCGGGCGACAGCTGGCCGTGCTCGCCGCGGCGAGGGAGGACCTCCAGCGACTTCAATCCGGCGAGCGTCCCTCCCCCGATCTCTGGCGGCGGCTCCGCGACGGGATCGATCCCGCCGCTCTCGCACGCGCCCCCGAGGGGCGCCCGTTGAGCGCCGAGCCGCGCATAGAGGCCTTCCCCGGGTTCCTCCCATCGGAGATGTGCTCGTGGATCGTCGCCCGCTCGCGGCCCCGCCTCAGTCGCGCCATGGTCTATGATTCGGTGAACCAGGCCGCCACCGTCAACGAGACCCGCACCAACTCCGTCGCCGGCTTCAGCCTGCTGGACACCGATCTCGTCAACGTGCTCGCGCAGGCGCGCATGGCCGCGGCGGCGGGCGTGCCGTTCTCCCATCTCGAGGCGGCCGCCACGCTGCACTATGCGGCCGGCGAGGAGATCACCGAGCACTACGACTTCGTCGACCCCGCCTCTCCCGACTACGAGCGCCAGATCGCGCGCGACGGCCAGCGCGTCGTTACGTTTCTCATCTATCTGAATGACGACTACGAAGGCGGAGAGACGGAGTTCCCGCGGCTGGGCGTTCGGCACAAGGGACGCTCGGGCGAGGGACTGCTCTTCTCCAACGCTCTCCCGACGCGCGCCCCGGATCTCCGCACGGTGCACGCCGGCAGGCCGCCCACACGTGGTGAGAAATGGATCGTCTCGCAATTCATCCGTGATCGACCCGTCCTGCCGGGCGCGAGGGCGAGCCGGTGACGCCGCGGGGCCTGAAGGAAGCTCCCGGACGCCGCCCCGCTCGGCGTCGAGACGCGGTTCTGAGCGCGGCCCGCGGGCGCGAAAGGGGGGCGTCCGGACGCCGCCGGCGCTGGGCCCGCGCGCGGGGAGGCGCAGGGACGGCGAGCTCCGAGCGCGGCGCCCGCCCCTACTCCGTCCACACCGACTTCATATAGTAGGGCAAGAACGTCGAGACGCCCTCGACGCGCGCGATCTCTCCGTTTACGATCTTGAAGATCTCGAGCTTGCCCCGCGTATAGGGGTACTCGCTCTCCTCCGACAGCATGCGGCCGTCCGTTGTCTGATGGTTGACGGCGCGGACCGCATGATCCTCGTAGCTGATCGCGGCGACGAGGCCGTGCTCGACGTCGACCGCGGCGATGCGCCGGTCGCGGATCCGGTCGACGGAGCCCCAGACGCCGATCGCGTACTGGCCCTGACAGCCCTCGGCGGCCTGCGCCGCCCAGTACTCGCCTTCGGTGAGGGACAGCCCGTTCTCGAGGATCGCGCAGTCGCGGGCGAACCGGGTCTCGATCTCGCCGTCGTTCTGCTCGCGGGTGTCATAGTAGTCCTGCACGAGCGCGCGCATTCGCCGCCGGCCGCTGCGCTGGTCCTCCGGCACGGCCGCCGCGAGCGCGGCGGGGCTGAAGCCGGCCGGGTCGGCGAACGGCGTCGGCTCCTCTTCACGGCTGAGCCAGGTCTCCACCTCGGACACGCCGCGGCCTTCGGCCTCGAGCCGCATCGCGTACCAGCCGGGCTGCCCGTGCTCCTCGACCGTGCCGTACCAAACGACCTGGCCGGCCTCGGGGTCGGCCACGACGAGCGGGGTGTCGGAATAAGCCGTGATGGTGACCCAGGCGGCCTCCCCGACCATCACCGGCACGCCGCTCTCGGTGAAGCGGACGGGCTGGGACCAAGGCAGGCTCTCGGGGTCCCTGGCGACGACCGCGGCCATGTAGGACTCCGCGAGGCCCGCGAGGCAGGCGCGGTCGCAGGCCTGCGTCGCAGCGCGGGGCGCAGAAGAAGCCGTGGCCGCGCACGCCGACAGCACGAGCGCGGCGGGGGCGAGCAAGCCGATGCGGAAGAAGCGAGACGCCATTGGACGGAGCCCTCCCTCAGCGGGTCTGGAAGTCGAGGTTGGGCCGCGCGAACGGGTTCGGCATGAAGTAAGGGACGTAGGTGAACACCGCCTCGACGAGCTCGATCTCTCCGTCCACGATCTTGAACGCCTCCAAGAGCGTGATCGAGTTCGGCCACTTCAAGGCGGTGCGCATCTCCCGCCCGTCGGTCAGCCGGTAGCGGTCGAGCTCGTTGTCGTGGTCGAAGAAGCCCGTCGCGACGACGACGCCGCGCTCGACGTCGACGATCGGATAGCGCCGCTCGCGGATGCGCTTGTTGATGTAGTAGATGCCGAGCCGGAACTGCGCCTCGCAGCCCTGCGCGATGCTCGCCGCGCCGCCGCCGGAGGTCGTGGAGATCCCGTTCTCGAGCCGGCCGCATTCGTCCGAGAACGGCGCGAACACCGTCCCGTCGTTGCGCTCGACCGTGTTGAAGTAGCTGTCGGCCACGGCGACGAGCCGCGCCTGCGAGCGCCGCTGCTCGGGCGCCAGAACGTCGTCCCAGCCCTCGGGGCGGATGGCGGTCTCGGGATTGCCGAACGGCTTGGGCATGCCGTCGGGCGCCCGGTTGACGACGCTCTCGACCTCGGTGATGAGCCCCTCCTCGACCTTGATGCGCACCGCGAGGTTCGCGGGATTGCCGTGCTCCTCGACGAAGCCGAACCAGGCGGCGTTGCCGGTCGCGGGGTCGGCGACCTCGAGCGCTTCCGGACGCACGCTGCTGCGGCCGCTGATCGTGCCCCAGAGCGCTTCGCCGATCGGCATCTCGACATTGTTCTCGGTGAACCGGACGTCCTCGGCGAACGACGCCAGCGACGGGTCGCGCGCCACGAGCGCGGCGATGTAGTCGCGCGCATGATCGATCAGGCAGTCGCGGTCGCAGGTGATCTCGGGCCAGGCGCTCGGCCGGCCGGGCGCCTGGGCGCGCGCGGGGCCTGCGAGGGCGGTTAAGGCGAGAAGCCATGCAGCGGCGACAGCAGACCATCCAT
>JABAOG010018652.1_pt2 | contig 10662 bp, 11 predicted proteins | sample 7062131 | NCBI WGS metagenome assembly JABAOG01 (sample SAMN14538629, study PRJNA623070) | marine sediment metagenome | biome: marine biome [ENVO:00000428]; feature: marine pelagic biome [ENVO:01000023]; material: deep marine sediment [ENVO:00002113] | place: India: Arabian Sea | collected... | reverse complement strand
GTCGTCACAGAACACGACCTCCCGGAGATCGGCGAGCTCCCTGGCCGCAGGGTGTTGAGAAGTCCTGGCGACAACGGTGATGTCGTCGTCAAGCAAGAGATCTCTCACCGGCTTCGGGACCCGGTCGAGTGAGCCAGGGCCGAGGCCGGTGATGGTGATCACTCGTCGGCGATGGTCGTGGTGGTGCTCCCGGTCCCAGCTCCGGTGGTGCCGGTGCTCGGCGGGGTCACCGTGGGAGGAACCGGCGACCAGGTCCCGTACTCCTCCTCGACGGTCACATCGGCCGACTCCATGGAGTCGTAGAACCACTGCTCGACGTCGGCCACGACAGCGTTCTCGATCACCGCCGACGCGAGGTCCTCCTCGGTCGGGAGATCCTCTGCTGCCGGCTCGGTACGCTCGCTGACCAGGATGACGTGATAGCCGAACTGGCTCTGCACGGCATCAGGATTGATCTCTCCGATGGGAGCCTCGAGGACGGCATCACGGAACTCGGGCACGTACCCGGAGGGCGAGCTGCATCCGAGATCGCCCCCGGACTGGGCGNNGTGTCGGTGGACACCTCGGTGGCGACGTCTGCGAACTCTTCCCCGGACTCGAGGCGGTCGAGCACTTCCTGGGCCTCTTCCTCGGTCTCAACCAGGATGTGGGACACGCAAGCCTCGGTCTGGGAGATGACAGCATCGGTACGGGCTTGTTCGAGCTCTTCGGTGCTGGGCTGCTCGGCCCCGGCGACGAGCTCCTCGCGGATGCGGGTGTCGATGAGACTCTGTTCAGCGATCAGGAGCAGGAAGCGCTCCGTCACCCCACGTGCCGAGAGGAAATCCTCCCGGCTCTCCTCCGGGCTGGCCAGTTGGTCGACCAGGCGGGTGGCCTCCTCCTCGGCCTCCTCGTCGCTGACAGTGATCCCGTAGTCCTCCTGCGCAGCCGAGAAGAGGATGTTCCATTGGATGGCGAAGGCGAGGTACTGGGCGAACTGGTCGAGCGGGATAGTCCCCTCGGCGTCGATCAGTGAGTTGACGTCTCCCACCGTGACTTCGGTGCCATCAACTGTTGCGGCCACCGCCCCGGAGCCGGGGCCTCCTCCACAGGCGGCGAGCAACATGGCTCCGAGCACGACGAGAGATAGGAGTTTCTTCATGGGAGTCCTTTGGACGGGGAAGACTGCCTCAAATGCTAGGTATGTGCGCCCTCTATGAGGAGATCAGGGCGTCCACATGTTCTTAACAAATTCAATCAGATGGTCCACGAGGGAGGTGCGGGAGGGGATGAAAATCACCCCCTCCGCGGCGCGGAGAACGGCCTCGGGCTCGAGGCGCTCGAGCCTCACCTCCTGTGAGGGCTTGAGGTTGACGGGCCCGAGCCGTATTTCGTCGCGCAGCTTTACGATCTCCTCCAACCCCACCCTGATCGCCTGCACTCGAAGCCTGGACAGTGAGATCAGGGAGCCGGCCTCGTCGGGCAGGGGGCCGAAGCGATCGGCCCATTCCGACACCACGTCGTCGACCTCTTCGTCCGTGGTCGTGGCGGCCAGCCTCCGGTAGGCCTCCAGTCTGAGCTCCTGGTCCTGGATGTACGTGTCGGGAATGTGTGCGTCCACAGGCAGGTCGATCCTCACCTCCGGCGGGCCGCTGTCTTCCACCGGGCGCCCCTCCATCTCCGAAACCGCCTCGGCGACCAGCTCCGCGTATAGGTCGAACCCGACGGCGGCGATGTGGCCCGACTGTACTTCGCCGAGGATCGACCCCGCTCCCCTGATCTCCAGGTCGCGCAGGGCGAGCTGGAATCCCGAGCCGAGATCGGTGGCCTCACCGATGGCCTCCAGTCTCCGGTAGGCATCCTCTGAGAGTGAGTGGTCCGTCGGGTGAAAGAGATATGCGTATGCCCGCTGGCTCGACCGTCCCACCCGGCCCCTCAGCTGATAGAGCTGGGCGAGGCCGAGGAGATCGGCGCGCTCGACGATCAGGGTGTTCACCTTGGGGAGGTCGAGACCCGATTCGATGATCGTGGTGGCGACCAGCACGTCGTACTCGTGGTTCCAGAAGTCGATCATCACCTGCTCCAACTGGCCCTCCGACATCTGCCCGTGGGCCACCACGTAGCGGGCGTCGGGCACCAGCTCCTGCAGCCGCGCCACCGCCCGGTCGATCGACTGGACCCGGTTGTGGACGTAGAAGACCTGCCCCTCGCGGAGCAGCTCCCGGCGGATGGCGGCCGAGACCGCCTGGTCGTCGAACGGGCCGACGTAGGTGAGGATGGGATGACGGTCCTCGGGAGGGGTTCTGATGTGGGACACGTCCCGGATCCCGGTGAGCGCCATCTCCAGGGTGCGCGGAATCGGCGTGGCGGTGAGGGTGAGCACATCCACGCCGACCCGGAGCCGCTTGATGGCGTCCTTGGCTCCGACCCCGAAGCGTTGCTCCTCATCGATCACCAGGAGCCCGAGATTCTTGAAGCTGACGTCCTCCGAGAGCAGACGATGCGTGCCTATGACCAGGTCTACCTCACCAGTTGCCAGGCCGTCGACCACCCCCCGGGCCTGCTTGGGAGTGAGGAACCTGGACAGGACCTCGACCCGCACCGGGTACGGGGCGAACCGCTCCGAGAAGGTCTGATGGTGCTGCTGGGCCAGCAGCGTGGTGGGACAGAGGACGGCCACCTGCCTGCCGCTCTGGATGGCCTTGAAGGCAGCCCGGATGGCGACCTCCGTCTTTCCGAACCCGACGTCGCCGAAGACCAGGCGGTCCATCGGCCTGTCCACCTCCATGTCCGACTTGACCTCCGAGATCGCCCTCAGCTGGTCGTGGGTCTCCTCGTAGGGGAACGCCGACTCGAGCTCGCGTTGCCACGGCGAATCGGGGTCGTAGGCATGGCCCTCCGCCAGGGCTCGCTGCTTGTGCAACTCGACCACCTGCGCCGCCACCGCGGCGACCTCCCTGCGCACCCGTTCCTTCTGGTCGGACCAGTCCTTTCCTCCCATCCGGGAGACCCGGGGGGCCTCACCGCCGGTGTACCGCTTGACCGCGGCGAGCTGTTCCACCGGGACATAGAGCCGGTCAGACCCGGCATATGCGACCACCAGGTAGTCCCGCTCCACGCCGACCATGATCCTCGAGACCAGACCTTCGAATCTGCCGATGCCGTGCTGATAGTGCACGACGTAGTCACCCTCGGTCAGGTCGCGATACTGCTGCGGAGCCTGGGATCGGGAGCGCCNNGGTGGGCCCGCCGTCTCCCGGCGATCTCCTGCTCGCCAAGCACAGCTACCTCGAGCGACGGCGCCACAAAGCCCTTGTGGATCCCGGTGGGGATGATCGCCGAGCGGGCGCGGTCCAACGCCTGGGCGCGATCGAGCGAGAGCCCGGCCTCTGTGAGCGCCCGGGCCACGCGATCCGCGGCAGCGTCCCCATCCANNGCGACCGACTCGGGGTCTCCGGGCACGGCGTCGAGCCCGGTGATCTCGAGCACGGCGTCGGAGGGACCGGTGGGGACGGAAGGCATCTGGAGGTGGGGGCGGCGTCCGATCGACTCCTCGAGGTCGATATACAGGGGTGGATGATCTCCGGCTTCGGGCGCGGCCTCGCCCCAGGTCGGGGCGAGGGCGGCCGCCAACTCCGACTCCTCCTTGACCAAGTCACGACATCTGTCGAGGGCACGGATGGGATCGACCATCACCAGGTTCCCCTTCTGCGGCAGCTCATCGATGAGGCAGCGCTCATCTGCAAGCCACGGCAGCCATGACTCNNCAAGCCACGGCAGCCATGACTCGATGCCGGGGAACAGCTGGCCCTCGGCGATCCGGTCCCAGGTGGATGCCGCCCACGGTGCGGTGGCGAGGAGACGCTGGGCCCTCTCCTCGATGTCCGGACCGGGCCTGACCTCGCGCGCCGGGTAGGCCACCACTTCTGTCGTGGTTTCCATCGACCGCTGCGTCGCCACGGAGAACTCCCTGACCTCGTCGACCTCGTCGCCCCAGAAGTCGATCCTCACCGGGTGTTCCGACTGGGCCGGGAAGATGTCCACGATGCCACCACGGATGGCGAACTCACCCCTGGCCTCGACTCTGTCGGTTCGCTGATAGCCAAGCCGGGCGAGATCCGGAGCGATGGAGTCGAACTCGACCTCTTCTCCTGCCTGCAGCCGGAACGGCTCCACCGGGGAGCTGCTGAGCCTCTGGATCACCGAGCGCACCGACGCCACCACGATCACCGGCTCGGCAGCGCCCATCCGGTGTCTCGCTTCGGTGCGATGGGCCATCGTGGCCGTGTTGGGGGACACGTGCTCGAAGGGGAGGGTCTCCCAGGCGGGTGCGAAGACGACGTCGTCGGTGAAGAGCCGCAGGTCGTCCACCAGCTCCTCGGCGTCGGTCTCTCCGGNNGCCGGCCAGGGCGAAGGCGCGACCCCCCGGCCCGACCGACCAGGTGGAGCCGACGTCGGGCAGCGGGACCGATCTCCAGGCTTGAAGCAGCGGTTGAAGGGGCGCGTTCACCAGAACGGCCGATCGTACCGATGGCGGGGCAGTGTGCTCACTCCTTATCATCCCTCGCCGTGGCAGGACAGACCTCAGTTGCCTGAGCTGACAGAGAAAGTTGGCAGAGGATCGAATCGGTACGGCCGATGAGCGCAAAACCGCATTCCAATTGGCGGGTATTCGACGACCAGTCTCGGTATGTGGACCGATTCGGGCTACTCCTGATCGTCACATTCGTGGCGGTCGTGACCCTCTCGCTGGTGGACCTTCGCAGTCTCGGAAACGACCTTCGCTCCCAACTCGGTGGGCTGGCGGTTACCTACTTCGTCGCAGCGACGCTCCTGATCGCACTGCGAGCCTCCGGTGTGGCCAGGCGCTACCGCATCATCGCGGACGTCGCCGTCGCTCTCGGGGTGGTCACGTCGACCGCGCTCGTGATACTCGATGTGGTGACCGGCACCAGTCTCGGCGAGATCCGCAACCCCCCGCTGCTGTGGCTCGTGCTCTCGATACTGGCCCCGGCTCTGGTCGTCCGGCGCCTCTTCCACCACGAGCGGGCATCGGCCAAGACCCTTCTCGGGGCAGTCTCCGCATATCTGCTCCTCTCATTGGCGTTCAACTTCGCCTTCCTCGGCGTGGATGCCGTCCAGTCGACGCCTTTCTTTGGCACCGAAGAGCCGACGACGAGCTTCATGTACTTCTCACTCGTGACCATCACCACTCTCGGCTACGGGGACCTGTCGGCCGTCGAGCCTTTTGGCCGACTCCTGACGACCGTCGAGGCAGTGATCGGCCAGGTCTACCTGGTGACCTTCGTGGCGATGATCGTCGGGCTGATCGTGGGACAGCGGCAGCGGAGGCCCACCGGGGCAGATGAAGGGATGGCGAATGAGGGCGGGGAGTCCTGAGGGCCAACGGTGCAACCGCACTGGTCCTCGGTCGGTGGGCTGGAGAAGGCGGTCGAGTCGGCGAAGGAGCTCGCCGGAATCGAGCCCGGGGACGGGGGTGCGCCTCGTGGTGTTCCCGCGTGAGCGCTCTGTCCCGTTGCCCGAGCGACGAGACGGCAGTGATTTGGCCGACTCATGGCCGGGTCTCTGCTCGATGCGATGTCAGCGGTACGCGACGCCCACGCCGGGGCGCAAGCGCAGATGCCCTGGATTCACGTCGACTGAGCTCTTCACCTTCCCCTGGCCCTGAAGGATGCCCAGCCGGCCACCACGCCCACGAGGTAGAAGACGACGGCCAACAACCAAACCGCCACCTCGATGCCGTAGATCTCAACGCTGGAGTCGACCCCGCGGAGCGGTAGCAACAACGCGATGGCGGCTGCGATCGCCAGCCACAGGACGATCATGGCTCCCCGACTGCCTCCGGAACGGCTCTGTTGGTCGGTCATGCATCTCCTCGATCGGCTCGAGTGGAGGCTAGATGTCACCAGATCTCGACGATTTCATGATCGGGGCGCCGCATCGACGCTCCCTCGGCTATCCCAAATGCCTCGGCAAACGGCGGGAAGTTGGAGAGAGGCCCATTGGCTCGGAACGGATTGGGAGAGTGGACATCAACGTTGGTCAGCACTCGCAGATACTCCTCGGTGTAGTTCATGCGCCAGATCGTCGCGTAGGAGAGGAAGAAGCGCTGTCGTGGAGTGAATCCGCCGATGTCGCGCTCGGATCCATCCAGATTCTCGTTCAAGGCGTCGTATGCGATGGCCAGGCCACCCAGGTCGGCGATGTTCTCGCCCAGGGTGAGCCTTCCGTTGACACACAGGTCCTCGCTGACCTCGAAGCCGGAGTACAGCTCCACGAGACGTTCGGCTCTCGCCTCGAACTCTGCTCTGTCCCTACTCGTCCACCAGTTGCGCCGCCTCCCGTGCTCGTCGAACCGGCTTCCGTTGTCGNNTCTCATGGCCGATCACCGAGCCGATGGCTCCGTAGTTGACCGCATCGTCGGCGTCCGGGAAGAAGAACGGGGGTTGGAGGATGCCGGCAGGGAACACGACCTCGTTGAAGAGAGGGTTGTAGTAGGCATTGACCACATGGGCTGGCATCGACCACTCTCGGCGGTCCACCGGCTCGTCGAGACGGCCCATCTTTCGGTTGAACTCGAAGGCGATGCCTCTCATCCGGTTGCCGACAAAGGAGCTTCGATCTATCTCGAGTCCCCTGTAGTTCCTCCACTCGTCCGGGTAGCCGATCTTGTGTGTGAAGCTCTCGGCCTTGGCCAGCGCCGCCGCCTTGGTCTCTTCTGTCATCCAGTCGAGTGAGCGGATCGACCGGCTCATGGCGGCGATCAGCCCATCCACCATCTCCTCGCAGCGCTCTTTCGCCTCCGGCGAGAAGACTGAGTCGACATAGAGCTTGGCGATCTGCTCCCCGATGTCGTCGGTCGCGGCTGAGAGAACTCGGGTCCAACGCTCCCGCGGCTGCTGCTGGCCCCCGACCTTGCGGTTGTAGAAGTCGAATGCCTCGTCCTCGAATTCCGATGGGAGGGCAGACGCGTACCTACGCACCAGATGCCAGTTGAGATAGCTTCGGACCGTGTCCCGTGGAGTCTCGACGAGGACCTCGTCGAGGGCCTTGAAGAACTCAGGGTGGTCGACATTGACTGTGTCGGAGGTGATGCCCAGGTCGCGCAGATATCGGCTCAGGCCAAACTCTGGCATCAGCCCGTCGAGCTCGTCGATGGAGTGGCGATTGAGGGTGAGCTCGAGGTCCCTGAGCTTCTCGGCTGGCAGCGAGGCCTCCGCCAAGCGCTTCTCGAGGGCGAAGANNTCCGGAGTTGATTAGTGACATGCCCTACATAGGCGGCCGCCAATGCGATCGAACGATCATCGTCACGCAAGTAGTAGTCCCTCTCGGGTAGCCCGAGACCGCCCTGTCCCACGTACACGAGGTAGCGCCCGGGATCCTCGAAGTCCGGGGACACGCCGAGACCGTGGAAGACGCCAACTCCAAACCGCCTCAGCTCGACGAGTGTCTGTCTGAGGTGCTCGTCAGAGTCAATGACGGCTATCCGATCCACCAGAGGATGGAGTGGGCCGAGGCCGGCGGATGCGATCGCTGCCTCGTCCATGCCCGCGGCGAAATAATCGCCCACCATCTGAGTTGGTGAGCCCTCTTCACCCTCCTGGGCGGCTGCGTCCATGAGGAGATCTTGGAGGATCCGCTCGTTGCGCACATGGACTTCGAGGGCTGCACCCCATGCCGGGTGCTCAGGAGGAACCGGATTCTCGTCGAGCCAACCGCCATTGACGTGCCGGTAGAAATCATCCGCAACGAGAGTGGCGGTGTCGAAGGCAGCGTGATCGAGATGGTCGATGATCTCCATGGAGGCTGTCTAGCAGCGGCCCGTGGCTACTGCCCGACCAGCCCCTCACCCTCGAACCAGGCGAGCGTTCTCTCCAGGGTGGCTTCGATCGGGGTGTATTCGAGCCCTAGCTCCCGGGTCGCCTTGGTTCCGTCGTAGGCGTGTCCGTGTAGCAGCACCCGCGCCGACTCCGGGCACAGCGCCGTTTGCCGGCCCAGGACGCGGGACACGGCTCCCGCCACCTCAGCGGCCACTGTCAGTGCTTCCGGTCTGATGAACCAGGGCCGCCTCCTCCGCCCCATCCGATGGCTCATCTCGCTCACCGCTTCACGCACCGTGAGCGTGGCACCGCTCAGGATGTAGCGCCGACCTGGCTCCCCCCTCTTCGCGGCGAGGAGGTGACCACGTGCGCAGTCGTCGATGTCGACGAGGGAGAACGTCGTATCCACGAGGACCGGTAAGTCACCTCTGGCCACGGCCAAGAGCAGGGCACCCGTGCCGGTGGCCCGTCCCGGGCCTTGCACCGACGAGGGATTGACCGCGACCACCTCCGTCTCCCCGACGTGGTTGAAAAGGAGGCGCTCCGCCACCGTCTTCGACCTCTCGTACTCGGAGAGGAAGTGTCCCCGGTGTTTGCTCGCCTCTGTGCCGACTGTCCCCTGCGGCTCCCCGACGGTGACCGCCGAAGAGGTGTGGACGAGGCGCTCGACACCGGCCTTCTCACTGGCCAGAAGAACGGCGCGCGCCCCGTCGACGTTCGCCGACCACATCACCTCCGGATGGAGCGAGCACACCTCATTCACGCCGGCGACGTGGAAGACATGTCGACTCCCTTTCACCAGACGGGTCAGGGCCTCGCCATCGAACAGGTCGCCGTGGACCACGTGAGCACCCATGCCGTCGAGCTTGCCCGAGGCCTCTGGTGATCGGGCCAGCGCAAACACTTCCTCACCCGCACGGACCAGATGCCTGACCACGGCACTTCCCACGACTCCGGAGCCGCCGGTGACGGCGACCTTCATGTCTTTACCTGGTCAGGCCCCGCTCTCACCACATGCCAGAAGGCGGCGACATATCCCCAGGCGGATCCGATGGTTGCGATGACCGCGATGAGCATCAGCCACTGGTCGAAGTACCAGGGCCCGAACCGATCGCCGAAGCGGAGAAAGGCGGCGAAGATCGCGGCGTACTGGGTGAAGGCCTTGATCTTGCCCCACGTCGACGGGGCTATCAGGCCGCCCCGCTGAGCGACCACACCGCGCAGGGCCATCACGGTGAACTCGCGGAAGATGATGATCGCCGCTGGCCAGATCGACACGTGGTCGACCGAGACCAGGGCGAGCAGGGTGCCCGTGACCATGATCTTGTCGGCTGTGGTGTCCAGGAACGCTCCGAGGACGGTGCCGCCGGTGGTCCGGCGCGCCCAGTAGCCGTCGAGGTAGTCGGTGAATGCGGAGAGAGCGAACAGGGCCGCGGCGATGATGTAGTGGTTTTCGATCTGGTCGGCGCGGGTGAAAGCCATGATCGGTACCACCATGGCGATCCGAAACACCGCCAGCGCATTGGGGATATTCAAGGCCATCCGCCAACCGATCATAAGCGGAGGGGAGGGCCAAGGGCCCGGCGGTTCAGGCCCAGTCGAGGGACCGAGTGATGGCCTGGCGCCAGCGATCGTGGAGACGGGAACGTTCCTCCTCGGGCATCCGGGGTGACCACCGGGCGTCCTCCGACCACATCGAGTGGATCTGGTCCAGGTCCGACCAGACGCCGACCGCAAGACCGGCACCGTAGGCGGCGCCCAGAGCCGTGGTCTCGGTGACTGCCGGTCGGACCACGTCCACGCCGAGCAGGTCCGCCTGGAACTGCATGAGCGTGTCGTTGGCGGTCATCCCCCCATCGACCCGGAGCTCGGAGAGCTCGACACCCGAATCCGCGGTCATCGCCTCGAGTACGTCGGCCGACTGATAGGCAGCGGACTCCAGCGCGGCGCGGGCTATGTGACCCTTGTTGGCGTAGCGCGTCAGGCCGACGATGACTCCACGAGCGTCGGCTCGCCAGTGCGGAGCGAAGAGCCCGGAGAAGGCGGGGACGAAGTAGACGTCGCCGTTGTCCTCGACACTGTTCGCCAGGTCTTCGACCTCGGATGCGGATGAGATGATCCCCAGGTTGTCCCGCAGCCACTGGATCAGAGACCCGGTGACTGCTATCGAACCCTCCAGCGCGTAGACCGTGTCCTGTCCTGCGATTCGATAGCCGGCGGTGCTCAGCAGGCCGGCATCGGACGTCACCGGCCGGGTGCCGGTGTTCATCACCATGAAATTGCCCGTCCCGTAGGTGTTCTTCGCCTCGCCGGGGCTGAAGCAGGCCTGACCGAACAGGGCCGCTTGCTGATCACCGAGGATGGCGGCCAACGGGACGCCGTCGAGTGGGCCGCGACATTCGGCGATCTCGCCCACCGACGACACGATCTCGGGAAGCATGTGGATCGGTACCCCGATCTCCATGGCGAGGTCTGAATCCCACGAGGTGGTGACGAGGTCCATCAGCAAGGTGCGAGACGCGTTGGTGACGTCGGTCACGTGCTCGCCAGTGAGATTCCAGGCAAGCCAGGTGTCGACGGTCCCAAAGGCCAGCTCACCCCGTTCTGCCCTCCCCCGGAGATCTTTTTCGTCGAGGAGCCAGCGAGCCTTGGGGCCGGCGAAGTAGGTGGCGAGGGGAAGACCTGTCTTGGCTGCGAACCGGCGCGGGCCCTCGTCGCCTCCGAGTCGTTCGCACAGCTCAGCAGTGCGGGTGTCCTGCCAGACGATGGCGTTGGCCACCGGCTCACCCGTCTCGCGGTCCCACACCACGGTGGTCTCGCGCTGGTTGGTGATCCCGATCGC
>JABAOG010003322.1_pt1 | contig 10666 bp, 8 predicted proteins | sample 7062131 | NCBI WGS metagenome assembly JABAOG01 (sample SAMN14538629, study PRJNA623070) | marine sediment metagenome | biome: marine biome [ENVO:00000428]; feature: marine pelagic biome [ENVO:01000023]; material: deep marine sediment [ENVO:00002113] | place: India: Arabian Sea | collected... | reverse complement strand
CGCTCCAGCGCCGGCTCCGGCCGCAGCCACGCGGCCTCCGTCATCTCCCGGGGATCGGGTCTCGCCGCCCGACCGGCGGGCAGCGTCGCGACGAAGAAATGCGTGTCGTAGCGCCGGGGCTCCACCACGGGTGTGACCCAGTGGGCGGCGTGGACCATGCCCTCCGCGTCCAGCCTCACGTCGAGCGCGTCGAGGACATCCACCAGCGTGGCCTCATCGGCCATCAGGGAGCGGCGCACCGCCTCCACCTCGGGGTCGCCGGCGTCGGGCACCCACGCGTCGTCCGTCTGCCGGGCCAGCAGCACGCCCGTCTCCTCGAACGCCTCCCGCAGCGCCGCGGCCCAGAACGCCAGTCCCGGGGCCCCGTCCTCCGGCAGCCCGCGGATCCGCCCCCGCAGGCGCGGATCGCCGTCGGCCGCGTCGACCCGGCCGCCAGGGAAGACCCACGCCCCCGGCACGAAGGCGCTGCCGCGGTGGCGGCGCATGAGGAGCACCTCCGGCCCGTCGGTCCCGTCGCGCATCAGCACCACCGTGGCGGCGGGCACGGCCTCGGCCGGCCGGGCCGGGGGGTCCACCACGGTGTCGGCGAAGCCCGGTGGCAGCCGGTCCTCGGGGATCTCGAACATCAGACCTCGTTCCCGCTCAGGTGGGTCACGTCCCGGCCCGGCTCGGGGTCCTCCCCGTGGGGATCCGGGGCGACCCGGCGGGGTCCCGCCCGGTGCTCCGGTCCGAACGGGTGACGGTGGTAGCGCCCCTCCCACGCCCGGCGGGTCACGTCCTGGAGCTGGCTCATGAGGTGGTGCCGGTAGCTGGACCGGGCGGCGTTCCGGATGAACAGGGCGATCAGGACGATCCACAACCCGGTCATGACCCGGCCGGTCAGGATCTCGAAGAAGCCGTAGCCCATCAGCATGATGGCCATCACGACACCGACCCGGGAGGCCCACAGCGTCGCCCGGGTCACGTTGCCGGTGCTCTTCCACAGGATGGCCCGGAGCACCCGGCCGCCATCCATGGGGAACCCCGGCAGGAGGTTGAACGTCCCGAGGATCAGGTTCAGCCAGGCCAGGTAGCCGGCGCCGATGATGACGACGGCGGGCCAGCCGGCGGACGCGCCAATGTACCCGACCAGAAGGAACAGGCCGCCCAGGAGGAAGCTCATCACGGGCCCGGCGATGGCGATGACGAACTCCTCCCCGGCGCTCCGGCTGTCGGAGCTGGTCTGCGCCATCCCACCGAACAGGAAGAAGGTGATCCGGCGGACGGGGATCCCCCGGGCCATGGCCACCACGGAATGGGCGAGCTCGTGGGCCAGGAGCGACGCGAAGAAGAGGAGCGTGATCACCCCGGCCAGGAGCAGCCGGACCCCACCACCGAGCTCCGGGAACTGGGCGGGCAGCGCGGCGCCGGCGAGGCTCCACAGGACCAGCAACGCGATGATGAGCCAAGAGCCGTGCACGTGCACGTCGATCCCGAAGATCCGTCCGAGCCTGAATCCTGACATCCGTCTCCCTGTCGACGCGGGGTCCGCAAGATAGGCGCGCCCACACCGCGCAGCCAGACGGTGCGGGCTGTGTCCCGATCTTGCATACACCGGAATCGGGAAAAGGCACCAACGAGGCGACCATGGCACTCTCCATCGACCCGGGACACCTGAAGCGATACGGCCAGATCGCGGGCCTCCTCGTCCGCCACGGTCGGGCCGACGTGGTCCGGAGCGCGGGTCTCGAGGCCCTCGTCGATGGCGGGATCCCGGAGCCCGCCGGCGGTCCGGACACCGCCGACCTCGCCGATCGGGCCGAGTCCCTGGCGGCGGACCTGGAGCGCATGGGCCCCACCTTCATCAAGCTGGGACAGCTGCTGTCCACCCGGGTCGACCTGCTGCCGCCCCCGTACATCCGGGCGCTCTCCCGGCTCCAGGACCAGGTGGACCCGTTCCCGTTCGAGGATGTCGAGCGCCACATCTCCGAGGAGCTGGGCGTGCGCGTCTCCAAGGCGTTCCGGGAGCTGGATCCGGAGCCCGTCGCGTCGGGGTCGCTGGCGCAGGTGCACCGGGGCGTGACGCGCGACGGCCGGAGCGTGGCCGTGAAGGTGCAGCGGCCGGGTATCCGGCCGCAGATCCGGGACGACCTGGACGCCCTCCGGGAGCTGGCCGGGCTCCTGGACGACCATTCCAGCCGTGCCCGGCGCTACCGACTGGCCGACATCCTGGAGCAGTTCCGCCGCTCCCTGCTCCGTGAGCTGGACTTCCGCAACGAGGCGCGGAACCTGGAAGCGCTGGGCCGCAACCTGGAGGGCATCGAGACGATCGTCGTGCCGAGGCCCGTCCCCGACTACTCCACGGACCGGGTCCTGACCATGGACCTCATCCATGGCCGGAAGGTGACGGCCCTGAGCCCGGTCGTGCTGATCGAGCTGGACCGTCGACGGATCGCCGACGACCTCTTCCGGGCCTACCTCCGGCAGATCCTGGTGGACGGCTTCTTCCACGCCGACCCCCACCCCGGCAACGTACTGCTCACGGACGATCACCGTCTCGCCCTCATCGACCTCGGTCAGACGGCCACGCTGACCGGCGAGATGCGGGACGCCCTCACCCGGCTGCTGCTGGCCGTCGCCGATGGCAACGGCGACGAGGCCGCCGAGATCCTGGTCGAGCTGAGCGAGCCGGAGGACCAGGCCGACACGGACGGATTCGGAGCGGCCGTGGGCGAGCTGGTGGTGCGGGCGGAAGGGCGCTCGGCGGACGAGATCGCGCTGGGCGCCGTCGTCCTGGAGCTTGTCCGGCTGGCGGGGGAGCACCGGATCCGTCCGCCCTCGACCCTGACCATGCTCGGGAAGACCCTCTTCAACCTCGACGAGGTGGGGCGGACGCTGGACCCGGACCTGGAACCCAATGCGGCCATCCGCCGGCACGCGGCCGAGCTGATGGAGCGGCAGATGCTCTCCTCCCTCAGCCCGTCCAGCATGTTCCGGACGGTGCTGGACGCGAACGAGCTGGTCCAGCGGCTGCCGCACCGCCTGAACCGGATCATGGAGCTGCTGGCGGACAACCGACTCACCCTCGGGATCGACGCCGTCGACGAGGTGCGGCTCATCTCGGGGCTCGAGAAGATCGCGAACCGGATCACGCTCGGGCTCGTCATCGCGGCGCTCATCGTGGGCGCCGCCATGCTGGTCCGCGTGGACGCCGGCCCGGAGCTGCTCGGCTACCCCGCCCTGTCCCTCATCCTCTTCCTCGCCGCCGCCGTCGCGGGGATCGCCCTGGCCGTCCAGATCGTGGTCAAGGACCGGGAATAGGCGCTACCGCCGAAGGGTGATCGCGCGGCTGACCCGGCCCCGCACCGGCACGGCCCCGACCCCGAGCCCGGGCAGTTCCAGCGTGCCCTCCAGCGTGCCGGCCTCCGTCCGCCGGACCAGCATCCCGAGGGCCGCGTCCCAGAGCACCTCGCCCTCGGTAGCGGCGCGGACCTGCTGTTCCAGCTCCACGCCCCCCGCCCTGCCGGTCACGTGGCGCGAAGTCTCGGTCCGCGTTCGGATGCGCACCAGGCGGGACCCCGCCACGACGGTATCGCCGGCGAGCATGGACGTGACCACGCTGATCGACCGCGATCGGGTCTCCCCGGACTCCTCCGCCGTCGTGAGGGTGTCCACCCAGGTGGCGGTGGGCTCCTGGACCGAGCCGGGCAGCGGGACGAACAGCGGCCGCACCATGCGCACCGGTCCCGTGAGGTCCAGGAGCGCGGGGTCCAGCGGCGGGGTGTCGACGACCTCGACCGCCCCCCGGGGCGAGAGCTCCACTCCGAACGCCCCCCCGATCGCGTCCTCGTCCACCGCCACGGCGCCCTGACCGGGGTTCCGGAAGGCCGCCCGGAACCGGCTGAACCGCACGGACGCCCGCAGCCCGGTCCCGGCTTCCTCGAAGAGGATGTCGGCCACGCCGGACTGGTCGGTGCTCGCCTCCATGGGCCCCGTGCCGCCCGCGTCGACGACGTAGCTTACGGTGTCGCTGAACGCGTACGAGACCGGGTTCGGCACGGGCACGCGATAGACCAGCGAGGCGGGCACGGGCTCACCCGGCCCGCCACAGGCGGCCAGGAGGAGGAGGGCCGCCGGGGCGGCGCGGGCGAACGGTGCGGGGCGGGGCATCGGGCCTCTCGGGAGCAGGTCACGGCTTCAGGGAAGCTATCCGTGCCCCGCTCCCGGGCAAGCCCGGCCCGGGCTCAACCCTGGCGGATCCGGACGCTGCCGGAGCCCGTGTCGATCTGGATGCTGCCGCGGCCGTCGCCGATCTCGCCGTGGAGCTCGTCGCGGGCCCGACGCGTCACCATCACGGGGAAGTCCACGTCGATCCCGCCGCTGCCCGTCTCGATGTCCAGTTGGGCACCCAGGTCGGCCGGGAGCCGGATGGTCACGCTGCCGGAGCCGGTGTCCACCACCAGCCGGTCGACGTCGGTGGTGAGCTCCGCTTCCACGGAGCCGCTGCCGGTGTCGAGGCGAACGTCCCGGGCCGCCGAGGCCCTCACGTCGATGCTGCCGGACCCGGTGTCGATCTCGATGGAGCGGGCGCTCAGTCGGTCGGCCTCCACGCCGCCGGAGCCCGTATCGATCCCGATCTCGTCACCCGAGACCCCGGAGACACGCACGCCGCCGGAGCCCGTGTCGACCTCCAGATCGCCCTCCATGCCCGTCACCTCCACGCTGCCGGAGCCCGTGTCGATGAGCAGCTCGCCCGCCATGGACCGGGCCGCAACGCCCCCCGAATGCGTGTCCAGCCGGATCCGGCCGTCGACGTTCTCGGCCCGGATCCGGCCGGCGGCCAGGTAGATGTCCAGCCGCTGGCCTCGCGGCACCGCGATGCGCAGGTCCGCGTGGGCATCCAGCCCGCTCCCGTCGGACACCCGCACGCGGTCGCCCCGGCCCCGGCTGTCATCGCCGCCCCAGGTCCCGTCGGCCCGGACCCGGAGCTCGGTCCTCCCGCCCCAGCCCGGCGGGTCGTAGTGGACCCGGTCGGACGGGTAGATCACCCGGAGCGTCTCGCGGCCGTTTATGTCGCCCACCTGGACATCCAGCTGGTCGGCGTCACCACCCGCGCGGCGGACCTCGACGGTCACGGCCCCGCCGGCGGCGCCGACGACCTCCACCTCGCCGGCCAGGTTGTAGATGGCGACGTGGTCGCCGGCCACGTCGTACCGCTCCTGCGCCGCGACCACGGTCGGTACGGCCAGCGCGGCCGCGGCCAGCAGGCCGCCCGCGCGCATCAGGATCCTCGTCATCGGTCTCCTCGAGTGGGGTTCACGGACCAGGAGCCAGGCTGCAGGCTCGGGCTTCCGCGTTGTTGGACGGGCGGGGGGTGGGAAAGGTTGGAAGGGCCCATCCGCCCGGCGGACGGCAAGCTGCCGATCAGCGGGCGGCGACCTCCCGGAACGCGGCGGTGATCTCACTCGCCCGCGGGTGGTCGCGGTCCTCGAGCCGGCGGGCTCCGCCGACCCAGACGTCGGAGACGACATCGGGGGTGGCCGAGAGCGTGAGCATGGCGGCCAGCGTCTCGTCGGTCCATCCGGCGAGGGCGTGGTGATCCAGGTCGACGGCGACCAGGTCGGCCAGCCGGCCGGCGTCGATCGCCCCGGCGTCCAGCCGCAGCGACCGGGCCCCGGCGGTCGTGGCCATGTCGATCAGCTCCGGCGCGACGTGGTGGTGGCCGTCCCGGGCGACGTCGGTGATCACGACCCGCTCCAGCCGCTGGAGCCGCTCGTGGTGCTCGATCAGGCGCATCTCCTCGAGGAAATCGAGATTGGTGTGGCTGTCGGTGCCGAGCGCGAGCCGCGCGCCGGCGTCGAGCAGATCGGCGCTCCGGACGAACCCGTCGCCCAGGCCGCGCTCCGTGGTCGGACACGCGCAGACGGTGGCGCCCGCCTCTCCCATCATCGCCACCTCGTCGTCCGTGAGGTGGATGCCGTGGATCGCGGTGAAGCGGTCGTCGAGCAGGCCGTCCTCCGCCAGCAGCTCCACGGGCCGGCGGCCGTACGCCTCCAGACACGCGTCCACCTCCGCGGGCCGCTCCGCCACGTGCATGTGGACCGGCAGGCCGCGCTCCGTGGCCCAGTCCCTCAGGGCGGGCAGCCAGTCCCGGGGCACCGCCCGGATGCTGTGCGGCGCGACACCGACGGAGACCAGGCCGGCCCCCGGCGTGCGCACGCCGCCGGCCCCCTCCACCAGGTCGTGGAGCCGGGCGGTCCGCTCCAGGAACGCGTCCAGCGACGTCGCGCGAAACCGTCGCTGCCGGTCTTCCAGCGGCCGGCCGATCCCGCCCGTCGCGTAGCACGCGTTCAGCAGCGTGATCCTCAGGCCCACCTCTTCCGCCGCCGCGATGACCCGGAGCGCCAGCTCGTTCGGCTCCCGATACGGTTTCCCGTCCGGCTGGTGGTGCAGGTAGTGGAACTCGCCCACGGCCGTGATCCCGGTCCGCAGCATCTCCAGGAAGCAGAAGCGGGCGACGTTGAGCACGTCGTCGGCCGAGAGCCCGAGCGCCGCGCCGTACATCGCCTCACGCCAGCTCCAGAAGTCGGCAACCCCCTCCGCCGCAGGCCGGGTCTGGGTCCGGCCGCGGATCAGCCGCTGGAACGCGTGGCTGTGGGCGTTGACGAAGCCCGGCAGCAGCGCCCGCCCGGGCAGCGGGACCCGGTCGGCCTCCGGCGGAGCGCCGCCCGGACCGCCCGCGTCCCGGGGCAGGACACCGGTGATCCGACCGGTCCCGGGGTCCACCGCAACGGCGAGGCCCCGGCGGAACCGGCCATCGATCCAGACGAGGTCGGGCTCGAGTCGCATCATGCGCTGGAGGATGCGAAGTTGACGCCGGGACGTCGAGGCCGGCCGCCGACCGGAGCGCGGCGCGGCAGCCGAGAGGGACATAGAACGGGAACGCAACCGGGGAGCGAGACGACATGCGGCTCGTGGAGTGTGTGCCGAATTTCTCGGAGGGCCGGGACACGGCGATCATCGAGGCCATCGCGGACAGCATCCGGGCGTGCCAGGGGGCCCAGTTGCTGGACGTGGACCCGGGCGAGTCGACGAACCGGACGGTGATGACCATCGTCGGGGAGCCGGACGCCGTGGTGGAGGCGGCGTTCCAGGGGGCGAGGACGGCGTACGAGCTCATCGACATGACGCGGCACCGGGGCGAGCACCCCCGGCTCGGCGCGGTGGACGTGGTCCCGTTCATCCCCATCTCCGACGTGACCATGGACGAGTGCGTCGAGCTGTCCCGCCGATTCGGCCGCCGGGTGGCGGAGGAGCTGGGCGTCCCGGTCTACCTGTACGAGGAGGCCCAGCCGGCCGGGCACCGGAAAGCCATGGCCCAGATCCGGAGCGGCGAGTATGAGGGCCTCGCCGAGAAGATCGCCCGGCCGGAGTGGTCGCCCGACTTCGGCCCCGCCCGGTTCGTCCCCCGGTCCGGGGCCACGGTAACGGGCGCGCGGTTCTTCCTGATCGCGTACAACGTGAACATCCTCGGCACGAAGAACCAGGCGCACCGCCTCGCCCTCAACGTTCGCGAGCAGGGCCGGACGGTGAAAGGCCCCGACGGCGAGCCCACCCGGCAGCCCGGCTATTTCGAGGCGGTGAAGGGGATCGGCTGGGAGCTGGAGGAGTTCGACCTGGCCCAGGTCTCCATGAACCTGGACAACTACCGGGTCACGCCGATCCACGAGGTCTTCGAGGCGATCCGCCGGGACGCGGCCGAGCTCAACGTCGGCGTCGCCGGCAGCGAGATCGTCGGTCTCGTCCCCCTGGAGGCCATCCTCCAGGCCGCCGACCACTATGTCGAGAAGGAGGGCCTGTTCATCCTCGACGAGCGGCAGAAGGTGCGGCTCGTCATCGACCGGCTCGGGCTCTCCTCCATCCACCCGTTCCGGCCCGACGAGAAGATCATCGAGTACATGCTCGAGGGCGAGGAGGACGGCCCGCTGATCCGGACGTCGGTGCGGGCGTTCGTCGAGGCGGTCGGCGCGCGGACCTCCGCGCCCGGCGGCGGGTCCGTGGCGGCGCTCATGGGCGCCCTGGGCGCGGCCCTCGGCGCCATGGTCGGCTGGCTGACGTACGGCCGGCGGAAGTACGAGCACCTCGACGCGAGCGTGCGGGAGCATCTCCCGCCCCTGGTGGAGCTCCAGGAGGCGCTGCTCAGGGCGGTGGACGCCGACACGGATGCCTTCGGCGACTACATGGAGGCGCTGCGGATGCCGAAGGAGACGGAGGCCCAGGTGGAAGCGCGGCAGACGGCGATGCAGGCCGGGCTGAAGAAGGCCACCCTCGTCCCCTTCCACACGATGGAGCTCGCCGACCGGGCCTGGGCCCCCATGCTCGAGGTGGCCCGGGTGGGGCAGTACTCCTCCCGCTCGGACGTGGAGGTGGGCGCGAAGGCGCTGGAAGCGTGTCTCTACGGCGCCTACCGCAACGTGGTGATCAACCTGGCGGACATCCGGGACGCCGAGTTCAGCGACGACCTCCAGACCCGCGCCCGCGCGCTGCTGGAGCGGGGCCGCGAGAAGCTGGGCGAGCTCCAGGCCATCGTGGAGGACCGGACCGGCGACGTCTGAGCGCCGCAGACCCCGGCGTGCGACGGGGGGCGCCCTCCCGCCCTACCGGATGTCCCTCTGCCGCTCGATGACCTTCCCGACCAGTCCGTACTCCACCGCCCCCTCGGCGTCGAGCCAGAAATTGCGGTGGGTGTCGTCGACGATCCTCTCCAGCGGCTGGCCCGTCTGCTCCGCGAAGACGCGGTTCAGGCGCTCCCGCATCTTCAGGATCTCCTTGGCCTCGATCTCCACGTCCGCCGCCGTGCCCCGGGCGCCGCCGGCCGGCTGGTGCAGGAGGAACCGGGTGTTGGGCAGCGAGTAGCGGCGCTCCCGGGGCACGGCCACGTAGATCAGCGCGCCCGCGCTGGCGACCCAGCCCGTGCCGACCATCCGGACCGGCGCGGGGATGAAGCGGATGATGTCGTGGATGGTGTCGCCCGACTCGACGTGCCCGCCCTGGGAGTTGATGAACACGGTGATGGGCTCCTCGGACTCGGCCGACATGGCGAGCAGCTGCCCCATGACCTCGGACGCCAGCTTCTGGTTCACCTCGCCGCTGATGATGAGCGTCCGGGCCCGGAACAGCCGGTTCCGGATGCTGTCGGTCCACCGGCTGGCCGTCGGGCGCGGCCCCTCCTCCTCTTCCTCGTCCGGCGGGATCGTGCCGGGCTCACCGGGCTGCCGCAGGGCCACCGTGTCGGGGTCCAGTCCGTAGTCGTGGGTCGTCATTCCGTGTCCTCTCTGTCGCGTTCGTGAGCGGCCGGCCTCGGCCGGGGCCCCCGCAACGTCGCGGTCGGGCCCGAACGGCGTCAAGCGCCGGCGTCCCGCTCGCGCATGGGCAGCCGCACGCCCCGTTCCTCCGCCGTCTCCAGCGCCTTCTCGTAGCCGGCATCGGCGTGCCGGGCGACGCCGATCCCGGGGTCGTTGGTCAGCACCCGCTCCAGCCGCTCCCGCATCGCGGGCGTGCCGTCGGCGACGATGACCTGGCCGGCGTGGAGCGAGTTGCCGATGCCCACGCCGCCGCCGTGGTGGAAGCTCACCCAGCTGGCGCCGCTGGCCGTGTTCAGCAGCGCGTTCAGGATCGGCCAGTCGGCCACCGCGTCGGTGCCGTCCTTCATCCCCTCGGTCTCCCGGAACGGGCTGGCCACGGAGCCCGTGTCCAGGTGGTCCCGGCCGATGACGATCGGGGCGCTGAGCTCGCCGCTGGCCACGAGGTCGTTCAGCGCCAGGCCGAACTTCGCCCGCTCCCCGAGCCCCAGCCAGCAGATCCGGCTGGGCAGCCCCTGGAAGTGGACCTTCTCCCGGGCCTGCTGGATCCAGCGCCGCAGGTGCCCGTCCTCCGGGAACAGCTCCAGCACCAGCTCGTCGGTGCGGTGGATGTCGGCCGGGTCGCCGGACAGCGCCGCCCACCGGAACGGGCCCTTGCCCTCGCAGAACAGCGGCCGGATGTAGGCCGGGACGAAGCCCGGGAACGCGAACGCGTCCTCGTAGCCCGCGTCCTTCGCCTGGCCCCGCAGGTTGTTGCCGTAGTCGAACGTCACCGCGCCCCGCCCCATGAGCTCCACCATGGCCCGGCAGTGGGTGGCCATGCTGTCCATGGCCCGACGCCGGTACGCCTCCGGATCCCGCTCCCGGAGCGCGTCCGCTTCCTCCAGCGAGAGCCCCGCCGGGACGTAGCCGTTCAGCTCGTCGTGGGCGCTGGTCTGGTCGGTGAGCACGTCCGGGACGACGCCCCGCTCCACGATCTCCGGCAGCACGTCGGCGCAGTTGCCCACCAGCCCGACGCTGAGGGCCTCGCCGCTGGCCGCCGCGGCGGTCACCCACTCCAGCGCCTCGTCGAGGTCCCGGGTCATGCGGTCGCAATAGCCCGTGTCCAGCCGCCGCTGGATCCGGCGCGGATCCACCTCCACGACCAGCGCCGCGCCGCCGTTCATGGTCGCCGCCAGCGGCTGCGCGCCGCCCATGCCGCCCATGCCGCCGGTGAGGACCCACTTCCCGGTGAGCGAGCCCTCGAAGTGCTGGCGCGCCACCGCCCCGAACGTCTCGTACGTGCCCTGGAGGATGCCCTGCGTGCCGATGTAGATCCAGGAGCC
>JABAOG010002603.1_pt2 | contig 10666 bp, 9 predicted proteins | sample 7062131 | NCBI WGS metagenome assembly JABAOG01 (sample SAMN14538629, study PRJNA623070) | marine sediment metagenome | biome: marine biome [ENVO:00000428]; feature: marine pelagic biome [ENVO:01000023]; material: deep marine sediment [ENVO:00002113] | place: India: Arabian Sea | collected... | reverse complement strand
ATTTTCGGCTTTTGCCCTGACCTCTACCGGCGGGTCCAGATCAACGCGTCTGAAAATAATTCCCGCGTCTACAGGAGCGGGACGGAGGGTCAGATAGACCTTATCCCCGGTATGCAGGCCGACACCTGTTGCGCGAATAACATTCTTGAGCGTTCTCTGCCGAATCATAATATGCCGTAAATCCTTGAATTAGTAGCGCAATATCTCACAATTTGACGCAAGAATACCACAAGGCACATATCCCTGCCTAGTGAACAGTTTCACAATTGTCACACTTCAAACGCGGCGAACTTTTTTCAATCGGCCTGGCGGCGCAAAAAAGCNNCGCTCTTGGCCTGGTTACGCAACACCGTCGGGCGATCGTAATCCACCTCAATCTCTTCGGTCGGCGCCTTGTTGACCACCAGCTTGACCGGCTGCCCGGCCATCGCCGCCTGTCCCTGCCCAAGCCCGGTCGCTACAACGGTTACCCGTAATTCATCGCTCATTTCCGGATCAATCACCGTACCCACCACGACGGTCGCATTTTCCGAAGCAAAGTCCTTAATGGTGTTACCCACTTCTTCAAACTCGCCGATGGCCATATCCAGTCCTGCCGTCACATTGACGAGAATGCCGCGAGCACCGGACAGATCCACATCCTCCAGCAGTGGACTGGCCACGGCCCTTTCTGCCGCCTCTCGGGCACGGTCTTCCCCGGTAGCCACACCGGTGCCCATCATGGCCATGCCCATTTCGGACATCACCGTGCGTACATCGGCGAAATCGACGTTGATCAGACCCGGACGGGTAATGAGTTCCGCAATCCCCTGCACAGCACCCAGCAGCACATTGTTGGCCGCCTTGAAGGCATCCAGCAATGTGACCTGCTTGCCCAACACCGTCAGCAGTTTTTCATTGGGAATAGTGATCAATGAATCTACCGATTTTTTCAGTTCGGCGATTCCGTCCTCGGCCACATCCATTCGCTTTTTGCCCTCGAACGGGAAAGGCTTGGTCACCACGGCAACGGTCAGAATACCCATCTCCTTGGCCACCTGAGCCACAATCGGGGCACCACCGGTACCGGTACCACCGCCCATCCCGGCGGTAATGAATACCATATCCGCACCGGCAATGGCCTCTTCGATCCGGTCACGGTCCTCCATCGCGGCCTGCCGCCCGATATCAGGATTCGCCCCTGCTCCCAGGCCCTTGGTAATGTGTGTGCCGATCTGAATCACAGTACGGCTTGATGCCTTATCCAGTGCCTGAGCATCGGTATTGGCGCAGATAAAATCGACACCCTCGATACTCGCACACACCATATGTTCGACGGCGTTGCCGCCGCCGCCGCNNTTGTCCATCAGTTCGAACATGCCACACCTCCTCGTTTTAGCAGGCCATACCCGCCGGTTATTACTTGGTGAATAGTGTTAAAAATTACCCTGGAACCAACTTTTCATACGCTGTATCACACCTTGAAGACTCCCCTGGGCATTGATCTCACGCAGTCCGGCACCGCTATTTTTCTGACCGAACAACAGCAAACCGACACCGGTCGCGTAGATAGGGTTACGCACCACGTCGGCCAGCCCCGCTACCCCCTGGGGCAATCCGAGCCGTACCGGCATATGAAAAATTTCCTCGGCCAGCTCTACCGCGCCTTCCATTTTTGACGTCCCTCCGGTCAGCACCACCCCGGCGGCACAGATATCCTCGAAGCCGCTGCGGCGAAGCTCGGCCTGTACCAGAGTAAACAGTTCTTCGTATCGCGGTTCCACCACCTCGGCCAGGGTCTGGCGCGCCAGCCGGCGGGCCGGCCGGTCGCCCACGCTGGGAACCTCTATGCTCTCCTCGGCATTGGCCAGTTGAGTCAGGGCGCAGGCGTATTTGATCTTGATATCCTCGGCATATTGGCTGGGAGTCCGCATGGCGACGGCGATATCATTAGTCACCTGGTCTCCGGCAATAGGAATCACCGCGGTATGGCGAATAGCACCTTCGGTAAACACCGCGATATCGGTCGTCCCGCCGCCGATATCGACCAGGCAAACACCGAGTTCCTTTTCATCCTCACTCACCACCGCATAACTCGAGGCCAGCTGTTCAAGGATGATGTCATCGACTTCAAGGCCACAGCGACGGACACATTTGATTATGTTCTGCGCAGCGCTCACCGCACCGGTCACCAGATGCACTTTCGCCTCGAGTCGCACACCGGACATACCGACAGGCTCACGGACCCCCTCCTGGTTATCGATGATGAACTCTTGCGGCAACACATGGAGAATCTTCTGGTCTGCCGGGATGGCAACAGCACGCGCCGCATCGATCACACGCTCCACATCTCCATGGGTGACCTCCTTGTCCCGAATGGCGACGATGCCGTGCGAGTTAAGGCTCTTGATGTGGCTGCCGGCGATGCCCGCATAGACCGAGTGAATCTGGCAGCCGGCCATCAGCTCGGCCTCCTCCACCGCACGCTGAATCGACTGCACAGTCGATTCAATATTCACCACCACACCCTTTTTCATTCCACGCGAGGGGTGCGAGCCGATGCCGATAATTTCGATACCGTTTTCAGCATTTACCTCACCGACAATGGCCACCACCTTGGAGGTGCCGACATCCAGCGCGACGATCAAATTTTTATCCGATTTCTTTGACATCTCCGATCTCCCCTCCGCGCTAAGCCGCTGCCGGCGATTGTCCATCATGCCAACGCACGGCAAAGCCATTGGTATAACGCAAATCGACGCTGTCGATTGCGTGGAGCTGGGGTTTTAAAGCCTCAACATACACACGAACAAAGCGCAGAAGCCGCAGATTGACATCGCTCTTTCCAAGGCCCAGTCGCAGACCATTCCGTAACCGCAAGTCCCAGGAACGCCGCTCGTTCATCGTCAGGTGTGAAATCTTAAGCCCGACCGGTGTCAGCATTTCCTGCATCTCCCTCAGTGACTTGGCCATCACCTGCTCGGTATTTTGCGGTCCGCGCAGCAAGGGAAGCTCAAGCCACGCATCATCCCCTTTCGCCTGAAACAGCTCCCCTTGCGCATTAACCAATCCTCCACCAGCCCAGCGCGCCATAGGCTGTTGCTCTTCGATTCGTAACACCAGTTGATCCGGCCAACTCCGACGCACCGATGCGCGCTTCACCCAAGGCAAGGTCTCCAGATCGGTACGGATCTGGTCCACATCTACGTGTAAAAATCCGGTGGAGGCATCCTCTCCAACCACCTCACGCAATTGCTCCGGCTGCACATGCTCCAACGGCGTTTCGATACGCATGGAGTTGACCGGCAAACTTTCCGGATCAAACACACTGTCCACGGCACCATAGATCACCACCGTCACCACCAGCACCGCTGGCAACAGGCGGTGCCCCTCCAGCCGTTTCGGAACAACGTTATGTTTCAATGATGCTCCCTGTTGCCGCTTAGCCACCGCTCACCTCCCTGTCAGCTTCCCGCTCTTTTTGCATGCTGTATTCGAGGATGCGACACACCAAATCGTCAAAAGCGATCCCGGCCACTTTGGCGGCCATTGGCACCAGACTGTGATCCGTCATTCCCGGCAGGGTGTTGGCCTCCAGCAGATACGGATTGCCGGTATCATCCAGCAGGATATCTATGCGTCCCCAACCCTTGCAGCCCAATACATCAAAAGCTTTTCGCGCCAACCCATGCAATTCGGCCTCCTTCTCCGCCGGCAAGCCGCAGGGGCAGAGATAGTGTGTCGCATCGCTCAGATACTTCGCGTCGTAGTCATAAAACTCCCCACTCGGTTCGATCTTGACCACCGGTAACGCCTGATCGCCGAGAATCGCCACCGTATACTCTCCGCCGCCGATAAACTGCTCGGCCAGTACCAGCTGATCGTGTTGCGCTGCATAACGATAGGCCGACGCCAGCTCCTCCGCTTTGTTCACTTTGCTAATGCCGACACTGGAACCCTCACTGGCAGGTTTGACAAACAGCGGCAGTCCAAGCTGCTGCACCAGAGCGGTATAGTCACTGTCGGCATCGAGCAGGGCACAGGCAGGGACCGGCAGACCGGCTGCCTGCCACAGTAACTTGCTGCGCCATTTGTCCATTCCCAATGCCGAAGCCAGTACACCGCTTCCGGTGTAAGGCAGGCCCAACAATTCCAATGCACCTTGCATTGTGCCGTCTTCGCCGCCGCGACCGTGCAACATGACAAAAACACGATCAAAGCCACCTTGTTGCAGCTGTTGCAGCACATCGGCCCCTACATCGACGGGATGGGCATCTATCCCTCGCTGCTGCAGAGCCTGGAGCACCGCGGCACCGCTTTTTAAAGAGACTTCCCGCTCCGCAGAGGTGCCCCCCAACAGCACGGCTACCTTGCCGAAGTTATCCGCAATGGATACTTGCCGGCTCATGCCTGTTCCTCCCCATGCTCACCGATAATATGTACTTCCGGCTTCAGCCTCACCCCGTGGACCTGCTCCACCTTTTTTTGCACCAGCGTCATCAATTCCTCGACATCGGCTGCCTGGGCCTTGCCGGTGTTAACGATAAAATTCGCATGCTTTTCAGAGACACAGGCTCCGCCGACACAGCGCCCCTTGAGACCAGCCGCCTCAATCAACCGCGCCGCATAGTCGTTCTCGGGATTGCGAAACACCGAGCCGGCATTGGGCAATTGTGTCGGCTGGCTACTGCTGCGCCGCTCAAGCAGTTCCTTGTTGCGGCTCTGTAAGGCGGAAACGTCCCCCTTCTGCAACTTCAAGCAAACAGCAACAAACCATTCATTGGCCGGACCGGAGACCTGGCGATAACCCACCACGTAGTCACTCGCCTTCCGTTGATGCAGCTTCCCGCAGTGGTCCAGGGTCTCGACCGATTCGACCAGCTTCCAGGTCTCTCCGCCGAAGCAGCCGGCATTCATCGCCAGTGCACCACCCATGGTTCCGGGGATACCACTGAGAAACTCGGCACCAGCCAGCCCTTCACGGGCACAGAAACGTGCCACCTTGGCGCAAGAGACACCGCTTTCCACGCGCACCCGGGTTTCATCCAGTCGCTCAACACCATTAAGCAGGCCACTGGTGGCGATCACCGTGCCCCGTATGCCGCCATCACGCACCAGCAGGTTACTACCGAGCCCAATCCAGTAGAGGGGTTCATCCTCTGGCAACTGCTGCAGAAACAGCGCTAGGTCATCGATATCCGCAGGCTGGTAATAACGCTCGGCCGGTCCCCCCACGCGCCAGGTGGTATGCCGTGCCATCAGCTCGTTGGTAAGCAGGGTGCCGCGCAAGGGTTTGATCTGCAGTGCCGTCATCATGCGAGCTCCTCCAACTGCTTCGGCAGTCGCATTGCGATGCCGCCAATATCCCCGGCTCCCATTGTCAACACGACATCGCCGTCCTGCAGTACCCCACCCAAAGTCTCGGCCAGATCGGTCGGATCACCGACAAAAACCGGGTCCACCTTCCCGCGGGCACGTATGGCACGGCACAGAGTGCGGCTGTCGGCGCCCGGAACCGGTTCCTCACCAGCGGCATAAACTTCAAGCACCAGCAACGCATCGGGTTCGGACAGGACCTCAGTGAAGTCCTCAAACAGATCTCTGGTGCGGCTGTAGCGATGCGGCTGGAACACCACCACCAGACGACGCTCGGGCCAGGCGGCCCGGGCCGCCTGCAAGGTGGCGCCCAGTTCACGCGGATGATGCCCATAGTCATCGACCAGCAGGACCTTGCCGTTCGGCGTTTGCACTTCGCCGCCAAGCTGGAACCGTCGGCCAATACCCTCAAATTTATCGAGGGCGGCGACAATCGCCGCATCGGAGACCCCCAGATCGTGCGACACCGCAATCGCTGCCAAGGCATTGAGCACGTTATGCAGGCCCGGCATATTGAGGGTCACTTCCAGCCAGTTCGGTTTGTCAGCGCGGGAGACGCGAAAACGTGTCCGCAACCCTTCCTGCTCCACATCATGGGCACGAATGTCCGCCTCGGCACTGAAACCGTAGGTCACCACCCGACGCGTCACACTGGGTAGCAGGTTGCGCACTTCCGGATCGTCCAGGCACATTACCGCCAGGCCATAGAACGGCAGGTTATGCAGAAACTCAATAAAGGTCTGGCGCAACCGGGCGAAATCGCCGTCATAGGTGGCCATATGGTCGGCATCAATATTGGTCACCACCGCGAACATCGGCTGCAGGTGCAAGAAAGAGGCATCACTCTCGTCCGCCTCAGCAACGAGATAATGGCTGGCACCGAGTCGGGCATTGGTGCCTGCGCTGTTGAGCCGGCCGCCGATGACGAAGGTCGGGTCCAGCCCCTCCTCGGCCATCAGGCTGGCGATCAGGCTGGTGGTGGTGGTCTTGCCGTGGGTGCCGGCAACGGCGATGCCGTGACGAAAGCGCATCAGCTCGGCCAGCATCTCCGCACGCGGCACTACCGGAATACGTTTGGCACGGGCAGCCTGGACCTCCGGATTGCTCTCCTTTACTGCAGAGGAAATGACCACCACATCGCAACCGGCGATATTCTCTTCGGCGTGACCGAAATAAATGGTCGCCCCTTGCCCCTGCAGATGCCGAGTCACCGGGTTTTCCTTCAGGTCCGATCCGGAGACGATGTAATCCAGGTTCAACAAAACCTCGGCAATGCCGCCCATTCCCGATCCTCCGATACCCACCATATGGATATGGCGGATACGCCCCATCGCCTTGTTGCCGCTCAACTCAACAGGATTCATGCCGCTTCCCCCTCTTTGCCGGCAGCAAGACAAATTTCAACAACGCGTGTGGTTGCATCCGGTTTGGCCAATGTTTTCGCTTTGTTGGCCATCTCCAGCAATTGCGCCCGTCCGCGCTCAGGTGATTCACAGTAACGATTCAAAATTTCTACCAGAGACTCTGCCGTCAGTGTCGATTGGGGCAACAACTCAGCGGCACCCGCATCGGCCAGGTATCGACCATTGGCACTTTGGTGGTCATCCACAGCAAAGGGATAAGGCACCAACAGCGCCGGTACACCCGCCACCGCCAATTCACTAACCGTCAGTGCGCCAGCCCGACACAGCACCAAATCGGCATAGGCGTATTCCGCCGCCATGTCATCGATAAAGGGCAGAAGTTCGGCACCGACACCTGCCTCGGCATAGCGTTGGCGGGTTGCCTCCAGGTTGCGCTTGCCGGTCTGGTGGCGCACCTCAGGACGAACAGCCTCATCCATCATGGCCAGTGCCTCGGGCAGGGTTTTGTTAAACACCATCGCGCCAAGGCTGCCGCCAAGCACAAACAACCGCATCCGCCCCTGGCGACCGGCATAGCGCGCAGACGGCTCCTCCAGTTGAATGATGTCCTGGCGTACTGGATTGCCTGTGTGCTGTACCTTTTTCCCGCTAAACACTCCGGGGAAGGCTTCCAGAACGCTGTCGGCAATGTGCAACAAAAGGCGATTAGTCAGCCCTGCCACGGCATTCTGCTCATGAATAACCAACGGACAGCCGCACAGCTTGGCAGCCACCCCGCCCGGGCCGGTCNNGACGATGAATAATGATACGCAGCGCCTGCATCAACGCGAGAGTCAGCCGCCAGGGGGCCAGTAGCCAGCCCACAGCCCCTTTACCGCGCAAACCGGCGATACTGATGTAATCGATTGACAGACCCGCTGCCGGTACAACATCCGCCTCCAGGCCACGCCGTGTACCGAGCCAACTGACCTCGGCTCCACGGGCCTGGAGTTCGCGCGCCACCGCCAATGCCGGGAACACATGCCCTCCGGTGCCGCCGGCCATGATCAGAATGCGCGACCGGCTCATGCCTGACTCCTTCGCGCACTGACCCGATGCAACGGGCTCTCCAGCGACACACGTTGTACCAGCGCAAGCGCCACACACATCACAATCATGCTGCTGCCGCCATAACTCACCAACGGAAGGAAGGGTCAGACCCTTGGTCGGCAACAGGCCCATATTCACACCCATATTGATAAAGGCCTGCAAGGCAAACCAGATCCCAACGCCGTAACAGAGATGACCGGCAAATGTCATACCCGCCTCGGTGGCATGGCGGCCGATACGAAAGATGCGCGCTACCAATATCGCAAACAGCATCACCACAAAGCTCCCCCCGACCATACCGAGTTCTTCGACCAAGACCGCATAAACGAAATCGGTATGCGCCTCCGGCAGGTAAAAGAGTTTCTGTACGCTGCTACCCAGTCCCACCCCAAACCACTCGCCACGCCCGAAGGCAATCAGCGCCTGCGTCAGTTGAAAACCACTGTTGAAAGGGTCCGCCCAGGGGTTAAGAAAGGTGGTAAGTCTTTCCATTCGATAGGAAGAGCTGATGGCAAGAAGGGCCAATGCCCCAAAGGCGAGCAGCAGCAGAAGTCCGAACAGCCAGAGCCGTACTCCGCCGAGAAAAATCATTCCCAACCCTGTGGCAAACAACACCACGGTTGCGCCAAAATCGGGTTCGGCCAATAACAGGCCCGCCATCAGAGCCATCAATACCAACGGCTTGATAAAGCCGCGAACCGTATTACGCACTTCCTCTCCACGCCGTACCAGATAGCCGGCGAGATAGACAATGAGCGCCAGTTTGGCCAACTCCGACACCTGCAGGTTGAACGGTCCCATCTGCAGCCAACGGATACTGCCATTGACACTGTGCCCTAGCCCCGGCACAAACAGCGCCAGGAGAAGCACCAGCGACACAATAATCCAGATCGGACCGCTACGCTCCCACACCGCCAGCGGTACTTGCCAGGCAATGAAAGCCGCGGCCAGCCCGAGCCCCACATACAGGCTCTGACGCACGAGATAGTAGCTGGGATCACCCAGCTGACGATCCGCCAGACCTACCGATGCAGAGGCAATCATAACCAGCCCAATCCCCAACAACGCGGACGCCGAGCCAAGAAGCGGCCAGTCCCACCCTGAGACGCGCTTTGCGTGCGGTGTCGATTGGTATCCGGACTGGAACAACATTGCCGCGCGCATCATGCAATCCTCTCTTTCACGGCGGCGACAAACTTTTCACCACGCTCGACGTAGCTTCGGAACATGTCAAAACTGGCNNCATGCCGGCGAAAGCAACACACTGTCGCCAGGACGAGCCAGCGCCGCCGCCTTAGCCACGGCATCCTCCATCGTGGCGACCTGTTTCAGTTCGGTCGCGCCCTCTAGCGCCTTTGCCAGGAGGGCGGCATCCTCACCGATCAACACGATGGCGCGGGCACGAGCTGCGACAGCATCACGCAATGGGGAAAAATCCTGCCCCTTGCCCTGACCACCGGCGATTAACACCACCTTCTCTCCGGGCATACCCTCGAGGGCCGCCAGGGTGGCGCCGACATTGGTGCCCTTAGAGTCCTCGTAATAATTGACCCCGTCTATCTCGGCGACCCACTGGCAACGGTGTGGAAGCCCCGGAAATTCACGCAATGTTTGCAGCATCGCCGTCATGGACAGACCACAGGCCTCGCCCAGCGCCAGTGCAGCCAGGGCGTTGGCCAGATTGTGACGACCGGATATACGCACCTCAGCGGCAGGCATCAGACGCGACTCGCCCCTGGCCAGCCATGGCTGGCCCTCATGCATAAGGAGACCAAAATCATTGGCCTGAGGTGTCCGGGAGAGTGAGAAGCGCACCCACTCACGCCCCGCTTCGGCCATCGCGGCTACCAATGGATCATCAGTGTTAATCACCATGACCCCATTACCGTGATAGATCCGCGACTTGATCGCCGCATAGTTCGCCAAAGTGTGGTGTCGATCGAGATGATCTTCGCTAACATTCAGCACCACGGCCGCCAGGCAACGGAGTGAGGTGGTCACCTCCAACTGGAAGCTGGAGAGTTCCAGTACGTAAAGATCTGGAGCCGGCTGCGCGAGCAATTCCAGTACCGGCGTACCGATATTACCGCCCACCAATACCCGCCGACCGGCGTTCCTGGCCATCTCGCCAAGCAGCGCGGTCACTGTGCTCTTGCCATTGGAGCCGGTGATTCCCACTACCGGGGCCGCAGCAAACCGGGCGAACAGCTCAATATCGCCAAGCAACTCGACGCCCTGTGCTACCGCATCGGCGATGACCGGCTCTTGCGGAGCGATCCCCGGACTTAACAGCAGCCGTGAAGCGGCGGCGAAAAGCTCACGTTCGAATGGACCGAGATAGACGGGCACCTCGGGCAACTCACGACGCAACTCATCGATCCCGGGGGGATGAGACCGGCTGTCCGCCACGGCAAAAACCTCACCATGGGCCGCCAGGAAACGCGCACAGGCAAGGCCGGTCTGCCCGAGTCCCACCACCAGGGTGAAACTCTCGGCCGGTTTTGTCATTGCTGTGGTCACGGTCAGTGGCATCTCGTCTTTAGCGAATTTTCAATGTGNNCACCAGAATAAAAGTGATGATCCAGAAACGGACGATAACCCGCGGCTCCGGCCAGCCCTTGAGTTCAAAGTGGTGGTGCAGCGGCGCCATGCGGAAGATGCGCCGCCCGGTCAGCTTGAACGAGGCTACCTGCAAAATCACAGACACTGTCTCCATCACAAAGACCCCGCCCATCACGAGCAGTACCAACTCCTGACGGACAACAACTGCGATGGTCCCCAGTGCTGCGCCGAGCGCCAGTGCACCGATATCGCCCATGAATACCTGCGCCGGATAGGTGTTGAACCAGAGAAAGCCG
>JABAOG010026993.1_pt3 | contig 10672 bp, 12 predicted proteins | sample 7062131 | NCBI WGS metagenome assembly JABAOG01 (sample SAMN14538629, study PRJNA623070) | marine sediment metagenome | biome: marine biome [ENVO:00000428]; feature: marine pelagic biome [ENVO:01000023]; material: deep marine sediment [ENVO:00002113] | place: India: Arabian Sea | collected... | reverse complement strand
TGGAGTCGGCTGACGCGTTGAGGAACGAGAGGTATATCAGTCTCTCGACACCAGCGGCAACGGCGGCGTCCACCGCCCGGAACTGACGCTCCAGTCGGTCCTCCGCCTCCCGGAACGACACCAGGAAGAGGGTGTCTGCACCGTCCAGGGCCGTCACCATCTCTTCGTAGTCCCCGTAGTCCGACGCCCCGACCGCGACTGCGCCGGCGAGGTCCGGTGCCGTCGAAGGGTCGCGCACGATCAGTCGCTGGCTCGCACCGGCCCGGGCGAGCCGACGGGCCACCTTGCCCCCGACTGCCCNNCCCCCACTGCCCCGGTCGCTCCCGTGATGGCCAATTTCGGTAGTTCGGTCATACGAATTCCAACGGCTCTTCCCCGTCAGCATTCCGGCGGCGTGGGGGCCGGGCGGCGGCAGATTCTGCGCGGCAGGTTCCACAGAAATCGGGATTCCCTGTTGTAACGTCAGCCGCGATGAAGCCTAGGGAGGCTGTCCAAGACCGATCACAGTCCGCGGGTAGGCAGTGGAGTATCCCGTGGCGCCTGGCTCTCGCCGTCGCCCCGATCGCGGTCGTCAGCGTGGTTCTCGCCCTGCTCCTCGGCTGGAATCTCCTGACGTCTGACTCGTCATCGACCCTGACCACGGTGGCCGCCGTGTCAGTGGTCGTGTTCGCCGTGGCCGTGGCGGCGGGGACGATCGCCGCCATGTATCTGAGCGGCAGGACGATGTCACGACGGATCGGGGAGGTCTCCGCGGCGGTGCGACGGGTGGCGCACCGGGACCTGGTCGAAGTGCTCGATGCCCTCCGCAACCCCGACACCGACCTGGAGACGATCGCCCCGATGAGACTGGACGGCGACACCGACGACGAGGTGGGCGACCTGTCCCGGTCGTTCGAGGAGTTGCACGACTCACTGGTGGAGGTGGGAGCGCGGCAGATGGAGGCGATGCGGTCCGGAGTCTCCTCGATCCTCGCCACATTGGCCCGACGCAACAGCTCGCTCGTCGATCGCCAACTCGCCCTGCTCGACGGTCTCGAGTCGCGCGAGGAGGACCCTGAGGTGCTCGGAAGCTTCTATCAACTCGACCACCTGGCGACGCGGATGCGCCGAAATGCCGAGAGCCTGCTCGTCCTCGCCGGCTCGGAGTCTCCCCGGGTCTGGGCGAAGGCGACCGACATGTCCGAGGTGGTCAGGGCGGCCGTCAGCGAGATCGACGAATATCAGAGAATTGAGGTTCTGGCCCTCGAGCCCGCCCGTCTCTCTGGTGGGGCAGTCTCCGATGTGTCCCACCTAGTGGCCGAGCTCCTGGAGAACGCCATCCAATTCTCCCCACCATCGGAGCAGATTCGAGTGACCGGCCTGTTCGACATGGATGGCTATCAGCTGGCGATCTCCGACCGGGGGGTCGGGATGTCCGAGGCTCGTCTGGCCGAGATGAATCGGATCCTGGACCGCCCGCCGGCCCTGGGCTTGTCCGTAGAGCCCACCCTCGGGATGTACGTGATCGCCAAACTGGCCCATCGTCACGGTCTCGACGTCGAGTTGATCCGGGCGGTGCCCGGGATAACGGCGCGCATCACCATTCCCAGGGATCACCTGGAGGTGGAGAGGGACCCCGGGGCGCGGCCCTGGGACGCGGAGCACCGTGAGCGCATCGCCACCGAGCGCGCCGGATCCTCACCGGGATGGGAGTACGGGGACGCCGAGACCCGGGACTACGTAGCCAGTCGAGCCGGGGAAACGTCGCCCACCGATCAGGTCATCGACCTCACCGAGCCGGTATTCGGCGGGCCCGACCCCGACCGTCCAACCACCGAGCTACCCATGCGGACACCGGGTGAATCCTTCAGCGGAGACGATGACGGCACCGATGCCGTGTCACCTGGAGAGAGTGCTTCGCGCATTCAGTCGGCGTTGTCGGCGTACGATCAAGGGCGACGATCCGCCGTGGACGCTGAGGAGGCTGGCCCCGTGAGGTTCTGGAACGAATCCGACGACGAGGAGCCGTCGTGACCGACCCCGCTGAGAACCTCAATTGGCTGCTGGAGCGTCTCCGCAGCACGGTTCCCGGGATCGAGCAAGCGGTGGTCGTGTCCTCCGACGGTCTGGCCCTCGCCAAATCCGAGGGAGTCGACCGGGAGACGGCCGAGCGATTGGCTGCGGTCTCCTCGGGCATGATCGGGCTGGCCTACGGCTCCGCCGGACGATTCGGCGCCGGACCGGTCTCCAACGTCATCGTCGAGATGCAGAACGGTTGGCTGTTCGTCACCGGGATCAGGGACGGATCTCTGATCTGCTGTCTGACCGGGAAGGACATCGACATGGGTGCGATTGCCTTCGAGATGTCGATCTTCGTCCAGCGGGTGGGCGACAGCCTGACTCCCGACGTTCGCCAGGAGCTGAAGGCCCTACTAGCGCAGGCGGAATGAGCAGCCCGGACAGGTCCGGCCGCGACGCACGGGGGCGAATGGTCCGTCCCTACACCATGACGGGTGGCCGTTCGGGCACGGATGCCCCACCCATCGCCCTCGAGGCCCTGGTGGCGGCGACTCCCCGAGGCATGCGCGAGCGGCGCGCCTTCAAGTGGGAGTCGGGTGAGATCATCTCGATGTGCCGTCAGGAGACGGCCGTGATCGAGCTGGCCGCCCTTCTCGACGTGCCGATCGGCGTGGTTCGGGTGCTCGCAGACGATCTGCGCGCCCGGGGGGCCGTGTCCATCATCGAACCCACCCGCTCGATCGCCACCGGTGACGGTGGCGAGGTATACACAGACCTACTCCGTAAGGTACTCGATGGAATCAAGTCGCTCTGAGAAGCCGGGGTTGACCCCGGTCAAGACCCAAAATGCGCGGGCCCCTGCAGAGTCGGCTCGGTCTGAGAACCCGGGTTTGACCCCGGTCAAGATCGTCGTCGCCGGTGGTTTTGGCGTCGGGAAGACCACCTTCGTGGGTGCCATCTCAGAGATCGAGCCCCTGCGCTCCGAAGCGATCATCACAGAGGCCAGCGCCGGAATCGACGACCTGTTCGAAGACGGGGCGAAGACCGAGACCACCGTCGCCATGGACTTCGGGCGGATCAGCCTGAAACACCAGCTCGTGCTCTATCTCTTCGGCACTCCAGGTCAGGACCGGTTTCACTTCATGTGGAACGAGCTGGCCCGGGGGGCGATCGGCGCCGTGGTGTTGGTGGACACTCGCAGGATCGAGACCAGCTTCGCTGCCGTGGACTTCTTCGAGAAGCGGGAGGTGCCCTTCGTCGTCGCCATCAACACCTTCCACGGGCGCAAGCTCCACACGGTCGAAGAGGTGCGAACCGCCCTTCAGGTGGATCCCGAGATCCCCATCGTCTACTGCGACGCCCGGGTGCGGGTGGATGTCCAGCGGGTGCTGGTGACTCTCGTCGAGCATGCCCTCGACCTGGCGACCTCGGGAGCCTCGGCCTAGCTGACGTCAGGCGGGGACGGTCCCGCCCAGGATCCCCCGGCGACGCGGGATGGCGGAGATCTCCTCTGACGGGAGACGCAACTCGAAGATGTTCTCGCCGTCCCCGGTTCGTCGGTAGACGACGTCTCCTTCCATGAGACGGGCGAGATGGCGGCTGACCGCGAGGCTGAGCCCAACCGAGGCCGGTCGGGTGACGGGTGGGCCGTTGCGAAGATCGCCGCTGAAGAGGCGAACACGTTCGGGGCCGGGTAGCTCCGGGCCGTCATCGGTGACCTGGACCACTGTGTCGGGCCCCGAATGGAAGGTGCGCACCGACACCGACGGGCCGCCGTNNGTATCGCGCGGCATTCCCGATGAGATTGTTCAAGATCTGCTTGGTCAGGCTCCAGTCCCCCCAACCACTGGTCGCCTCGATCTCGAGCTCGATGTGCTCGCCACCGGGAACTGAGGCGATCACCTCCCTGCAGAGCACACCGATGTCGACATGGTGTGAGATCGCCGAGGTCTGGTCCACACGCGCCGAGATGACGAGGTCATCGACAATCGAAGCGATCTCTCTGGCATGCGCCTCGATCCGGGGAAGCGTGTCGCGTCTGTCGACATGTGGGTGCTCGGCCATGTCAGTGAGGTCGATGAGGAGCCCCAATGGCTGTCGGATCTCTTCGCCCAGCGCCGCGACGAACTCGTCNNCCTCGAGCAGAGACTCCAGGCGACGCTGCTCCTGGTAGCCCTGAGTGGCATCCTCCAACTGCATCACCACGAGGGCGGGATGGTCCTCGCCCCTCGGGACGAGTGACAGCGAGACCCGGCCCCATACCGGCTGGCCGTCAGGGGTCAGGCAACGCATCCACTCCGTGGACGAGTGGACGGGGCTGTTTCCCATCTCCTCCCAGGCGTCACCGAGCTCGGTTTGGTCGTCGGGGTGGACCAGACCGCTGATGTTGGCCCCCACCAGGGATCTCTGGTCGTGGCCGAGAATTCGTGCCATTGCACGGTTGGCCTCGATGAACTCACCGGAAGGCTTCAACACCGCCATGCCTATCGGCGCAGCCTCGAAGCTGATCCGGAACCGGTCTCCGGAGCTGTCGAGCTGGGGCATCGTCTGAGTGATCCTCCAGCCAATCGCGAGGAGGAGGGCGAGCGCCGTGACCGCACCCGTGTGAGTCGCGGCCCAGCCAACGTCGCCGCTCCCCACTGCAACGGCTCCGAAGTGGTAGGCCGCCACGGTGAGGACTGTGAAGGTGAGGACGACTGCGTCGCGGTATAGAGAGATGGCGCAGACCATGAGAAAGAAGTGGAAATGGGCCAGGTCGACGCCGCCTGTGTAATGGATCATCCAGGCAGATGTGGCCAGGAGACCCAGCGAGACGACCACGGCCGAGAGCCGCCGGCCCCGAATCATCGTCCCGGTGAGGGCCACGACAATGAGAGCCAGCGAGAAGAAGGAGACGTCAGATATCGGCTCATCCAGCGCCAGGCCCAGCGCCGCCAAGGTTGGGATCTGGACCCAGAGCAGCACTAGGAGGAAGCGGTGCCTGTGGGCAAAGTCCCCTTTTTGACGCACTGCCGGCAGACCCTCGGGCATGACGGGACCTTATTCCCGGGGACCCCGAATTCCTGGTGTCTCGACGCACGAAATAGCCCACGGGNNCACGAAATAGCCCATGGGGTCCTTGGTTGGGCACCCGCGCCGACAGTAGGGTTTGCCCGGATGAACATCGTGGAGCTCATCGAGATCGCACTCGCCAATTCTGATGAGCAGCGTGTCGAGGTCGCCGCCCTGGAGCCTGCCGACATCGGAGTGGAGGCGGTCAGTGGCCTCGCCCAGATCCTGTCGGAGCTCGTTTCAAACGCGATTGCCTTCTCAGACCCGGACGACCGCGTGCGGATCACCGGCCTGCATGAGCAGGGTGAGTATCTCATCTCGATCTCGGACCGCGGCGTCGGCCTACCGGAGCACCTCATGTCCGAGCTGAACCGTGCCCTCGAGGACCCAAATGCTTCCGCCGGGCCCGAGCCCAAGCTGGGGATCGCCCTGGTGGCGCGGCTCGCGGCGCGCAACGACATAGACGTCAAGCTCGTTCCGGGTGCCCCCGGCACCACCGCACGGGTGACCATACCGGGCCGGCTCGTCGGCGAGGCCGCTCCCGATCGCTCCGGACAGCAGCCGACCGAATCAGACCACCGGCTCCCACCTCGCAGCTACCAGCCTGCCGACTCGTTCCCCGGCGAGAACGTCGACCAGACGGCCGACCCGACCAGATACGAGTTCGGCTACCGCGCAGGCTCGGGGGTGATCGCCATGACCGAGGAGGCGAAGCGCAAGGCCGAAGCATTTCTGGAGAGGGTCTTCGCACCCCTGGCGAGGACGCCGGGCATCACCCACAGGCCCGAACCTAGTGCCCCGAGAGAGAGTGTTTCCCGTCGACCCGAGCCGCCGCCTCGACGGGAGACCACCAAGGAGAGAGAACCGGGTGGAACGGTCACCTCGCTCCGGATGCGAGTCCCCGGTGAGAATTTCGCCCTGGTCGAGGACGAGGCCTCCACGATGGCTGCGGAGCGGGCGATCGACATCAGGACTGCCCTGTCCAGGTATTCCGAAGGGCGCCTCTCCGCACGTGACGGGGAGGAAGACTCCTAGACGCTCCGCCCATCGGCTGGGGCTGCAAGGCAATCCACTCGGACGGCAGACGTTCTCCCGGACTGTGCCACGCCTCTACGCTCCGCACATGCCCGATCGCCGATCGCGAAGCTTCATGCGCTTTAAATGGCGCCTCCATCGGCTCGTCTGGCACTCGTCCGGCGGGCGCCTGGGAAGGCGGGCCGTCGGGATGCCGGTCCTGGAGTTGGTGACCACCGGGCACAAGAGTGGTGCCCGGCGCAGCATCCTGATCAACTACGTGGAGGTGCCGACCGGTCCGGTGATCGCCGGCACCAACGCGGGCGCAGGTCACGACCCGGCGTGGATACTCAATCTGCGGGCAACTCCGGCCGCTCGGGTCCGGATGGACGGAGAGTGGCGTGACGTGCGGGCGAGGTTCCTCGACGGCGAGGAATGGGAGCAGACCTGGCAGCGGTTCACCGACCATGCCGGATATGCCGACTATCGCCAGGTCGCTGGGAGGGCCATCCCGCTCGTAGCGCTCGAACCGGAGCCCTGACCTGGTACTCAAGGTCGGGTCTATCGGAGCCGATGGCCATACCGATCATGTTTGTGAGAGTCCTCTCAACGGTGGCATCGTTGGTCGTGGGGGCTGTGGCTGTGGCAGTGATCGACTGCTCCAGCAGCTCCCNNGCCGTGGACAACCTTGGAGGCCGGGGCCTGTGGGTCGGGATCGGGCTGGCAGTGCTCTCGGCCGTCGCCCTCTTGGCGACCTGGGTCCGGCCAAGTAAGGATCGCCGCCGCTTCCAGCCCGAGAGCTCGCTCAACGCGAACCTTGGCCGGCTGGTCGACTCATCTCTCGACCCGGGCGACCCCGAACCTGGCTCGGACGTTCACGTCATCAGGGTCACCAAGCGGCTGGAGGCGATCGAGGCTGGTCTGGAAGCGGATGCGACGCCGACCCGGGAGGTCACCGAGCAGTGGATGGCCCTGTTGCGGGACCTCAACGCCCTGCACAACAGTGACGACCTGACCACTGAGGACTTCAAGAGACTCAACACGCGGCTGGTCGAGTTGTTCGCTGGCCCGGTGGAAGAGCGTGAGGAGTTGGCCGCCTCCCAGTGAGGGCATGGCCCCACCGGCGTCACGTGGTCGGGTCGTCGAAGTCCTGAAGCACCTCTTCGAGCTGCTCACCCACGGAGGTGATCCTCCTCTGGCAGAAATCCAGCAGCTCCGCGGCCCGTTGCACGTCCTCTAGCAGTCGGTCGACGTCGACGTCGTCGGCGCTGAGGCGAGCGTGTATCTGACGCAGCTCGTCCAGGGCCTGACTGTATGTCAGTTCTTCAGTGCTCATTTCCCCGTGACCTCGGCACGGACCGTACCGTCGGCCAGCCGGATCGTGATCTCGTCACCGGCAGCCAACTGTCGTGTCGTCTTGATGACTGTCCCCTCGTCCCCGCGGGTGACAATGGCGAACCCTCGGCTGAGCGTGGTATCGAGCGAGATCGCGCCGAACCACTCGGCATGAGCTTGGAGGGTGGAACGTTGGTCGGAGAGCACCCTTCGCGACGCCGCCGCGATGTCGTCGCTGATCCGATCCAGGAGATCCCTCTGACGATTGAGGGTGGTTGCTCCTCCTGAGATGTCCGAAGCGGTTCGGCGTAACAGGTGACGGTGCCTGGTCAGCGCACTCGCGCCCTCGCGCCCTATATGGCTACGGGCCCGATCGAGTCGGTCCGAGAAGTCTTTCACACGGGTGACCAGCCACTCACCGGCGGCGCTCGGTGTCTTCTCTGGGACCGCCGCTGCCTCGTCGGCGACGGTACGGTCCATCTCATGCCCGATGCCGGTGATCACCGGGACCGGGGACCCGGCGATCGCCCGTGCCACCGTTTCGGTGTCGAAGCCGGCGAGATCGAGCTTCGACCCACCACCGCGGATGAGCGCGATCACGTCCACCCGCTCCCGGGCGACCCGGGCGAGGCCGGCGACGACCCTCCCCGGAGCCGTCTCCCCCTGGACGGTGGTGTGCGCGGTTTTCACGGCGAACCGATAGCGGGATCGGCGCAGTTGGTCGGTGAAGTCGCCGTGGGCCGCCGATCCCCGGCTGGTGACGAGGCCTATCCGCAACGGGACCAGAGGCACGGGCAGAGATGCGTTGACGAAGATCGACCCATCGGCGGTCATCCTGCGGACCACTTCGGCCCGGTCGATGGCCAGCCTGCCCGCGGTGAAGGCAGGATCGATCTCCAGGAGAGAGAGTCGCAACACCGAGTTTCGGGCGGCCACACCGACCGTGCCCCTGGCCCGGATCTCGACACCGTCCTGCAGACGACCCAGACCGGTGTCGCCGAGGGAACGATCCACATCGGCCATCACGCGTCCCCGCGCCGCCACGTCGAGAGCGGCATCGTCGACCTCGGGGTCGGCGAGACGGAAGAAGGCCGCTCCTCCACTGGTGCGTCGGTAGCCGGAAACCTCGCCTCGTACCCAGACGGGGCCGGGGAACTCGGAGACCACTGCCTGTTGTGCCCTGGCAAGTAGTTGGGAGACTGTGAGGGACTCGTCCGTCATGCCCGGGCCGCCTCCCATGCGTCGTGGAGGATCTGGTGGTGATCGAAGGCGACCGCGAATCCCTCCGCCAGCACCTCCTCTACTGGCAACCAGCTACTCGAGGCGGCGTCGCTTCCCCCGACCGGATCCCCCGGATCGGGGATGCGACCCCAGAAGACGATCGACACGGTTCGCATCCGGGGGTCACGCCCGGGCGCTCCATATGCGCCCAACTGACGGAGGGAGGCCGGAGGGACGTCGAGCCCGGTCTCCTCGGAAAGCTCTCGGCAGGCGGCTTGGGCGAGATCCTCATCGGCCTCGACGAAGCCTCCTGGCAGCGCCCAGCGCCCGCGATAGGGCTCACTGCCGCGCTCGACGAGCGCGACCAGAGGCTCGCCGCTGCGCTCGGTGAACACGACGGCGTCGACGGTCACGGCGATCTCAGGTCGCTCGAACTCAGCCATGAGGCTCACCCCGCGACGTTAGGAGGGGCGCTTGTCTTCCGTAGCCCACATGAGCATCCATACTCAACCCGGAGGCGCGATGCAATCGACCACCGAACCCTCACCCGTGGCCGCGGACGGCGCCTGGCTACTCCAGCCGGGTCGCTTCGATCGGTTCGCCGCGCTCGTGGCGCTCACGGCGTTCGGAGTCACCTGGCCGGTGCTCCAACTGCTCGGGGAGAACGCCGAGTTCTTCCTGGCCCGGCGCTCTCCGAAGATGGAGATCGTGGTGCTGGCGGTGGCTGCGACGATCGTTGTTCCCGGGCTCGTGGGCTTAGCCGGAAGTCTCCCGGGTCGGGTGGGGGCCTGGTTGGGCGCGGCGCTCATCGTCACCACTGCCACGTCGCTCGCTCGCCTCTATCTGGCGCGCTTCGCAGTCTCGGCGATGGTCGCCGTGGTGGTCGCACTGGCGATCGGCGTCACGGTGACGTGGTCGTTCTATCGCTTCCCCGGAGTCCGCCAGACGGCGCGCTTCCTGGTTCCGGCGCCTCTCCTGCTGCTGGCCGTCTTTCTCTTCACGATGCCGGTCGGTGAAGTGCTTCGGGAGCCCGACAGTGCGGTGGGCAACCCGGTGACGGTGGGCAACGCGGTGCCGGTAGTCATGCTGGTGTTCGACGAGTTCCCCGTGGCGTCGATCATCGATCCCTCCGGCGGGCTGAGGGCAGACCGCTATCCGAACTTCGGCCGTCTCGCCGAGGACGGCGTGTGGTACTCGAATGCGGTCACGGTGCAACAGCAGACCGAGCACTCGGTGCCCGCGATGCTCACCGGGCGGGTCCCGGATCAGTCACTGACCCCGGTGACGGGTCAGTACCCGTTCAATCTCTTCACCGCATTGCGGACGAGCCACGACCTCTATGTACATGAGGCGATCACACAGTTGTGCCCGAGACAGCTCTGCGAGGAAATGACCAGCTCCGCCGGTTCATTGGTGAGAGACGTGGGAGTGGTCTCGGGTCACGTGCTCCTGCCGCAGCCGCTCACGGATGGTCTTCCTCCCATCGACCAGGGTTGGGGAGACTTTCAGGCCGTCGCCACAGGTGACTTCGATGCCCGCACCGAGTTCCTCGAACTGCTCGACGACGGGACCCGGCAGCCGATAGACGACATGATCGCCCTGATCAGAGAGGCGCCGGTCAGCGGCCGCCCTCCGCTCTACTACCTCCACATGATCATTCCCCACCATCCGTGGCAGTACCTGCCCGACGGTCGCAGCTACCCATTCGTGGTGCCTGCTAACCCGGCCAGCGTCGCCGGTGGTTGGAACGANNCTACGACGAGGCGCTCGTCGTCGTGGTCGCCGATCACGGCATATCCATCAAGCCTGGTGTGGAGCATCAGCGGGTCATCACCGAGACCACCATCGGCGAGGTGGCGGCTATCCCGCTGTTCGTCAAGTATCCAGGAACGGCCGGGGGCGCGGACGACGATCGTCGTGCGCTCACCATCGACATCCTCCCCACGATCGCTGACGTCCTCGACGCCGACCTCCCGGGCGACGTCGAGGGCTCATCGTTGCTCGGGCCGGCTCCCGATCGGAGCCAGACCACCACCATCGGGCCGGAGGGCGC
>JABAOG010020671.1_pt1 | contig 10692 bp, 10 predicted proteins | sample 7062131 | NCBI WGS metagenome assembly JABAOG01 (sample SAMN14538629, study PRJNA623070) | marine sediment metagenome | biome: marine biome [ENVO:00000428]; feature: marine pelagic biome [ENVO:01000023]; material: deep marine sediment [ENVO:00002113] | place: India: Arabian Sea | collected... | reverse complement strand
CTGGTCCCACCGGCCGCCGCGACGCCTCCATTGGTGACCCGCCCGCCCTGGATGGCTTCGTGCGCGAAGCGCCGGACGCTTCCAGCGAGCCCGACGCGAGCACCGTGGACGCCTTCGTGCCCCCGGTCGACGCGGGACCGCCGATGCCCGAGGTGGTGCTCTCGGATCCGCTCGACGGCTCGAGCTCGGGGATCGTCGAGGGCGGCGCCTTCGAGACCGAAGGTGGTTGGCGCGCCGGGGTGCGCATCACGTGGGATCTGGGTCGGGAGATCACCCGAGGCCGGGCCCGCGTCTTCGTGCGCGACTTCGATCCCGGCGTTCAAGCCACCGCAGCGAAGCACCACATCTTCAGCCTCTACGGCGGCGACGAGGGAAATCACCACCGCGAGGACGCGGCCGGTCATGGCTGGATGAACGTGCGCACCGGAACCAACTACGGCTCGGGCTTCAAGTTCCTGTCGACGCCCGCGGGCTTCGCCCTGCGACAGGAGGACCGGCTCATCCGCGACGCGACCTGGGAGCGCACCCGCCGCTACGAGCTCTCGGTCGAGTGGGACGAGACCTCGGTCCGCTTCTCGCTCGACGGCACCGAGCTCGTGCGCCACGAGCACGGCCGGCCGACGGCCGTCCGCTTCCTCTTCCTGGGGGCCGACCACACCTACCCGGTGATGCCCGGACCGATCTACTCGGACGTCGAGGTCACCGACCTCGCGCCCTGAGCACCGGTCAGGGCGCCGGGCGGTCGCCCGAGAGGAAGCGGATCTCGAGCGCGAACAGCGCCTCGACCACGACCGGGCTGCGTCCCCAACCGACGCGGCTGGCGCCGGTCTCATCCACGTAGCTCAGCTGGCGCCGCAGGATCGGGCGCTCGAAGGCGCCGCCGGCCCGGAGAGCCAGCCGCTCGGTGAGCGGCACCCGCAGAGCGATCTCGGCGCGCGGCGCGAAAGTCGCCCAGATCGTGGGAGAGGAGTCGCTCGCCCCGCGGAAGCGCGCGCGCTGCAGCCCGGCGCTGGCGCCGAGGCACGGCAAAAAAGCGGCGCGCTGGCGGGGGCCGGTGAGGCGAGCGCAGACCAACGCGCGGACGGCACCGGCCTGCGCGCGGACCTCCACGTCGCCCTCCGCGGAGCGGCCGCCATCGATGGAGAGGCCGAGGGCCAGCTCGACCATCCCCAGGCCGAGGAGGACCCCCACTCGCCCACCGACGAACGGACCGCGCGCTCGCGCGAAGCGCCGTCGGAGCAGGGGCGCGAGCTCGATCGCCGCCCGCCGACGCGAGGACGAGGCCTCCGGCCTCGCGGGGGCGGCCGGCGGATCCGCGGCCTCCGCCCCCGGCTCGGGCGGCTGAGCGAACGCGCCGGAGGCGCCGAGCAAGACCAGCCCGGCCGCCGCCCACCGGAGCCGATGTCGATGGCACGTCACGGATGATCGATGTGCCCCAAGGCGTCGAGCCCGGTCAAACGAACGCCACGTCATGGTCAGGGACCAACGCGCACGACGACCTTGCCCCGCACGTGGCGGGTCGCGAGCCGCTGGTGACCGGCGGCGGAGTCGGCGAGGCCGACCACGGTGTCCACCACCGGCCGAAGGACCTCCGCCTCGACCCAGGCGCGAATCTGGTCGAGGTCGGCGCGATTGCTCTTCACCACGACCAGCGCCGCCCGATGCACGCCCAACCGGCGAAGCGCGCCGCGAGCGATGGCACCGGGCTTGGGCACGGTGGTGCAGTAGCGACCGCCGGCCCGGAGCATCGCCTTGGCGTCGGCCCAGGGCAGGTTGCCGTAGATGTCGAAGACGTGGTCGAGCCCGCGCTCGGCCGTGACGTCCTCGCTGCGGTAGTCGATGGCGCGATCGGCACCGAGCTCCTGCACGAAGGCGCCGTTGCGAGCGCTGCAGACCGCGACGACCTCGGCGCCCATCGCCTTGGCGATCTGGACCGCCGACGCGCCCACGCCCCCGGAGGCACCGTTGAGGAGCACCCGCTGACCCGCGCGCAAGCCGAGCTCGTCGCGGAGGGCCTGCAGGGCGGTGAGGCTCGCGAGGGGCAGCGCCGCGGCTTCCTCGAAGGAGAGCCCTTCGGGCATCCGCGCCAGCTGGCTCGCGGGGAGCCGGGCGATCTCCGCGCAGGAGCCGCCGGTGTGCGCCTGGATCATCCCGAAGACCTTCGTGCCTCGGGGTAGGCCCCCGGCCTCATCGAGGAGCTCGCCCGCCAGATCGTAGCCGGGCACCCGCGGCAGATCGCCGCGAATCAGCCAGCGAAGCTTGCCCTCGCGGAGCAAGAGGTCCTTCGGGTTGAGCGCGGCGGCGTGGACCCGTACGCGGGCCAGCCCCGGCTCGAAGGGCGGGTCGGGGAGCTCGCGAAGCTCGAGCACGTCCGGGGATCCGTAGCGGTCGTAGCAGATGGCCTTCACGAGCCCTTGGACGGCGAAACCCGTGGCAGCGTTAGTCCTCGCTCAGCCTCCGCCAGCAGGCACCGCCCGGCGCAGCGCCTCCGCGAGCCACTCGAGGTGAAAGGGCTTGGGGAGGAAGGTCGTTCGTTCATCGCCCATCCGCGCGCGAACGTCCTCTTCGGTGTAGCCGCTCATCAGGACGACGGGGAGCTCGGGGGCCCGCTCCCGGAACTGCTCGAGGGTCGCGATCCCGTCCATGCCGGGCATGGTCAGATCGAGGAGCACCACGTCGAAGCCACTCTGCGCGGCGTCGAAGCGGGCGAGCGCCTCGACGCCTTCGCTCGCGAGCGCCACTTCGTGGCCGAGGGCCTCGAGCATGCGACCCGTCGCGTCTCGGACGTCCACCTCGTCGTCCACGAGGAGCACGCGGCAGGGGGGTAACTCGGTGCGGCTCGGGGCGGCGGCGGCGGCAGCGGCGTTCGCGCGGTTCGACGAGGGCAGGTAGAGACGGAAGGTCGTGCCTCGACCCGGCTCGCTCTCGACGGCGAGGCCGCCGCCGTGTTGGCGCAGGATGCCGCGCGTGGCCGCCAGGCCGAGGCCGCGTCCGGTGAACTTGGTGGTGAAGAAGGGGTCGAAGATGCGGGCCATGGTCGTCTCGTCCATCCCCACTCCGCGGTCGGTGACGGTGACCTCGACCATCGCTCCGTGTCGTTCGCTGGGCTCGAGCACGGCTGCCTCCCAGGGGATGGCCGCTCCATCGATTTCGCGCAGGGCCACCGACACCATGCCCTGGCCGCTCATCGCCTCCGCGCCGTTGAGCAAGAGGTTCATGAGGACCTGCTGCATCTGCGAGCGATCGACCTCGACGGCGGAGACCTCCGCGGGCAGGTCCAGCTCGAAGCGGATGTCCTTGGAGACCGACGCCCCGAGGAGCTCGCGGGTCTCGCGGATCAGGCCCGCCAGCTGCAGCGACTGTTTGATGGCCCGACCGCGACCGGCGTAGGCGAGCATCTGACCGCAGAGGTCGGCGGCTTTCATACACGCCATCTCGATCTGATCGAGGTTCCCGGCGACCGCGGGCATGTCGCGGAGCTGCGCCCGAGTGAGCGACGCGATCCCGAGGATGCTGGTCAGCAGATTGTTGAAGTCGTGGGCGATGCCCCCGGCGAGNNTCGAGCTCGAGGCGCGCCGCCTCGTTCGCTTTTCGCTCGGTGGTGTCACGCGCGTAGGAGAGCAGCACCTCGATGCTCCCGTCCGGCTCCACGAGCGGCACGACCCGGGACTCGTAGGTGCGGAGCGTGCCATCGGCGCTCGGGAACTCGAAGACCTTGCGGCCCTCTCGTCCGGTGGCGAAGACCTCGCGATAGACCGACTGGAAGTAGCGCACGACCTCGTCGGGCATGCCCATCTCGTCGTGGCTCTTGCCTTCGAAGTCGGCGGTGGAGAGCCCCGAGGCCGCTTCGACGGCGCGGTTGACGAAGCGATGGCGCAGCTCGCGATCGATCATCGCGATGATGTCCGGCGACTCCTGGACGATGGTCTCGAAGTGAGCGTCGGTGGTCATCCCCACCGCGGGCTTCGGGCACAGCGAGAGGAGGAGCAGCTCGCCATCCGCGCCCTCGGAGCGGAGCGCGAGGCGATAGGGGCGCATGCCCAGGTCCGTGTCGAGCTCGGCCTCCAGCAGCTGCTCGGCGTCGCTCTCGAGGGCGGCACGGGCCGCTGACTCGAAAGCGTTTCGCTCGACGCGGATCCGAGTGTCGAAGAGGTCGTCCCCGGCGCCGGCGAGCGAGCGGAAGCGATCGGAGGCGTCGACCAGCCGCCAGCGGTCCCCATCCGCGCGAGCGCGAGCGACGGGCGCGGGGATCCGAGCGAGAGGAAACGAGGAACCCTGTGAGCTCACGCTCTCATGGTGACCGACCCCGCTTCGAGGATCCATACGACGATCCGCCGAAGCGGAGTGGCTCGTGTTCGACGTCAGCCAGCCGAGCGCCGCGGGACGCCCCTCATGGCATCATCGGCGCCGATGGCCAGAGAGCGCACGACCTCGCGGTGGTCGGCGGTTCCCTCCTCTTGGGGGCGGTGATCGCCGTGATGGTGAGCCGCAGTCAGAGCGACTTCTACGATCTCGCCGTCGAGCTCGAGGACCACCCGGCCACCGCACGCGTCGTGGAGAGCGACTGCGAGATCCAGCGAGCGCCGGCGCAGGCGCCGGGGCAGGCCTCGAGGACGGACCGGCCTACGGCGGGATGGCGGTCGGGGGGCTGCTCGCGTTCGTGGGGATCGCCCTGATCGCGCTCGAGATCCGCGGTCGGGCCCGGCGCAGCTGACGCGGGCCGGCCAGTCAGCACCAGCTGGCGGCGTCTCCGCGCGGGTTTCGGAGGAGCTCGTGGACGTTGGCGGCGATCACCCGATAGCCGACGTTGCCGGCGAGGCGCTGCCGGCCTTCGTTGAGCACCAGCGTGGGCGAGACGCTGACGTCGAGCTCCTTGGCCAACGCGAAGTCGTGGGCGAGCTCCGCGTGGGCGGCGCTGTCGGCGAGACACCCCTCGATCGCCGCGATCGGCAGCTCGAGGCTCTCGGCGATCTCGTATTGCACCGCGCGCCGACCGATGTCGCGGCCCTCCGTGAAGAAGGCCCGCCGGAAGCGCCAGGTCGCCTCGGCGAACGCGCGCGCCGGCACCTCCTCGTTGGACTCCAGGTGCCGGATGGCGGCCAGGAAGACGTGGGCGCCCAGCGACGAGCGTGGGGCGACCTCGGCCCACACCCGGTCGCTGACCTCGATGTGGTCGAAACGCTCCGCGACCTTCCGGACGTGAGCCCCGTAGCCCTCGAGCCCGCCACGGTCGGCCCAGCTCCGCGCGAGTCGGTCCCGGGCCTCGCTGAAGACCGAGCAGAAACGGCGATCGAGGGCGACGGCGTCGCCCTCCCTCTCCAGGACCTCGTCGACGCGGATCTGGCAGGCGTAGGCCCAGATGCAGAGGACGTCGGTGAAATGGTGAACCGGCAGGGGCTGTGACATGGCGCGATCATAGCGGGAGCCGAACGGAGGCGCGCTCTGGCGGCCGCGTGTTAGCGTACGGGCATGCCGCTCTCGACGCTCGGACGGGCCCCGATCTTCTTCGTGGCCTTGGGGATGATGGCCACCGCTTGCGGCGACGACGGGAACGAAGCCGACCGGGTCGGCATCGCCTGGACCTGCGCGGTGGACGACGACTGCCCGATCGCCGTAGGGCGCGATGGGGAGGACGTACCGCTGCTCTGCCTGACCACCTTCGCCGGTGGCTATTGTGGGCTCCCGGACTGCACCGTCTCGGCGGACTGCCCGGAGGGGAGCTCCTGCGTGCTCCACGACGATGGCCAGACCTATTGCTTCCGGAACTGCGTCGACAAGCCGGAGTGCAACCGCAACCGCCCCGTCGAGCTCGAAGCCAACTGCTCGTCGAGCTTCGACTTCAACGATCCCGCGGACGACATCGGCCAGAAGGCCTGCATCCCGCCCTCGTCCGGCTGAAGCTAGAGCTGCTCGCGAAGGGCGCGGAGCACGTCCACGTAGCTGAGGATGCCCACCAGGTCGGCGGTGTCGCTGTCGACGACCGGGAGCGCGCCGACGCTCTCCTCCAGCATGAGGTCGATCGCCTCGGTCACGTCGGCGGCGCGATCGACGGTCAGCAGATCGCCGCTCATCAAGGTCGACACCGATGCGGAGCGCTGCGCGCTCACCGCTTCCAAGGTGGCCTGGTCGGTGATCACCGAGAGCCCGACGCTGCGCAGGTCGCGGTCGCTGATCATCCCGACGACCTCACGCCCCCGAACCACGGGGAGGTGCCGAGCCTCGAGCTCGGCCAGGATGGCGAGCGCCTCCCCCACCGTTTCGTTCTCCTCCACGGTTCGAACGTCGCCGGTCATGATCTCTTCGACAATCATGGGTGCCTCCGTCGGCTCCGATGAACATGGGGACATTCGGCCGATGCGCCAGCCCATCATGGGCTCACCAGAACGGGTGAAGCCGCGATGCGGTGGCTGAGCCCCCTGCGGCGCTCAGGGGTCGGCGGGAATGAGGGCGACGCAGAAGTTGGTCTCGGCCGGATCGCGGTCGAGGTCGACCACCCGCGCGATGGACCCGGAGTCGGGGTCGCTGAGGTCCTCGAGCAAGCGCGGGTCGCTCTCGTTCATGCAGGCGTAGTCGTTGCGGCAGCCGTCGTCGCTCTTGCAGCGCTTCATGCAATAGGTGACGGCCGTGCGGTCCGGGGAGTAGCGCCACTCGACGCAGGTGCCCTCGCCGGGGCAGGTGTCCGGATCGCACGCGCGGACGGTGCAGTAGCCCCGCGGCTGGGCGACGTCACAGATGCGGTCACCGTTGACCGAGCAGTCGACACTGGTCTTGCAGGAGTCGCCGATCTCCGGCGCGCAGCCCATGCCGAGCGCCGCCGCACCGGTGGCGACGAGGCCGACGAGCAGGAGCCCGAGCTGGCGGAGTCGATTCATCGGCCGGACCGTAGCAGCCCGAGCCGGGACGTCGAGCGGCCCGGCGCTCGAGGCTTCGCAGGGGAATATACGAGGGCGGGGCAGGTGGTTTAGCGTCCGCTCGTGCGCTCGCTCTTCCGGCTCGCTCTGCTCGCCACCCTGGCCCTCGGGATCGCTCCCCACGGGCTGGGGCAGGACGATCTGGACGAGCCCGAGCGGTTGGCCGAGGCGGCCGAGCACGTCCGCGCGGGCGGAACGGAGGAGGCCCTGGCGTCCCTGGAGGGCGTGAGCAGCGCCCGAGTCGGCTACCTGCGCGGTCGGCTCCTCGCGCGCCTCGGCCGCCACGCCGACGCCGCCGCGGCCTTTGCCGAGGTCGACCGCGACGAGCTGCCCGAGCCGATCCGAGCGGACCTGGACGAGCGGCGCGCGGTGGCGCTGGTGCGGGCCGGCGAGTGCGCGGGCGCGAGCGAAGCGCTCGAGGCGGCGGACACGGCGCTGAGCCGAGCCCTGGCGGGCCAGTGCGCGCTCCGCCGCGGCGACCACGAGGAGGCGGTACGGCGCCTGCGCGCGGCCGGCGAAGAGGACGGGCGGGACGTGGACACCTTCGCGGTGCGCCTCCAGCTCGCCGAGGCGCAGCTCGCGCTGGGCCAGCAGCGCCGGGCCCGCCGTACGCTGGAAGCGCTCTACGTGGAGCACGCCGCGCACCCCGACTCGGCGCTCGCCCTCGCGATGCTGGAGGCGCACGGTGGGCCACCCGCGCTGAGCGAAGAGGACCGGCTGCAGCGAGCCGACGCGCTCCTCGCCGCCTGGCGTCCGGCCGAGGCCGCGGCAGAGCTCGAGGGGCGGCCGCCCTTCAACCGGGCGCGCAAGCGGCGCTGGCTGCACCTGCGGGGGATGGCGCTCTTCAAGACCCGAACCAGCTACGCCGAGGCCGCGCGGGTCCTTCGACAGGCGGCGCGCCTCGGCGGGGCCACGGCGGTGGCCGACGAGTTCCACTCCGCGCGCGCCCTGGGGCGCGCGGACCAGGACCTGCAGGCCATTCGCGCCTACCGGCGTCTGGTCCGCCGCCATCCGCGCAGCCGTTGGGCGGCGCGGGCCGAATACCTCGCGGCCTGGCTCGAGCTGCGCATCGGACGCTTCGGCGGCGAGCGGCGGATGGAGGCCTTCCTGGAGGGGCCACGGGTGAACGTGATCCCCTCGCTGCGGCGCGCGGCGACCTGGCAGCTGGGCATCGAGGCGTTCGAGGACGAGCGCTACAACCGAGCCGCGCGACTCCTCGGCCAGTACGCCCGCCTCGGGTCCGGACCGATGGAGGAGGGTCGCGGCCACTACTGGCGCGGCCGAGCGCTCGAGGCGAAGGGCGACGCCGACCGCGCGAAGGCCGCTTACCGCGCGGCGCGGGCCGAGGATCCGCTCCACTACTACGGCGTGCTCGCCGCCCGCCGGCTGAAGGGGATGGGGGTCGAGGAGCCGATCCCCCTCCGGGACCCGCCCGAGGCACGGCCGGCGATGGAGATCCAGCTCGCCGACGCCGTCCGCTTCTACCGGCGCCTGGGCCTCGACTCGGACGCCACGAGCGCGGTGCGTCGCTCCGAAGGCTCGCTCCGCCGGCAAGCACCGGACGGCCGGGTGAACGAGACGCTGATCCGTGCGCACGGCCAGGCCCACTCCTACACCCGGGCCTACCGACTCTCCGTGCACGAGCGTGACCGGCTGGCGATGAAACCCGAGGGCGACGCCCAGTGGGCCTGGGAGGCGGCCTATCCGCGACCGGTCTTCGACACGGTGGTGCGCGAGTCCCGCCGCTGGGGTCTCCCGTGGAGCCTGGTCTACGCGATCATGCGCCAGGAATCGGCCTACGATCCCGACGTGGTGAGCGGCGCCGGCGCCATCGGGCTGATGCAGGTGATGCCCGAGGTCGGCGACCAGCGGGGCGGCGAGACCTTCGGCGTCGACCGCCTCTTCGTCCCGGAGGACAACGTGCGCATCGGCGTCGCCGAGCTCGCCTCGGCAGTGCACCGCATGGGCCATCAGGTCCCCCTGGCCATCGCCGCCTACAACGCCGGCGTCGCCCGCGTGGAGCGCTGGCGCCGCGAAACGGGGCCCATCGACTTCGATCTCTGGGTGGAGAAGATCCCCTTCGACGAGACCCGGAACTACGTGCGCCGGGTCCTCTCCCACTTCGCCCACTACCGCTTCGTCGCCACCGGCGAAGCGGAGCTCCCCCTCCCGGAGAGGGTCACGCCCCGCGACGAAGGGTCGTGACCGCTCGGCGCCCGCCAGCCCCCGTGGGCAGTGAAGGCCCGCGCTGGTAGGGTCCGGCGATGCAGCCGCAACCGCAGCCGTACCAGGCCCCGCCTCCCTCGGACATGACGCCCGAGAAGAAGGGGCCGCCGTGGGCGAAGATCATCGGCATCGGCTGCCTGGTCTTCGTGATCCTGGGCGGTCTCTGCGGCGTCGGCTGCTGGATGCTCTGCCAGTCGGTGACCGCCGGCAAGGACGACGCCCATGCCTTCCTCGCCGAGATTCGCGCCGGCGACTACGCCGCGGCTCACGCCCGGATGTCGCCGGCGTACCAATCGACCCACGACGTGAACGCCTTCCAGCAGGCGGTCATGAGCTTCCCCGCGCTGACCAGCCACACCGACGTGACCTTCACCAACTTCCAGGTGAACAACGGCGTCCACGATCTCGGCGGCACCCTCATGACGCCCACCGGCCCGGTCCCGATCCGCGTCATCCTGGGAGGCGGCGGCGGCACCTACGCGATCACCGGCCTGGTGGTGGGCGCCCGCCCCTTCCCCGACCTCTGAACGCGCGAGCGGCGGACGCCGAAGGCGTGGGCGAGATCGGCCTCGGCAGCCCTCGACGGCGTGTGGTTTTCGTTCGCAACGACGGAAGCGTCCCGTGCTAGGGTCAGGACCGTATGGGCGAGTGGGACGAGGAAGATACCGCCACCCTCGTGGGCGACCGGGAGTCGTTCGAGAAGATCCTCTCGCCCAAAGCGACCAGCCGCGACCGGGCGTACGTGATCGTCATCGCCGGGCCGAACGTGGGCGAGATGTTCAAGGTCAGCGGGCTCACCGAGATCGGCCGGGGCCAACAGGTCGCCATCCGGATCCACGACTCGGAGATCTCGCGGCGCCACGCCCGCCTCACCGTCAAGGGCGGCTCGGTGGAGGTCGAGGACCTCGGATCGACCAACGGGACCTTCGTGAACGGGCAGCCGATCGACAGGGTCGCCCTCGCCGACGGTGACAAGATCCAGGTCGGCACCACGACGATCTTGAAGTTCAGCTACCACGACGACCTCGACGAGCAGTTTCAGCGGCACATGTACGAGGCCGCGCTTCGCGACGGGCTCACCGGCGCCTACAACAAGAAGTACCTGGGCGATCGCATCGAGAGCGAGCTGGCCTTCGCGATGCGGCACGAGTCGCCGCTCTCGCTGGTCATGCTCGACCTGGACCACTTCAAGGCGATCAACGACACCCATGGCCATCTCGCCGGCGACTACGTGCTGCAGGCGATGGCCGAGGGGATCCTCGACACGGTGCGCAAGGAGGACGTCTTCGCGCGCTACGGTGGCGAGGAGTTCGCCGTCCTCAGCCGAGGCATCGACCGGCCCGGAGCGATCCAGTTCGCCAAACGGCTGCGCACCTGGGTCGAGATGCACCCTTTCATCTACGAGGGCATCCGCCTCCCGGTGACGGCGAGTCTCGGCGTGGCGACCTACCCGGACAACGCCATCGAGGACGCCGAAGCCCTCGTCCAGAAGGCCGACGAGGCGCTCTACGCCGCCAAGAAGGGCGGCCGGAACCGCGTGGTCGCCGCCGGCTGA
>JABAOG010003761.1_pt1 | contig 10696 bp, 11 predicted proteins | sample 7062131 | NCBI WGS metagenome assembly JABAOG01 (sample SAMN14538629, study PRJNA623070) | marine sediment metagenome | biome: marine biome [ENVO:00000428]; feature: marine pelagic biome [ENVO:01000023]; material: deep marine sediment [ENVO:00002113] | place: India: Arabian Sea | collected... | reverse complement strand
GGCCGGGTGCTTCGGAGGGCGGTCTCAAGACTAGCCCGCATGGTATAAGCCCTGCTCTGAGGAGGTATGGACATGAGATCCATCATTGTCGCTGTGTTTTTGGTTGGAGCCCTAGTCGTGGGCGCATTCATCGCGCAGAGCATGCCGGTTTCGGCTGACGACCCGCCCAGGAAGAGCCAGTGGCAGTACCAGTGCTTCGAGGCTTCGGGCGTCGCGCAGGTCACCGAGCGCGCCAACAAGATGGGGCAGCAAGGCTGGGAGCTGGTGACGTCCGCCGGCACCAAGGGCTCGACGCTTTGGTGCTTCAAGCGCCCGCTCTGGAAGCCAACCAAGTAACTCGCCGGCCGCGCGCCCGGACCATGTCATTTTTCGATGATCCACAAGTCAGGCGGAACGTGGACCGCCTCCCGATCGAATTCGACGACTACGGGTTCGATCGGTTCGGGCTCTCGAAGAAGGCCCTGATCCGCGCGTACTCGCCGATGGCCCACGTGTACCGTCGCTACCTCAAGGTCACGGCATTCGGGCTCGAAAACGTTCCCGCGCAGGGGCGAGGGCTCATCGTCGCCAACCACTCCGGCGGGCTCGGCGCCGACGCCTCGATGATCCTGACCTCGTTGATGCTCAACGACGACGCGCCGCGGCTTGGCCAGGGCATGGCGGAGTACTTCCTGACGCGTTCACCCTTTGCGCGCCCTGCGCTACGCAAGCTCGGCCACCTCACGGGCTTACCGGAGCACGGCGAGCAGTTGCTGAATGACGAACGATTGGTGATGGTATTCCCCGAGGGCGCGCGCGGCGCGGGTAAGCTCTACAAAGATCGATACAAGCTCGTGCGGTTCGGAACGGGATTCATGCGGCTCGCCCTCAAAATGAATACGCCCATCATTCCCTGCGCGTTCATCGGAGGCGAGGAGTCGTTTCCGCAGCTCTACCACATCAAGTGGCTTGCAAAGCTGGTCAACGGGCCGTTCGTGCCGGTGGCACCGCAGTTGATCTTCCTTCCGTTGCCGGTGGCTTGCCAGGTCTATTATGCGCCACCCATGCACTTCGAAGGTGACGGCTCCGAGCCCGACCACGTCATTCAGCAGTACATCGAAGAGGTTCGCCACGTGATGGAAGGACTGATCAGCACGGGGCTCGACGCCCGGCCACAATCGTTCATGTTCCAGCGCATGCCGGACCCCGACAAAGAGCGCAGGCCATGAAGATCCTGATCACGGGAATCAGTGGCACCCTCGCGCGCGGGGTCGCGTACCGACTCACTCGGAGAGGGCACGAGGTGATCGGCATCGATCGCCGCCCGTGGCCCGATGTGCCGGAGGGTGTGGAGATGCATCAAGCCGACATCCGAAAGCGCCCCGCCGAAGACGTCTTTCGCATCACTCGACCGGACGCCCTCGTCCACATGGCGACCGTCACGCATTTCACGACCGAAACCGAGGAACGGTACCGCATCAACCTCGGCGGAACTCGAAAGCTCTTCGAGTACTGCCACGAGTACGGCGTGAAGCAGGCGGTGTTCGTCGGCCGCCACACGGTCTACGGCGCCACACCGGACTCTCCCCTGTACCACACCGAAGACGAGCCCCCATTGGCTGGCGCGGCATTCAAGGAGCTAGCCGACCTCGTCGCCGCCGATCTTTACGCAGGAAGCGCGCTCTGGCGATGGCCGGAGCTCAACACCGCTGTCCTTCGGCTCTGCTACTTTCTCGGCCCCAGCCGCGGGGGCACCCTCGCGGGATTCTTGTCGAAAAGCCGGGTACCCCTCGTATTGGGCTTCGACCCACTTTACCAACTCATGCACGAGTGGGATGCCGAAGAGGCGATCACCCTCGCCGTCGAAAAGCAGCTCCGCGGCGTCTTCAACGTCGCTGGCCCGTCCCCGGTTCCTCTGTCGACCGTCTGCGAGGCCACCGGCAGGCGAGCCGTCCCGATCCCCGAACCACTCTACTCGAGTGTGCTCGGCCGATTCGGGTTCCCCTATCTCCCAGCCGACGCGGTCGCGCACGTGAAGTATCCCATCGTCATCGACAACAAGGCGTTCGTGGAAGCCACGGGCTTCGAGCCCCGCTACACCGCCAAACAAACCATGGAAGGCTTCCGCTGGAACTAAGCCAATGGAAGCACCCATCGAGCCACCCGAGCCCGGACCGATCGAACCGCTTCCGGCTGAACCCGCCTTCCCGATAACCAGGGACGACGTCACCCTGACCGCGCTGCTTTCCCGCGCGTCGGACGCATGGTCGAGAGAGCTTGCGACGTGGGTGCTCGCGATGCTGCTCTACGGGTTGCTTGGATTGGGCATCCCGCTGGCCCTGGCGATGGTGTGGGGCTTCTTGTCGACGATCCAAGAAGCCAGCGGCGAGCCAAGTGCGATGTTCACGGCCGTAGACGTCATCGTTCAAATCCTGCTGCAGGTGCTTCAGCTGGTGCTCGCGGCGGTGTTCACGCTTGGGCTCTGGGCGATGGCGGTCCGGGCGCTACACGGGCACCGAACGACGGTCGGCGTGCTGTTTAGTCAACTTTCCAAGATCTGGAAATACATTCTGCAGTCCCTCGCCATCGGTTTGGGAGCGATCCTGATCATTCTTCCCATCGTCGTCATCGTTTTTCTGGTGTTCGTGGGTCCGGTCGATCTCGACACGCCGATGAACGAGATCATGGACGATGCAGGTCCGCCGTTTGCGATCGCCTCACTGATCCTCTTGCCGTTGTATGTGTATATCGTCGCCGGCATCGCGTTCATGCAGGCAGAGCTCGCCTTCAACGACGACGCAGGCCCCATCGATGCCATCATCTACTCGTGGCGCATTGCGCGAGGGAGGCGCTGGCGCATCATCGGGGTGGGGTTGATCGCGATGCTGATCTGGATGGGGTCAGCCATGCTGTGCGGCATCGGCCTTCTCTTCGGCGCGCCCTTCGTCATCTTGCTGTTCGCCGCGCTCTACCTCGCGCTCCGCAACGGCGCGGACGTGCCACGAGCCAACACGGCAACGACCCTCGGCAGGGGCTACTAGCGCCGGCCGGCCACGGTGCCCAGACCCGGAATCGAACCAGGGACACGAGGATTTTCAGTCCACTGCTCTACCAACTGAGCTATCTGGGCCCGGAAAACAGGCGCGGAGCCTAGCCGCGGAAAGGGGCCTGTCAAGCTTCAGAGAAAACTTGCATTCCGGTACTCCTTCAGGATTACAATGATGGGTGGATGGTGTGACCGGGGATGGAAAGCCCAGTGGATGATCGCGGTATCGATGCGTTCCTCGTTCTGCTCGACGAAGGAACCAAAGGCCCTGGGCCAAAGTCCGAAGCGCTCGAAGCGCTTACGTTGCGACCTGTTTGGTTGGCGACTTGGGAACCTCGCGCGGAGGGCTTCCGCACCCTGATCAACCCGAATGGTGAAGAGGCGCTCGCAGTGTTCAGCTCCGAAAGCGAGCTCAAGAGCGCGGCGACGCGATTCGACTGGCTCGAAACCGACGGGACCATCGCGACTCACCGAGCGATCGGCGGCGACATCCTCCGTCACGCGTGGACGCGCGAGTACGCGTTCGTCGTGATCGACATCGGCTCGGACCACTCGCTCGAGTACGAACGCGATGAGCTGAAAGCGATCCTCCGGGAGTTGGACACCACCGGGCCGTTCCGCACGTCGCGTCCGCCGCCCCCGGCCGACAAGCCTGCGAAGGCGAGCTCGTTTGCGGCACCGGTGGAGGGGATCTCGACGATGTACAGCATGGCGCCGAGTCAGACAGAGAAGCTCGATCGGTTGAGCGACCTGCCGACGAAGCCGCACGAGATGCTGCCCGAAAGCGAGCCCCCGACCCAACCACGCGCCGCGCTGAAGGAAATGGATTCGCCGCCGAGGAAACGCAAGAGCTCGCGTCCCGCGCACAAGCCGAAGAGTGAGCCACCCGGCGCGAAGATCGAAGAGGTGAGGACGCCTGCCGCCAAGCTCGGTGACGGTGGGACCTATGGCGCAGCCAGCATCATTCCTCCGTCCCAACAGGGACCGAAGTCGAGCTCGCCATCGAAGGTCACTNNCCTAAGCTCACCTCCGACGCGCCAACCGCACCCGCCGCGCATGCATTGCCTTCGTTGGAACCTGGCAAGCTGAAGCTCCCCGCGATCGGTCCCGTGAGCGCTGGCGGCGTGGAGCCACAGCCGCCGCCGAGCGAGCCCAAGCAGCCAGCCGCGACCCCGGACGCGGATGCGCAGAGCAAGCAGACAAAGAAACCCCCGCGGATCGCCGCGCCCTCGATCGGCGACGGGATCAAACTGGCGGAGATTCACCATGCGCCTGACGAGACCCTCCTCAAGAGTCTCGCCGATGTTCTGCGAGGCTATTTCGAGGTTGAATGGGCTTCTTATTGCGAAGTCGCACGTCCGGCCGGAGACCCGAGTCCCGCGGTCGGCCTCCGGATCACCGACAACTATCGGGACAACGTGACCGCGATCATCAAAGATCTCTGCGAGGCCAGCCGCAATCACGAAGTGGAAATCGACGTCCTGCTGATCGACGGCCACGACATGCTTCGCAAAGCCCGAGAGCGCGCGGTCGTCTTCTACCCCTGGAAACCCAAACCTTTCGCCGGCTAGACGATAGTGTAGGGACGGTGGGCCGGGACCAATTGAGGGCCGCAGGCCCGACCGGTCTTAACGTCGCCGTGCTAAGACCCCCGAGTGGAACAGGGTCAAGCACTTCCGGCCGTCCAAAACCCGATTCCGGCGGCCGTTGGCCAGGCTTGGGTGGAACGCCTTGCGGCAAGCGAGTGCCCTGCTCTGACGACGAGGCGCAAACGGCGTGAAGAGCAGACCGGAGCGAGCCACGATCCGATCGTGTGGGTCGAGGCGGAGGGGGCGAACGTCATCGATGCCGATGGCAATCGATACGTCGATCTCACCTCGGGGTTCGGCGTGGCGTTCGTTGGGCACCGTCATCCCGAGGTCGTCGCGGCGGCCAAACACCAGGCTGATCGCCTGCTGCACGCGCTTGGCGACCTGCATCCCTCGGATGTGAAGATCGAGCTCCTCGAACGGCTCTGCGCGCTGGCCCCTTGGCCGCAGGCGCGTGCGATGCTGTCGCTGAGCGGCGCGGACGCTGTCACGGCGGCGCTCAAGACGGCGGTGATGGCAACCGGCAAGACCGGAGTCGTTGCGTTCGAAGGCAGTTATCACGGGCTCACCTATGGCCCATTGGCCGTATCGGGGTACGCCGAGCGCTTTCGTCAGCCGTTTCAGGCGCAACTGCAATCCGACGTTCACTTCGCGGCATGGCCCGGTCGCGATGTCAGTATCGACGTGACTCTCCAAACGCTGCCTCAGGACTGGAGCCACATCGGCGCCGTCATCATCGAACCCATTCAAGGGCGCGCGGGCGTTCGCCTGCCACCGCCCGGCTTTGTCGAAGCGCTCAAAGCAGCATGCGAGAAGAACGGGGCGCTTCTGATCGCCGACGAGATCTTCACCGGCCTCGGCCGCTGCGGGGCTTGGTGGCGATCGGTCGACGAGGGCGTCGTCCCCGATGTGATCTGCGTGGGCAAGGCGTTGGGTGGCGGGCTGCCCGTGAGTGCGTGTGTCGCAAGCGAAGACGTCATGCGGGCATGGGGCACCCCGGACCGCGAAGCGATTCACACGGGAACCTTTTACGGGGACCCGCTGGGATCGGCGGCGGCGCTCGCGACGATCGCCCTGATCGAACGCGAGCAGCTCGTGCAACGAGCGATCGAGCGGGGGGATGCGTTTGCCGACGCGCTGCGCGCTGAACCCCTCCGCGGTGTTCTAGAAGTGCGACATGCAGGGATGATGCTAGGCCTGCAATTGCACAGTCCCATGCAGGCGTTGTCCGTCGCCCGTGCGCTCCTTGAACGCGGCTACCTCGTGCTCCCCGCTGGAACCAAGGCGGACGTGCTCCAACTGGCACCCCCGGTGATGATGAGCGACGCCCAACGTGACGGCTTCGTCTCGTCGCTGCGGGACGTTCTGGAGGGTCGGTGAGCACGCGAGCGACGTTGAGGGGCCGCATCGAGAGGCTGATCTCCAGCTTCGAGGCGGGCGAGCGGGTCGAGGCGGCGGCCCGGGATCAGTTGATCGAAGACCTCGCCGCATGGCAAGCCACCCGAATTTCGGAGTACGGCCGATTGCAGCGACACGGCGCATGGCCCCCTGCCCTCCCCACCGACGTCTTTCGGTTTCGACGGATTGCGGCACACCCCGAAGTGGAAGATCGCCGTGTGTTCCGGAGCTCCGGCACGACGTCGTCCGAGCGAAGCGTCCACGCGTATCGCGATCTGGGTCTGTACGATTTCGCCGCACGTGTGGCCGCCCGCCACATGCTGTTTCCGGACGTCGAAAGAATGCGGCTCGTCATCCTGGCGCCGCGCGAAGATGAGGCCCCGGACTCGTCATTGGAATACATGCTGGCACGCTTCGCGCAATGGTTCGGGACAGAGTGCACATGGGTATGGCGCCACGGCGCGCTCGACCTCGAGCTCCTAACCGAGCAGTTGCGAAGCGCCGAAGCCTCCGAAGAGCCGGTCGCGGTGCTCGGCACCTCGTTTGCGTTCGTCCACGCCGAGGACGGGCTCGGCCGCCAGCAATTCGAGCTCCAACCAGGAAGCCGGATCATGCAAACCGGGGGCTACAAGGGCCGTTCGCGCGAGGTAGATCCGGAGGCTCTACTCACGGCGATCAGCACACGATACGGCGTCGCGGCGCCGTGGATCATCAACGAGTTCGGAGCGACCGAGCTCAGCTCCCAGATGTACGACACGACCCTCCGCGAGGCCATCGACGGATCGGTGGGACCGAGACGACTGTGGGTGCCACCGTGGATGCGCGCGACTCCCGTCGACCCCGACACGTTGCAACCTGTAAAAGGAGAAGCGATCGGCATCCTTCGAATCGACGACACCGCAAACCTGGATTCGGTCTGCTGTATCCAGACCTCCGATTTGGCGAAGCGTCTCGACGACGGCATCGTCGTGCTCGGTCGGGCACCAGGTGCGACTCCGCGAGGCTGCTCGCTGGCTGCGGATCAAGCCTTGGGGGCGCGGTGAGCGACGACGCCTCGGCGGTCGGCGCTCGCGCAGCGGCGGTGCTCGATGCGGGCGGCGTCCTACGCGCCGCGACCCTCGAAGAGCGCGCCGACTGGTTGGCCGAGGCGGCCCTAACCCTCGAACGCGAGGCCCATCATGGGAGCAAAAAGCTATCCGAAGCGACCGGGCTGAGCGCCCCCATGGTCGAGTGGGCCGCCCGCACGACCCTCGGCACCATTCGGAAGGACGCGATGCTTGCATTGGCGCAAGAAGCACGCGGCCGGAGCCCGATCGCGATGCTCTCGGTCGTGCTCGCAGCCAATGTCTTCACCGCCTCGGTGCGAGGCATCGTCGTTCCGCTCCTGCTCGGCGTTCCAGTGCTGGTCAAGGCGTCTTCTAGAGAGGCGCTATTCCCGGTGATGCTCAGAGACGCGCTCCGCCGGATCGACTCCCGCCTCGGCGCGTCGATGGACGTCGTCGCGTTCGGTAGGGGAGACCTCGAATGCGAAGCAGCGCTGGTCACGTTGGCCGAGGCGGTCTCCGTGTACGGAAGCGACGAGACCGTCGAGGCGATCGCCGCCCGTCTCGGAGACATTCCCTTGGTTGCACACGGGCACGGCGTGAGCGTCGCGTACTGCGGAGCCGACGCCCTGGCCAAAGTGCCCATCGGCGATACCATTGCAGACCTGTCGCTCGACATCTGCGCGTACGACCAACGCGGCTGCCTGTCTCCGCAGCTGGTGTACATCGAAGAAACGACTCAAAGCTCGGCCGAACATTTCGCCAGACGTCTGGCCGATGAAGGCCTCGGCCCGATGAGCAAAACGCTGCCGCGCGGCCCCTTGCCTCTGTCGATCGGCGCCGCGCAAGCACAGTGGCGAGGAATCGCCGAGGTGGAAGGCACCCTGATTCGTGGTCACGACTACGCGGTGGCGATTCGGCCGCCTCAACCGATCCGGTGGAGCCCCGGCTTTCGTAATGTGACGCTCGTTCCTGTGCGCGGCCTCGACGAAGCGGTGCGAGCGATGGAACCGATCGGCACGAACCTAAAATGCGTCGGCGCAGATTCAGTATCCCTCCCAGAAGTCCAAGCGCGACTCGCCGCAAGCCCCGTACTCAGCGCATACGCATGCACGACCGGCACGATGCAGACCCCGTCACTCAACGCCCCCGCAGACGGCCACCCAATCTGGCACGGCCTCTTCCAAACCTAGTGTGCGGAGATCCGTATACTAGACGCCGATGAACAGCCGCTGGCCAANNCTCGCAGGGAGTGAACGAGGAGGAAAGCCGACCACGGGCGAAAAGATCCGTGCACTAGACGCCGATGAACAGTCGCTGGCCAAAGTTGCGCTCGAGCTTGGCGCCGAAGATTCTCGATGCCGCGCCTTCGATGTCATACTCGATTCGCTTGAAGTGAAACGAGCGCGAGTCGCTGTCGTAGACCGTGTAGCTGGCGCGGTTGTCGTAGTCGCGGGGCTGACCGACCGAGCCGACGCTGACGATGTACTTGGTGCCATCCTGTAGCGCGAAGTCTTCGGGTGGAAGCTCCTCAACCTCACCAGGCCTAAGCGCAAACACCTTGCACAGATGAGAATGACCGATGAACGTGATGTCACCGAGGTCGTTCCAGATAGGGAGGCACTCTGCGGCCTGGTCGGGCGCGAAAATATACTCGAACTCCTCGAGGCGAACCGGCGATCCGTGGCAAAGGTCGACGCCCACCCCATCGAGGACGTGCTTGTATGGAAGCGCCTTGAGCCAGGCCATGTTGTCAGGCGTCAGCTCTCGCGCGTGCAGATCGAGAGCGTCACGAGCTGCCTCGTAGTAGTACGAGTAGTCCATTCGGCCGGCGACGGCAGCGTCGTGGTTTCCGAGGATGGTGACCTCGGCCACCTCGCGCACGATGTCAGCACACTCGTTGGGACTCCCTCCGTAACCAACGACGTCGCCCAGGCAATAGTACGTGTCGATCTCCTCGCCGCCGTAGGCCTCCATGACGGAGGACATGGCTTCCAGGTTCGCGTGTACGTCGCTAAATATGCCGAGCCGCATGATTGGTTCGCCAGTTACCCCGAATGCTCCATCGTACACGAAAGCTCGGGCTCGGTCGAAGTCCCGTGCACCACCAAAAGTCGCTCCAACGCCTCGCGATTCGCTTGAATCTGGCTCTCATCGAGCCCTTGTGTCGACGCGGCGGGCACGATTTCATCGAAGCGGCGCGCAAGCGCAGTCACCAGGTCCTTGGCGCCGGTCGCCAAGCCAAAGCGCACGGCTTGCAGTACCAGTGCATTGGACATCGCCAAGCCAAACCTCAGGGCGTCGGCGACCACCCGCCGTCTCGAAAGCTCGAACACGGTCCTCGGAACGCTCGCGACCAGGAGCGCCTCTTCGATGCGCTCGGGACTGCTCCACGCTTCGAGGCGCTGTAGACGGCGCAGCGCCTCGGCCGCCGTTGGCGCCTCGTCCTCGAGCACGAACGGGTGGTCGACCGGGTCGACCGGAGGCGGGGCCAAACGGCACGCATCGACCGTCTCTTCCCAACGCCCGGGCAGGGGCTGAGGAGCGAGTTCGGTGCGTCCGATGATCATTTTGGCATTTGCCGCGCGCGGCGCTTCGACGCGGAATGAGCGCAGCAGGCGGCGTCGGTCGCCATAGACGACGACGGTCGCGTGAAAGTCGCGCCGCAGGAGCTCGAGGATTCGGCCATCCGCGGAGCGCGCCGGATTGAGATACGCGCGCCGGACCGCATCAGCCCTCGTGTCGGTCAACGCGAGGATACAGATCGGCAGCTGGTCGACGGTTTTGAGCTGAACCAGGAGGTCGCTGCTTGCCTCCGTAAACGCGTGGCGATCTTCCGCCCCGACCTGGACGAAGATCCAGAGCTCGTCGTCGTCGATCAAGGGCGCCAGCTCGGTGGAGGCATGCGCCCAAAACCCCGCGGGTGGCAGCAAGCCTGCGAGGCGGGGGTAGTAGCTGGCAACGACCGGAGGCCCGTCCACCGGCTCGAGCTCGGTGATGTCGACCTCCATCGCCTCCGAATCATCGAGATGGCTCGCGAGTCCTCGGCGCCCATAGACGATGGCAAAGTGCCGGACGTAGTCAGGCACTTCCTCGTCGTGTTCCTTCATGAGCGAGTCGAGTAACTTCGCGCGCTCGGACAACTCGCGGCCGCGCGCCCCATGCGGAACCACGAGGATGAACTGCTGCGCCTCGGGGTCGTGATAGATGAACGGCACATCGACGACCTCGCCATCGTCCAGCTGATGCAAGGTGCCGCCGAGCGCAGGCTCGCGGAGCTCCGGATACTCCTCGACGTTGACGACCCGGAATACCTCGACCTCGAGGGGTTCGCGGTCCGTACGGAACACGCGAACCCGCTCGGTGCGGGTGCGGCCCACAGGCCCAGTGTACGGTTGGTGAGTCAACGGGGCGTCCGATTTTCGGAGTAACCCATTCGTGGGCCGATGGCCAGTTGGGCAAAGCAGGCTATTGTGGGTCTGCGATGGAACCCAACACCCCCGTGATGGACCTCACCGTGGCCTGTGTGACCTCGGTCAAGAATGCCACCGGGATGGAGCTCGACCTGACCCAGGACACCCTTCCGATTCTCGACCACTACGCGGAGCTGGTGGACTCCCCCCGAGACGAGGTCGTGTCTC
>JABAOG010003193.1_pt1 | contig 10700 bp, 15 predicted proteins | sample 7062131 | NCBI WGS metagenome assembly JABAOG01 (sample SAMN14538629, study PRJNA623070) | marine sediment metagenome | biome: marine biome [ENVO:00000428]; feature: marine pelagic biome [ENVO:01000023]; material: deep marine sediment [ENVO:00002113] | place: India: Arabian Sea | collected... | reverse complement strand
CGGCTCTTTGGAACCAAAATGGTCTAGCTGGTTTGGAGAGTGCCAACTCACGCCCCAAAACGGGGAAACGATATTGATTTGCCAGGTTGTCGATCAAGCTGCTTTATATGGCCTGCTGGCCCGGATTGGTAGTTTAGGCCTGCCACTGCTTGAAGTTAAATGCCTGGAAAGGAGTCTAGAAAATGAGAAATGAAATGCAAAATGTCCAATTATCCCCCAATGTAGCTGATGAATTTACTCAGGATAGTTCATCAATAACCGGGTGGTATGCCAGCCAATTTTATAGTTCGTTGGCGAAAAATAGATGGTTCCTGTTTATATTATTCTTGTTGTACGAAACGATTGCTTTTGTGGTTATTCCGGCATCAACGCGCATCGGCCAAACGGCCGACCTGACAACAATTCAGGTTCTCTTCGCCGCCGCATTTCTAATTGGTACATTCCTGCTCCAAAGGTCAGCGGCAGGCAAGCAATACAGTGAAGTATTTTATGCCTATTTTGTTGGGGCCGTCGCCATTCTAGTCAGCCTTCTTTTTGGCGGTTATTTCCAGCAACTTTTCAACATTGACCTGGATAGCGCATCCGGCATCGCCCTGGCCAAGCTTTCACAAAGCGTCTTGAGGATCTTACCCCTCCTAATTTTGATTAAACTTGCAGGAGGAAACCGGCAATCCATCTTTCTTGTTAAAGGTAGACTGGGCATTGGTCTGGTCATTGGCGCGATTGCTTTTACTGTTTTCGCCGTAATGGCTTATGAACCCTGGGTTGGTGATGATGAAATTATGGCAAAACTTTTACCATGGACGCCCTGGGTTCTGCTCTTTATTTTTGCCAACGCTATTGAGGAGGAACTGCTTTTTAGGGGGCTGTTTCTGAAAAAATATGAGGCGTTTTTCAACCGTCACACAGCCAACCTATTAACGGCCGTCGTATTCACACTTGTTCATATCCAGGTTACGTATGTCGCGGATATCCTCCAGTTCTTGATCATCGTCTTCCTGCTAGGACTGGCTTTTGGATACTTGATGCAAAAAACGAACAGTATCTGGGGGTCCGTCCTCTTTCATGCCGGGGCTGACCTATTGATCATCGTCTCCGGTTTCGCCGCACTTTCAACATAATGGGATTGTTAAGAGGTATTGATAATTGAAGGAGTGTAATCAGATGAAATATGGCGCACCTTTTATCGGCTCATTTGCTACCTGCGACCCCATAGCAATTCGTGACTATGTGCAGGCGGTGGAAGGCATGGGTTTCGACCATCTTTTTATGGATGAAGTTCTCCTGAATAACAATCCGGGGGAGATATTTCACGAATCGATGACTTTGATTGCCTATTTATCGGCCGTAACCACAAAACTCAATTTTGTAACCGGCGTGATGATTCTACCGAAACGTTCAACACTGCTCCTGGCCCGACAGGCGGCCGAAGTAGATGTTCTCTTAAACGGCCGATTGCGTCTTGGCGTTGGCGTCGGTTGGAGCGAGCGGGAATTTCAAGCGATGGGCATTGATTTTCATACCCGCGGCCAACGCATTGAAGAACAAATAACGTTGTTGCGGGCACTTTGGACGGAACCATCTGTCAGCTTTCAGGGAAAGTTTCATATGCTAGATGAGATAGGCATCAATATGCTGCCTGTTCAGCGGCCGATTCCGATATGGATGGGCGGCGGGGCGGATGTTGTTCTCAAGCGAACCGCGCGTATGTCTGACGGGTGGCTGGCCTACTTCACTTCGGATGATGAGTTTCAAGAGATTGTAGAAAAGCTGCGGGGGTATTTAGGTGAATACGGCCGATCGGCAAACAACTTCTCCATTATCAACTATTTGGAACTGGGTAAGACTCCCCAATCACAATGGGAAAAGCGGCTCGCGAATTGGCAAACAATAGGCGTTACCCACACAGTCGCCCTGCCGCCGGTTGGAGAAATACCTGTAAAAAACCGTCTTGAGGAAGCCTCACATGCATTGCAAAAATTCTGTGAAATTGTTAGCCCAGTATAAGTGTATTTCGCTCGGGCAAAAACTCATTAATCTCTCTGTGAAACTCTGTGCATCTCTGTGTAACTTTCTTTTGACCAATACAAAAATGTTAAGCAAAGTCAAAATTATTTGGAGGTTAAAATGAACGAAAAACAAATTAAACAACATGTACCAGTTCTAGGCATGTTACACCTGGTAAATGGTGTTCTATCTGTCCTGGTAGGCATCTTTGTCTTCGCATTTCTTGGCGGCTTTGGCGCTGTCGTTGATGATCCGGAAGCTCTTCGCATTTTTGGGTTTTTGGGTATCCTCGTGGGAACATTTCTTCTGATCTTAAGTATTCCCGGTATCGTAGCTGGTTATGGTTTGCTCAAGCAACGTTCTTGGGCACGCAGTCTGGCTGTTGCCGTAGGAATTCTACAGTTGGTAAATTTTCCCATCGGCACCGTTATTGGTATCTACACATTCATCGTGTTAGTGCAGACGGAGGCTGAAGGTTATTTTGTTTCGCTGAAGCAGGCTTGATTGGGTGCTTTGGAACCAAGTTCTTAGTGCTCTTATTCGTTCAAAGAGCCCTAAGAACGGCCATATTCTCCTAAATTGATCGCACAAAAAAGTAATCATAAAAGCTACTACCCGCTCTATCCTTAACCAGTTGCATATGAATATTTCCGAAAAATTTAAAAGCAGTTATCATGTAAATTCCAGCGCAAATAGTTGCGGCTGGAATAAATACGGAGGTTATAAATATGAATGTTAAGAGCCAGTTAGAAGCTTTTCTAGCCCAAAAACGAATCGCGGTGGTCGGGGTTTCACGAAACCAGGGAACGGGGAATAATATCTTGAAAGCACTTCAAGGAAGAGGATATGAAGTCGTACCTGTAAACCCAAATGCCACCGAAGTTGAAGGTCAAAAATGTTATCCAAATTTAAAGGAAATACCCGGTGAAGTAAACGCCGTGGTCATTGTCACCCGTCCGGATGTAACAGAGATAGTTGCCCAAGAATGTGTTGAAGTTGGCGTTGGCCATGTCTGGATGCACTATAATGCTATGTTTGGTGAAAGCAACAGCAGCGTCTCAGAAGAAGCAGCCGAATATTGCCGCGAGAACGGTATCAATGTCATTGCCGGTGGGTGTCCACTGATGTTTGGAGAGGGAGCTGATTTCGGTCACAAATGCATGCGTTGGTTGTTGGGGATTACCGGAAAACTACCATAAACTTTCGAGGAGGGAGAAATGAATAAGAGAAAGACACGCTGGATTCAGATGATACTTTTGGGCATTTTGACACTCCTGACTATCCTGTTCTTCATTCTTGGATTTCACCGAAAGCCACAATTCATCCAGAACTTTGAGGAGGAAGAATATGGCCAGGAGAAACCCTTTGTACCGCCAATCATGATCGAGAACGGTCTGGCTATATACACCGCCGGAACGGGGGATTCGGTGCTCCTATTCCCATATCCCCACGGTCATACAAAAGAACCAATGATTCAAGGGCCAATTGCGAAAATTTTGGTGGAATTGGGGCATATGGTCGTTACCTTCGATGTTCCCGGTGCTTATCGCTCAACTCGAGAACCGGTCGGTGATATGGACGAAATGCTCAGTTCTGCAGAAGAAACGCTTGAGCGCCTTGGCATCCAAACCCCGGTAGACGTTGTGGGCCACAGCATGGGTGGATTGGTAGCCCTGGCCTTTGCCGTTGAAAAACCTGATAAAACTGAAAGGCTTGTCCTGGCAAACAGCGTCTCCGGCTTCCCGGCCGCCGTCGATTGTGGGTTTCCTGGCAGTGCATTTCGGCCGTCACAAATCGAATTCTGGCAGATAATTGCCTGGGGAATTCGTGTCAACAGCGGCAGAGCTGACCTGGTTTTGCATAAGAAATTGTATAATTTGATGAGTGGCACATCATATTACAACAAAGAATTCTTTACCCCTATCGAAANNCAAGAAACATGTATGATGGACTCTCTTATGCCGATAGGCTGGGCCAGGTTCAGGCGCCAGCGCTTATCCTCGCTGGACGCCATGATCCTCAGGCGGCGGTTTCCTGTTCTGAAGAACTTGTAGACGGTATTCCTGATAGCCGTCTGGTCATCTTTGAAAAAAGTGGCCATTATCCTTACATCGAGGAAGAATCTCTCTTCAAAGAGACCCTGGACGAATTTCTTAAAGAGTCTTGACACATGTTCCATACAATAAAACCTTCCATCCAAAAACGTATGCAATTTCTCGAAGAAATAGACAGTCGGGACCGGCAGGATGGCACCCCCCGCCTGGAGCGTCTACGCCAAATTCCGCCGGAAACCGGCCGTTTTATAGCCTTACTCGCCGCCAATGCTCCCGAAGGTCATATTCTGGAAATCGGAACGAGTGCTGGTTATTCGACGCTCTGGCTATCCCTGGTTTGCGAAATGCGCCAACAACAAGTCGTCACCTTTGAAATTTTGCCGGAAAAGGTAGCCCTGGCTCGCGAAACCTTCCAACTGGCAGAAGTTGAGGATTATGTCAAGCTTGTTGGTGGTGACGCCCGTGATTACATTGAGACCTATGACCAGATCGCCTTTTGCTTTTTAGATGCCGAAAAAGAAGTTTACGAAGCTTGCTATGAAATGGTTGTCCCCAAATTAGTACCCGGCGGTTTACTGGTTGCCGACAATGCTATCAATCATCAAGAGACATTGCAACCGATGCTAGAGCGAGCCTTAAGTGATGAGCGGGTAGATGCTATAATTGTCCCCATTGGCAAGGGTGAATTGGTCTGTCGAAAAATCTAAAGCCTGCTGGTTATTGACGTTCCCCTTTTTGAACCGCAGAACGATTTTCCTGGCCTAAATGATGTTTTCCTCCCGGAATCGGTTTATTTCGGCCGAATCATAACCCAACTCCCGCAAAATCATCTCGGTATGTTCGCCCATCTGTGGTACTGGCCCCAACACCGGATCCGAATCGGCCATCGTCACCGGCGGCAGTAAAGCGGGCAGCCTGCCCCCCTGTGAGTCTATCTCGCGCCACCGCTGCCGGGCAGCCAGTTGGGAATGAGCCAGAAAATCCTCGACACTGTTGATAGCGGCATTGGCGATTTGGGCCTTTTCCAAACGGCCGATTACCTCCTCCCGGTTCATTTCTGCAAAAACGGCCGTAATCTCCCCCTCCAACACCTGCCGGTTGGCCACTCGCTGGCTGTTGTTGTTGAAACGAGGATCGGTGACGAAAGTCGGCCGTTCCAACACCACCTCGCAGAAACGCTGCCACTCCCGTTCATTTTGAATACTTAAAAGCACCAGATTACTGTCCCCTGTCGCAAAAGGGCCATATGGCGCAATCGCCGCATGGCTGGCCCCGCTGCGGGGCGGCGGTGAGCCACCCAAGGTGTAATAAGCCGGATAGCCCATCCATTCCGCCAGCGCCTCCAGCATCGAAATATCAATCACCGTCCCCCGCCCAGTCTGGTGCCGGGCCAGCAGTGCTGTCAAAATGCCGCTGTAAGCATACATTCCCGCGGCGATATCCGCCACCGGAATCCCGACCTTGGCCGGTTCATCGGCCGTTCCCGTTACCGCCAGCACCCCCGCCTCCGCCTGGATCAATAAATCATACGCCTTCTTGTCCCGGTAAGGCCCGCTGCTACCATACCCCGATATGCCGCAGATAATCAGCTTCGGATACACTTCTCGCAGCCGTTCAGAACCAAAACCTAATCTTTCCACCGCTCCGGGGGCAAAATTGTGTAAAAAGACATCCGCCCGGGATAACAATTGTTCCAAAATCTCCCGGCCTATATCACTTTTAAGATTGAGGGTCAGCGACTCCTTACTGCGGTTTACCCAGATAAAGTGGCTTGATAGTCCATTGGCTCGTTTATCATAATGGCGGGCAAAATCACCGGTAGACGGCCGTTCCACCTTAATCACCCGCGCCCCCCAATCCGCCAAATGCCGCGAAGCCAGCGGCGCCGCAATCGCCACTTCCAACGAAACAACCGTAACACCAGCCAATGGTTGCATCAGAATCCTCTTATGCTTCCACCACTTTTGGCAGCACTCTGGCCCCTCCAATCATCCAATCGAGAGGGATGACTGCCTTGAAATCAGAAAAACGCTTGCCAAGCGATTCGTAATAGGCTGTCATGTCAGCTTCCATTCTTTCCAGATCGGCATCTGCTAGTTTATCCAGCCTGTCATACCCACCACCGCAGAGATGTTTTATCGTCTTGCCTCGAACGTAGGCCAGGCGTGTAAGATCAGCCCGGTGAACCAGTTCAATGAGAAACCCCTCCGGTACCCCTGTTTTTCTGGAAAATTCCTCTCTCCCCATTTTTGTTCGGAANNATTGACACCCCTGTCTCGCTAGAAAATTCCTCTCTCCCTATCTTTGTTCGAAAGTTTTCTAACACATCAAGATTAGACCTGATCTTATGTGCTTTCAGGGTACCTATATAGATCGTGTCATACCCAGTCATCGTATCTAACAACTCCTTGACAGGGAATATGAATGGCAAAACCCAACGGAAAAGATAGTTCAATACCTGAATCAAGCCATCAAAACTGAAACTCGTTTCTTCAAGGAATGCCTCGCAGCTGGTCTTTGTTTCTACTTGCAGTATCAAATCCAGGTAATCTTTGATTCCTAGCTCATTGAGCTTTTTGAAATGCTCAGTTACTTCGCTAATAAAGGCCGCTTCCCTTCCATGCTGCAGATAGCCATGTCGTATTCTTTCCGAATAGGCAGCAGCCTCAGTCATCGTATGGTTATGGTATTCTTGAACGAAATCGTAATTGAGAACGTCGAGCAATTTTTTGATTAAATCTTCATAATGCCACAAAGTTTCTTTCTTAACTTTCAACCAATCAATTTTCATTTGATACCTTTGCATTCTCTTCTAACCACTGAGAACAATAACCAACCCACAATCGCTCATGATCTTCCGGCCTAACGATCCGATTTTTGAGATCGGCTATCGTCTCAATCCCAAGTTTCTGGCCCTCTCGGTGAATGTGTTTGTACAGTGCCGTTGACCCGCCAATCTTGTCTAAATCGCTGTAGACAGCCCGAATGTGAGTTTCTCCCATTTCATAAGCGCCATACGTTCGAGCGTGACCATCTATCAAACTCAGCGACTCATCAATTTCAGTAACAAGAACAGGCGGTAGCCTATCCTGGGTCTTTTCTTGCCACGCTTTTCTCACGTTATCCAACTTAGCCTGGTTGATGTACCAGTTATTTGGTCTGAGAACTAAAATGACGACTTGTCGTTCTTTGCTTTTTCCCATCAATGCTTTGCCTTCAGCTTCATTGTGAAAACGGCCGCCTCCCCTAATAAACTTAAAAAGAGCGCGGCATTCCCAAAACATGCTGCCCTATGTACGACAGAATCAGGTTAGTTGATATCGGCGCAATCTGATACAGGCGGGTCTCCCGGAATTTTCGTTCCACATCATACTCCCTCGCAAAGCCGAAACCGCCATAGGTTTGCAAGGTCACATTAGCCGCTTCCCAGGAGGCGTCCGCCGCCAACAGCTTCGCCATATTGGCTTCCGTCCCACAAGATTTACCGTTGTCAAATAATCTGGCGGCTTCAAAGCGCATCAAATCGGCCGCCCGAACATCGATGTAAGCCTGGGCGATGGGGAATTGAATGCCCTGGTTCTGGCCAATCGGCCGTTCAAACACCACCCGTTCATTGGCATATTTCGTCGCNNCGCATCAAATCGGCCGCTCTAACATTGATATAAGCCTGGGCAATGGGGAATTGGATCCCCTGATTCTGCCCAATTGGCCGTTCAAAGACCACCCGTTCATTCGCATACTTCGTCGCCCGGTCAATGAACCAGTAGCCGTCGCCGATACATTCGGCCGCAATCAAAATCCGTTCGGCGTTCATCCCATCCAGGATGTACCGAAACCCCATCCCCTCCTCGCCAATCAGGCTGTCGGCCGGAACGCGTAAATCGTCGAAAAAGACCTGGGTCGTATGGTGGTTAATCATCACTTCCACCGGCTCAATAGTGACCCCATTACCCACTGCTTCCCGCAAATCAATCAAAAAGACGGACAGGCCATGCGTTTTTTTCTTAACCTTTTCAATAGGGGTAGTCCGGGCCAATAACAACATCAGGTCAGAATGTTGGGCGCGGGACGTCCAGATTTTTTGGCCTCGAATACGGAAATGGTCGCCCTCTCGAACGGCCGTCGTCCGGATCTTCGTCGTGTCTGTCCCCGCATCCGGCTCTGTCACTCCAAACGCCTGCAGCCGCAGTTCCCCACTGGCAATCTTGGGTAGGTAATTGTCCTTTTGTTCCTCTGACCCATGCCGCAGCAGCGTCCCCATAATGTACATTTGGGCATGGCACGCCGCCGCATTGCCCCCGGAACGATGCACCTCCTCTAAAATAATCGAGGCCTCAGTTATGCCCACCCCCACACCGCCAAACTGTTCCGGAATGAGTGCCGCCAAGTAACCCGCCTCCGTCATCGCCCGCACAAATTCGGTTGGATAGGCTTCCTCTTTGTCCAGGTCGCGCCAATACTCGTCGGGAAAACGGCCGCACAACTGCCACATCCCCTGGCGCAAATCATCATGCAAAGAATTCATCTCATACTCCTAACTGCCTGAAGCTGTCACGGCCGTCCTCATAAGCATCGCCTCCATGACAATCATTTACAACAATGACCGGAAAATCAACAACAGTCAATTCTCGAATCGCCTCCGTTCCTAACTCCTCATATGCAATGGTGCGACTCTTAACGATGTGCCGAGCCAGCAATGCCGCTGCCCCGCCAACTGCCGCCATGTACACCGCTTTGTGGTCAACCAATGCCTTTCTAATCTCGGCCGAACGGTATCCCTTGCCAATTAACCCCCTCACCCCAAGTTCTAACAGCGGCAGCGTATATGGGTCCATCCGCCCGCTCGTCGTCGGCCCAGCCGGACCAATGACCTGTCCTGCTTTAGCCGGGGCCGGCCCAACATAATAAATAATCTGGTCAACCAGCGGCATCGGCGGCGACTCATCCGCCTCCAGCGCCGCAATTAATCGTTTATGGGCAGCATCGCGGGCGGTATATAGAATGCCGTTAAGTTGTAATAACTCGCCGGCGTGGAGGGAAACGGCCGTCTCCGCGTCCATCGGTAAATTAACTCGCTTAGCAGTCATAGCCTCAAATCGTGATCGTCGCGCGGCGTGGCGCGGAACAATTCATATTAACCGCAACCGGCAGCGCGGCAATATGGGTCGGATAATGTTCGATATGGACCGCCAGCGCAGTTACTGAACCGCCCAACCCCTGCGGACCAATCCCCAGCGCATTTATCGCACCCAACCATTCTTCTTCCAGCTGTGCCAGGTATGAATCCGGGTTAGGTTGGTTCAACGGCCGCATTAAAGCCTTCTTCGCCAGCAGCCCTACCCCATCAAACGAACTGCCCAGACCAACCCCAACAATCACCGGCGGGCAGGCATTCGGTCCCGCCTTTTCCACCGTCTCCAAAACAAATCCCTTCACCCCTTCTACTCCGACCGACGGTGGAAACATCTTCAAACGACTCATCATTTCCGCTCCAAATCCTTTCATCATCACCGTAATTTGAACCTGATCGCCAGGAACTATCTCGGTGTACACAATCGGAGGGGTATTATCGCCTGTATTGTTTCGTCGCAGCGGATCAGCAACAACAGACTTGCGAAGGGGCTTGTAAGCGTCCCGCACAGCCAATGCCAACGCCTCTTTCAACAACCCACCAGTAAAATGAACATCCTGCCCAATCTTTAAGTGTAAAATTGCCATGCCTGTATCCTGACAGGTTGGAATTTGCTCCTGCCTGGGCATAGGCGGCATTGTCTCGAAGCATCAGGATGATTGATTGCCCTAAATGGGACTGCTCTCGCTCCTGGGCGGCAGCCATCGCTTCCAAATAATCGTCCGGAAGCCGGTAAGCAGACTGACTTATCGTCGTTTCAACGGCCGTCTTTACTACATCTACATCAATCTCGCGTATCATCTTTCCCATCCAATAAACCGGCTGCCCTGGCTCTCGCCAGAACATTCTCGGCTCTGCGAATAACAGGTTTATCCACCATGCGGCCGTTCATCGTGAAGACTCCTGATCCTGTCGCGACATGAGCTTCATACGCATTGACAATAGCTTTTGCCTGATTGATTTCGGCCACCGTAGGGGAGAATGCCTGTTGGATTGTCTGTATCTGGTTGGGATGAATCGCCATCTTTCCAATATAACCCATTCGTCGCGCTGCCTGGGCTTCAACTGCCAGCCCATCAAGATTATCAATTTCAGTGTTAATTGTATCAATGGCCTGCAAACTATATGCGGCAGCGGCCATAACAACGGCGCTTCGAGCATAAAATATCTCCCGTTTGTCGGCCGAAGGGAGCGCCCCTAAATCGGCCGATAGATCCTCTCCGCCAAACAATAAACCGGCCAATTGTGGCGTCGAATCGGCAATCTCTCGCAGATTCATGACCGCCACTGCCGTTTCAATGAGAGCAAAAAGGGGCAAATCTGTCATGTGGGCGGCGTGATGAAGGTGAGCGGCCGTTTCGACTTTTGGCAATACAATCCCTTCAACAGCCAGAGACGCGATGGCTTCCATATCGGCCGCGAACAATTCAGAATCCGGGGCATTGACGCGGATGAGGCGTTCGGTGCGGCCGAAGTTGAAGGAGTTAACGGCCGTTGAAACCATTTCC
>JABAOG010022932.1_pt1 | contig 10708 bp, 8 predicted proteins | sample 7062131 | NCBI WGS metagenome assembly JABAOG01 (sample SAMN14538629, study PRJNA623070) | marine sediment metagenome | biome: marine biome [ENVO:00000428]; feature: marine pelagic biome [ENVO:01000023]; material: deep marine sediment [ENVO:00002113] | place: India: Arabian Sea | collected... | reverse complement strand
ATCGAGGGCATTGCAAACTGCCGGGCTCTGGGTTTTCGCATTGTGGATGATCGCCAGGGCGTCCTCCAGTCTGGCAGTCTCATCCACGTACAGGTGGCAGATTCCGATGCCGCCCGTGATCACTGGAATGGTGCTGTTTTCACGGCAGAAATTATGCAGTGAGTTACCTCCCCGCGGGATGATCATGTCGATGTATTGATGCATTTTGAGCATTTCACCAACGTATCGACGGTCGGTGTTGTTGATGTATTGAACAGCAGACGGCGGCAATCCGGCACTATCGAGTGCATGACTGAGAACCCTCACTAATTCCATATTGCTGCGAAGTACTTCACGTCCGCCCCGCAGGATAACAGCATTTCCAGTTTTCAATGCCAGGGAGGCAACGTCCACAGTCACCTGCGGTCTGGCCTCATAAATCACTCCGAGGACACCTAAAGGTGTGCGTTTTTTGTAAACTTCGAGACCTTTATCCAATATCGTTCGATCGAATTCCAACCCAACAGGGTCTGGAAGGTCTGCAACTTTGCGGACATCGGCGATCATCCCATCCATTCGGCGTTCCAGATCAAGTCGATCGCGGATATACAGGGGATCTGTACCTGCCGCCCGGGCATCTGCAACATCCAATGCATTAATTGAAAGTAGTTTATCCCGGTTCAGTTCCAGCGAATCAGCTATCGCCAGGAGAGCGGCATTTTTCTCTTCTGTACTCAGCCTGGCTAATTGGACTGCAGCAGATTTTGCCTGCTGGCCAAGTTCAACCATGTTCACGATATTGTTTTTTTTATCTGTCATTCTTCACACTTTCTAAATCCTGTCGTACCGATAATCCAGTAAATGTTGCATCAAACGGTCATCTGTGAATCTACTTATTTCCTGACCAAAAATCAGACCAGGATCACCAGATTATTCCGGTGGATGACCGCATCGCCATAACTATACCCCAGAATGTCGCTGATCTGGTTCGAACGCTTCCCATAAATCTGATTCAAATCATCACTGCTGTAACTGCTGAGACCGTGGGCAATATCTTTGCCATCCGGATCTAATATCAATAAAGGCGCACCGCGTCCAAATTCTCCTTCTACTCTTGTTACACCGACAGGCAGCAGGCTTGCTCCCCCGCTGTGCAGCATCAGAGCCGCGCCACCATCCACGTGCAGTTTCCCGCGCGGATTTTCCATCAGCAGCCAGCGTTTGCGGCTCTCCAGATGATCTGCCACCGCCTCAATTCGCGTACCCAGACTTTCACCATCAAGCAACCTCCGCAGAACATTGGGCTCGTTTCCAGCAGTGATAATGGTCGTTATCCCGCTCCTGCTTGCAAGGCGTGCTGCCTGTAGTTTGGTCACCATACCACCGGTACCCAGGCTGCTGCCGACACCGCCTGCGATCGAGAAAGTATCCTCATCGACCCGATCGAGTTTGGGGATTAGACTGGCATCACTGTTGCGCCGGGGATCATCAGTGAAAAGTCCAGGCTGGTCGGTCAGAATTACGAGTAAATCTGCCTCCAGCAGATTGGCGACCAATGCCGAGAGATTGTCGTTGTCTCCGACCTGGATTTCATCGGTCGCAGTTGTGTCATTTTCATTGACAATCGGCAGAATCCGCCTTTCAAGGAGCGTATTCAGCGTATCTCGAGCATTCAGGTACCCCAAGCGCTGGTCCAGGTCCCCACGCGTGAGCAGGATTTGGGCAACGATGATCTCAAATATCTCGAAGAGTTCGCTGTATATATGCATCAGATGACTCTGACCAACTGCGGCCAGCATTTGCCGCGCCGGGAGCAGTCTACCCAGCTCAGGATAATTCAGCAGTTCACGTCCAGCAGCCTGTGCACCGGATGTCACCAGGACGATCTCATGTCCATCCTGGTATAGAGAATGGATTTGCTGAACGATTTCCAGCATTTTGTGCCGGCTTAATCGACTGGTTTCATTCGTCAGCACACTGGTGCCCAACTTAATAATGATTCGTTTACTCATAATCTACCATTATTTATTTTCCGAGATTCCATTTAACTTCCAATGGACATTCTGACATGCTCATAGTAGTTGCTTCAATGCCTGTAAGCTGGGTTCGATTACCGGGGCAGAACTGACCGCCGACATGGCGGCATTGACATCCTTTAATCCACTGCCAGTCATCACTGCCATAACGGGGTCTTTTTCATCAATCAAACCCTGTGCGATCGCCTGCCTGACACCCGCATAGCTTGTAACCCCTGCGGGCTCACCAAATATCCCAACACTGCCCAGATCTGAAATTGCCTGGAGGATTTGATCATCCGTTACCTGGATGTACGCTCCCCCTGTCTGGGTAGCAGCCCGCAACGCTCGCAATCCATCCCGGGGCATGTCAACAGATATGCTGTCGGCGAGCGTGTCTGCTGCAACCGCTTCGATGTGTTCGGTACCCGATGTATATGCATTATAGATTGCTGATGAGCCAACCGATTGTACACCAAAGATCTTTGGTGTACCGTCAATCCACCCCAGTTCATTCAAATCCTTAAAGCCTTTGTGAATGCCTGAAATGATATTTCCATCCCCAACGGACACAAAGACATTCCATTGATCCATGCTGATTTTCTTTAGAGACAGGTTCTTAATAAATTCCCAGATTTCAAAAGCTGCTGTCTTTTTTCCTTCCGCTGTAAACGGATTGTATCCAGTATTACGGCAGTACCATCCAAATTCGTTCGATGCTTCCAATGACAAATCGAAAGCCTGGTCATAATTTCCGTCAACAAGATATACATCAGCACCGTAGATCAACAATTGAGCGATCTTCGCTGGAGGTGCCGATTTTGGCGCAAAAATCACGGCTTGGGTATCCATTGCTGCACACATTCCTGCCAGTGCTGCACCAGCATTTCCAGTTGACGCGGTGACAATCACCTCTGCACCGATATCTTGTGCGCGGGCAGCAACCACAACGGATGCCCGGTCCTTAAAAGACGCTGTTGGGTTTTTGCCTTCATCTTTAATATATAAACGCTCAAGACCCAGTTTTTCTGACAACCCTTTGGGCTCGTAAACCGGAGTCCAACCAACGGACTTGACCGGGGTTAAATCTCCACCGGGATCCGTAGTTGGGATCAGGGGTAAATACCGCCAGATCGAATGTTCCTGCATATTGACCAGGTTTTCTGACAGGTTTAACTTAATCCTTTGATAGTCCAGAATTACATCCAGGTTTCCTCCGTCCCGGTCGCAAGTGTACCGAAAATCTTCAGGAGGATATTCTTTTCCACAGATTGAACAGCGGTAACCAACAAATTTATTTTTACTCGTCATTTAGACTCCTACAACAACCGAAATCGATTCGATGGTAGCTCACCGAATTATTCATCAGGATACGCACAGCATTATTTACTGGGAGAACGCCAAAAATATTCCAATGGTGTTCAGAATATGGATACAAGATGCATATCCCGTTATCTCTCTTCTCGGGCATAAGGGTGCATCAATGATGCGGGGACACCGATATGACGACGGAATGCCTGTTCGGAGATAATCCACAGCACCAGAATCGTCAGGATGAACGGCAGCATATTGAGTAAATTAGGGGATATTCCCAAAGGTTGCAGGCGAAACTGCAGCACGCGCACTCCACCAAACAAATAAGCTCCCAACAGTGCTCTCGGTGGATCCCATAAAGCAAAAATCGTCAGGGCGACCACGATCCATCCAACACCTGCGGTCATGCCTTCGATCCAGGCTGGAGCATAAGCTACCGAGAGAAAAGCTCCGCCCAAGCCAGCCATCAGACCGCCAAAAATTACGGCGACGTAGCGTACCAAGAAAACGTTTACGCCCATCGCATCCGCAGCGGCGGGATTCTCCCCTACTGAGCGTAGAGTGACCCCCCAACTGGTTTTATACAGCACAAACCACAGAAGCGGCACCATAGCAATCGATAGATAGACCAGGATGTTGAATTGAAAAAGCATCGGTCCAAGTACGGGGATATCACTCAGGATGGGAATGTCCAGCGGGGTCGGTCGCACAACGAGCGGCATACCAATGAAACGCTTGCCGATCATGCCGCTGATGCCGAGACCGAGCATGGTCAACGCCAGACCTGAGACTACCTGGTTGACCCGCAAGGTGATCGATGCGAATGCATGGATGATTGCCATCAACCCACCGACAATAGACGCAGCCAAAACCCCCAAAATGACGCTTTCGGTTGTAGCCGTGACCGCAAACCCGGACACTGCCCCCATGATCATCATCCCCTCAACGCCCAAGTTCAAAACCCCGGAACGCTCCGCATACACTTCCCCCAGGGTCCCGTAAAGCAATGCAGTCCCGGCAGGGATAGCCAAAGATACGATAGATACGATCAGATCAATCATTAGTCAGACTCCAGAACGATACGATACCGTGTAAACATATCACCCGCAATGACGAAAAACAGGATAACTCCATTGAATATATTGATGGTCGCGGATGGCAAATTCAATGCCACCTGGATAGCATCTCCTCCAACGAGCAGTCCACTGATAAGGAACGAGGTCAAAATTGTAGCTAGCGGGTTCAGCCTTGCCAGCCATGCGACGATAATGGCAGTAAAACCATATCCGGGGGAAATTCCTTCCGGTGGACTGAGGCGAGCATGGATGCCTGCAACTTCTCCCACACCAGCCAGACCAGCCAGACCACCGCTGATGATCAGTACCAGGATGATGATTTTTTGCGTGTCCATACCAGCATATTTTGCTGCTGCCGGATTTTCTCCTGCCACCCGGATCTCATACCCCAGTCTGGTTCTGTCCAACAACCAATACAAGAAAATCGCAATCACAATTCCAATGATCAAAGTTGGATAATGCACACGTGTGATACCCCAATGTGGCAGTTGAGCGGTCTCAGAGAACGGTGACGAGTACGGGAAACCGCGTTGTTCCGGACCTCTCCACGGGCCGTTGACCAGGAAGCGGACGAAATCGCTGGCAACGTAAACCAGCATCAGCGTGGTCAGGACTTCATCCACACGGAATTTGGTTTTCAAAATGGCTGGAATGAACGCCCACAATGCGCCACCAAGAAATCCGCCAATGAACATGGCGGGCAGCAGAATAGCCTGAGGCCAATCACCAAAATTCAAAGCGATGCCACCACCAACAATCGCGCCCATCAATAATTGGCCTTCAGCACCGATGTTATAGACCCTTGCACGGAAAGCAAGCGCTAAACCGACTCCCGCCAGCATCAATGGAATGGATTTGGTCAGGGTTTCAGATAATCCGTACAATGAGCCAAAACCACCGACAAAAATACGCTGGTACGCAAATATCGGGTCAACTCCCAACGGGATAAATACCAGTGCGATAGTAAATAATGCCAGCACAAGGGATATGGCAAGCGATAATATTTGTACAAGGACCGGGGTTTGGCGACGGCGGACGAGTTTGAATGGCAGCAATTTCATACCCACTCCTCCTTTGTAAGACGAGAAGCCCCAGCCATCATCAGCCCGATTTTCTCGAGATTCTCATCCTTCCCGGGCAATATTCCCATGATTTCTCCCTCGTAAAGAACTGCTATACGGTCGCTCAAAGTAAATACTTCGTCAAGATCTTCAGATACGAGTAGCACGGCTCGACCTTGTTCTCGTTGCTCGAGAAGCAACTTCCACACCGTTTCGGTCGCCCCAACATCCAAACCGCTGGTAGGTGAAGCCGCGATCAGCACAGAGGGTTCGGTCGAGATTTCTCTCGCCAACAATGCTCGCTGAATATTTCCACCGGAAAGCATCTTAATGGGAGTTTCGCGGTTGGGTGTCTTGACCTCATATTCAGCAATTAACTCATCAGCAAATGAATTGATCTTTTTCTGGTCCAGAACCGGTCCACTGCTGATTGGTGGACGGCGATAATTCTTCAATATCATATTTTCAGCGATGCTCATATTGGGGATCAGGGCTCGCAGACGTTCGCTCGGGATGCAGGACATGCCGCTGTCGATGCGCGCCCTGGGAGATGATTTTGTGATATCTTCACCCTTGAGCACAATCGAACCCTGAGATACAGATCGCAAGCCAGTCAGGGCTTCGACAAATTCACGCTGGCCGTTACCTGCCACGCCAGCGACCCCCAGGATTTCACCCACCCTGACTTCCAGGTTAATGCCTTTCAAAGCAGGAAGGTCTTTGTCATTCAATGCATGCAAATTTTCGATGTGTAAAACTGGGCTGCCGATTTCGACAGGTTCTTTCTCCAACCGGAAGAGCACCTCGCGCCCGACCATCAATCTAGCTAATTCGTTCTCGTCGGTTTTGGCAGTTTCGAGCGTGGTCACCACTTTGCCATGCTGCAATACCGTTACCCTATGGCTGACTGAGGTGACTTCATCCAATTTATGAGTGATGAAAATGATCGTGTGACCTTCTTCTGTCATGCGGTGCAGCGTATTGAGCAGTTCTTCGATCTCTACCGGGGTCAGCATCGAAGTGGGTTCATCCAAAATCAGAATTTGAGCGCCGCGATATAGAGCTTTCAAAATCTCCACACGCTGCTGCTCCCCGGCAGATAACTGCCATATCTTAGCGTCGGGATCTACATTCAAGCCATATTTATCTGCTAACTCTCGAATTTTTCTGCGGGCTTCCTTCTCTTTGAAGAGAAAATTTTTACCCAAACCCAGAACGACATTCTCCGTAACGGTGTGAGTTTCCACCAGGCGGAAATGCTGGTGGACCATACCAATTCCCAGATTAATGGCATCTTGAGGGGAATGGATTTCTGTGAGTTCCCCTCGTATGTAGATCTCGCCAGAGTCCTGCTGATAAATCCCATAGAGGATATTCATTAAGGTGGTTTTTCCGGCTCCATTTTCCCCCAATAACGCATGGATTTCTCCAACCCCTACTTCGAGATTTACATCTTCATTGGCGATGACCCCAGGGAAACGCTTGAGGATACCGCGCATGACCACGGCTTGTTGGGCATCCGTCATTGATGATCCTCCGTTATGCTCGGTGCAATAATTCAAGAGCAGGGACGATACTACCTCCCTGCTCTCGAAAGTTTTTTTGAGTAAATCTTATTCGGGTTCGCCGATCACACCTTCAACAAACCAATCGATCGTAGTCAGTTCAAAGTAAGTCAGGCGTTGTTCATCGATAATTCTTTCCGTCCCGGTTTGGTCGTTAATCGGACCTTCGAATGGATCGAAATGGACGGCTGGATCTTTCATCTGGTCGATGCGGGCAAAGACCAGGTCATAAACACTCATCTCACCCAGCACCGGATCTTCGACCATGACCGCTTTCAGGTCTTCTTCAAAGATCGGATTGATCGGTTCCCCAAATTCGCCACCGAGTTCAACAGAGGACGGTGCACCGAACCGCCATCCACCACCAAGCAAGCCCCAGTAATCCACTGTGTCCATATTTTCCAGATTGTAAATACCCAAGTGGATCTTGGTGAGGATGTCTTCATACATGATACCCCAGTCAACTAATTGACCGCTGATCAGCGAATTGGGTCCAAACTGCGCCATTGGTGAGTAGTGACCAAAGGAATACACCGGTTGGTCTCTCTGAGTTGTATACTCTTCACCTACCTGGACAACGGCTGCGCTGTCCTCGGTAAACGCAAGGGTGTCAACACCGGTAGCAATTAACGATTCTGCCGCCTCACGAGATTTCGCAGGATCATACCAGGAATACAGCCAGCGGACATCGACTGTGGCTTCCGGATTGACCTCTCGAACGCCCAATGTAAAGGCATTGATGTGGCGGATAACCTCAGGGATCGCCTGAGCACCAATGTAACCGATTTTTCCCGTCTCGGTCATGGCTCCAGCCATCAGACCGTTCAGGTAATAAATCTGGTAGAAGTCAGCCATCATGGTACCCATGTTGGGTGCTCGTTTGTAACCAGAGACATGGACGAAATACGTGTCTGGGTATTTTTCTGCTGCAGCCAATGTGTCGTCCATGTAACCGAAGGATGTTGTAAAGACTACATCACAATTTTCTTCCACCACAAAACGGTCCAAGAAGCGAGATGCATCTGCCTCGGGTACACTTTCCACGTAGGCTGTTTCCAGCCAATCATATTTCTCATCGACATAGACACGACCTACATCATGAGCGTTCGTCCAACCCAGATCGCCGATTGGTCCAACGTACACAAAACAGGCTTTCATGGTGTCTTCTGCCATCGTCTCTTCTGCTGCTTGCTCTTCGGCAACCGGTTCTTCTTCCATCGGTTCAGCCTCTTGAGTTGGCTCAGCAGGGGTTGAACAAGCGGCCATCACAAAAGCGAAAACCAGCAACACACTCAACACGATCCATAAACTATTTTTACGCATTTAAACTCCTCCGAAAAGTGGTTTGATTTTTTACTTGTTAATTGCATAAAGGTCTACTCTGAAACAGGAAACACACCTCCTTCCCTACCTCAAACTCTGTTTATGTTCTTTATCCATTCATGTAATTAATAACATAAACACATTAATAAAAAAGCGTTTCTTCAGCGGTCAGTTGTCTAGACCACTGATTTGCGATATTTTACCTTATCACGGCGAAATGTGAGTTCCGGTTTCACCTTTTAAGGCGCTTCCAATATTCTCCGGATTTGTAATGATGGCTTCTTTACCACCATTCTCCAGGTACCAGATGATCGCCTTGATTTTAGGCTCCATGGATCCCTTGGCAAAATGTGTACCTTCTTCCAGGTATTGTTTTGCTTCGGCTAATGTCAGTTTATCTAACCATTTCTGATCTGGTTTTCCGAAATTCAAAGCAACTTTTTCCACAGCGGTGCTGATCAAAAGCAGATCCGCTTTGATCGACATAGCCAGCAGTGCAGAAGCATAATCCTTATCGATGACCGCTGCGATCCCCTGGTAATCGCCATCCTCTGTTTCAACAACGGGAATCCCACCCCCGCCAACAGTGATGACAATAGCACCTGAATCGATCAAAGTTTGTACGGCTTCTTCTTCAACAACTTTTTTGGGGAAAGGAGAGGCGACAACCCGTCGGTATCCACGACCGGCATCTTCAACGACTGACCAATCCAATTCTTCTCGGCGCTTTTTGGCTTCTGGTTCATCCATAAACCCACCAATGGGTTTCGATGGATCAGAAAAAGCTGGGTCATCTTTGTCCACCAGAACCTGGGTAACCACTGTCGCAACGGGCTTATCGATCCCTCTGCGCCTGAGCTCGTTCTTGAGGTTTTGCTGCAAAGCATAACCGATAGCTCCCTGGCTGTCCGCACCGCACACATCGAGCGGGATTTCATGCAAACCTTCTACACGGTGGGCGATCTCAGACCGTCGTAAAATGAATCCCACCTGAGGCCCATTCCCATGTCCAATGGCAACATCCCAGCCAGATTCGATCATGTCGGCAATATGATAGGTAGTTTCTTTGGCTGCCTGGTACTGGTCTTCTACAGTCTGGTGTTGTTTGTCTTTGATCAGCGAATTACCGCCGATGGCAACAACTGCAACTTTCTTGTTATTCATCTTATCAACCTTTAGCGCATCGTTAAAGCCATGACAGCTTTTTGCGCGTGGAGACGATTCTCCGCTTCATCGAAGACAACAGAATTGGGTCCATCCATGACTTCGCTGGTCACCTCAACATCCCTGTCAGCCGGCAGCGGATGCATGTAGATGGCATCGGCTTTGGCTTTGCTCATCTTTTTCGAGTCCGTGATCCAGTCCTCATATTGATCCTGAAGACGTTTCCCTTCTTCTGCATCCTGGGTTGTTAACAGCGGTCCCCAGGACTTTGCATACACGATATCTGCATCGGTGAAACCTTCTTCCATACCGTGAACGATCTCAAAACCTGTACCATATTTCTTCGCCTGGGCTTGTGCCTGTTCTACGACATCTGGCATCAGCGAAAACTCTGGTGGATGAGCAAGGACAACATCCAATCCGAAACGAGTCATCTGTAGGAGCAGTGACTGAGGTACGGAAATCGGCTTTAAATACGACGAAGCATATGCCCAGGAAACGACCATTTTCTTTCCACGCAGGTCTCGACCTTTTTTCTCCATGATCGTCATCAGATCTGCCAGGCATTGGAACGGATGATAGATTTCACACTGCATGTTCAGGACAGGTTCACGGGAGGCTTCTGCCACCAGGTTGAGGTAGCGATTTCCTATCCCCCAATCCACATGCCGGATGGCTATTCCGTCAAAATACCGCCCAAAAATCTCTCCCATTTCGCGTTCGGTATCTCCATGGGATATCTGGGTTGTGCGGCTTTCGATAAAAGCTGCATGACCACCCAATTGAGCCATTCCAGCTTCAAAGGAACCGCGGGTACGTGTGCTGGAGAAAAAGAACAACATCGCCAGGACTTTATCCCTTAAATATGCATGAGGTTCGCCCAAAGCCCTTTTTCTCTTCAGATCCCAGGCGACATCCAATACGGTTTCCACCTCTTCCTTGCTGAAATCTAAATCCCCTATTAAATCTCTTCCGCGTAAATCAGTTTGCATAATATTTTTCCAATCCTTCCTGTTCTTCGATTATTCCATTGCTCCCAAAACGAGAGCAAGCAGTGCCATTCGCATGACAACACCGTTGAATGCTTCTGTCCAGTACAGGCTGTGACGTGTCGCATCCACATCGGGGGGGAGTTCATCCATGCGGGGAAGCGAGTGCAGGATGACGCTGTCCCCTTTGGCTTTCTTCATCAGTTCCTTCGTGATCTGATA
>JABAOG010002324.1_pt3 | contig 10708 bp, 10 predicted proteins | sample 7062131 | NCBI WGS metagenome assembly JABAOG01 (sample SAMN14538629, study PRJNA623070) | marine sediment metagenome | biome: marine biome [ENVO:00000428]; feature: marine pelagic biome [ENVO:01000023]; material: deep marine sediment [ENVO:00002113] | place: India: Arabian Sea | collected... | reverse complement strand
TCATTATCGACCAGGGTGAAACCGAAATGGTCATCCTCGGAGAAATTTAATTCTGTAAACGGCACCTGGAGGTTTTCACCAGTGTGGCGGTCGTAGTAGCTGATGATAAACTCCCCCTTGCCGAAATCATGGTCCCAGCGGATACGGTTCAACAGCTCATGAATGGGTATCATCGGGCTCCTCCGTCGGGCTGATCGTGATTCGCCAGCGATCCGGTGCCAGTGCCTTTGTTTCGATCGCCAGTGGAAGAAACTGGCGGATGACCTCGATATTGGTTGGAGTATGCCGGTCAGGCGCCACGGTAACGAAGCTACCGCTCCCGGCCAGTGCCAGTGGCAGCAATAGCTGATCGGCAAGATAGGGGCCTACTGAAACCCCGGCGTTTAGATAGCGTCGCACCAGAGCGACAACGCGTTCCGCCACCACCTCAGCAGGCAGGCCACGCTGGCCGATAGCGCTAAAGACCTCAGTACAAGACTCGCTCTCAACAGTCACCTGCAATGCATTGCCTGGACAGCGGGCCGCTGTTTCATGCCGTACCGACAAGGCTTCAGGCTCAAGGCCCAACCCCTCAGCTACCACCCGCAATTCACGCTCGGCGATATGCTCCGGAAGGCGTGAAAGGGTCGCCACCGCCCTGATGCTGTGTATCGCGCCGCGCTCTTCCAGAAACAACGGAACAAGCCGACTACAGGGCTGGATACCGGCCCTCACCTCACCTGCCCCCACCGGATAGTAACCGGGTCGAACCAGTTCAAGCCGCACCTTCGCTCCCATTCTTGCCAGCAGGGGCAGAAAAGCCTGTTGCATAAACTCAAAGCTTGGCGCCAAGGGGTTGTGAGTACCTCCGTTCAACACCAACCGAGATGGGGCATCCGCCATTAGCAAAGGTAGCAAAATGGTCTGAAAAACCAGGCTGGTGCTTCCGGCACTACCGATATCAAACCGATAATCTCCTCCGGCAATGCCCTCGGGGGTAAAACTCAGTTCGGTGGAGTCCAGGTCTGCACCCTCGACTTCGGCCCGACCGATGGCGGTCGCCGCATGAACCGCTGCCAGGTGCTGCCGCTGTAACCCCGGCTTTCGGCGATGGCGGCGAATATTGATGAGGTGAAAAGGGCGCTGCAAACAGAGGGAGAGGCTGAGCGCAGTGCGGAGGATCTGTCCGCCGCCCTCCCCCACCGCTCCATCAATGACCAGCACGTTTTTACTCATTCTCTTGTCGTCCGAGATGCCTCCCCCGTTTCAATACGTTGCCTGGACATGCTGATCAATCCAGCTTAAGCAACGGATAACGCTGTAACTCCTCACGGCTCCACAGGGAGAGCCCGGCACGCTGGGCGACAGTATCGATAGCGAGGATCCAGTCCGGATCATCAAAGTCGATAATTGCCTCCAGACCCTGCCGGGCCAACGACTCAATCACCAAATGGTCGAGCAAACGCTCCTCCTCCATGCTGGACAGCCGCCCTTTAAAGCCGCGACGGTGCATGCGCACATGAAAGCGGGTTCCGGCTAATGGTCCCAGCCACCCACGCACGATTTCGGCTGCCTTGAGTTCGAATTCCTCTGGGGATTGGTAGCGGAAGGTCTCGGTTACCGGCAACACTCTGGCCAGGCTTAAGGCGGCCTCCGGAAAGGCCTCCAGGTGACTTTCCAGTCGCACAAGAAAATCCTGCGGTTGTTCCACCCGCATCACCAGCACATTATAGAAACCGCTATCCTGCAACTCCCCCATCGGCGCCAGGAAGGCCCGTGCATGACGGTAGCGGTGTTCATGGGTGGTAACGACCACATTCCAGTCCAGCATCCCCCTCCCCCTGTTACCTCACCAGTATAGCCACCGCTGCTATGCTGTTTTCTGCTAGCTTCATAAAGAGTACAGGGCAGGCATTTGATGCAGACATCAGCTCAGGGGGAGTTTGTCCCGGCCTATCGGTCACGGCTTAAGCCGGGCGAGTTGGCAGAACGGGTCGACCGTGCCTTCACTCACCTGGAGGAGTGTGACCTATGTGCCCATTACTGCCATGTCAATCGGCGCCGCACCATCAAGGGCGCGGTCTGCCGCACCGGCGAACGCGCCGTGGTACACAGTTATGGCCCCCATCACGGTGAGGAAGATCCGCTGCGTGGCCGGCGCGGCTCCGGCACCATCTTCTTCAGCTGGTGCAACCTGCGTTGCGTCTTTTGCCAAAACTGGGAGATCAGCCAAAAGGGTATCGGCCGTGAGGTGGAGCCGGAGGAGCTGGCAGAGATGATGCTCGCCCTGCAGGCACAGGGCTGTCACAACATCAATCTGGTCTCACCCAGCCACGTGGTGGCGCAGATCCTGGCGGCAGTGAAGATTGCCGCCGAACAGGGGCTACGCCTGCCGCTGGTCTACAATACCGGCGGCTATGACAGCGCCGAGGCCCTGGTCCTGCTGGACGGGGTAATTGATATCTATATGCCGGACATGAAATACGGGGATGCTGCCATTGCCCGTCGCTACTCCAGGATACGCAACTACGTGGCCGTCAATCGGGCGGCGGTTCAGGAGATGCACCGCCAGGTAGGTGATCTGGTGCTGGATGAAAAGGGCATTGCCCAGCGCGGCCTGTTGGTACGGCACCTGGTGCTGCCACAGGAACTAGCGGGAACCGAGAGCGTGTTGGCCTTTCTCGCTGAGCAGATCTCACACCACACCTATCTCAATCTAATGGACCAGTACCATCCCTGCTACCGCGCCGATGAATACCCGCCACTGGATCGGCCGCTCAGCCCCGAGGAGTATGAAGCCGCTCTGGGCCTGGCGCAGTGTTATGGCCTCCATCGTCTTGATCGGCGCGAACACCGGCTATGGCTGGAATTGCATTAAGGCAATAGCGGATCATGGTTGAGGAAAGAGCATGAACGACAAGCCTGTCTCCAAGAGTCTGCATGTGGTGTGCTACAGCGGCCACCGCGCCGATGAGTCGCCGCAACGATTCACCCTCGCCGGACGTGAGATCGCGGTGGAGGAGATCCTGGATCGCTGGATCGACCCGGACCACCGCTATTTCAAACTGCGCGGCGATGACGGTGGCATCTACATCCTCCGCCACGACATTACTGCCGACAGTTGGGAGTTGATCCTCTACGATAGCGGCCGGCGCGACGACACCCGCCTCTCTTCGACGTGAGCATTCACTATGAATAAGCCAGGAGAACCTGTTCTGCGTTGCGAGGTGATCAGCTGGGCAAGCGTGTGCCGCCTTGCAAGCAAACTTGCCCGCAGTATCCGCGCTGCCGATTTTCACCCGGATATCGTCGTGGCAATTGCCCGCGGCGGCTGGATTCCTGCCCGGCTGTTATGCGACCACCTGGACCTGTTCAACCTGGTCAGTGTGCGCATTGCCCATTACACCGGCGCGGCGAAATCGGAGCAGGCGCGCATGGTTAACCCTCTTGGCGTCGATATTCGCGATAAAAACGTGCTGCTGGTAGATGATGTGAGTGACAGCGGCGACACCCTGCAACTAGCGCTGCAACACCTGCGAGAGCATTCGCCGCGAGAGCTGCGTTTGGCGGTGCTTCATCACAAGCAGGTGGCCAGCGTGACCCCTGACTTCTTAGCGCATCGAGTAATCCGCTGGCGCTGGATCATCTACCCCTGGGCATTGGTAGAGGACCTTGGCGGTTTTATTCGGCACATGGAGCCTACCCCCACGACCATAGAGGAAGCGGCTGAACGCCTGCAGCGGGATTACCGTCTTAGGGTTTCACACCAGGTCCTTGAGGATATCTTTGCCCAGCTGAATGTCCCATGAGCAACCCTCAAGACCTAAGCCTGCTCCAGCACATCCTCCATGAAATCCAGTTCAGCCTGCTGGTAAACAGTACGGCGGTGCTGTGCCCACAGCTCACTGATACGTTCCCGGTTGGCCACCTTGCGATCAACCAGCACCCGGGTATTAAGCTGGCCCCGCGGCACCGCGCTCGGGACCTTGGCAAAGATGAACTCGTTGCTGATGAGATCCATAAAAGGACCACACTTGCTGGTCGGCATGATAAAGATAATCTGCAGGCCGAGTGAATCCGTTAGGTAATTGATCACCTCGCGCGAGCGCTGTTCATCCATGTGCATGAAAGCCTCATCCACCAGCACCATACGTAAATGATTCTGCCCCTCGGCAAAGCGGAAAGCCGAGGTGATGGCAGCGGAGCGGATGATGTAGGCCGGGGTCTCCAGCTGTCCACCGGAGCCGGTGCCATACTCGGACAGTGGGATCGGCTCCTTACCCTCCACCTCCTTGTAGATCTCATAGCGGCGGTAGTGACGATAATCGGCGATACGCTCCAGTTCACGCAACGCCTTGTGCTCATCCTCCTCCAACAACAGTTTCATCAACTCATCACGCACCCTGGCCGAGCGGTTGCTTAGCTGGGTATTGAAAAGACTCGTCTCCTCTCCCAAAGCCGGCATCTTCATCACCTCCTCGAAGAAGCGGGCATAATCGCGATACTCGGGCACCCATTCACTGTCAAAACGGAAGGTCTCACGATCGGCGCCAAAGCGGTGATGCTGCAGCTCCCGGTTGAGCAGCTCAATCTGCCGTTCGCCGTCTTTGATGGACTGGTGGATCTGGTGGCACAAATGAGTGACGAAGGTGCTATTGAAGCTCTCCTTGAGCCGATGCAACTCATTGTGCTTGTCGACCAGGATATTGTTCTTGAGCAGGTTGAAAACCCGGTCGAGATCCTGGCGCACGCCGCAGATGGTTTTGAACAGGGCGTTGTTATAGTCGCTCTCGAGACCGGTGTAGTAGATCGCATCGCCGGGACGGCACTGTCGATTGTGCGCCTGGATCGCCTCGTCCAGATCGCGTTCGCTCTTGTGCAGCTGTCGCTCCAGTACCGCGCGCTGCTCGCGTGCCTGCTTCGGCTCCAGTTCCGGTGCCTCGCTGTCGGCCTGAGTCAACCGCGCTTCCGGATCAAAGCCGGGCCACAACGACTGCAGATCGCGCAGTGCCTGTTCACACTGCTCGGATTTAAGCGTTACCTCCTCCTGCAGATCGGCCAGCGCTTTCACCGCGCGGTTGGCCTGTTCGAGTTGCTCGGCGAGTTTACCCTTTTCCACGTTAAGCTCATCCTGCCGTCGCCGCAGCTGGGCCTCCTCCTCCTTGAGGACGGAGAGCTTCGCTTCCATATCATGATGCTCTCCGAGATCGAGGCTCTCGAGCAGTTCCTCCAGCCGTGATAACTCGCGTCGCAGGGCCACCATTTCGCGAATAGTGTCGGCGTGAGTAACCGGGACCAGCGCATCGACAGCCTCAAGCAACCGGCCACTCTCCTGCATTCGCATATCGGCCGATTGCCACTCATTGATGATCCGCTCCAGCTCGCCATGCTTGGCAGCCAGGGCCCGTTCACGCGCAGCAACACCAAACACCAGATCGCTGTCGGGCAGATCGCAGCGGAACAGGGCGTAGTTCCCCGAGCCCATGCCTTCGGCGGTAAGACCGCGGCGGGTCTGGCGCAACACCTCTGCTGATTCGACCCGCAGCACCGAGCCGTAACTGGCAATGAGGTAGTCACGGGCCACCGCATGGCTGAATTCGAGTACATGGATCACAGAGTCCTTGTCCAGTTTGATACGCGCTGCGTCCTGTGCTGCCTTGTGACCCTGAATCACCCGGGCGCGGTTATCACGTCCCGAGAGCGCACGCACGATGCGTATCGCCTCCGACTCATAATCCGGCTCAACCAGGATGGCAAAGCGCGCTCCGCCAAGATAGCCCTCTATAGCCGCCTGCCAGCGCTCGTCGGTCACTTCCACATGGTCACACAGCACCCGAGGGTCGGCCTGTGGGCACTGTTCCTGGATCGCGGTCAAAGCTCGCTCCACATAGGAGGGATAACTCACCTGCTTCGACTCAAGACGGGCGATCTCGCCCTGCTTCTGCCGCTGCTGCATCCCCAGTTGCTCATGGCGGTGGCGGCGCTCTGCATGCAGCTCCTGCAGGCGGTCACGACGGCTGTATCCACCGTTTTCCTTTCCGCGCCAATACTCCAACAGGGCATTTTGCGCCCGCTGAACGCTGACTGCCTGGTCGAGACAGTGTTCAAGGGCGCCAAGATCCCCCGTGAGGTCTTTTTGCAGTAAGGAGGTGAGTTCATCGCCGCGCCCCCCCTGTTGCTGCGCTTCGCCGGCCAGGGTGCGACTTTGCATGTTGACCAGTTGCGGTCGCTCGGCCGCCAGCGCCTCGGCCTGCAATCCTTTAGCAATAACCCGGCTCTGAGCAACATTTTGCTGCACCCTATCGTCCTCTAGCATCAGCTCACGGCCGAGGCNNATCACACTGATGCTGAAGCTCGTCCTTTTGTCGCAGTGCATCAATGCCGCGCCGCTGCGCCTCTAACTGAACCAGCTGTTCGTGCAACTGCCCCTGGCGCTGCACTGCCGATTCCAGCTCGGCATCGAGCTCCCCGGAAAGGGTACGCAGGCGCTGTTGCTCCCGTTTGGCATTGAGATAGTCCTGCTGGCGGGCGAGATAATTGTGGCGCGCGAGGGTGTAGTCGAGAGTGGTTAAGTCAAGCCATCCTTCAATGTAGTCCTGCGCATGACCGCCGGCATGCTCCAGCAGGGCGCTCCCCTCAACCAGGGCGTGTGCCTCACGCTCCATCGCGTGAATGGTCTTGAGCTGCCCCGCGACGGTACGGATCGCCTCCCCCAAATCGCGCCGCTCCAAAATCTCCTCGGCGACGAATTGGTTGATGCTGCTGACCGGTTTGTAGGCCATGAAGCGTGAATAGGCGCGTGCCGCCGCTACCGCTTCGTGCTCGCTCACTTGGTCGTCCCGCCCCCGCAGCGCGGCATAAAGGCGCCGCAGATAGCCCTTTTTGGTGTCATAGCGCTCGACAGCCCTCTTGCCAAACTCTGTAGCCAGATGGCCGGGCAAATGGTTCAGTGGCGTGATATAGCGACCCGCTTTGTCCTCACGCTGCAGGTGTCCCAAGGTCAGTTCAACGCCGGGGAGGATGAAAAACGCCGCCTCGTCCTGGCGTGCCACAGCCTGCTTTCCTCCCTGCTCCAACCAGGCACGGACTGCGATCAGCGCGGTGAACGGTTCGGCCGTTTCCCCCTGGGTCGGATGGAAAATGGCAGCAAGATAACCGTCGCTCGGGTCAATGCGGGAAAAGCTGCCGTCGTCACACCCGAGTACATAAGAGGCCAGTGTGCGCACCCTCTTGCCGCCGCGGCCGCGCTGGGTGGTTTCATCCTGACCAGGATTGAACTGAAACAGATTTTCATGAGCAGCGGTCATCACCGTCTGGATCGCATCGGCCGCTGTGGTCTTGCCCGAGCCGTTACCGCCAGAGAAAAGGTTGATCGGCCCGAAATCGAAGGCACCATTGGGCAGGTTGCCCCAGTTGACGTAGATGAACTGTTTAAGAAACATCGGTGTCCTCCACGCTCTCTGCTTCCTCTGCGTTTAACTCTTTCACCTCATTCAACGATGCGAGTACATCGCCACTGACGAAGTCGACAATCATCGGATGGATACGCAGCCAGCTCTCGCTATTATCAATATCCTCGTCCTGGCGAAAATCGATCAGGCGTAATTGTTTAAGGCGCTGAAACAGACGCTTGCGTTCGGTTATCTTGTCGGGCAGGGGACGGCCAAGCAGGTTTTTCATCGCAATACCGAGCGACTCGAATGATTCGCTGACCAAACCGTTCTCATCCAGTTTGCCCTCGCGCAATGCCTTGTCGTACTGCACCCTAAGCACCAACAGCAATGCTACTTCGTTCTGACTCAGACGGGCACGCAAGCTGCCGGTAAAGGCCTGCTCGGCAGCACCTTCCATGCCGGGAACCTGACTGCCCGGCGGCAACAAACGCAGATACTCTAATCGACGATCGAGATGCACGGAGATACCAAACAGGTCCAGCAACTCACGTACCGGTTCTTCTACGCGCAAAAAGCGGTCATAGAGCTCACGTTCGGTCTGGCTCTCTTCACGGCAAAGAATGCCATAGTTAAGCAGGCGCACCAGCAACTCACGCAGCTCGCCCGTGACAACGGCAGCGGATTCGAGCCGCTGCTGAAGATAATCGTTAAGTGATTCCATTATCGGCAAAACCCTGCATTAGTCGCTCTCTGGTAGCGAGGCATGCTCCTCACCTTCCAGCAATTCAATGACATACTCGTCCATCGCCTCGTAATAGTCCGTCCGAACCCGTTCTCCGGTCGGCTCGACTCGAAACCGGTAAGTACCGGTGACAGCTGTACCGGCTTCAATGGCATGAGCCGCTTGCAACAACTCGCGGGCGTTACGAACCGGCAAACTGCTGGTACGCACAGCCTGACCGCCGGCGAGCGCCTCCACCAGATAGTCGCGCAACTCACGGTTATTTATGGTGAAGGCGCGTTCCAGCGCCTGACGTACAAAAAGCTCGCGCCGTTCGGTGGGGTGTTCCTCATGTTCAGCCTCCACGGCGGTATTGACGGTACGGCGTGTGCGTCGGTTGTGCAGGCGCAGGCTGTCCGGATCGGCAAATCCGACATGCAGAGTAGCCAGCCGCTCACCGAGCATATCGAGCGCAGAGCCAACGGCATCCCCATCGAGCGTGGCCAACTGTCGGCAGCCGTTTAGCACCTCGTTGCGCGCGGACCCGCTAAACGTAAGTTGACGGATTATAATGTCGGCACGCCTGGTAAAGCCGTGCAGCGCACGGCGCAGGGCCGGCAGCATCACATCGCAGGCGGCGTGCAAGCGAGCGTCAATACCATCGAGGATGGTGAGATAGAGCGAATGCGCCGGATCCGTGATGAGCTCCGGCGCAGCGCGACGCAGCTCACGCTCGGCCTCTGCCTTAAACGGTCGCTGTTTGCGCCGTGCCTTGCCAATCAGTTCAGCAATCTCATCACGGTACTTCTCCACACTGTCGGCCGAGAGGCGAACGGCCAGATCCGGCATAAAGCGCTTTTCCATGAAATCAAAAAACTCGTCGGCAGCACGCTGTACGATCTGCTGCGCCTCTACATCGCGCACCAGCTGACGTTTGCGCTCGTCAAGCTCGGTGATGATATCGGAGAAATCGGTAACGATACGCTCGGAGTATTCGTAGGCATCCAGCAGATCATACACCTCACCTCTCTCCAGAAAAGCGCGCAGTGCATTGCGGGTGTTGCGGGTATTGCGATGGCGGGTGCGAAAACGCCCGCCGGCGGTCTCCACCATCGGCTGGGTGAAGAGACGACCGACCCGAGTGAAGGCGTAACTGCTCTGCAGCGTCGCCTCGTCGGTCTGCCGCTCCAGCCAGCCGTGCTCGAGCAGCAGGTTCAGCACCCAGTTGGCCTGCTCGCGCTCGCCGCGCGGCACCCCAACCTCATCGTCACCATCCAGCAGCGGCGTGCGGGTGATCGCCTCGGCGAACACCTCAAGCACCTGCTCCCGGTCAAACAATCTGCTGTAGTCGGCGTGGGTAGTGTAGAAGCGGCCATAGAGCGCACTCAGGCAGGCAACAACCTGTTCGCGATACTTACCCGTAAGCGGCCGGAAGAGGTGGGGATGATCGTCGTTAAAGAACATTCCGCTCACGATGGTCTTCGGGCGTACACCCATAAAGGGAGCAGCAACCGCATCAGAGTACTACCCTGGTGCCAGGCTGATGGCATAAATACCGTGCTTGTGTCGCAATGACTGGTGGGCATAGCCAAACTAGGTGTTGGTCAAGGAACATAGTGACGTTCTTTATTTATTGGGCATTCCGGGAGACAAATTGCCAAATCAAAGTAAGGTACCGGAATACCATTTCAGGCGCTCAGACATCTTTGGCCTGCGTCGGCATGGAGTATATCTGTGACAGGGGGATGATGTCATGCGCCCCACTTCACTTCCTTGAGTGAGACCCCAAACTGGATAAGCCGATCACCGCTCTTTGCCGCTTGAAGGCGGGGGCATCTCATCTAAAGTTAGTATGTCTGCTACTGACGTTACCCCGTCCTAGCCAGACTGTTACCGGTGGCAACTCTGGAGGTACTCCGCATGGCTACCGAATCCGATCCTGTCATTGGCAATTGGTACCGTCATCTGGACAAGGGCCAATGCTTCCAAATCGTTGCCCTCGACGACGTTAACGCCACCGTGGAACTGCAACACTTTGACGGTGACCTCGAGGAGGTCGAATTGGAAACCTGGTACACCCTCGAAATCGAAAACTGCGATGAGCCGGAAAACTGGAGCGGACCGATCGATATCGGAGAGACAGACGACTATGGTACCGAAATAACAGACACCAGCCCGGAGCAGTGGGACGAACCACTGCAAGAAACGCGTATCTGAGTTTGTCGCGCCGTTAGCATTGGCAGTGGCAAAACCGCACACCTCGCCGAAGGTGTCCCAGGCCTTTTTTCATCCGCACACCCCAGACGCAGCCACTGGCGAAACACCAGGGTTCTTGTAACAATCGGGTATTTCACCAACCAACTTCCCGTACTCCCATGTCGCGACCGCTGCTCTACATCCACGGATTTGCCAGCTCCTCCCACTCCTTCAAGGCGGAAGTTTTACGCCGTCATTTTAGTCCGCTATATGCCCCCTCCCTCAGTCACATCCCCACCCTCGCCATGGAGACCCTGGAGGAGTTTATTCGTGTCCTACCCACACCGCCGCTGCTGCTCGGCAGCTCACTCGGCGGTTATTACGCACTCTACCTGTCGCAGCGGTTTGACCTGCCGGC
>JABAOG010014692.1_pt1 | contig 10709 bp, 7 predicted proteins | sample 7062131 | NCBI WGS metagenome assembly JABAOG01 (sample SAMN14538629, study PRJNA623070) | marine sediment metagenome | biome: marine biome [ENVO:00000428]; feature: marine pelagic biome [ENVO:01000023]; material: deep marine sediment [ENVO:00002113] | place: India: Arabian Sea | collected... | reverse complement strand
CGTCGACCAAGATAGGCCATCCCAGGCAGGCCACCGTAGGAGACGAACGAGGACCGCCGAGCGACGTCGCCGCCGAGCAGCAGCCGATCAGCACCGCCGCCCTCGGCGACTCGAATCAGGCAGTCGACCAGCACCGAGTCCGGCCAGTACTTGACGCGCCCGGCCCCGTCGTACCCCAGGTAGGCGCCGGCGGCCGCCAGGTCGAGGTGCAGCGCTGGATCGGGGTTGCGATCGGCATGCGCGAGCACCACCCGATCGCTCCTGACCCCTTCGGCGACCAGGAGCTCAAGAACTTCCCAGGCAGCGGTTCCAAGTTCGAGATGGCACACGATGCACGCACCGGTGCGCCGCTGCGTGTCGGCGGCGGCCTCGAGGATGCGGCGTTCGAAGGAGGAGATGCTCCAGTACCCGGTGCCCACTTTGATGACGCCCGCTCGAACGCCCTCGACCGGCCGGCTCGGACCGACGCCACGCTCGTCGCGGTCGACTCCCGTGTTGATCTCACTGGTGAACCGGTCGGCCAATGTGGGGCGGTCCAGCCGGCGGATCGGGTGCTCGTCGGCGTAGTGCGCCTCCCGGTGCACGCCGGTGGCCATCACGACATGCACCCCTGCCCTGCGGGAGATCTCGACCAGACCAGCGGGGTCGCGGGCCAGCCCGATCGGTGTGAGTTCCACGAGTGCGTCAAACCCCGACGCGCGTAGGCTTCGGGTCTCCTCGACCGCTCGGTCGAGGTCGTCGAGGTCGTCCCCCGGGAGCAGTCGGCTGGACTGCAGCAGGTGCTCGTGGTAGTCGGTGCGCCCCAGCTCGCCGGCCGGGATGTCGCCGCGGACGGTGCGGATCCGCGAGGTCAACCGCGCACCTCCGCAGCCGCCTCGCTGAGGCGCTGGAGGGTGGCCTCGTCGATGTCGACGTCGAACGCCTCCCCGACCACCGCGCTCCAGCCGTGGATGAAATACGTCCAGCCGTCCTCCACGTGGAGCCTTCGCTCCCGCGCCTGCCTGCGGGCCTGGTGGAGGAAATCCAACTCGCCTCGGTAGTTCAGCTCCCAGGCGAATCCGCCTTCGGGAAACCGCGCGTCGTCCGTGATCGGGGAGCCGGGCGTGTCCTTCCCCATGCCAGTGGCATTGACGACGAGCGAGCCCGGCGGGGCAGCGGCGACTAGCGCGTCGTTGCGCCGCGGGTCGCCGTTCGCGATCAGCTCAACCGCGTCAGCCACGCCGATCCTTTCGAGCACCGCCCGGCAGGTGTCCAGCCGATCGCAACTGCGGTTGACCAGCACGATCCGCCGCGGGCGATCCGCGGGGTCGGCTCGGGTCAGCAGGTTGACCGTGATGGCCAGGCCCGAGCCGCCGGCACCGAGGCAGACGACCTCGGCGCCGGTGTGTCCGAAGTGTCGTCGCGGCAGGAAGGCATCCAGTGACTGCCCGGCCGTGATCGGGTCCTTGGCATGACCGTACAACCAGCCGTCCCGCTTGGAGATGCAGGAGATCTCCCCCAGCAACCCCGCGTAGTAGTCGAGCTCGTCGAACAGCGTGCTCGCCGCTTCGAGCAGCCGCACTTTGTGGGTGGTCACGAGCGCACCACGGTGTGCGGGATCGGCCAGAATGCCGGTCACAACCCGTCGGTAGGTCTCGGTGGGCGTGCCGAGCGGCAGGTCCACCGGCTCGAACGACACCTCGCCGAGCTCGAGGATCCGGGCCCAGCGCGGGAACACCTTGTTGATCGAGGACCGAGAGGCCGTCACCCCGATGAACCCGAAACGCTGGGCCGCGCTTCCTCCGCTCATGCTCGCTCCCCCGTGATCGTGACCGGATGGAGCGGCTCGGCCCCCTGCACGACCACCCGGACGACCTCCTCGGCGGCCATCTGTCCCATCCGGTCGATCGCTTCCACGGTGTGCCCCGCGATGTGCGGCGTCAGGACCACGTTCGGCGCGGCGAGCAGCGCGGAGCCGCGCTCCTCTATGCCGACCGGCACGTCGGACGCAGCTCCGGCCAGGTGTCCATCGTGCAGCGCCGCCGCCAGCGCCGCCTCGTCCACGGTCCCCGGGCGCGACGTATTGACAACGATCGCCCCGCGCGGGAGCCGCCGGATCGCGGCGGCGTCGATGACCGGTTGCGAAAGTCCGGGCACATGCAGGGTCAGAATGTCGACCGACGGCAGCAGCGCTTCGAGATCGCGGATCGGCACATCGACCTCGGCCGGATCGACGAACGGGTCAGACACCACGACCTTCGTGCCGAAGCCGGCGAGCCGCCGGCGAACCGCTCTGCCGACCCACCCGTAGCCGACGATGCCGACGCTGCAACCGCCAAGCTCGCGGCCGCGGGCACCGGACCAGTCGCCGCGCCGCACCGCCTGGTCGGCCGGGACAAGATGGCGGAGGGTGGCCAGAATCAGGCCGATGGTGTGATCGGCGACCGCGTCGGCGTTCGCACCCGGCGTGTTGGTGAGCGCGATCCCGCGTTCGGCGAGCGCCACGCCATCTACGGCGTCGGTCCCTACGCCGTAGCGCGCCACCTGCCGCAGCCGTGGGGCGAGGGCCAAGTGTGCCGCGCCGATCGGGCCGGTTCCCGCGATCCATGCCACGGCATCGGCAAGCAGCGGTGCGAGCTCGTTGACCCTGTGCCGATGATCGCCCCGACGTACTGCCAGTCCGTGCTCCTCGAGCAGGACGGCCGGGTCGGTCCGTCCCGAACCGAAGGTCCGGCTGGTGACCAGAACAGTGCCGGTCTCAGCGCGCTGCGCCATCGGCACCACCACAGACCGCATCCACGANNCATCGGCACCACCACAGACCGCATCCACGAGCCGCTGCGCCTTCCTGGCGAGCACGTCCCGGTCCGGACCAACAAGGGCCTCGGGAGGGCACAGCGCCGATCCGACGTTGACCGCGAGCGCCCCGGAAGCAAGGTAGGCCCTCGCGTTGGACTCGTCGATGCCGCCGGACGGCACGAGGGGCAGCCACGGCATCGGCGCGAGCATGGCGCGGAGCTTCTCGGGCCCGACCATCTCCGCGGGGAACAGCTTGACCGGCATCCCGGTCAGCCGCCACGCGCTCAGCAGTTCGGTCGGTGTGAGGCCCGCTAGCACGACCGGCACCTCGCTGCTCAGTTCCGCGACCTCCGCCACGTGCGCCGGGCAAACGAGGAACTCCGCTCCTGCGGCTATGGCCCGGCGCGCGCTGAACAGATCGGTCACTGACCCGGCGCCTACGACGGCGGCTTCCTCTTCGCGGGCACGCTCGATTGCGTCGAGCGCACCAGCACCGGTGAGAGTGAACTCGACCGCTCGGATCCCCCCGGCTACCAGGCCGCGCGCTATCTCGAGCCCGTCGCCGTAGCGGGGGGCTCGGGCCACCGCCACGACGGGCACCTCCTCAATGGCGGTGGCGAGGCGGCTGGCCCCCCAGGACCCGCTCGGCTCGCCCGACGGCCCCGCGTTGCCCGCAAGGTGTGCGCCGACCACCCGCTGCTTGAACGGACGGGCCGCTTCGCCGGGCACGATCTCGACTTCGAACAGCGTGCGGTCTGCCCGATGCCAGGCCTCGAACCACTCCAGCGGCCGGCCGTCCTCTGTGCGGCCTGCGCTGCGCAGTAGCAGAACGGGAGCCCCCTCCTCGACCTCGAGGTAAGGGGCCACGTCGTCCGAGGCCGGCACCGCTTCGACCGTTCGGGAGCCGCCATACACCTCCAACCCGTAAGCCTCTCGCAGATGGCTGTACAGCGAGCGATTCGTGAGCTCGTGGCGCTCCAGGTCGGGACACCGCTCGGGCGGGAGGTAGGTGACAACGTACGTCAGCACCCGGCCCGCGACAGCCCGCAGTCGATCGATCCGGATCGCGCGGTCCACGCCGAGGAACTCTGCGACCTCGATCGGAACATCCGCCAACTCCTGGCGCAGCACCTGGGTCTCGATCTCGAGCCCCATCCGGGTCAGATCCTCGTAGAACCCGGTGGTCCGCTGCACGAACCGCTCATGCAGCTTAGGCTCCGCGACGAACGTCCCGCGGCCACGCTCGGTGCGGACGATGCCATCGTGTGCCAGGTTGCCCAGCGCCTGACGCACCACGCTGCGCGACACGTCATACCGGGTGCACAGCTCGTATTCGGTAGGCAGCAGATCGCCGGGGCGGTACGATCCCCGCGCTATCTCGGTGCGCACGATCTGCTCGAGCTGTCGGTACATCGGTGTGGGATCGTCGCGGTCGATCCCGTCCCGACCCCCTGTCATGCGCGTGATCGCGGTCATCGACCGGTCCCGNNCCCAGCTCGCGTCCGTCGGGAAGGCCGAGCTTGCCGGCACCGCGGACGATGTGGCAGAAGGCCAGCTTCGGGCTGGAGTGCATGGCGAACTCGCCGCCGGCCGCGATCTCGACCAGCTGCAGCTCGATGTCGCCGCGCTGCGCGATCTCGTGCAGCTGCACGCCGTGCAGCGGCTCGCCGTCAAACTCCGTGAAGGGCTCGAACGCGGGCGACTCATCGGCGCGCGGCTGCACCGCTCCGTTGTCGTCGAGCTCGAAGATCGTGGTACGCACTGTCATCTCTCCTTCCCCGCCGTTACCTGCCCGGCGCCGGCTGCCGAGCCACCGAGCCGGTCGAAGACCGGAGTGAGGCTGGCGCTGAGCACCCCGTAGGCGTCGACAAGCCGCCGGTACCGCTCGTGCGCATCTGCCTGCGGCTCGACCGGAACACCGGTCCGCTGCCAGGTATCGGCGGTCCCCGCGAGATCGTCCACGTGACCGGTCGAAGCGGCGGCGATCAGCGCGTCGCCGACAATGCCGCACTCCGGCTCGAGTGTCGGCACCCACGGGATGCCGAGCACGTCGGCCTTGATCTGGTTCCACAGCCGACTGGCGGCGCCGCCCCCGAGGACCCGTGTCTCGTGCAGGCGGTCGCCGGCCGCCGTGGCCAGCTGCGCCCACTCGGCATACTGGTACGCGATCCCCTCCAGCACTGAGCGGACCAGGTGCCCGCGCCCGTGTCGCGACGTGAGGCCGACCCAGGCGCCGCGCGCGTAGGGCTCCGGCGGCAGCACGCGACCCTGCAGGTGGGGGAACCACAGCAGATCCTCCGAGCCCGGCTCCACCGCCGCGGCGAGCTCGACCAGGCGCTCGTAGGCGTCCGGATGCTCGGCCAGGTCGCTGGCGATCTCGTCGCGGAGCCAGCGCAGCGCCAAGCCGCCGCCGTTGATGAACGCGAGTGCGAGGAACGTCCCCGGCGCCACGCCGCGGCAGGCCATCAGCGTCCGGTGCTCGACGTCCGGACGGAACTCGGCGAGGCACATCGCGAGCACGCTGGCCGTTCCGGCCACGTCGAACACCCGGCCGGGTACGACCAAGCCGGCGCCGAGCGCAGCGGCCGTGGTGTCGCCGGCGCCGGCGGCGATCGGCGTCCCCCGGGGGAGCCCGGACCGCTCGGCGCCCTCGGCGTCCACCTCACCGATCACGTCGGTCGGGTCCACGAGCCGTGGCAGCTTCTCGCCGTCGAGGTCGAACGCGGACAACAGCTCGTGCGACCATCCCCCCGACCGGTTGTCGGCGAGGTTCGTGAAGTGCAGGTAGGTCCGGTCCAGGTACGCCTGGTCGGCCGAGCGCATGCCGGCCAGCCGCCCGGCCACGAAGGCGCTCGGCACCACGAAGCGCGCGATCCGCGACCAGGCCTCGGGGTGCTCGGTGCGCCAGTAGAGCAGCTTCGGCCCGTGCGAGTACGTTGGCGGGCACCCGGACAGCTCCGTGATCCGGTCGGCGTGCTCGGCCATCTGGCGGATGTACGGCTCGCATCGCGTGTCGAGCCACGAGTCGTACCTCGTAGCCGGCGCGAAGCCGGCGTCGATCGTGCCGACGCCGGACATCTGGCTCGAGAAGGCGACGGCCGCGACACGCCCGGGACTCCCGGCGTCGGCCAGCGCACCCCGTACGACGCGGTGGGCGGAGTTCTCGATCTCGAGCATGTCCTGCTCGACGAGGCCGCTTCCGGGGCGGCGCAGGGGGACTTCCTCGGCGGCCTGGCCGAGCAACGTGCCGTCGTCGGCGACGACGGCCGCCTTGGAACCGGTCGTGCCCAGATCGCACCCGACGAAGACCGCCACGCCTACTCCTTCCGGTACCGGGGGTTNNCGACGACTCGGACGGGAAAGCCTCGGTCGGCGATGGTCCCGTAATCGTGGCCCGCGTCCCCGACGTAGGCGGCGAAGAAGACCAGCTGCTCGTCTCCAACGTTCACGCTGCGGTGAGCCCAGCCGCCGGGCACGTACGAGACCGAGCCGGGCCGGATCGGCTCCACGGCATGCTCGCCCGCCTCGGTGGCCAACACCAGCCGGCCCTCGCCGCGGAGCCCGAGGTAGACCTCCGAACGGTGCCACACCGCGTGGAAGTGGCCCTTGGTCATGAAGTACTCGTCGGCCACGCGGCCCGGTTCGATGACGGTCGTCGAGCACNNCGGGCATGGCGTAGACGCGGTACACCAGCTGCCCGCCGTCGACGCCCTGCTCGTCGAGGTAGTAGCCGGACATGTCGGAGAGCCGCCGCTCCACCTGGCCACGCTCGGGGTCGAGGAGACCGGTGTGCCAGTCCATCCAGGTCGTGAACGGTGCGAATCTGGGTGTCATGTTGCCTCCGGCACGAGGTCGACGAACGTACGCAGGTGGTCGGATCGGCCCGTGCTGGTCAGAGCGTCGGGAACCGAGTCCAACCCGATCACCGAGGTCGGGAGGCGCCGCCAGGTCGACGCGGCCCTCCCGCTGCAACGCGAGCGCGCGCTGGTAGTCCGACAACCCGGAGCCGGTGCTGCCTACCAGACGGATGTGCCGGTAGTGCACGATGTTCGCGTCGATCTGGGCGCCACCAGGCGTTCCGGCGAAGGCATGGACCGTGCCGCCGGTCGTGACCCGCTCCAGGGCCCAGGTCAGCGCGCCGGCGCCGGGAGCGGTCACCAGCATCAGATCGGGTGCCCCGCCGATCAGGCTCGGAAGATCGTCCCCGGGTGCCGCAACGACGTCCGCACCCAGGTCGGCGGCCTGCCGCCGACGCGGCTCACTGCGTTGAACCACCGCGACCCGCAGGCCGAGGGCCTGCAGCGTCCACAGGCACAGGATCCCCATCGATCCCGCACCTATGACCGCCGCACGTTGGCCCCGACTCCTCGCGCCCGCGACGTCGGCAGCATGCACGCAGCAGGCGAGCGGCTCGAGGAGTGGGACCACCGCCAGTGGCACGTCCGCCACCGGTACCGCGTGCCTGGCGGGAACCACGACCCGTTCGGCGAAGCAACCGTCGAGGTCGATCCCGACCGACCTGTGATCTGGGCAGTAGTTCGTCTGACCAACCTGGCACGCCCGGCATTGGCCGCAGCCGAGATCGGGATGGATACCCACGGGCGTCCCGTCGGGCAGCCGTCCCGCCCCCTCGTGTCCCGGAATCCTGTCGGCCGGTTGCCCACGCAGGANNCGGACGCGGTACCTCAACCACGCCGGCCTTGCCCGGACCAGGAATCCGTACCGCCTTCACGCCGGGAGCACCTCCGAGAGTTCGACGGCGCGACCGGTCTCCATCGACCGGTTCGTCGCGACGACCGTCGCAAGCCCCATCAGCCCGTCCTCCACGGAGCTGCGGGGGACGTCCTCTCCGCGGGCGACATCGACCAGGTGTCTGTCCTCCGCGCGGTAGGCCTCGGCGAACAGATCGCGCCACGACCGAACCGGCTCGCTTACTGCACCCTCGGCCCGGACCAGCACGACGCCGTGGTCGGCCGGGCCACCGACGAGCAGCGTGCCCTCGGTCCCAAGCACCTCAACGCGGGCGTCGTAGCCGTAGTCCGCCGGGCACGCCCCGTCGAGCTGCCCCAGTGCGCCGTCGCTCAGCTCGATGGTGGCGCTGAGCACGTCGACAAAGCCGGGGTAGCGCGCGGCGAGGTCTGGCCGCTTGGCCGCGCGGCCAACCGCGTAGACGCGAACCGGCTCCTGTCCGGACAACCAGCGGATGGTGTCGATGTCGTGCGAGTTCACTTCGGCGACCAGGCCGCCCGAGCGCCGGGTATCCCAAGCCCACTCCGGTGGCAGGCCCGGTCCCCGGCCAGTGGAGCGGACCAGCAGCGGTTGTCCGATGTCGCCTGCCCGCACGTGCTCGGACGCCCGCACAAAGTTGCGGTCGAAGCGTCGCATAAAGGCCATCAGGAACGTCGCGGACGACCGTGCTGCGGCTACGGCGATGCGGCGCGCCTCGTCCAGGCTGGAGGCGAGCGGCTTCTCGCACAGTACGTGCTTGCCGGCCTCCAGCGCCGCCACCGCCACGTCCGCGTGCGCGAATGTGGGCGCCGCAATCACGACCGCGTCCACGTCCTCGTGCGTCACCGCCGCGACGGGGTCGGCATGGGTGCGATCGCAGCCGAGCGCCTTCGCCGCAGCCTCAACGGCCGCGGGGTCCGGGTCCGCGACGGCCTGCAGCACGGCTCCGTCGACGTTGCCGGAGAGGTTGCGTCCGTGCACCAGACCGGCGCGGCCCGCACCGACGAGGACGACCCTGACAGGCTCAGCCATCCGCATCCTCCTCAGGACCCGCCCTGGGCGACCAGCCGGCGTCGCCACTGGTCAAGGGCGACAACGGCGACGATGATCAGGCCCGTCACGACGCGCTGCCAGAAGTCGGACACCCCCAGGATGTTCAGCCCGTTGCCGATCACCCCAAGGATGAACACCCCGACGATGGTGCCGCTGATCCGTCCCTCGCCGCCGAACAACGCGGTACCGCCGATGACGACCGCCGCGACCGTCTCGAGTTCCACTAGGTTCGCCATCAGTGCGTTGGCGCTGGCGAGGCGACCGCTCAACATGATGCCGCCGACCGCGGCCAGCGAGCCCGAGATGGTGTAGACGAGCAACTTCGTCCGGTTGACGTTGATACCGGACACGTGCGCGGCCTGGCGGTTGCCGCCGACGGCGACGATCGACCGTCCGAGCTTGGTGCGCGTCAGGATGAACGCGCCGATGCCGGCGCACACCAGTGCTACGAGGATGATGAGCGGTACACCGTAGTAGCTGCCCGCCCCCAGGACGGTCACCGCCGGAGGCATCCGCCGGCCCTCGACGACTTGGGTGAACTCCGGTACGGGTAATCCGCCGGTGACGAGTAGTGCCACCCCTCGGACCCAGGTCAGCGCCCCCAGGGTGGCAATGATGTCCGGCACGCCCCACCGCGTGATGACCCAGCCGTTGAACGCCCCGACCAACGTGCCCGAGAACACCCCGACCATGACCGCGACAACGTCAGGCAGCCCGAGGTGGGCGTAGGTCACTCCCATGATCGAGCCGGACAGCGCTGCGGTCGCCGCGACCGACAGGTCGATGCCGGCCGACACGATCACCAGCGTCTGCCCGACCGCAAGGATCAGCACGACGGACTGCTGGCGCAGGATGTTGACCATGTTGTCGAAGCTCAGGAACCCCGGTGCAATGACCGAGAAGGCGATCAGCAGCACGGCGAGAATGGCGAGTGCCCCGCCGACGCCGCTCACGCCGGACAGCGTCCGGGTTCCGATGCTTCGCAGCCGGCCGCGGGCCTCCGGCGCGGGATCAGGCATCGACACCTCCGGCGGCAGTCATGATGCGGTCCTCGCTCACGGACGGCGGCAACTCGTCGACGACCCGCCCGTCCGCCATCACCAGCAGCCGGTGGCCGATCGTCCGCGCCTCGTGGATCTCCGAGGTGATGTATAAGACGGCGACACCCTCATTGGCGAGTGTCCGCACGAGTCGGAACACCTCCTCCTTGGCGCCAACGTCGACTCCCCTGACCGGATCGTCGAGGATCAGCACCCGCGCGCCGGTACACAGCCAGCGCGCCAGCAGGATCTTCTGCTGGTTACCGCCGGACAACGTCGTGACCCGGCGGCTCACCGAAGGCGTCCGGATCTGTAGCTCGTCGACGTAGTGCTGTGCGAGCTTGCGTTCCTGGGCGAGACCCAGCAGTNNGACAGGCTTGCCATCGTGATGTTCTCGGCGATGCTCATGGAAGGGACGAGCCCTGCAGCCCGGTCCTCTCCCACGTAGCCCATGCCGGCGGCGATGGCGTCCGCCGGTGAACGCAGTTCCACCTGCCTGCCCGAGATCTCNNAACAGTGTCCGGGCCAGCCGAGTCCGCCCAGCGCCGACCAGCCCGAACACACAGACCACCTCACCCGGCTGGACCTCGAGGTCGATCGGCTTGAGCCTGGGTGGCCGAGCGATGCCACGAGTCCATAGGGCCGGGGTGGCCTGGCGCCGGGTGTCCCCGGTGCCCTCCGTGCTCGCGCTCGATCTCATCTCGCGCCCGACCATCATCGTGGCCAGCTGCTGCTCTGTGGCCTCCGCGGCAAGGACCTCCCCTATCCGGGCACCATCACGCAGGACGGTTATCCGGTCGGCGATCTCCAGCACCTCGGGTAGCCGGTGCGAGACGTAGATCACGGCTACGCCTTCGGAGACCAGATCGCGGATGACGGCGAACAGGCGCCTGGACTCCGGGTCGGACAGCGCCGAGGTCGGCTCGTCGAGCAGCAGCACCCGAATGCTCGCGGACAGCGCCTTGGCGATCTCCACGAGTTGGCGTTCGGCGATACCGAGCCGGTCGGTGCGCGTCGACGGGTCGACGTCAAGGCCGATCTTCGCAAGATACGGCCGCGCCGCCGACTCCGTCCGCCGCAAGTCGGTGATACCTCGTCGCCTGATCCACC
>JABAOG010002844.1_pt2 | contig 10709 bp, 12 predicted proteins | sample 7062131 | NCBI WGS metagenome assembly JABAOG01 (sample SAMN14538629, study PRJNA623070) | marine sediment metagenome | biome: marine biome [ENVO:00000428]; feature: marine pelagic biome [ENVO:01000023]; material: deep marine sediment [ENVO:00002113] | place: India: Arabian Sea | collected... | reverse complement strand
ATCCAGGGCAACGCCTATCTGGTGAAGGTCAAGACTGACCGTGGCCGCCCGGTGGAACTGTGGCCGCTACGCCCTGACCTGGTGAAACCGAAATACCCCGACGACGGGTCTAGGTTCCTCGACTACTGGGAATACAACCCGGGCGGGTCCCCGACCCGCCTCGACCCGGCTGACGTGATCCACCTTCGCATCGGGTTGGACCCGACCGACTATCGGCTCGGCTACGCCCCCTTGCGTGGTGTGCTGCGGGAAATCCTCACCGATGAGGAGGCTTCAGCGTTCACCGCGGCCCTGTTGTCGAACATGGCAATCCCCGGCGTAATCCTGTCACCTGACCCGAAGGCCGGGGGCGGTCCCGACGAAACGGCAGCCGAGGACATTTCGGCGAAGTTCACCGAACGGTTCTCCGGTGATCAGCGTGGCCGTCCGCTCACCCTCACCGGCCCCATGAGGGTCGACACCGTGTCATTCTCGCCGCGCGACCTGGACCTCAAATCGTTGCGCCGCGTACCGGAGGAACGAATCACCGCCGCGCTGCGCGTCCCCGCGATCCTGGCGAACATGGGCGCCGGCCTCGAAATGTCGTCGGGTCGAAGCGAAGCCCGAGCCATCGTGGAAATGTTCACCGAGCGAGTATTGGCACCTGACTGGGCGCGCGTCGCCCGCCAGTTGACCCGCCAATACTTGCCCGACTTCGGCCCCCAGTCATCGGGCCGTTGGATGGGGTTCGACCTGTCGGACGTGCGTTCACTACAGGAGGACCGCGACGCCGTATGGGCTCGGGTGGACCGGGCTATCCGTTCCGGTTGGCTCACAGTCGCCGAGGGGAAGCTCATCTTGGGTCTGGACCCGGCCGACGGCGACGACGTGTATCTGCGGCCCATGTCAGTCACCGAAACCGGCCCCGACGCACCCCCGGTCGAACCGCCCATTCCACTTTCGGCCGTGCAGTAACCGCCACCGTTTCACGGGGCCCGGTTGATATCCTGTTATGGATGACTGAGCCTCTGACGTTCGCCTGCGAATACTGCGGGCTCGAGACCCCCGAGCCGTCCGCACATCTTCGCCGCGCCCATGGGCTCACCCTCACCGAATGGTTGGCCGAAGCGTCCGCCCGCGATGAACGTCGGCAACTTGACGAAATGTGGGCGGCCATCGTTTCCCAAGGGCTCAGATCATGATCGGAACCAAAGCCCCCCCCATGCTCAACCGGGACACCATGTTCGCCATGCGCGCACGGTGGGAACGCATCGCGCTTTCCGCCATCCGGCAGGGCCTCGCGGATGAACTCGAGCAGGTGATCGCCGCAGGCGGCCGCGACGGCATCGACCGCGCTGCCTGGGTTTCGATCCTGTACGGCTATTGGCGGCCCGCCGTGTATGAGGCGTACAACACCACCACCGCCGTGCTGATCGACGCCACCAAGGGGGTCAAGGTGGGCACCCTCCGCAACCTGGACTCGGACATTCTGTCCGTAGTCACGTCGCGCGCTGACTCGATCGCCGAACACAACGCCGACGGCCTAGCCTTCGGGATCGACCCCGACGAATGGGCCGCCCTGTACGACGGTTGGGGCGAAGGGTGGGCAAGTGGACTGGCGCGCACCGATGGTGTGGGAGCTGTCGGGTTCGGCCAGTCGCATGCCGCCCAGGCGTTCCCGCTGGTCAAGACGTGGGAAACGTCAGCCGACGACGCGGTACGCGCGACCCATATGGCAGCCCACGGGCAGACCGTTCCAGTTACCGACTTCTATGTAGTGGGCGGCGCCATGCTTGAGTTTCCAGGCGACCCGGCCGGGCCCGCGTCTGAAGTGTTCAACTGTCGATGCTGGGAGAACTACACCCAAGTCGGTTAGGCTATTGCGCGGAGGTCACTGTGCGGAAACCCATCGAAATCAAGGCCCTCAAGGACAGCGGCGAAGTCGAGGCGGTCATTGCCACCCTGAACGTGATCGACAAGGACGGCGACGTGACCTTGCCCGGGTTCTTCGGAACTCAGGAAACCAAGATGGTGTGGCACCACGACTGGGCCGACTGGCTCGGCAAAGGCGTGATCAGCGAGGAAGGCGAACAAGCCATCTTTCGGGGCGAGTTCTTCCTCGGCATTCCCTCAGTGGACGAGGCATACCAGAAAGTCAAACGCATGGGCGACCTCGGCGAATGGTCCTACGGTTTCATGACCTACCGCGGTGGCCGCAGGCCGGGAACATTCGAGGACCGCGACGTGTCATATCTGGCACCCCTCGAGGACGGCAGCCCCGGCGCCAAAGTGTACGAAGTGTCCCCCGTGCTGGTCGGCGCAGGTGAAGGCACCCGAACCCGCCACATCAAGACCCTTGACGGTCCAGGCGGAACAGTCCGGTTCCTTGACCAACTCGCCGACACGCTCGAGGGGGTCAAAGCCACCCGAGCCCGCGCGCTGGAAATCGCCGACCTGCGCGCCGAGAAGGGCGGCACCCTCGGCGGCGACTCCCTGGAGTCAATCGCCGAAATCGCCAGCGAGGTCAAAGAACTGGGTGAGGCCCTGGCCCTCATAACCCAACCCGAGACTGACGGCGACCTAACCGCGGACGTGGCGAAGGCCCTGGCCCGCTTCGCGTCCCTCACCCACGCAGCGAGATAGAGGAGCGAACCATGCCCACGAAGTTGGAGCAGAAACGCGAGGAATACACCGGCAAGGCCAAGATCCTGCACCAGGTGTTTGATGAGGCGGGCGACGAACTCGACATGAGCAAGGTCGCCGTGCTCGAGGGGTCGACCGTTGAGAAGGTTCAGAAACTGAACCAGATGAACGACGAACTCGCCGACCTGTTTGATGAGATCAAGACCCTTGAAACCATCGAACAGGCCAAGGCATATGCCGACCAGGCCGAGAACTATCAGGCAGCCCTGGACGGCAAGCGGCCGTTCTTCCCGGTGCTGCCGACCGGCACCGAAGGCCCCGAACAGAAGTCGCTCGGTGACCTGTTCGTCGCGGAGGAAATCGGCACCACCCACAAGGGTCGCGGTGTTGAACTTCCCGACTTCGATGTGAAGACCCTGATGACCACTTCGGCAGGTTGGGCGCCAGAATCGCTCCGCACCGGCCGTGTGGTTGAGGACGCGCAGCGGCCACCTTCCGCCATCGACATCGTGCCCCTGGGTTCAACCTCCCAGGCTGCCGTGGTGTATATGGAGGAAACCACGTTCACGAACAACGCCGCCGAAGCGGCCGAGGGTGGAACGTATGGCGAGGCCGCGCTGGCCCTCACCGAACGCACATCGGCGGTCAAGAAGATTGCCGTGTTCCTGCCCGTCACCGACGAGCAGATTGAGGACGTGCCCCAGGTCACGTCCTATGTGAACCGGCGTCTTCCGTTCATGATTCGGCAGCGTCTGTCGTTGCAGATCATGGTCGGCGACGGCACGGGCGCGAACCTGACCGGGTTCCTCAACACCGGGTCGATTCAGACCCAGGCCAAGGGCGCCGACCCTGTGCCGGATGCCGTATACAAGGCAATGACGAAGGTCATGGTCACCGGCCAGGCCATGCCGGACGGGTACGTTACCCACCCGAATGACTGGCAGGACGTGCGCCTGCTCCGCACCGCCGACGGCATCTACATCTGGGGTTCGCCTTCCGAGGCAGGACCGGCCCGCATTTGGGGTCTGCCCGTCGCCCTCGAGCAGGCGATCACCGAGAACACGGGTCTCGTGGGAGCCTTTCAGGAGTTCAGCGAACTCGCCGTCCGGCGTGGGATCGAACTCAAGGTGTCGGACTCGCATTCCACGTATTTCGTGGAAGGCAAGCAGGCCATCCGCGCCGACATGCGGGTCGCGTTCATCGTGTACCGCCCCGAGGCGTTCTGCACCGTCACCGGCATCTAGAACAACGGGCGTGACGGGTCCCCCTTCGGGGGGGCCCTGATCCCCCGGGGAAGGGAACCCGATGAGTGTTATCGAAGGCGGCAACGTAATCACAGGCGGCACGGTCATGGAAACCACCCGGCCGCGCACGTTCTTCACGGTGGGCGCACCTGTGGCGGGCACCGACTATGACGGGCTTATCGCTGTGGGCGACCTCTGCATCGACTCAACCAACGGCAACGTGTACGAATACACCGAGCCCGGGTCGACGCCGACATTCACCCGCATCGACACCGTGTAACCCCTCGAGCAGGAAAGGGGGCCGCGGTGGCTCTGGAAATCAACACCCTGCGCGACATACAGGAGGACAGTATGGCGAAGGCATGGACGGCCGACCGGCGCCTCTATATGAACGAGGACAAGTCGAAGGTCATCGAATCTGACAAGGACGGCAACCCGGGCGCCGGCGCAGCGTTTCTGCTGTGCGCGCCAGGCCAACAGGTCCCCGCCGACCTGGTGGAACAGTTCGGACTGAAGGACAAACCGAAGGCGAAGGCGAAGGCCCAAGACAAGGCCGTCAAACCTGCCCAGGACAAGTAGCGGGAAAGGGGCGCGGCCATGTTGTGCACGCAAGCCGAACTTGAGCTACACCTCCAGGCCGACTTTGGTGTCGACCCCGAGGACGCAGCGACCCAACTGATCGAATCAGCCTCGGCAATCATCGAAGCATATGTGGGCCGCGCCCTAACCGCCGCCGCCGTCACTGGCGAACTTCACAACGGCGGCGACCGTTCCGTATGGTTGCGGCGGCCACCCGTCGACACTGGCGAGGCGTATACCGTCAGCGAGGACGGCACCGCCCTCACCGAGGACGTGGACTTCCTGGTGGTCGCGGAGTCGGGGCGCCTGGTCCGCCTCGCAGGATCAACCACCGTCTACTCCCGCTTCGCGGATGGCATCGCCAACATATCCGTCGACTACACCGGAGGCCCGACAACAGTTCCCGACCTGGCCCGGTCAGTGTGCGTCGAGATGTGCGCCCGGGCTTTCAAAGCGGCCGCCGCCTGGGCCAACGCCGACGACATCGCCACCTTCATCAAACGGCTACGCCTCGACACCGACGAAGCCGAGTTCCGAGCCGAAGCGCTCGAGGTCGCCAACTCAACCATGAAACTCACCGCCGACGAACGAGGCCAACTGCTCAACCTGAAGAGGACGTGGTTCGCATGATCGCCATATTCGCCGCCGCCGCCACCGGCATCGCCGTTTTCACCCTGGTCACCTGGGTAGGGTTTCGCATGGTGCGCGGAGCCGAGAACCTGAACGATCAGGTCCAAAGCGGTTAGGCTGAGAACTCGAAAGGGCCAACCGATCAAGGAGGAAAGGTGAAGGCCGAAAGCTACGTATACGGGAGGGACAACGGCAACGGGTCGTTCTCCGACGGCTATGTCGGCCGACACCCGGTCGGGTCCCTCACCAAGATCGCCAACCCTGGCGACGAAGTGCCGGACGAAGTGGTCGCCGAACTCGGCCTTGAGGACCTGGCCGACCACACCGACTACGACGCCATCCTCGCCAAGGCCAAGGCCGACGGCGCCCCGATCACATATCGGGACAAGGACGGCCAGGTGAAAGCGAAGGTGTTCAAATGATGAGGCTGATCCGCAACCTTGTCGCATGGGTCAACCGTTACCGCATCCGCGGCGACGTGCGGGTCATGCTCGAGTCATCGTCTCGCCTGGTGTTTCCCACGACCGGCGTGTCGTTCGTCCGCAACGATGACGGCACCTGGACCCGCCGTGGGCGGCCCATCGCCAACCTTGCTGACTATCTGCGGCGCCTTCACATTCCGAACTCGGCGAGGATCGCCCGAGGGTTGAGCCTATCCGGTTGGACCAACGGCGAGGAACAGGACATCCTCGAATATTGGTTCGCGGGTACGGCCCTGCCGAACACCCCAAGCCATATCGGCCTGTTCACCACTACCCCCGCCGATGACGGTACGGGCGGCACCGAAGTCTCAGGCGGGTCATATGCCCGTGAGGCGTATGCCAAGAACGGCACCAACTGGGGCTCCTCAACCGGGGGCGCACCGTCGACTATTCAGTCGCTGGTGGCGGTCACGTTCACCCAGGCCACCGCGTCGTGGGGTACGGTCGCGTCGTGGGGTTACTTCACGGCAGTCACCGCAGGCACCCTCCTGTTCTTTGCCGTGTTGGACACGTCGAAGGCAGTCGACAACGGCGACACAGCCGAGTTCGCCATCGGTTCGCTTGTGGCTCAGCTTGGCGACCCGGGCGACACTTACTAGCCCGCAGGAAGTGGGAGGGGCCGATGACACCCTCCCACTTCCCCCAACCGTTAGGGGTATGTGGTGCCGCAGTTCATCGATGAAACACTGGCCCGGGTTCTCTACCGGAAACCACAACCCCAAACTCATGTGGCAGGGCAACCAGTAACTGATCCGGTGCCGCCGCTCACCTATGGCCGACCGTTCTACGGCAACCTGGCGTCGTCCATGTTCAACACCCGTAAGAACTGGCTGACCGGCTACGGCCTCGACAACAACGCCGACGTGCTAGTCGTCGGATCAGGGTTCGGGTTCCTCCTCGAGTTTCTCCTCGACGCCGGAATCGAATGTTGGGGTATCGAACCCGGCTCTTGGTTCTGGGACCCGGCCAACGACGGCGAATGGCGCGCCGACGTGAAAGTCCGCACCGTCAACGACTGGATCGGTTCAGGCACCGAACAGGCAGCACTCGAGGCGCTCCCCGGTACTCCGAACCGCGCCAAGTTCACTTGGATCATTGACGAGGACTGCGCGACGATGCACTCCGACGCCGAACTTCCCGCCTTTATCGCCGCCTGCGAAGACCGCCTCCAAGGGAACGCCCGCGGCCGAATCGTTCACATCGTCACTCCGCTGCGCGTCGAAACCGGACCCGGAAACCAGGCCGTCAACTGGAAACTCATGGCCGACTGGAAAGCCGTCGCTCCGGCGCATACTTGGGTGAACACTCTTACCGGGGAAGTCGAACCGTGAGCCTGACGACGATCGCGTCCGGCTCGACCGCCTTTTACGACGGTTCGCATGTTCCGCCGATCGTCATGGCCGACGGCGATATCTACGTTTGCGTTCCGAACACGACCGATAACTTCGGTCCCGCTATCTACAAGTCGACGAACGGCGGTACGTCGTTCGGTTCGGAACTCGACGCATCCAACCGGCCGTCTCCCGGTCGCGCCGTGATGGTCGCCTGGCATCTGGTCGGTACGACGATTCACCTGATTACTCAGACCTACGGTTACGCGTCCGGTAAGGACCGACCGTCCGACGTGGAGTACCACACGTTCAATACGTCGACGGACGCCTGGGCGATCACCGACGAAGTGATCGACTCATCCGTCGACTTCGCAGGCACCGGCGTACTCGACGTTGATTCGCTCGGGATCACCGTCCGCTCCGACGGCGACGTAATCGTCGCCTACCGAGGTCAAGACTACGCCGACATGGGAACCGATTATCAGGCCGTCGTATACGCTCGCCGAGAGTCCGGTACTTGGACAACCGGAATCAATATCGACGGCGGGACCGCTCCCGGCTCTGGCGATCAGGGAAACCCGAGGGTCGTTCTCGGTTCCAACGACAACGCCCACTTCGTATTCACCTGGGCCGTCGGCTTAGCCATTGGCACTATCACCCTTGACTCCTCGAATACGTTTATGTCGGGCGGATCGATCGGTGTCGCGTCCGGTACGTTTCCAGGGAGTCCGATTAGCTGGGATAACGGCGGAACTCAGCAGGTGCTCTTTACGTATCGGACGACGCTCGGTGCTGCCGCCTCTCGCCGTGGCCGTGAGAACTCCACAACCGAAGATATCGAGTTCGCAGAAGCGGGTGTCACCATTCAAGATTCCGGCACCATCAGCAGCGCTGTTTTCGTACTCGCTGCCGCTTTCGACGCCTCAACCGGCAACGACGACGCATACGTTATCTGGGCCGATTCGACTACCAGCGACCTGTGGGCCGATTCGTCGGCTGAAGGTTCCGGTTCAGGGTTCGGCACCGACGTAGAGATCGAAGACGCCGTATCGGTCGCCGCCGTATACGGTGCGACCGTTTGGGATGATGGAGCCGGGAACGCCTACCTCTCGTATGTGGTCGACACCGGTACCGATATGGCGTTCGGGTCATATCAGATCGCCACCGGCTCAACCACCGTCAGCCTTTCCGGTGCGGGCGACGCCGCGGCAGATGGTTCCGGCGCCCTGACCCGAACTCGCCGCATTTCGGGTGCGGGCGATTCGGCTTCGGACGGTTCGGGAACGCTCAGCCCTACCCGTGGGTTGTCCGGTGCGGGCGATGCCGCCTCGAGCGGTTCGGGTTCACTGACAGTCAAAGTGCCGTTGTCGGGTGCCGGTGATTCGGCTTCATCAGGTTCGGGCGTCCTCACTGTCAAGACCACGGTTAGCCTTTCGGGTGCGGGTGATTCGGCTTCGGACGGGTCTGGTGCTCTGTCCGTTACCCGCGGCCTGACCGGGACTGGGGACGCCGCGTCGGCCGGGTCTGGTGTCCTATCCCCCACACGTGGCCTTGCGGGTGCCGGTGATTCATCGTCAGAAGGCGCCGCAGCGTTGGATGTTACGAAGGCCCTTGCGGGTGCCGGTGATTCGGCAAGTGAAGGTGCCGCAGCGCTGGACGTGCTCAAGGCGTTGGCCGGGTCAGGGCCGAACGCTTCAGACGGTGCAGGAACGCTCAGCCCCGTTCGCGGACTAGCTGGCGCGGGTGACGCCGCCTCGGCAGGGTCCGGTTCGCTGACGGTTACCGCCACGGTCAGCATGTCCGGCGCCGGCGACGCCGCGTCGGCAGGTACGGGCGCCTTGTCAGTCACCAAAGCGCTGGCAGGATCAGGGCCCAACAGTTCGGACGGTTCCGGCATTCTGTCCCCTGTTCGCGGCCTGTCAGGTGCCGGGGATGCCGCTTCGGAAGGTGCGGCAGCGCTCGAGGTCACGAGGTCGCTGGCCGGGGCCGGGGACGGTGCAGCATCGGGAACAGGCGCCCTTACTGTCAAGGTGCCGTTGTCCGGTTCGGGCGCGTCGGCCTCGAGCGGGTCCGGCGACCTGTTGGTCAAGTCAACCGTCACCCTTTCCGGCGCCGGGGTCGCGTCCTCAGCGGGTACGGGTGCCCTGTCCGTTACGCGCGACCTGTCAGGCGCAGGGGACAGCACCGCGGATGGGGCTGCCGCGCTTGCCGTCACCCGTGACCTGTCAGGCGCAGGTGATTCGGCCTCTGACGGTTCGGGGGCGCTGTCAGTTACGAAAGCGTTGGCCGGTTCCGGTGGCAACGCTTCGGATGGGTCCGGCGTTCTGTCACCAACCCGGGGATTCTCAGGTGCGGGCGATGCCGCCTCGAGCGGTTCCGGCGACCTGTCCGTATCGGCCAGCATCCTCCTATCTGGCGCAGGGGACGCAGCCTCAGCCGGAACAGGCGCGCTGACCGTTACGAAAGCCCTGGCCGGGTCTGGACCCGCCGCGGGGTCCGGTTCTGGTGTCCTCACAGTTCGGGTACCTCTCGCAGGGTCCGGTGCGGCAGCCTCGGCCGGGACCGGCGTTCTCAGCCCCACCCGCGGGTTGGCCGGTTCCGGTGCTGCCGCTTCAGACGGCTCCGGAGACCTCACCGTATCGGCTGCCCTGGTCGACCTTTCCGGCGCAGGTGACGCCGCTTCATCAGGTACGGGTTCGCTCACAGTTCGGGTACCCCTCGCAGGTGCTGGCGATGCAGCATCGGAAGGCACGGCCGCCCTGTCAGTTACCCGAGACTTGGCGGGAACCGGGGACGCCGCGTCCGAAGGGTCAGGCGCGCTCAACCGCACGAGAGGGCTCCAGGGTTCAGGGGCCGCCGCCTCGGACGGTTCGGGCGCGCTGACCATCAGCGGCGACATACAACTGGCGGGCGCTGGCGATGCTGCCTCATCAGGGTCCGGTGCGCTCACTGTCACCCGTGGCCTGGCCGGTGCTGGTGATTCATCATCCGAAGGCACCGGAACCATAGGGGTCACCCGGGCGCTGGCGGGCGCCGGCGCAGGCGCATCCGACGGCGCGGCACAGGTTGGGGTTATCCGCGGCATATCAGGCACCGGGGACGCCGCCTCGGACGGTGCCGGAACCATCACCATCCTGGTGCCGTTGTCCGGTGCCGGGGCGGCCGCCTCGGCCGGTGCTGCCGCCCTCGACGTGCTGCGTACCATGGCCGGAACCGGGGACGCCGTATCAACCGGGTCCGGCATCCTGCAACGCACCCTGGCCCTAGCCGGGGACGGCGCATCCGCCGCCGACGGGGCCGGGGTCCTGTCAGCGACTCGCGACCTTGTGGGAGCCGGTGCCGCAGCCTCGAGCGGTTCCGCCGCTTTGACCATCGCCGCCGCCTATTTCTGGACGCGGACACCCGCCGCCTTCACACGTTCCCCGGTTTCGTTCCTCAGAAACCCGGTCGCGGTTGATAAGGTGAGGGCAGAGGAAGTGCCACCTTGGAGATGAGATGACCGCTTTCACTCAGGCCGCCACGTTCTTCGCTGCCCGCTGGGCTGAGCAGATGGTCGACACCGTGACCATACGCGAAGCCAACACGGCCGCCACCCGCGGCACGTTCAGCGAACTCACAGGCGAATACACGGGCGCCACCCCCACCACCATTTACACCGGACCCGCACAGGTTCATCCGATGAACCGGCAAGCCTCTGCGGTCGCCCTCGGCGAGGAACGCGCCAACCTGCAAACCTTCGCCGTGCGGATCCCCGTCGCGGAAACAGGCCCCAAGGTCGGCCACGAAATCACGGTTGACGCCTGCCCCGGGGACGCCGCCCT
>JABAOG010000885.1_pt1 | contig 10718 bp, 11 predicted proteins | sample 7062131 | NCBI WGS metagenome assembly JABAOG01 (sample SAMN14538629, study PRJNA623070) | marine sediment metagenome | biome: marine biome [ENVO:00000428]; feature: marine pelagic biome [ENVO:01000023]; material: deep marine sediment [ENVO:00002113] | place: India: Arabian Sea | collected... | reverse complement strand
GCCACGCGGCGCTCGGTGACGCCAAGATCCCGCTGACCAGGGCCACGGTCGACGCTGTCGGCGCCGAGGGCGTGGACCAGGTGACCCTGGGCTTCCGCCCCGAGGCTTTGGAGGTCGTGCCGGAGGCCACCGAGGGAGCCTTCCCCGTCCGGGTCGACCTCGTCGAGGAACTCGGGTCGGACGCGTTCCTCCACGGCGAGGCAGTCGGGGCCATCGCCGAGGACTCGTCGGTGGTGATGCGCAGTTCGACGATCGTCGCCCGGGTCGAACCCCGCCACGCACCCTCCAAGGGCCAGGAGGTCTACCTGAAGATCAAGGCCGGCGAGGAGCACGCGTTCTCCATCAAGACTGGAGAGCGGCTGCCCTCCTGATCCGCAATCCGGCGTCGCCGGCCACCGTCGGACCGCTCGGGGCAGGATGACGGGCGTGGAGCTTCGCATCCGGGCCACGCCGGCGGAGCAGCAGGCACTGCTCGACCTGCCGTGGGAGATACCGCTCGCCGAATGGCCGGAGCGGCATCTGGTGTTGCTGCCGCGCGGTATCTCCCGGCACGTCGTACGATTCGCCCGGCTGAACGGAGAGATCTTCGCGCTCAAGGAGGTCGTCGAGTCGTTCGCCCACCGGGAGTACGAGCTGCTGCGCGACCTGCGCCGGCTACGGCTCCCCGCGGTAGAGGCGGTCGGCATCGTCACAGGCCGGGAGGTGCGGGACGGGGATCCGATCAGCTCCGTGCTGGTCACCCGGCACCTGCAGTTCTCGCTTCCCTACCGGGCGCTGTTCGCCCGGATGATGCGGCGCGACACCGTCGACCGTCTTATCGACGCGCTCGTCGCGCTGCTCGCCCGGCTGCACCTGTTCGGCTTCTTCTGGGGCGACTGCTCGCTGTCCAACACGCTGTTCCGGCGCGATGCGGGCGCGTTCGCGGCCTACCTCGTCGACGCCGAGACCGGCGAGCTCCACGACCGCCTCAGCGACGGGCAGCGCGAGCAGGACATCGATATCGCCCGGACCAACATCGCCGGTGAGCTGATGGACCTGCAGGCCGCCGGCACGCTGGATGAGACCGTCGACGCTGTGGCGACCAGCGACCACGTCGTGCAGCGGTACGAGAGGCTGTGGCAGGAGCTCACCGACTGGGAGGCGTTCGAAATCGGCGACCGGTGGCGCATCGCACACCGCGTCGAACGGCTCAACCAACTCGGTTTCGACGTCGCCGAGTTGGACATCGTCACCGACATCGGCGGGCAGACCGTCCATGTGCAGCCGAAGGTGGTTGACGTCGGCCACCCCAACCGGCGGCTGCTGCGGCTGACCGGCATCGATGCCCAGGAGAACCAGGCCCGTCGCCTGCTGAACGACCTCGACGCCTACGCCGCTGCCACGGACCAGCAGGGTGAGGAAGAGGAGATCGTGGCCTACCACTGGGTCATCGACTGCTACGAGCCGGTGGTCCGCGCCGTGCCCAGGGAGTTGCGCGGCAAGCTCGAGGGCCCCGAGGTCTACCACGAGGTGCTGGAGCACCGCTGGTACCTGTCCGAGGAGCGGGGCGAGGAGGTCGCGATCGTCGAGGCCGCGCGGTCGTATGTCGACACGGTGTTGCGGCACAAACCGGACGAACACGCCGTTTTGGAAGCTGGACACCAGGATTCCGCCGAACCGGTCTAGTCGCTACAGTATCCCGCCATGAGTGAATCCACACCGCCTCCGGCGTCCCCCCAGTCCGCCGTGCAGTCGCCGCAGACCTTCTTCTCGCGACTGTTCGACTTCCGCTTCGCGAGCTACGTCACGCCGACGATCATCTCGGTGCTCTACGTGCTGGGCATGATCGGCATCGCGATCGCGTACCTGTTCTACGTCGTGACGTCCTTCAACATCAACGTCGGCTTCGGGATTCTGGTCCTCCTGATCATCGGGCCGCTGTTCTCGCTGCTGGCCTTGATCTGGCTGCGCGTGACGCTGGAGTTCTACCTCGCGCTCGTCCGGCTGTCCGGCGACTTCCGCGAGTTCCGCGAGGAGTGGCGAGCCCAGCGGTAGGTTCTACCGTCCCCGTTCGAGGTCACGAGCGATCACCAGACGCTGAATCTGGTTCGTGCCTTCGAAGATCTGCATTACCTTCGCCTCTCGGAAATAGCGCTCGACGGGGAAGTCCCGGGTGTAACCCGCCCCGCCGAGCACCTGGACGGCGTCCGTGGTCACCCGCATCGCGGAGTCGGTCGCGGTCAACTTGGCTATGCTCGCCACGCGGGTGTACGGCCGTCCGGCGTCCCGCCAGCGTGCCGCATTCAGGTACGTCGCGCGGGACGTCTCGACGGCGGCCGCCATGTCCGCGATCAGGAACGCCATACCCTGGTGTTCGATGATCGGCTTGCCGAACTGCTCGCGTTGCGTCGCGTAGCCGACCGCGGCGTCCAGGGCCGCCTGGGCCAACCCGGTGGCGCAGGCGGCGATCCCGAGCCGCCCGGAGTCCAGTGCCGCCAGCGCCAACGCGAACCCGTCGCCTTCCGCTCCGACCCGGTCACCGGCCGAGACCCGCACACCGTCGAGGTTCACGATGGAGGTCGGTGAGCCGGTCAGGCCCATCTTCCGCTCCGGAGCGCCGAACGACACGCCCGGGGCGTTCGCGGGGACGTAGAAGCACGAGATCCCGCGAGCGCCCTCGGCGGACGTCCGCGCCATGACCGTGAGAACGTCGGCGTGCATCGCATGGGAGGCCCATGCCTTGGTTCCGGTGAGCACGTAGTCGTCGCCGTCGCGGTCGGCGCGCGTGGACAGCGCGGCCGCGTCCGAGCCCGCGTGCGGCTCGGAGAGGCAGTACGCCCCCAGCAGTTCGCCGCTGACGATCCCCGGCAGCCAGCGCTTGCGCTGCTCCTCGTTTCCGTACGTCGCGAGCGCCCAGGCCGACATGGTGTGCACGCTGACCGTCAGGGCCACGGTCGCCNNGTACCTGCAGGTACACCTCGTAGGGCTGGGCGCCGCCACCGTACTCCTCGCCGTACGGCAGCCCGAGCAGACCGATATCGCCGAGCTTGCGGACGACGTCGTCGGGGAACGCGGCGTTCGCCTCACCCTCGTCCGCACGCGGCGCGAGCTCGGCGTCCGCGACCTCCCGCACCAGGCCGATCAGATCCTCGGCCTCGGGTGTCGGAAGCATCCGCTCCACGGGCACGATCATGTCCTCCACAGCATCCGGTGCCACCAGCGATCCACGCGCCAGGTCCCCCAGCGTACCTGGCAGCGCTGTTGCTTCCGCGCGGGCGATGCCACCACGCGCACGGCCGGCTCTCGCGGACCTTGCCTTCCCCTATACCTAGAACTATTATGCATCGCGGTTCTAGGTCTAGGAGGAGATCGTGCACATCGCCAAGGACCTCGTNNGGCCGGCGGCGCAAGTACTACCGCATCACCGACGGCGGCCGGGCTGAGCTCGCCGCCCAGCAAGCCCAGTGGGCCACGGTCGTGGACGCCCTGCGCGATGCCTGGCGGGCCGCGCAGTCGGTCGGGACTCACCCGAGGCCGCAGCCCGAGGTGGGCCCGTGACCACCTACGAGGACGAGGATCTCGAAGGTCAGATCGCGGAGTGGCGGGGCTACGTCACGCGCCGCAACGAGCTCACCGATGCCGACACCGATGAGCTCGAAGACCACCTCCGTGGCCAGATCGCCGAGCTCACCGAGGCCGGCCTGCAGCCGAGCGAGTCCTTCCTGATAGCGGTCAAGCGAATGGGAGGCATCGACGAGCTCTCCCGCGAGTTCGCCCGCGAGCACTCGGACCGGCTGTGGAAGCAACTCGTCATGCCACCGGACGCGGATGGCCGGACGAGGTCCGCGTCCCGCCGTGAGCTTCTCGGCGCGGTTGTCTGTGCGCTCGCGGCGGCCGTGGCCATCAAACTCCCCGCCGCGTTCGGGTTGGACTGGTCCGATGACGGCGAGTTCTACGCGCGCAACCTGTCCCTGTTCGCCCTGCCGCCGCTCGCCGCCTACTTCTGCTGGCGCCGCCGGGCAGCTGGCAGGGTCGCCGCGGCGGTCGCCGGGTTGTTCGTCCTCGGCGCCGTTGGCGCCAATGCCTACCCGCTCGCCGCGGACTCCCAGATGCACATGCTGACCGCGATCCACCTGCCGCTTGCGCTGTGGTTGGTCGTCGGCGTGGCCTACGTCGCCGGCGACTGGCGCTCCGGCCGCAAGCGCATGGACTTCATCCGCTTCACCGGCGAGTGGTTCATCTACTACGTCCTCATCGCGCTCGGCGGCGGGGTTCTCACCGCGATCACCCTGGCGATCTTCAATGCGATCGGCATCGACGCCGCGACGTTCGTCGGGACGTGGTTGTTGCCGTGCGGCGCCATGGGGGCCGTCATCGTCTCGGCATGGCTGGTGGAGGCCAAGCAGAGCGTCGTCGAGAACATGGCGCCCGTCCTCACCCGGTTGTTCACGCCGCTGTTCACGGCGGCCCTGCTCGCCTTCGTGGGGGCCATCGCGTGGACCGGCGTAGGCATCGAGGTCGATCGCGACGTTCTGATCATCTTCGACCTCCTGTTGGTCGTCGTCCTCGGTCTGCTGCTCTACGCGATGTCCGCCCGTGACCCGGCGGCCCACCCGGGCCTGTTCGACAAGCTCCAGTTGGCACTGGTCGTCAGCGCCCTGATCATCGACGCCGTCGTGCTGGTCGCGATCACGAGCCGGATCACCGAGTGGGGGTTCACCCCGAACAGATCGGCGGCGTTGGGCGAGAACCTCATACTGCTCACGAACCTGGCCTGGGCGGCCTGGCTGCTTGTGCGGTTCATCCGGAAGCGGGCGCCGTTCGCCACGCTGGAGCGCTGGCAGACCGGGTATCTGAGCGTGTACGCGGCGTGGGCGTGGACGGTCGTCCTGCTGTTCCCGCCGGTGTTCGGCTTCACCTGACGTCACGGTCCGGGACGGCCGCTTCGACAGCTCGCCCGGCGCGAACGTCCACCGGCTGTGCCGACCGTCAGCGGCGGGCGCGGGAGATCTCGTAGAGCGCGATGCCCGCCGCCACGCTTGCGTTCAACGACTCGACGTCACGCGCCATCGGGATGTGCGCCAGCAGGTCGCACGCCTGCGTCACGACGCGTGACATCCCGGCCTGCTCGGAGCCCACCACCAGGCACAGCGGCTCGTCCGCGACCTCGATCGCGCCCACCTCGACCTCGCCCGCGCCCGCGAGGCCGACCACGAACAGGCCGGCGTCGGCGTACGCCCGCAACTGCCGCGCCAGGTTCGTGGCGCGCGCCACGGGTACCCTCGCGGCCGTACCCGCGGACGCCTTCCAGGCACCCACGGACATCCCCGCGCTGCGCCGCTCCGGCACCACCACGCCGTGCGCGCCGAACGCGGCCGCCGACCGTACGACTGCACCGAGGTTGCGCGGGTCGGTCACCCCGTCCAGCGCCACGATCAGCGGCGGCTCACCCGCGTCGAACGCGGCCTCGGCAAGCTTGGCCGGGTCCGCGTACTGGTACGCCGGCATGGTCAGCGCGATGCCCTGGTGGGTCGCCCCGTCAGTCAACCGGTCGAGTTCCGGACGCGGCGCCTCCAGCACGGCGAGGCCACGTTCTGCGCCGATCTTGAGCACCTCACGTACCCGGTCGTCGGCGTCGATGTTCTCCGCGACGTACAGGGCGTGCACCGGGACGCCCGCCCGCAGCGCCTCGACGACCGCATTGCGCCCGGCGACCGTCTCGCCCGCTCCGGAGCGTCCCTTGGGTGTGGAGCGCCCGGAGGGCTTGCCGGACGAGCCGTCGGCTCGGCGGCTCTTCGGATGTCCGGGACGCAGTTCGGCCGGCGGCGTCGGCCCCTTGCCGCGCAGCGCCTTGCGCCGCTGTCCACCCGAGCCGACCACGGCGCCCTTCTTGGTCCCGGGCTTGCGGACGGCGCCCCGGCGCCGCCGGTTGGTGGCCATGGTGCCTGCTCCTTGTGCGATCAGAGGTGGGATGTGCGGCCGTCCGCCGGGTCACCGGGATGATCACGGAACGCGAGCTCCCACCGGGGGCCCGCCGGAGTGTCCTCGACGACAATCCCGGCGGCGGTCAGCTGCGTACGGATGGCGTCCGCGGTCTCGAAGTCCCTGCGCCCCCGGGCCTCGTCGCGCTGCTTGAGCAGCGACGTCACCAGTGAGTCCAGCACGCCTCCGAGGCGCTCGGTGCCCAGCGCGCCGCCGTCCCTCCGCGCCCACGGCTCGGACAGGGGGTCCAGCCCGAGCAGACCGAGCATCCGCCGTACGGCGGCCAGGTTCTGCCGCAGTGCCGCGGAATCGCCGCCCTGCAGCAACGTGTTGCCGTCGCGGACGTGGTCGAACACGACCGCAAGGGCCTCCGGCACGCGCAGGTCGTCGTCCATCGCGGCGGTGAAGGCGTCGGGCAGCGCCGCGCTCGCCGGGTCCACGCCGACGGCCACGTCGCTCGCCCGGAGCACGTACCCCTCGGCCCGCCGGTACGCCGCGCCGGCGTCGGCCATCGCCTCCTCGCTGTAGTCGAGGCCGCTGCGGTAGTGCCCCGAGATGAGGTAGTAGCGCAGCTCCACCGGGCGGATGCGGCGCACCACCTCCGAGACGAGCAGGTAGTTGCCCACCGACTTGCTCATCTTGGAGCCGCTGAGGTTGACCAGGCCGTTGTGCATCCAGAACCGGGCGAACGGATGCCCCGCGGCGCGGGACTGGGCCATCTCGTTCTCGTGGTGGGGGAAGAGCAGGTCGAGCCCGCCGCCGTGGATGTCGAACTCCGTGCCGAGGTACTTGGCCGCCATCGCCGAGCACTCCAGGTGCCAGCCGGGCCGGCCCCGGCCGTACGGGGCCGGCCAGGACGCGGTGAGCGGCTCGTCCGGCTTGTGGCCCTTCCACAGGGCGAAGTCCCGTGGATCGCGCTTCCCCCGCGGGTCGGCGTCTCCAGCGTCCATCATGTCCTCGAGCCGCTGCCCGGACAGCTCGCCGTACGACGGCCACGAGTGGACGTCGAAGTAGACGTCCCCGGATCCGTCCTCGGCCGGGTAGGCGTGGCCGCGCTTGACCAGTTCGGTCATCAACTCGATCATCTCGGGGATATGGCCGGTNNTGGTACGTGGGCGGCAGGCAGCCCAACACCCGGTACGCGTCGTCGAGCGCCCGCTCGTTGGCGTAGCCGAGGGCCCACCACGGGACGCCGGACTCGGCGGAACGCTGCAGGATCTTGTCGTCGATGTCGGTGATGTTGGCGACCACGGTGACCTGGTAGCCGGCGTGCTCGAGCCAGCGCCGCAGGACGTCGAAGACGACCTCCTTGCGGATGTGGCCGATGTGCGGCGCACCCTGCACCGTGAGGCCGCAGTGGTAGATCCCAACCCGGCCCGGGTGGACCGGGTGGAAGTCGCGGACCTCGCGGCTGGCGGTGTCGTACAAGCGGAAGGTCACCGGACAACTGTATCCGCGATGGCCGTGCGGACCCGATTCCGTTTCGGTCGAGGGACGCCGCTCGCCCCCGTCGGGTGTCAGCCGACGATGAGCGCGGTCGCGACCGCGGCGAGGCCCTCGCCGCGTCCGGTGAGGCCGAGTCCGTCCGTGGTGGTGCCGGCCACCGAGACAGGTGCGCCGACCGCCGCGGCGAGAACGGCCTCGGCTTCGGCCCGACGGGCTGCGATCTTCGGGCGGATGCCGATGACCTGGACTGCGACGTTGCCCACGGTGAGGCCGGCCGCGACGACCCGCCGGGCGGTCTCGGCCAGCATGGCCGCTCCCGAGGCGCCCGCCCACTCGGCCTCGGCGGTCCCGAACACGGCGCCGACGTCGCCGAGGCCGGCGGCCGACAGCAGCGCGTCGCACGCGGCGTGGCAGGCGACGTCTCCGTCGGAGTGGCCGACGCAGCCCGCCGGCTCCTCCGGCCAGTGCAGGCCGGCGACCCAGCAGGGCCGGCCGCTCTCCAGCCGGTGGACGTCCACACCGAGGCCGACGCGAGGCGTCACGGCCGGTCAGCCTCGGGCCGGGGGCGCTGGGCGTACTCTGCGCGCCGCGCCAGGATCGCCTCGGCGAGCAGCAGGTCCACCACTCGGGTGATCTTGAAGGCCTCGTCGTGCCCGGGGACCACCCGGACGGGGTAACCGGTGAGTTCGGCCATGCCGGCGTCGTCGGTGACCGCACCGGTCGCCGTCGCGTGCGACTGCTCGAGGACGTCCCGACGGAATCCCTGCGGCGTCTGCACGGCGCGCAACGTATCGCGGTCCGGCGTTCCGACGACGCGGTCGCCCTCGACGCGCTTGATGGTGTCCGCGACGGCGATGCCCGGGACTACCGCCGCAGCACCCTCGTCGACCGCGCGAGCGACGGCGGCGAAGACTTCTGGTGGGGTCAGGCAGCGGGCGGCATCGTGCACGAGGACGGTGTCGACGTCCCGGGGAAGCGCCGCGAGCGCGGCGGCCACCGACTCCGGCCGGCCCGCGCCGCCGGGCAGGACGGTCACGTGCTCGGCCTCACCGGCGACCAGTGCCGCCACCTCATCCACCCTGTCGGGCGGCGCCGCCACCGCGACCACGTCGATCACCCCGGACGAGAGGGCGCCGCGCACCGCATGGACAACGATCGGCTCGGCCGCCAGCCGGCACAGCGCCTTGGGCCCGCCCGAACCGAGCCGCTCTCCACGGCCGGCGGCGGCCAGGATCAGCCCGGTCGCCACGACCTGCGCTCAGCTGGTGAGCACCTCGTCGAGCAGCTTCTCGGCCTTGTCCTCGTTGGTGCGCTCGGCCAGCGCGAGCTCGGAGACCAGGATCTGCCGGGCCTTGGCGAGCATCCGCTTCTCACCGGCGGACAGGCCACGGTCGCGCTCCCGGCGCCACAGGTCGCGCACCACCTCTGCGACCTTGATGACGTCGCCGGACGCCAGCTTCTCGAGGTTGGCCTTGTACCGGCGCGACCAGTTGGTCGGCTCCTCGGTATGCGCTGTACGCAGCACCTCGAAGACCCGGTCCAGGCCCTCCTGGTTGACCACGTCGCGTACTCCGACGAGGTCGACGTTGTCTGCTGGGACACGAACAGTGAGGTCGCCCTGGGCAACCTTCAAGACGAGGTACTGCTTCTCCTCCCCTTTGATCACACGGGACTCGATCGCCTCGATGAGCGCTGCCCCGTGATGCGGGTAGACCACCGTCTCGCCGACCTTGAAAGCCATATGTTTCTGTCCCCTTTCCGCGACTAGGATAACACGGACCGCCCGGGACAGCCGATACATTTGCGCTGGTCAGGCCCGAGTCGAGGGCTTGACAATCGGGACAGTGATGTGCATGACGGGTATTGGGACGGCGCGGAGGGCGGTTGCGCTCGCGCGCGCGACGCATCCGGTGCCCACGGCGGCGGTCACGGTGTTCACCTCGGTGCTCGCGGTCGCGATGGGGGTTGGCTGGGGGCGGATCGGACTGCTGGCGGCGGCCGTGCTCTCCGGCCAACTGTCCGTCGGCTGGCTCAACGACCTGGTCGACCGGCACCGCGACCGTGCCGCCGGTCGCACCGACAAGCCGGCCGCGATGGCGGCGGTGTCGCCGCGGACGGTGACCGTCGCCGTCGGTGCGGCGGCCGCGGTGTGCGTGCCGCTGTCGCTGTCTCTCGGACTCGTCGCCGGGGCCGCGCACCTGGCCGCGGTCGGCGCTGCCTGGGCCTACAACCTCGGCCTCAAACGGACGCTGTGGTCCTGGGCGCCGTACGCGTTCAGCTTCGGCATGCTTCCCGTCGTCGTGTGGCTGGTGGCGCCGGCGCCGGGGCTTCCCCCGGGCTGGATGGTCGGCGCGGCGGCGCTGCTCGGGGTCGGCGCCCACGCGGCGAACGTGTTGCCCGACCTCGACGCGGACCGCCGCGCGGGCGTGCTCGGCCTGCCGCACCGGATGCCGGCCTCCGCCTTGCGCCTGTCGACTGTGGTGCTGGTGTTCGGCGCCATGCTGCTGCTGACCTTCGGCCCCGCCGAACGGCTGTCGGGGTGGGAGGTGGGGGCCCTTGGCCTCGCGGCCGTGCTCACCGTGCCCGCTGCCGGGGCGGCTCGCCTGCCGCTGCCGCCGCGTGCCCCTTTTCTGGCCGTCGTCGGCATCGCCGTGCTGGCCGTCGGCATGCTGCTGATCCGGGGTACAGCCGGCTGACCGGGTCGGTACGCTGGGTCTCCGTCGAAACCTCGTGTCCCTGCGGAGAAGGAGTCCCTCCCCGTGCTGTCCGTTGTCGTCTCTCGCCTGGCGGCTTTCGCCGCGCTCGCTGCTCTTGGCCTGGCCGTCGCAGGGTGCGCAGGGGTCCGTTCGCAGACCCAGTGGATGAGCGACCGGCACCGGGGGGTGAGCGCCCTCGCAGGTGAGATCAGCATCGACGGTGCTCTCGTCGTCACGGCCGAGGAAGGGGATCGGGCCACCGTGCTGGCGAACCTGGCCAACGACGGCGCCGAGGACGAGTTGATCCGGGTCCGGGTGGGCTCCGTCGAGGCCGAGCCGGACGGCGGTCCGCTGACCATCCCGACGAACGGCTACGCGACGCTCGGCCCGGACGGCACGCGACTGGACGTCGAGGACGCGGGGGTCGAGATAGGCAGGCTGGCCGAGGTCGAGTTCGTGTTCGCCTCCGCGCCCCGGGCGACCGTCGAGACGATCGTCCAGGCCGACGAGGGCATCTACGAGGGCGTCCTCGACTGACCGGCGGCCCGGCAGCGCCTATTGATCACGTGATCAATAGGGCGGGCGCTGTCCGTTAGGGCTCGAGCTTGTAGCCCA
>JABAOG010011211.1_pt1 | contig 10723 bp, 8 predicted proteins | sample 7062131 | NCBI WGS metagenome assembly JABAOG01 (sample SAMN14538629, study PRJNA623070) | marine sediment metagenome | biome: marine biome [ENVO:00000428]; feature: marine pelagic biome [ENVO:01000023]; material: deep marine sediment [ENVO:00002113] | place: India: Arabian Sea | collected... | reverse complement strand
AACATCCAGGACTGGTGCATCAGCCGCCAGCTCTGGTGGGGACACCGGATCCCCGCCTGGTACTGCGAGGACTGCGACCACGTGACGGTCAGCCGCGAGGACGCCACCGAGTGCGGCGGCTGCGGCGGAAAGAACATCCGCCAGGACGCGGACGTGCTCGACACCTGGTTCAGCTCGGCGCTGTGGCCCTTCTCCACCCTCGGCTGGCCCGAGGAGACGCCGGAGCTGAAGCGCTACTACCCGACCCAGGTCATGGTGACCGGGTTCGACATCATCTTCTTCTGGGTCGCCCGGATGATCATGATGGGCCTGCACTTCATGGGCGAGGTGCCCTTCACGCGCGTGCTGCTGGCCGGCCTGGTCACCGACGAGCGCGGCGAGAAGATGAGCAAGGTGAAGGGCAACGTCATCGACCCGCTCGACGTCATCCACGGCGCGACCCTCGACGACCTGCTCGCCAAGGCCGAGTTCAACGGCAGCAAGCCCTCGGGGCTGAAGTACCTGAAGAAGACCTACCCCGACGGCTTCCCCGAGTACGGCACCGATGCGCTGCGGATGACCTTGCTGAGCTACTCGCCGCAGGCGCGGCGCATCGCGCTGAGCCTCAAGCGGGTCGAGGGCTACCGGAACTTCTCCAACAAGCTCTGGAACGCCGCCCGCTTCTCGCTGATGAACCTCGAGGGGAGCGATGCGAAGGCCACCGGCGAGCCGCCCGAGGTGAAGGCGCTCACCAACCGCTGGATCCTCTCGCGGCTCGCGCGCGCCCTGGAGACGGCGAACGCGGGCCTGGAGGCCTACCGTCTCGACGACGCGAGCGGGGCGCTCTACCACTTCGTCTGGGACGAGCTCTGTGATTGGTACCTCGAGCTCACCAAGCCGGCCTTCGCCGAGGGCGCCGACCCGGCCGTGGCCGCCGAGACCCGGCAGACGCTGGTGCACGTCTTCGAGACGGTGCTCCGCGCGCTGCACCCGATGATGCCCTTCATCACCGAGGAGATCTGGCAGAAGATCCCCAAGGTCGATGCCCTCGGCACCCACCCGCGGGACGAGAGCAAGCCCCGGAGCCTGATCATCGCTCGCTACCCGAAGGCGGCGACCGACGCCCGCGTCGACGAGGCGGCGGAGAAGGCGCTCACCCTGATCCAGGCGGTGGTCGGCGGCGCCCGACAGGTGCGCTCCGAGCACGGGCTCGCCTGGAGCAAGCCCATCGAGCTGGTCTACGCGGCCGGTGAGGACGCCTCGGCCATCCTCGAGGGCAGCCGCGATCTGGTGGAGGCGCTCATCGGCGGAACGCTGCGTCGCGACGCGGCCGAGAAGCTCGCGGACGCCGCCTCCCACTTCGAGAACGCCGCCGTCTTCGTGGCCGAAGGCGTCACCGCGGCCGTGCCGAACGTCATCGACCCGGCCAAGGAGCGGGAGCGCCTCGAGCGGCAGCTCGGCAAGCTCGACAAGGAGCTCACCAAGCTCGAGAAGAAGCTGGCGAACGACAAATTCGTCGCCAAGGCGCCGGCCGAGGTCGTATCGAAGGCTCGCTCCGAGGCGACCTCCCTCGGCGCCGAGAAGAAGCGGCTGGAGACCGCGCTGCAGCGGCTGGGATGAGCACCGCGGTCCGGGACCGAGGCGGATGGGCAAGCCTCGGCTGGCTCGTCGCGCTCGCGCTCCTGGGCTGTGGCTCGAGGAGCGAGCGCGGGCCGGCCAAGGAGCTCCCCCCGCGCGACCTGATCCTGATCACCATCGACACGCTCCGGGCGGACCGGGTCGGCGCTTACGGCCACGAGGCGGCTCAAACGCCGACGATGGACCGACTCGCGCGCGAGGGCGTCCGCGTGGCCCACGCGGTGACGCCCCTGCCGCGCACCACGCCGGGGCTCGCCTCCCTGCTCACCGGGCTCTACCCGCACCACCACGGGGCCCGCGAGGTGCACGAGCGCGCCCCGCACGGCACGAGCCTCGCTCGAGTGTTGAAGGCGCGGGGCTACGCGACCGCTGGAGTCACCGCCAACGCCGCCGCCGGTCCGCTCCAAGGGCTCGACCGCGGCTTCGACTCCCTCCTGGTGCGAAGCCAGCGGGACGCGTCGGTGGTGACCGATACCGCGCTGGAGCTCGAAGCGGCGGCACCAGACGACCAGCACCTCTTCCTCTGGGCGCACTACGTGGACCCGCACTGGCGCTACAGCCTCCCAGCGACGGCGAACGCCCCGGCGGCCCCCACCTGCAAGGCCCTCGAGCGGCAGCGCCTCTTCCACGTGCAGATCGACGCGGGCGGGGTCGCCGAGAGCGCCCTGGAGGAGTGCTCGCGCGCCCACGACCAGTCGATCGCCTGGGCGGACCAACACATCGGCCGCTTGCTGCAGACCCTCGAGGAGCGCGGACGGCTCGGACGGGCCCTGGTCGTGCTCACCGCGGACCACGGGGAGGCCTTCGGCGAGCGGGATCTCTACTACGCCCATGGTCCGAACGTGCACGGCGCGCAGCTCGACGTGCCCTTGATCTTCTGGGGCGCGGGCGTCGGCGAGGGGTTGGTCGACGACGGGGGGCCGGTGAGCCTCATCGACCTGGCGCCCACCGTGTTGCGCCTGATGGAGGTGCCGGACTCCGAGTGGCCGGAGTACGACGGGCGCAGTGTCGCGGGTCGCCTCGGCGGCACGGTGAACGAAGCGCCCGACCCACGCCCGGCCTTCTTCGAGAGCGCCGGCGCGCTGAACCGCTTCTACGCCCACGGTCTGCTCTCCGGCCGGCCCCAGACCGGCTATTGCCTCCACGGTCCGCGCTACGCCCTCTGCTGGAAAGGCGACTCCGAGCCCACGCTCCACGATCGACCACGCGACCCGACCCTCGCGACGGACGTGGCGAGCGAGCACCCAGAGGAGGTGGCGGCCCTGGAGCGGATGCGCCGGCGTTGGCAGCCGGGGCGGACTCGTGAGCGCGCGGTGATCGACGCGGACGGTGGGCTCAAGCTCGTCGAGCGGCCGAAGCTCGGCGGCGGCTACCAGCGCTTCCTCTACGACCTCTCGGCGGACCGCGCCGAGTCGCGGAACCTGCTGGACGAACGCGCCGACGACGCCGAGCGGCTGGGCGCGCTGCTGGACGAGTGGACGGACGAGGTGCCGGGCTACGACCCGGCGCAGCTCACCGAGGAGGCGGAGGCGACGCTTCGGGCGCTCGGCTACGTGGAGTAGTGGCGGATGCTGGACCCGCCGGTTCCGCTGATGATATGAGTCCTCGGCGTTCTTCAGGAATTGAGTGCGTGACGAAGCGTCCCTGACGGGCAAGGAGATCAGCGTGGGTAGGAGACGATTGCGGCTCTGTTGATGAGCCTGGGCCTCGCCTCATGCGTGTCGACGGGCAAGCTGCGCACCCGAGCTTCCTTCGACATGAACTGCCCCGAAGATCAGCTGTCCCTCACCGAGTTGGACCGAAACCGCAACCGGCAGACAGCGACCTACGGAGTCTCTGGCTGCGGCAAGCGCTCAACCTATATCTACACGCGAGAGACAGGCTGGGTGGCCAACAACGCTCAATAGCGTCCCTCGGCTCAATCGGTTTACCGCTCGCTTCCATCGCACAACCACGGGAGCCAGGGCCTCTCAGCGGGGCGCGGCGGCCCGAGCGATGAGCCAGGGAAAGCAGGTCTCGATCTCCACCACCGCGAACGCTTCCTCGAGAAGGCGCTTCAGCGACCGGGGCCCGAACTGCTGCACGTGCTCGGGGTGGTTCCCGAAGTGGTCCAGGTACTTGCCGCGCAGCAGGTTGCCCCCGCGAAAGAAGGGTTCCCAGGGCACGGAGATCACCGCGAGGCCGCCGGTCCAGTCGGCGATGCGCCGGACCGCGGGCCCGGGGTCGTCGAGGTGCTCGAGGACCTCGAGGCAGAGGGCCACGTCCGCCCAGCCGCGCTCGGCGGGGACCGTCCGGATGTCGCCCACGCGGATCTGGGCGTCGGGGGCGTTCCGGCGGGCCTCCGCGGCGGCCTCCGGGCTCAGCTCGATGCCCCGGTACTCGACGCCGGGAACCCGCGCGAGCACCCGCTCGGCCACCAGCCCCTCGCCGCAGCCGAGGTCGACTACGGTCCGCGGCGCCTGCGCGACGGTGAGCCCCACCACCCGATCGAGGAAGCGGCCGAGCAGCCGCTGCACCACCGGGTTGCCGCTCTCGTACTTCTGCTGGTTGGAGGAGCTCATTCGCCCTCCCCTTGACCGAGCTGCGGCAGCCGCTCGTCGCGAATCAGGTAACGGCGCCGGCCGTGCACGTGGTTGATCATCTCCGCCAGCAGGCCGGTGCAGAAGAGCTGCACGCCCACCACCACCAGCAGCAGCCCGAGAATGAGCAAGGGCCGGTGTCCGATCGCCTCGCCCCAGAAGAGCTTTCGGGCGGTCAGGAACGCCAGACAGCCCACGCCCGCCAGGGTGCTGAGCAGCCCCATGCCGCCGAAGAAGTGCAGCGGCCGCCGCCGGTAGCGGGTGATCAGCTGCACCGTCAGCAGGTCGAAGAAGCCGCGGGTCATCCGCCCGATGCCGTACTTCGAGTGGCCGTGCTTGCGCGCGTGGTGGGTCACCGCGAGCTCGCCGACCGAGAAGCCCCGCGCGTCGACCAGCACCGGCACGTAGCGGTGCAGATCACCGTAGAGCTCGAGCCCCTCGAGGCACTCGCGGCGGTAGGCCTTGAAGCCGCAGTTGAAGTCGTGGAGCTTCAGCCCGCTCATTCGGCGGACGACCAAGTTGAAGAGCTTGGAAGGGAGCGTCTTGCCGAGCGGGTCGTGGCGCTTCGCCTTCCAGCCGCTGACGAGATCGAGGCCGCCCTCGATCGCTTCGAGGAAGCGGGGAATCTCCTTCGGGTCGTCCTGCAGATCCGCGTCCATCGTGATCACCACGGCGCCTCGGGCCCGGCGGAAGCCGGCGTCGAGCGCTGCCGATTTGCCGAAGTTGCGACGGAAGCGGACCAGGCCGACGTGGGGATCGGCGTCGGCGAGCTCGGCCAGGATCGCCGGGCTCCCATCCGTCGAGCCATCGTCGACGAAGAGGATCTCGTAGCTCCGCCCAACCTCGGCGAGGACCCCCGTGAGCCGCTCGTGCAGCTCCCGAAGCGAGCCCTCCTCGTCGAGCAGAGGGATCACCACGCTCAGGTCGAGCTCGGCGTCGGTGTCGATGGTGATCGTCATGGCTCGATGGCGGCCGGCGGCCGCCGGCGGAACGCCCAGAGGCGTTCGGTGGAGAGTACCTGCTCCACGCTCGGGTCCTCGCGCAAGGCGTTGAGCTGATCCTTCTCGTGGCGGTGGAGCTGCCGGTCCAGGAAGACGATCCACTCCGCATCCCGGCACTCGGGGGCGTGATAGATGTGCTGGCGGGCTGCGAAGTGCGGGAGCACGAAGCCGGACGCGCAGACCGCCTCGTCCGGTCCGATGCGCTCCTTCAGCCGCTCGAGCACCTGGTAGCGATCGAGCGCCCCCGGCGCGAGCTCCTCCTCGATGACGTACCAGGCCGCCTTCAGCTCGCGGCCCTCGGGGGGCCAGAGCGCTCCGGTCGCCCCCGCGCAGAGCGCGGCGCCGAGGACCCACGCCGCCAGGGGTCGGCCGGCACCGGGCCGTCGACGAAGCAGCGTGCCGGCGCCGAAGATCGCCGCGCAGAAGAGCCCCGGGAGCAAGGTCGCCGAGTAATGGAAGAGCGTGGAGTAGACCACCTCCTTGGTCGCCAACGCGGTGAAGGCCAGCCCATAGGCGACCAGCAACGCTCGCCAACGGGCGAAGAAGGGCAAGAGCCCGAGCGGGACCACCAGCTGGGCCCAGAAGAGCAGCCGCTCCGGCCGGAAGACGTTCTCTGCCACCAACATCGGGTTGGTCAGCAGGTTCAGCACCATCCCCTTCATCCCACTGCCGCGTGGGGTGAGGCCGCGGAAGTAGGACCCGTAGGCGTAGCTCTGCTCGCTCTCCTTCATGAGCAACGAGGCGTGGCCCATGAAGACCTGCTTCACGATCACCAGCCACACGATGGAGACGCCGATGGTGAGCAGTCCCGCGCGACGCTCGCCGCGAGCGGCGAGCAGGTAGAGGCCGACACAGACGCCCTGGAACGCCATGTCCTCGCGCACGAGCAGCAGGAAGACCAACGCGCCGGCGTAGCGACGCCAGGCGCGGCGCTCGGCGAAGTAGACCACCCAGGGGATCACCGGCACCGAGAGCGCCAGCGAGTGGAAGTCGAAGAGGTTGATGCCGTGCAGCGCCGGGTGCGTCAGGTAGGCGACCGCGAACGCCAGCGCGATGGCGCGCGCCCCTCGGTGGTGGCGCAGGTGGTGGCGGGCGAGGTGATAGATGGGGTAGACGCCGGCGGCGAGCCACGCGGCCTGCAACCCGATCAACGCCTCGGCGTCGCGCCAGACGGCGAGGATGGGAGAGAAGAGCGCCAGGATCGGATCGAAGTGGGCGCTCATGTGGGTGCCGCCCTTGATGAAGGGGCAAGCGAGGAAGTCCCCCTGGAGCGTGTTCCAGAGCAGGCTGGTGTAGATGCCCAGGTCGTAGGCGCCGGTGTGCAGGTCGTGGTGATGGCGGCCCTGCGTGTCCGCGATGATCCAGACGTAGCTGGCCGCGAGCGCGAAGAGGATCGCCTGGTCGAGCCCCTCGCGGTGGCCCTCGGCGGGGCCCGGCGCCTCGACCGCCGGGACGCCGAAGCCGATGGCCCGAGCCGTGGCGGCGAGCCCGGCGCCACCCACGACGGCGAAGAGGAGCGTCAGCCAAGGGCTCTCGGCCATCGCCGGCGCGCGGATGATGCTCCAGGCCGCCGGCACCATCAGCGCCCCCCCGAAGAGCGCCACCCGCCTCGCCGAGAGGCGCCAGCCCCGAAGGCGAGCGATGAGCGTGCCCACGCCGAGGGCGCCGAGCACGGTCAGGCCGTAGCGGCCGACGACGCGCGCCATGACCAGGCGCTCGGACTCCGTCAGCCGACCCCGAAAGGCGTCTTCGATCAGATCCGGGTGACCGGCGATCCAGAAGTAGACCCCGACGGCCACACCTTCGAGGAAGAGCAACGGCGCCCAGCGCACGAGCGCCCGCGCCCACTCTCCTCCTCGGCTGTCGCTCCGATCGACCATCCGACAGAGCGCTCTACCCCATGCGGGGCCCGATCCAAAGCGCCGCGGTAACGGCGACTGGCGACCGCTCGTCCTCAGAGCATGAGCGATTCGAAGGTCTGCGTGGTCGTGGGAGTCGGCCCAGGCAATGGCGAGGCGTATGCCCGTCGCTTCGCCGAGGGCGGCTACCAGGTGGCCCTGCTGGCACGGAGCGAGGAGCCGGCCAAGGAGCTGGCCGAGGAGCTCGGCGGGAAGAGCTACCGCTGCGACGTGCGGGACACCGACCGGCTGCGGGAGGTCTTCTGCCAGATTCACGGTGACCTCGGCCCCATCGACGTGCTCCTCTACAACGCCGGCTCCGGCGTCTTCGGCGACCTCGAGTCGGTCGACGAGGACACGATGCGTGCCGCCTGGGAGGTGAACGTGCTCGGTCTCTTCGCTGCGGCACGAGCGGTCGCCGAAACGATGAAGGAGCGCGGGGGCGCCATCGTCGTCACCGGTGCGACCGCCTCGCTGCGAGGCGGCGCCCGCTTCGCCGCCTTCGCCTCCGCCAAGGGCGCCCAGCGGAATCTGGTGCAGTCCATGGCCCGCCATCTGCAGCCCGAGGGCGTGCACGTGGCGCTGGTGATCATCGACGGCATGGTCGACCTGCCGCGCACCCGGGAGATGGCCCCCGACATGAAGGACGAGGAGTTCCTCCAGCCCGCAGCCATCGCCGAGAGCGTCTGGCACCTCGCCCACCAGCCGAAGTCCGCCTGGACCCACGAGCTCGACCTGCGCCCGCACGTCGAGAGCTTCTGAGGAGCTACTTCGCGGGAGCCTTGGTCGTGCCCGGGCTCGAGCGGGGCGCCGGCACGCCGAGCATGACCTCCCGGTAGTGGAGGAAGAGGCTCTGCGCGATGCTCAGGACGGGGACGGCCAATAGAGCCCCGGCGATGCCGAAGAGCGACTCGCCGGCGAGGAGGGCGAAGACCACCAGCACCGGGTGGACCTTGGCGGCGTCGCCCATGATCTTCGGGTTGAGGAGGTTGGCCTCGATCTGGTGGATGAGGACGATCCAGCCCAGGGTGAGCAGCGCGGTGGTCGGGCCGTCCTGTAGCGCGATGATCACCGCGGGAATCGTGCTCAGGATCGCGCCGAAGATCGGGATGATGCTGAGCAGCGTCGCGATGAGCGTCAGGATCGGCCAGTAGCGCAGCTCGAGCAGGTAGAAGCCGACGCCCGAGAGCACGCCGTTGACCAGCGCGATGAGCAGCTGGCCGCGGACCACGCCCCCGAGGCCGCGATCGATGCGCTTGAGGAGCCGGTCGTAGTTCCGCCGTCGCCGCGGCGGCCAGAGCGAGCGGAAGAAGGCCAGGATCCGCTGGTTGGTGATCAGCAGGTAGGCGGAGAGCATCAGCATGATGAAGAAGGTGAAGACCCCCTTCACGACGGCGCGGATCACCGCTCGTGCGGTCTTGATCAGCGTCGACGCCGTCTGCTTCGTGTCGTCCGACATGCTATTGAGCGTCTCGGTCAGCGTGGCCGTCAGGTCGAGCGGCTGGCGCTCGCGGCGCGGCTGGCCGGTGACGATGCGGAAGCGCTCCCCCTCGGGCTCGATGACCACCCCGCCCTCCGGCAGGTCGACGGCGTAGCCGCCCTCCCCGCCCGCGCCGATCGGCGTGATCCGGATGGAGCTGATCTCTGCCGGCCGCGGATCGGCACCGGTGACGGCGTCGAGCTCCTCGTGGCCCGCCTCCGGCGAGCCGTTGCCCGCCTCGTCGACGGCGCCGCGCATCGCTCCACGCACGCGCCGCTCGAGCTCTGGCAGCCACTCGTCGCGAATGGTGGCCACCGTCTCCGGGAGCTCGCGGGCGAGCTTCTCCACCTCCGCAGCCAGGCGCGGCGCGCCCACGGCGACGAAGCCGGCGATCCCTCCGAGGAGCGCCAGGTAGAGGAGAACCACGGCCACCCAACGCGGCAGGTGGCGCTCCTCGTCGTCCTTGGTGCGACCGAGCGGCAGCTTCTCCATCCACTCGACGACCGGCGCGAGCACGTAGGCGAGGACCACCGCGAGGAAGAAGGGCAGCAGCACCGCTCGGAAGAGCAGCAGCGCGCCGACGGCGAGGGCGCCCCAGATGCCGAAGAAGATGAAGCGGCGCCGCCGCGACCCCGGCGCGTCCGGGGTCGACGAACCCTTCATCCCCTCATCGGAAGCCACGGGCACCATGTACCTCAGCGCCTCGCAGCGAGCCAGCCTCGCGGCGCTTTGGGCTCAGGGCATGCCCATCCGCATGGCGTCCGCGGTCCGGCGGACCACCCCGAGGAAGCGGGCCACGACGATGACGGCGCCGACGAGGAGGGCGACCGCGAAGGCCAGGAGCATCGGTCCGCCGAGGTCGCGTGGGTCCAGCAGGTGGAAGAGGAGCGCGAGGCCACCGAGCACCGGGATGGCCACCTTCAGTCCCGCGACGTCCCGCTCGGCGCCGACGCGCGCGAGCGCCGTCAGCAGCGCCAGCGCCGCGACACAGCCGACCAGGGCGCCGAAGCCCTGGAGGACGGGCAGCTGATCCTGCAGATCGAAGAGGTAGCGCAGCCGCCCACTCTCGAGGGCCCTCAGCACCAGACCCACGGTGACGAGCCCGAGCACGGCGTTGAGGAGCTGCGCCCCGACCGCGAACCCCGCGGAGCCCTTGGCGGCATGCAGGTCCGGGAGGTGGCGCGCGAAGCGCACCAGGCCGGCGATGGCGAAGCCCTGGATGATGAGGGCCACGATCGGCACCACGGCCATCATGCTCTCGGTCCCCGACCTGTCGCCGCTCTTGGCCACCGCGAAGGTCAGCCCGTTGCCCAGGACGAGCCAGACGATCTGGGCGACGATGGCCCCGTGGTAGGTGCCCAGGCCGCGGCCGGCCGCCTCGAGGCCAGGGGCCATCTCCGGCTTGCTCGCGGAGGACGCCGAAGCGCCGCCCCGCAGATGCGCGCGGTGCGGCCGGAAGACCGCCAGCGTCGCGCCGGCGACCGCGAGGGTCATCGCCGCGCTGATCACCATCCCGGCGCCGCCATGGGGCACCAGGTCGAGGCTGCTGGCGGCGATGAGCGCTCCCCACAGACCGGTGACCCCGATGGCCGCCCACACGCGCGCCGGCGCGATGGGCGACCCCAGCGACTCGCTCAGCCGGGCCATGTGCGTGAAGAAGAGCACCAGCGCGCCCACCCGCAAGAAGGAGACGACCCGCCACACGTGGCCGAGCACGGTGAAGACCATCTCCCGCTCGGCGGCGGAGGAGCCGTCGGCGACCAGCGAGAGCACCAGATAGACGACCGAGATGAGCGCATCGAGGGCGAGCACGCCCGCCGCGCTCTGCAGGAGCGGTCGGGGCGCCGTGGCCTGCACGTAGCGCCACGCGCCTCGGGCGATCAGCACGGCGGCCACGACGCCTCCCACCTGCAGCACGGTGAAGACGACGGTGATCGTGTCGTAGGCGTCGAAGCTCGAGGAGAAGGCGAGCCAGCTCACCGCCCGCCGGGTGAGCCCGAGCAGAGCCCAGAGCCCCACGCCCGCCATCCACAGTCCGAGCGCCCGCGAGGCCCCCTCGTGCTGGATCTCCCGGTCATCGAGCAGCATCTCCCGATACTACGCGCCAACCCCCGCATGCTCCCCACTTCCCCGGGTTCCCCGGGGACG
>JABAOG010003348.1_pt2 | contig 10724 bp, 12 predicted proteins | sample 7062131 | NCBI WGS metagenome assembly JABAOG01 (sample SAMN14538629, study PRJNA623070) | marine sediment metagenome | biome: marine biome [ENVO:00000428]; feature: marine pelagic biome [ENVO:01000023]; material: deep marine sediment [ENVO:00002113] | place: India: Arabian Sea | collected... | reverse complement strand
CTCGAGGCACGCGACGAGGGCTGTCGCGTGCATCTGGTGCTCGAGAATGCGAGCCCGCTCGCCTACACGCGCTATCGGCTCGATCTGGTCGTGTTCGCGTCCGACGGTGTCATCGCGCGCCGAGTGGCCCTGGAGACGGCGCCGCTGCGCGCCAACAAGACCATGGTCAAGGAGTTCGAGCTGAGCGGTCTCGCCTGCGCGGACGTCGGTCGCGTTCTGTTGAACGATGTCTCGGCCTGTGAATCGAGCGCCGGCAAGATGGACGACTGTGTCACCTCGACGCGGGTCTCGAGCCGTGCTGCCGCGGCCTTCGTGAAATGACGGGGAGATCGGTCGCATGCCCGTGATGCAGGGTCGGCTGGTGCTCGCGCTCGGCTTTTCGAGCGCCGCGCACATCGGCCTGGGGTGGATGTTGAGCGACGCGCTGCCTTCGACCGCGGCGCCTGCCCAGCGCGCCCTCACGGTCGCCATGACGCCCGCGGCGCCGCGCGCCGTGCTGAACAGCATCGCGCCGTCGGCGACGGCGGCTCTCTCGCCAGCGCAGGCGCGGCCGCTCGAGCCGTCCACGGTGCCCGTGGTCGACGAGCCCGATGCCATCGTCGCGGCACGCGTGGTCGATACCGTCGCGCTGCTCGATGCCGCGCCCGTGGAGACACGCGGGCCGGAGCACGCGTTACGCGCGCGGGCGACGCCGCGTGCGCCACCCGCGCCCGCACGCGAGGCCGTCGAGNNCCGATCGCAGCGCGCTGCCGGCCGCCGGGAACGCCCCTCCGGATTACCCGTGGACGGCACGCGCCCGGGGCCATCAGGGGCGCGTGGTCCTGAGCGTGTGGGTGAGCGCTGCGGGGCTCGCCGAGCGCTTGGCGGTGCTGCACAGCAGCGGCTACGCGAGCCTGGATCGCGCCGCCATGGAGGCGGTCGAACGCTGGCGGTTCCGGCCCGCGCGGCGCGCCGGACACGACACCGACTCGCTGGTCTACGTGCCGGTCGTCTTTCGTCTCGAGGACTAGCGCGGGTGGCGCGGCGCGCGACGGCGGCGCCGTCAATGCACCAGGTGAGGATGGCTCGGCGGCCGCACGCGGTCGAAGCGTGCGCGCCAGTTGGCGATGATCGGCGTTTCCCCCGCCTCCTGGGCGAGCTCGCGAATGGCGATGCGCAAGGCATGGCGGCCGCGTCTGTCCGCCGGGGCCTGGTAGTCCCGGGCGCAGATGCGTGCGCGCATGGCCGCGGTCGCGCGTCGTTTCTCGGCCATGAACACCGGGTCGCCCCAGCGCTGCATGAGGGCGGAGAAATTTTCGTGCGCCCGGCGGTCGTAGGCGGTGCGATTGCCGAGGGCGTCCATCAACGGATGGCCCGGATAGAGATAGACGCAGGCGCGGTGGTAGGGGGGCGCATCGTCGTCCTCGACGTTGGCGCGGCGCGCGGCGAGCAGTCGCGGCAGCACGTGGGTGTGGGGGCCGAGCGGTGTCGGCGGCTGCATACGCGGCGAGCCGATGCGCTGGTAAACCTCCACGCGGCCGAGGCGCGAGACGAACACCCGGTGCGGGCTCGCGTCCTTGATGGCCGCCATCGCGACACTGCCGGGCTCGAGCAGCGCGCGGCCGCAGTGCGCGCGAAGGATCGCCGTGAGCTCCGTCGAGCGCGTGCGCACGCAGGCATCCACGTGGGGCAGCCCGAGACCCATGTCGAAGAGCACGGCGTCGCGATCCGCCGGGCGTATGGCGTGCCGATCGTCGCCGAGCTCGGTGAGCGCGGTGCGCCCCGCGAGCCGCGCGCGCCGCCAGGGAAGGCACAGGGAAATGCCCTGCAGCCAGCGATCCGGGTGGCGGCTGAGTCCCTGATACGTGTGCGGAACGATATCGTCGCGAAGTGCGAGCCGCAGCGCACCGGCATCCGTGGCCACCTCCAGATGCGCGCCCGGCGGGGTGCCGACGCGGTCATCGGGCAGCCAGTGAAACTCGGCGATGGCGCCGTAGCCTCCGATGCTCCAGCTGCTGGCCCGGTCGCCGAGGTGTGCGCGCAGGATTGCGGGCAGATCGTTCGCGGCATTCATGCGCCCATGGTACCGCTTCGCTCACGGCGTGGCCCGGCCTACCGGAATCACGTAGCGCCCTTCGGGGGACTCTCCGCTCAGAGCGCGGATGCCGAAGGTATCGCGCAGATGCTCGGTGCACAGCACCGCGTCGGCGTCACCGCTGGCGACGACACGCCCGGCGCGCAGCAGCGTGAGGCGGCTGCAGTGGCGCGCGGCCAGCGTCAGGTCGTGCAGCACCACGATCACGGCGGCGCCGCGCGCGGCCATGCGCGAGAGCATCGCCATGACCTCGAGCTGGTGCGCCGGGTCGAGCCCCGCCACCGGCTCGTCGGCGAGCAGTATGCGCGGCTCGCCGGCGAGCGCGCGGGCGAGCAGCACCCGCGCGCGCTCGCCCGCGGAGAGCGCGCCGACGCTGCGGCCGCGGAACGGCTCCACGTCGGTAGCGCGCATGGCGCGCGCCACGCATTCCCGGTCGTGCCGGCTCATGGGCGCCCAGGCGCGGCGGTGCGGCAGGCGTCCGAGCGCCACGACCTCTTCCACCGCCATGGGCCAGTGGCAGACAGCACTCTGGGGAAGGTAGGCGATGCGCCGCGCGCGCTCGTTGGGCGCAATGGCGCCGAGGGGTCGGCCGTCCAGCTCGAGCGCGCCGCTGGTCGGTGCCAGCACGCTTGCCATCACCCGCAGCAGCGTCGACTTGCCGGCGCCGTTCGGTCCCAGCAGACCCAACAGCTCGCCTGCGCAGACACGCACATCGACCCCCTCGAGGACCCTTCGCCCGGCGAGCGTGACGCCGATGGCGTTTGCCGACAGGGTGCTCACTGGACTGACCGGCGCAGGCTGACGAGCAGGTATAAGAAGAATGGGCTGCCGATGAGCGCCGTCAACACGCCGAGCTTCAGCTCCGTGCCGGTCGGCGCCAGGCGCACGGCGATGTCGGCGGCCAGCGTCAGGGCCGCGCCGCCGAGCAGACTCGCCGGCAGCAGGGCGCCGGGCCGGTGGCCCACCAGGGGGCGCAGCAGATGCGGCACCACCAGGCCGATGAAGCCGATGGCACCCGAGACCGCCACCGCCGCACCCACCGACAGCCCCACACCCAGCAGCAGCAGCAGCCTCAGGGGTCCCGGCCGATAGCCGAGGCTCGAGGCGGCTTCCTCGCCGATGGAAAGCGCATCCAGGGCGCGGCCCAGGCGCAGCAGCAGCAGCCAGCCGACGAGCATGAACGGCAGCGCCAGGCGCACGTGGTCGAAGCTGCGATCGGCCAGCGAGCCGAGCAGCCAGAAGACAATCTCCAGCGCCGCGAAGGGGCTCGGCGCCAGGTTGAGCACCAGCGAGGTGAGCGCTGCCGCCAGAGCGTTGACCGCAACACCCGCGAGGATGAGCGTCAAAGGGCTGCCGGTGCTGCCGGCCAGCACGGTCACCAGGGCGAGGCCGACGACGGCGCCGGTGATGCCGCCGAGCGGCAGCGCCATGGGGAACCAGGCCGATGCGCCGCTGTAGAGCATCAGCACCGCGCCGAGGGCGGCGGTGGAGGAGACGCCGACCAGCCCCGGCTCGGCGAGCGGATTGCGCAGGTAGCCCTGCAGCGCTGCCCCGGCGAGTCCCAGGGTCGCGCCCACCAGGAGGGCGAGCAGGGCCCGCGGGAGCCGGATCTCATTGAAGATCAGCCACAGGGTCTCGGCGTCGTCGACGCCCGTGCCGATGAAAAGGGCCAGCAGCGGCGCCGGCGATCGCCCGCTGAAAAGCGCCACCACGAACAGCGCCGCGGTCAGCGCAGCGAGCGACGCGAGCACCAGCACGGCGCGCCCGGAGCCCTCGCGCGCCCGCTCGTCGACAGCCTGCGGCGCCGCGCTCACGGCCGCGGCGATCCCGTGCGCCCGGCGAGCGCGGCCCGCGCCGCGGCGAGCGCCTGCAGCGCATCGGCCAGCCAGGGACCCGGACAGCTCCACAGGGAGCGGGGCACCTCGGCGACGACCACGCGGGCGCGCAGGTCGGCGAGCGCCGGATGCGACAGGATCTGCGTGGCCATGGCCGGCGCCTGGGCGTGCTCGGCCTCGACGATGAGCAGCTCGGGCGCGGCCAGCAGCAGGTGTTCCAGCGGCAGATGGCCCGTGCGCGGGATGCCGGCGCGCGCGGCCAGGTTGTCGAAGCCCGTGACGGCGACGAGCGCGCCGCTCAGGCTGCGCGGCCCGAAGGTGAAACCGTTGGGGCCGTAGACCACCGCCAGCGGCCGGTTGCCGGTGCCGGCGACGCGCGCCGCTTCGATGCGCGCGTCGAGCGCGGCGAGCATGCGTTCGCCGGCCGGCTGCGCACCCATGGCCGCGGCAGCGATGCGGATCTGGTCGCGCGCGTCATCGAGGCTTTCCGCGATGTCGAGCTCGAGCAGCGGGTAGCCGAGGCGCTTGAGCAGGTTCACCGTCGCCCGCGCGGTGTAGCGTCCGGCGATCACCAGGTCCGGCTCGAGCGCCAGCACCTCTTCGGCCTTGCCGCGGTTCGCCGCGATGCCGGCGGCTTGCTCGGCGATGGGCGAGGCGAGCGGATCGCTGGCGAGAAACGTGACCGAGGCGATCCGCCAACGCTCGGCGAGGCTGAGGGCGAGGAGATCGCCGCAGATGTTGATGGACACGATGCGCTCGGGAGGCGCTGCGCTGGTTGCGCCGACTGCGCCGAGCAGCCAGGGCCCCGCCAGGCCGGCGAGCAGCAGCTTGCGCCACATCATCTCAGATCCGCGTCCACGCGCACTCCGGCGAAGATACCGATGCCGGGAGACTGCGCCGAGTAGACTTCCTCGTAGTCCTGATCGAGCAGGTTCTCGATGCGGCCGATGAGCTGCACGCTTTTCGAGATGTTGTAGGCCGCGGCCAGGTTGACGAGCGTGTAGCCCGGCAGGTCGACACGATCGCGCGGCGTCGAGGAGGCGAACTCGTTGTCCTGCATCGGGCCGTTGTACTGAATGTTCAGATTCACGTTGCCGCGCCGTGACGGCAACGCATAGTCGAGCACCAGGCTCGCGATGTGCTCGGGGCGGCGAGCCTCGACGCGCCCGTCCGGATCGGTCGCGTCGGTCCACGTGTAGGCGGCTGTCATGCTCAGCTCGCTCGACAGCGCCGCCTTCAAGCTGAACTCGACGCCCTGTCGGTCACTCTCACCGGTCTGGTTGATGACGGTCGTGAACGTGGGATCGGGCACGATCTCGTCGGTCAGGATCGATCGGAAGTAGGTGATGTCCACCACCAGCCGCTCGCGCAGGAATTTCTGCTCGAGGCCGATGTCCCAGCCCCGGGACTTCTCGGGGCTCAGATTTGGATTGCCGACGAACGAGCCTGGAAAGAATCCGAACAGATCGAAAAAGCCCGGATTCTTCACCCCGGAGCCGATGCTGGCGTGCAGGCGCGAACCGCTCTCGGGGTGCAGGTAGGCGGCCGTGACGCGATAGGTGGTTGCATCCTCGAAACGCTCGTTGTCGTCGTAACGCAGCGAAGCGGTGAGAAACAGCCGTTGCCACAGGCTGACGAGGTACTCTCCGGCGACGCTGGCGGCGTCGATCGACTGCTTCTGATTGGCGCCCGGAAAAGCCGCGGAGACGTTCTTGAACGCTTCGTGCGTGTACTCGGCGTAAAGGGTCGCGGTGTGCTCGGCGCGCGCGAAGTCGGGCGTGGAGAAGAACAGATTGGTCTGATAATCGAGCCGGCTCTTTTCACCGACGCTGTTGCTGGTGAAACCTCCGGCGCTGGTGTTGTCGAAATCGGTGTGCGTGTAATTTCCTCCGAAGATGTGCTCCCAGCGGCTCTCGTAGGTTTTCAACTTGCCCTGCACGCGAGCGTAGAACTGATCGCCCTTGCGCTCCTCGTCGCCGTCGATGAAAAGGCCCTCGAAAGGGCCGCCGAATGTGAAATCCTGGGGGTCGCTCTGCACCTTGTTGGCGGTGTAGAAGCCGTTTGCAGAGAGCTCTAGGGACTCGCTCGGCTCGATGGCGCCGGACAGGTTGACAGTGCCGTTGTCGTAGCCGTCCTTCTCCGAACCGAAACGGGACATGTTGACGCCCTCGGTGGTGAGAAAGCTGCCGCTCACCGAGTAGCGGTAATTTCTGCCGCCGCCACGCACCGCCGCGTTTCCCGAGACGCTCTGGAACGATCCGACCTCGATATAACCGCCGGTGCGCAGGCCGCGCTCGCCGCGCTTGGTAATCACGTTGATGACTCCGCCGATGGCGTCACTGCCCCACAGCGCGCTCTGCGGGCCGCGTATGATCTCGACGCGTTCGACGTCGGCCGCGAGCAGATGCGAGAAATCGAACTCGACGTCGCCCGACGGGTCGTTGACCTCGACGCCGTCGATGAACACCTTGGTGTGGTTTCCCTCGTTGCCGCGAATGCGAACCTGGGTGAAAAGCCCGCGCGGCCCGGTTCGGTTCACGCTGACCCCGGGCACGTCGCGCAGGGCGTCGGCCACCAGGCGGATCTGGCGCGCTTCGAGCTCCTGCGCCGTGATTACCGTGACCGCGCTGCCCACCTCGCTCGACGGGACCGCGACGCGATTGGCCGACACCACCGTGTCGGGGAACATCTGGGTCTCGGCGGCGGCGAGATCGGGCAGCGCGAGCGCCACGCCGCCGAGCGCGGCGGCAACCAGTGTCCGGCGCCTGCGCGCTCGCCGAAACGCATAACCGCTCCTCCGCCGCTCGTCGCCCATCTGTGCGCTCCTCGTGTCGTTGTTTGCTGATGACGAGGAAGCGGGTTGGCGGGCAGCGGTAGCGAGTCGCAATCGCATACACCGCGCGGGAGACGGGACGGCTCTGGAAGGGATCCGGCCGGCGCCCCGCGTGCTCGCGCAACCGAGCTTCCCGCGTCGCCGACACGGCGTTGCGCTCCGCCGAATACTCCCCGTCCGGCGGCTGGGGCGACGCTTGCAACGGCAGGTCTCCTGGCTCGCGGGTGCTGACGTCGGCTCGCGATCTCCGCGAAGCCTCGTCGGCGCTCGCGCCCGGCCTTCCCGGTTTCCCAGTGGCCGCGAGTTGGGCGCTCGCTACCCGCTCACAGTTGCGGGGGCAGCCGGGGCTTTGCCGGCGCGCGCCGACGTACCCCGTTCCCTTTTGCTTCCCATGAGGGAACCGTCGCTGGCGTGAATGATTAACAGATTGTGACCGGTGTGCCAAGCGACGGATGGCTTCGACATTGGGCCGGGCACAGGCTAACATCGTCTGCTTAGTCGCAGGAGATAAAGCCGTGGGGCATCGACTGACCAAGATCTACACGCGTACCGGTGATTCCGGCACCACCGGTCTGGCCGACGGCAGCCGCGTGGACAAGGACGACCTGCGCATCGAGGCAATGGGTACGGTCGACGAACTCAACGCTTATGTCGGCCGCATCCTGTCTCACAAGGTTCCCTCGGAGATGCGCGAGTGTCTCACCGATGTGCAGCACGCGCTGTTCGACATCGGCGGCGAGCTCGCCATACCCGGTTCGAGCACCGTGACAGCCGAGTACGTCGAGGCGCTCGAGTCCTCGCTCGATAACATCAACGCGACCTTACCCCCGCTCAAGGAGTTCATATTGCCGGGCGGGGGCGGAGCCGCGACCGCCACCCATGTGGCGCGGGCCGTTTGCCGGCGCGCCGAGCGCCGACTGGTCACGCTCGCGCGGCGCGACGACGTCAACGTTCACAGTCGCGTGTATCTGAACCGACTCTCGGATTTGTTCTTCGTGATCGCACGGGCCCTGGCGCGGGCTCACGGCACGGAGGTGTACTGGAATCCGAAACGCAGCCGCGCCTGACCGCGGCGGGCATCAGAATTTTTTCCTCAGCTCCAGCACCTGACCGTCCTGGCGCATGCTGACGCGCCCGAGGAATGACATGCCGAGCAAGGTCGCCGGCGGGAAATCCCCGTCATGGACGGCGCCCTGCACGTTCCTGAGCTCAATTTCGCCGACCCTGACCCGATTCAGATTGACGAGAAAGATGTCTTCGATTCCGGAAGCGGTGGAGGATTTTCCGGGCGTTCCGACGACGCGATAATCGATGCCGAGGCGGCGCGCCTCGCGCCCGGAGAGCGACACCAGCGTCGCGCCGGTGTCGACGACGAAGTCCACCGGGTAGCCGTTGATGCTGCCGACCACCAGATACATTCGGTTTGGCGTCGGCCAGATACGCACGGTGGCCTGCTCGGGCGGTGCAAAGCTGGCGCCGATGCGGGCGCCGAGGCCGTAACGCTTGCGTTCCCCATCGATCTCCAGGACCGCTTCGCTGCTGGTGGCGGAGATCAGGGTGACGCCCTCCGGGCTGGTGTCGCCGCTGCGCAGAAGCCTGCGCTGACCGTCGACGACGACGATGGCGGTGTCTTTGAAAAGACCCACGACGGTGATGCTCTCGACCGAGGCGGCCGTTCGCACGAGCACGGCAAGCACGACGGCGAGTGCGAGATTGCGGGCCAGTCCGGGCACGCGCGCTCAGTCCGTGAGCTTGGCGGAGATCGGTGACCCGTGAGGCACGGCCTGGCCGGGTGGCCAGTGAATCGCGCGCAGCCGCGGCACGCGTTCCATGCGCCAGTGTGCGATTGCCCACGACCACAGCTCGTCGAGACTCGCATCGTTGAGCGCGCGCTCGGGTTGCTGACCGAGGAACTCGAGCGCATCGATGACGAGTGGCACGGCAGGATTGCCCGTCACCGGCTCCGCGTAGGTCTGCTTGCTGAGCTTCTGTCCAACGGCGTTGACGGCGACCGGCAGATGCGCGTAGCCGGGCGTGGGCAGGCCGAGACAGCGCTGCAGGTGGATTTGCCGGGGTGTGGAGTCAAGCAGGTCGGCGCCGCGCACGATGTCGGTAATGCCGAACTCCGCGTCGTCGACCACCACCGCGAGGTGATAGGCGAAAATGCCGTCGGCGCGTCGTATGACGAAGTCTCCCACCGATTCGGGCAGTCGCTGATTGCAGCGGCCCTGCACGGCGTCGTCGAGCTCGACGCTGATGCCGCAGACGCGCATGCGCCGGGTGCGTGCACGCCTGCCGGGGACGAGGCCGTCGCGGCAGGTGCCGGGATAGACGCCGTCGAAGTCTTTTCGCGAGCAGCCGCAGGGAAACGTCCACCCCGCCTCGCGCAGACGCTCGAGACCGTCGCGGTAGCGCTCCGTGCGCGTGCTCTGATAACAGACGTCGCCGTCCCAATAAAGCCCGAGGCGCTCGAGCTCGGCGAGGATCGCGTTGGCGGCGCCGGGCTCAGTGCGTGGACCGTCGAGGTCGTCGATCCGCACCAGCCATTCGCCCCGGCATCGGCGCGCCTGCAGATAGCTGCCGACCGCCGCAATGATGGAGCCGAAGTGCAGAGGGCCGGTGGGCGAGGGTGCGAAACGGCCGCGGTAGCCGCGCGCACTCTCTGTCTGAGCAAAGCGGGGGTTTTCGGCGCGATTGCGCGGCGTCGATGCAAGCTGCCGCGAGGTGTCGGACGCCATCGGCGTCTCAGCCCATCTGCTTTTCCCGGATCTCGTCGAGGACCTTGCAGTCGTAGCAGAGGGTCGCCGTGGGGCGAGCTTCCAGGCGGCGAATTCCGATCTCGATACCGCAGGCCTCGCAATAACCATACTCGCCGCTGTCGAGGGAGATCAGGGCGTCGTCGATCTTGCGAATCAGCTTGCGCTCGCGGTCACGGGTTCGCAGTTCCAGGGTGAATTCCGATTCCTGGGTGGCGCGGTCGTTGGGATCGGGAAAGTTGGCGGCTTCGTCCTGCATGTGATGCACCGTGCGGTCGACCTCTTCCATGAGCTGCCGCTTCCAGGCGCCGAGAATCTTGCGAAAGTGCTCTACCTGTTTTTCATTCATGTACTCCTCGCCGCGCTTGGCCTTGTAGGGCTTGAAGACGAGGGTACTGGTCGATGTCTCGGCCATGTTCAGTGCTCCTGCTCAGGCGCTCTCGGTCATGCCGATCCGGCTCGGCGGCGCCGTGAATGCGTTCTCCGAGGCGGTGGTCTGCGGGCCGCTCGACGGCCACGGGCCACCTGACATTTGTTCCTAATCTCCCGCCTCGATCCGGCGCCACGACGGGGCCGTTGCCGAATCAGACGCGGGGTTTTACCAAAAACAGTTTAAAGGCGCAATAAAGCCCGCCGCACATTGCGTGTCCAGTCACGGAGCCGGGCGCGGCGCCGGTGGCTCGTCCCCGGGCGCGGCCCCGCCGGGTGCCGCCAGGCGTTCGACCCACAGGGCGGTCGCGCCGGCGACGGCCGCCGGGATGACCAGGAAATTGACCACCGGGATGGCCAGGGCGCACATCACGGCGCCGCCGAAGCCGAGCGCCAGGTAGCGTCGTTTTCCCAGCCTGCGGCGCTGCTCGGCAAAGCCGAGGCCGTGGTTGCCCATCGGGTAGTCGATGTAGCTGATGGCCAGCATCCAGGCGCCGAACAGCATCCACACCACGGGTGCGNNACAGCATCCAGACCACGGGCGCGGCGATGTTCACACCGGGTATCAGGAATAGCAGCAGGGCTGGAATGCCCCAGAGCACGATGTAGGCGAGCTTGCGCAGCTCCGAGGCGAAGGTGCGGCCCAGATCCGCGATCAGCTTCTTCCAGCCGCCGGCAAGCGCGCTGCCGGTGAGATGGCACTCCACGGCCTCGGCCAGCAGCCCGTTGAACGGCGCCGCGATGAGGTTTCCCACCAGCGAAAAGGTGAAGAACACGATGATCAGCACGACGATGAA
>JABAOG010006796.1_pt1 | contig 10732 bp, 14 predicted proteins | sample 7062131 | NCBI WGS metagenome assembly JABAOG01 (sample SAMN14538629, study PRJNA623070) | marine sediment metagenome | biome: marine biome [ENVO:00000428]; feature: marine pelagic biome [ENVO:01000023]; material: deep marine sediment [ENVO:00002113] | place: India: Arabian Sea | collected... | reverse complement strand
GGCCCTGGAGAAGGCGGCCGAGGCCCGACGCGTGCGCGCCGAGGTCAAGGAGCTTTTGAAGACCGGCTCATTGCGCATCTCCGAGCTCTTCGATCGGGCCGAGTCCGAGGAGCTGCTAGCGGGTCTCAAGGTCGAGTCCCTCATCGCATCGATGCCGGGGACCGGCAAGATCAAGGCCAAGCGACTTATGGAGTCACTCGGCATTGCCGAGAACCGCCGGATTCGCGGGCTCGGCGACAAGCAAAAGGAAGCGCTGATCGCCGAGTTCTCCTGAGAGGTTCCGTTTGTTCGAAGACGTGGAGTCTTCGCAGAAAGCTCCAACCCGTGCGACAGGACGGGCGTGATCGTCACCATCTCGGGACGACCCGGATCCGGCAAGAGCGCCGTCGCCGCCCGCGTTGCGAATGCCCTTGGGGTCAGGCACGTCTCGGCCGGCGACTTCATGAGGGAGATGGCCGAGGAGCGGGGCATGTCCATACTCGAGCTGTCCCGATCAGCGGAGGAGGGCGACGAGATCGACCGTGAGATCGATGCACGCACGACGCGTCTGGCCGATGAGGGAAGCGACTTCGTCATGGACGCCCGTCTCGGTTGGCACTTCGCGCCGAGGTCCGTGAAGGTCTTCCTCGAGGTCAGGCCAGAGGTAGCAGCCGAGCGCATCTACGGCGCAAGACGAGGGTCCGAGCACGAGAACGTAGGGCTCGATGAGACCCTGGCTGCGATACGGCGTCGCACCGAGTCCGAGAAGAAACGCTACCTCTCCTACTACGGGCTCGACTACACCGACCACTCTCATTATGACCTCGTGGTCGACACCTCGGACAAGACGATCGACCGGGTCGTGGGTCTCATCCTCGAGCATGTCGCCGCCTGAGATGGGGCCGATGATCTGGCGTGAGCCGGGTCCTGAGGTAACCTGATTGCTGGAACCCCTCATCTAAGGAAGAAATGAAGCTCGAAGACGTCATCGATCAGATTGGCAACCGCTTTGCCACCGTTGTTGTCTCCGCCCGGCGAGCCCGGCAGATCAACAGCTACTTCCATCAGCTCGGTGTCGGGTACGGCGAGTTCGTGCCTCCGCAGGTGCACTCACTGTCCCGCAAGCCGCTCACGATCGCCATGGAGGAGATCGCAGAGGGCAAGGTCGCGGTAGAGACTCTCGAGGAGTAGATGATCACCGGTCGGCGGGTCCTGCTCGCCGTCACCGGCGGCGTAGCCGCCTACAAGTCCGCCTTTCTCGCACGTCGTCTCGTAGAGGCGGGCGCCGACGTCAACGTCATTCTCACGGAGTCGGCCCTGGAGTTCGTCGGCCCTCAGACCTTCGCAGCCATCACCGGCAGACAACCCCTCACCGGCCTGTTCGGGAAGGAGGAGGTTTCACCCCACACAGAACTGGCACGCTGGGCCGACGTTGTGGTCGTGTCACCGGCGACGGCCGCGACCATCGCCCGAATCGCCAACGGACTGTCGACCGACCTGGTCTCGGCGACCCTGCTCGCGTACACCGGCCCGGTGCTGATCGCCCCGGCGATGCACACCGAGATGTGGGAGCACCCGGCCACACAGCGAAACATCGAGACCCTCCGCTCCGACGGCTATGCCGTCATCGGCCCCGAGGCGGGCGCCCTCGCCGGTGGCGACACCGGCATCGGGAGAGTCTCGGAGCCGGATTCGATACTCGAGAGAGTTGAACAGATCCTCTCACCCCCCACAGGCTTGAAGCGCGTGCTGGTGACCGCAGGCGGCACCAGGGAGCCCGTCGACCCGGTTCGATATCTGGGCAATCGCTCGACCGGCAAGATGGGTCACGCAATCGCCAACGAGGCGGCACGCCGGGGACTGGATGTCACGCTGGTGACCACCTCCAACGTCTCTGTGTTACCGAACGTCAAGGTGGTCGCCGTCGAGACGGCTCATGAGATGCTCGATGCCGTCAGCGCCATCGACACCGACGTCGCGGTGATGACAGCGGCTGTGGCCGACTTTCGCCCGGCCCATCCCTCTGACTCCAAGCTGGCCCGCTCCGAGGGCCTCGATTCGATCGAGCTCGAGCCGAACCCGGACATCCTCGCCAGCGTGGTCGATCGCGATCCTCGCCCCTTCGTCGTCGGGTTCGCCGCCGAGACCGGCGATGTCAGTCGAGCCATCGAGAAGGCCAAGTCGAAAGAAGTCGACCTTCTGGTCTACAACGACGTGTCGGAGCCTGGCTCCGGCTTCGGCACCGACACCAACCGTGTCGTGGTCATCGACGACCAGGGCAACACCGACGCCTGGCCCGTGATGGCCAAAGACGAGGTAGCGGTCCGGCTCATCGAGCGCATCATGGATGAAATGGACTTCGAGGGTTAACCTCGCCGTTCGATGCGCACCTCTTACTTCACATCCGAATCGGTCACCGAAGGGCATCCCGACAAGGTCGCCGACGCCATCTCGGACTCGGTGCTCGACGCGGCCCTCCGCCTCAACCCCGACTCCAGGGTTGCCTGTGAATCGTTCGTCACCACCAGGCTGGCCGTGGTGGGCGGCGAAGTGCGCATCGGCGCCGAGCTCGACATCGAGGGGATAGTGCGGGAAACGGTCGAGCGCATCGGATACGACGGATTCGACGAGGATTTCGCCGCCGCCACAATCGAGGTAGAGAACCATGTCCACGAACAGAGCCCCGACATTGCCCAAGGTGTCGACCGGGAGATGGGAGCCGGAGACCAGGGACTGATGTTCGGTTACGCGGTGAGAGAGACCGAAGCCCTTATGCCGCTGCCGATCCAGTTGGCGCACCGCCTCGCCGAGAGACTGGCCGAGGCCAGGAAGAAGGGCACGCTCGACTACCTCCGACCGGACGGAAAGACTCAAGTGATGGTTCGCTACGAGGACGCATCACCGATTTCGGTCGAGAAAGTCCTCATATCGACCCATCACGCTCCCGGAAAGAGCCAGGCCGAGATGAAGGCAGAGGTCTTCGACCTGGTGGTGAGAGAGGTGCTCCCCGAGTCCCTGATGTCCCAGAGTCTCGAATTCATCTTCAACCCGACCGGCAAGTTCGAGATCGGCGGGCCGGTGGCCGACGCCGGGCTGACCGGCCGCAAGATCATCGTCGACACCTACGGCGGCTATGCCCGCCACGGCGGCGGGGCGTTCTCGGGCAAGGATCCGACCAAGGTCGACCGCTCTGCTGCCTACGCAGCCCGATGGGCCGCCAAGAATCTCGTGGCCGCCGGTCTCGCAGACCGGCTGGAGATCCAACTCGCCTATGCCATCGGCCACCCGGAGCCTTTCTCCATACATGTCGAGACCTTCGGCACCGAGAAACTCGACCCGTCGAAGATCGAGCAAGTGGTTGGGCAGGTGTTCGACTTCCGACCGGCCTCGATCATCGAGCGGTTGAAGCTGACCCAGCCGGTCTTCAGCCCAACGGCTGCCTACGGCCATTTCGGCCGTCCTGAGTTCAGCTGGGAGCAGCTCGACCGGGTCGACGAGATCAAGACCGCCGCCGGGGTGTGATCCCCGCCGCCCGAGTAGTCCCCGACGTAGCATCCTTCGCCGTCGACGAGGGATTCTGGTATTCGATCCCGGATCATTTGATCGAAAGCCTCCACATCGGGTCGATCGTCCGGGTTCCCCTCTCCGGTCGACGAGTGCGGGGATGGGTCGTTGAGAAATCACCAGATCGTGTCGGGAAGCTCAAAGACATCGCCGGCATCTCAGGATCAGGCCCGGTATTCGACGAAGACCTGTTGAAGAGCCTGATGTGGAGCGCTCGCCACTATGTCGCTCCGCTAGCGACACTCCTGGGGCGGGCCACTCCTCCAAACCTGCCCCGGTCGATCCCATCGCCTTTGCAGGTGACCCCGGCCCGGACGCCAGACCACCCCATCGGCGATGTCGTTGGGAAGACGGCCGCCGGCACGCGGTCGCCTGTCTCCGCCCTCGTGGGGAATTGGCGCCACCTGGCGTGGCTGGATGCTCTCGGTCCCATCCTCGAAGCAGGGAAGTCCGTGTTGGTCGTGGCGGCTTCGGCGGCGGAAGTGCGACTGATCCTCGACGCTGCCGAGGGAGTGTGGGGAAGCGAAGTCGCGGTGGGAGCCCACGGCGAGGACGACAAGTCGGACACGACCGCCTGGCAGACCGCCCAGTCACCACCCCGCCTTCTCGTCGGGACTCCCAAGACCGCCGCATGGCAAGTCGCCGGGCTGGGCCTCGCGATGGCGCTCGAGGAAGGTAGACGCGCCATGAAGGATCGCCAGACCCCGACGATCCACGTCCGGGAGCTCCTGCGAAACCGAAGCCGCATCGAAGGGTTCAACCTCCTCTTCTACGGCCCAACTCCGAGCGTCGAGACCCTGTCGTCAGGTGCTGAGATCGTCCACCAGGGCAACCGGGCATGGCCGCTGGTCGAGGTAGTCGACCGGTCCGAGGAGCAGGTGGGCGCAGGCTTCCTCTCCGACCGCGCCGTGGCCGCCATCGGCGCAACCGTGAAGGCTGATGGACGGGTGTTCGTCTTCACCCATCGCAGGGCTGGATTCGGATCGATGCGCTGCACCAGATGCCGCCGCCTCAGGAGCTGTCCCAACTGCGGCAAGCGGGTGGGAAGAGTGGAGAAGTGCCCTCATTGCCAAGCTGATGTCGGGCCCTGCCAGACCTGTGGCGGGACCGAGTTCGAAGAGATGGGGACGATCCCCGAGCGTCTCGTGTCCGAGATCGAGAGGAGAGTGGGACGGGGGACGGCGGTGACCCACCCGGGTGCGGCGGTGGCGACGGTCGGCACGGAACGGGATCTCGCCGCTCTCGAACCGGTCGAGCTGGCTATCGCGGCCGATGTCGACGGCATGCTCATGGGCATCGGTTACCGGACGTCCGAAGAAGCACTCCGCCAGCTCGCACGGCTGGCGCTCGCGGTGAGGAGTGGGCATGGTGCGAGGCTGATGCTCCAGACGTCGCGACCCGACTCCCTCCTGGTGAAGACATTGCGTCGGGGCGACCCCATCCCTTACCTGGAGCGGGTCCTCGTCGAACGAGCACGCGAAGGCTCACCGCCGGCGGCCGAGATGATCGCCATCGAGATCAGAGGGGATGTTCCCGAGAGGGCTGCGAAGGAGCTGGCCGACCTCGAGCACGCCACCATCATGGGGCCAATGGAGGTCGAAGACGGGAGGCGATGGCTACTCATAGGCAGGCTCGGGGAGGCGCGTCTCCAACTTCGCAAGCTCGTGGGCCGCTGGCGGGACGGTGGCGCAACGGTTCGCATCGACGTCGATCCGATCGACCTCTGAGAGACTGGGCGGCATCCGCCAGAGGATGGTGATCGATCCGTGAATGCAGATGATCAGAGGCGCTGGGACCAAAAGCATCGCAATAGCGTTCCCTCGCCTGTCATAGAGCCCCCGCCACCACCTCCTCTATTCGCCCACGTTGAAGACCTGTTTCCGACGCAGGGGCAGGTGCTCGACATCGCGTGCGGTCGGGGTGAGGGGGCCGCATGGCTGGCGAGTCGTGGCCTGGACTATTGGGGCATCGACGTTTCGCCCGTTGCCATCGAAATGGCCCGCGAGCTCCTGTCGTCCTATCCGTACGCCGATAGGTGTCGGTTCGAAGTCTGGGACCTGGACGATGGCTTACCAGCAGGGGAGCCGGTGGATCTGCTGTTCTGTCACATGTTCAGATCTCCGTTGCTCTACGAGGCGATGGTCGAGCGGGTTCGGCCCGGAGGGCTTCTCGCCATGGCTGCACTCAGCGAGGTCGACGGTCAAGAGGGCGAATATCGCTGCCGACCGGGAGAGTTGCGCGACGCCTTCGGTCATCTCGAGATCCTCGATGAGGGTGAGGGCGGCGGCGTGACGAGGATCCTGGTGCGTAAGAGCTGATGTGACGCTGAGCAGATTTCAGGCAGGTCAGTCGGTATGTGGCCGATGCGGTGAAGCATGCCTCTTCTCAGGGTGGGCCGCTCGACTCGCTGGGTTGGTAGCTGCGCAGGAAGGTGAGAACGGCTGTGACCCTGCGGTTGAGGGCCGAGTCGTCTGGGTCGAGGCCGAGTTTCATGAGTATTGAGTTGATGTGTTTCTCCACCGCGGACTCTGACACGTAGAGAGATTCGGCGATCCCTGCGTTGGATTTGCCCTGAGCCATCTCAGCGAGCACCTCTGTCTCCCGATCGGTGAGATCGCTGAGACTTCCACGGGCCACTGTGGTCTTCCGCGAGATGAGACTCTCGACGACGGTGGGGTCGATGACCGATCCTCCTTCGGTGACCGCCTCGATGGCGCGGACGAGCTCGTCGAGGACGCCGACCCTGTCCTTGAGAAGGTAGGCGAGCCCTTGGGTTCCTTCCCGGAAAAGCTCGAACGCGTACAGCGCGTTGGCGTACTGGGAGAGCACGACTACTCCGACGTCTGGGTGATGGGCTCTTATCCGTAGTGCTGCGTCGATGCCTTCCGTCTCATGGTCAGGCGGCATGCGAATGTCGACCACTGCGGCGTCCGGACCGAGTCCGTCCACCGCCTCGTGGAGGGCGACGGCNNGCGGAAGAGGTAATGGTCCTCTGCGATCACGACGCGAAGCGGATCGGTCATGAGTCGCCTGACCTGGCCGGGATGGGCAGTGCGGCACTGACCACCGTCCCCTGCCCGGTATCGCTGAGGACACTCATCCCACCACCAAGCGCTCGAATCCGATCGGAGAGCCCGTCGAGACCTGATCCACCTTTCGCCTCCTTCGGATCGAACCCCGATCCGCCGTCACGTATCTCGATTCTGAGTCTTGTCCGATGGGCTTCGAGTCCCACGTCGATGGAGTTGGACCCGGAGTGTTTGAGGGTGTTGGCCATTGCCTCACAGGCGAAGAAGTAGGCGGCGGCTTCAATCTCGGCGGGGAAGCGACGACCCACCAACTGCTCGTCGACTCGAAAGTCAACGTCGATCGGGAGCCGGGAGCATCGGTCTTCAAGGGCAGCGACAAGCCCTCCATCGCGCAGTACCGACGGGTGGATGCCTTGAGCCAGTTCACGGATCTCGACCAAGACTCGCTGGGCGTCCCTTTGAATCCGATTCAACGTCTCGACCATCAGGGCATCACCATTGGCGCCGGTGCGGGCGATTCCCAGTTGTGCCACGAGTGTGGCCAGGTCCTGTTGGGCTCCGTCGTGGATGTTGCGTTCGATCCGCCGCCGCTCTTCCTCTTGAGCATGGACGATTCGGGATGCAAGCCGGACGTGGGAGATCGCCAGGGCCGCCTGACCGACCAGCGCCTCCAGCAAGGCGACGTCCTCTGGACCGATGGTCCGGCCCCGATGGGGCTGACACCGCAGAGACCCGAAGTGTTCCTCGCCCCAGGCAACAGGAACGACTGTCTCAGGCTCACTGTTCGCGGTCCCCGCTTCTGTCTGCAATGGGGGAGCCGTCGATTCTGACTACCACCCGGGCCAGCCCGAGAGCAGCTTGCGTGGTGCGGGTGAGCTCGGAGGCAACGTCCTGGGGCCTCCTCGACCCGGCCACTCCTTCACCCAGTGAGTGGATGGCATCGACCGGAGAGTCCCGGGCCCCGAAGACCCACCTGTCGGCGATCCCTTCGAGCCGTCGGCGTGCCGGCTGGAACACGAGGGTCGCCACGACTGTGAGGCCAATCGCCACTGCAACCGGGAACCTGGCCCCTGCTGCCAGGCCCAGGCCTGATGCCACGCCCGCATAGACACCGGCGATGGCCAGCCATAGCAGCCCATATATCAGCGACCGGCGTATCACCAGATCGATGTCCCAGAGTCTGTATTTGAAGAGAGCCATACCGAGCCCGATGGCGAACAGAACCAAAGCCCATCCGGGGAATAGGCGCTGCAACGCGGCCAGCGGTCCGTCCTCTGGCTGCGGGATCCACACCAACAGCCAACCGACGATGGCGGCGCCGGCAAACGCAATCCATTTGAGCTGCTGGCGCTCTTCTCCGGTGGCTGTTCCGAGTCGGCGCCATAGGGAATAGCCGATCAGGACGATCAACCCAGCGCCGAAGGCGGTTGAGATAGCGAACATGGCCTCGTCGCCAGGGGTGAGGACAGCCCCCTCGTTGGAGACCCAGCTGGACCGGGCCAGCCAGGTCTCGACATCGGTCACCTTGAACGATATGAGGAAGCTCTGCCAGGCGATGAGCCCCATCAGCAGAGTAAGGATCCAGGGCAGCGGCCTCCAACGAGGAGCCGACTGCCGTCTGGGACCAGCAGGAGAAGCAGGAGCAACGAATAGACGGCCACCATGTATGCAAGATCGCCGGCAGCGATCAGCCTCTGGGCATCGGCGAGACGACGAGGAGAGTCAGCTGGAAGCTCGATCAGGTGATGGATGTAGAGGCCAAGAGACCAGAGGAAGGAGAAGAGCACCAGAAGCCAACCCTGGATCAGGCTGCGCCGCCTCGACACTGCCAAAGCGCCGATGGTGGCAATCGTCATCACCCCGACCACCCATCCGACTGCCTCGGCGATATCGAGGAGCGACGCTCCGCGTAGACCCGAGCCGACCGCCGACGCCGCCACCAGAGACAAGAACCAGACTGCCCAGGGCAGCCAGCGATGCGTCTTCTCCCGCATCCATGTGCGTGCTCCAACCCACACTGACGGGGTGACGGTCCTCACTCCGGGTCCTGAATTGGTGCCCATGATCACATTGTCCGCGTCGTCGGCCCGACGTCACCGAGGCTGGCCTCAGATTGACGCCGGTCGCCCACTGAGGATATCCCGACCCAGAAGTCGGGGTTCCCTCATTCCGCGGTCACGCACACAGCCATAGGTTCATCGATTGAGCCCGCAAGCCTTCGTGTGATCTCCGTATGGCGATCACAACGGCGGACAGGGGAGCGCACGGGATGACCGCCCCGGGGCCGCGGAGGAGGAAGACAGTGACGGCAGTTGCCGGTATCGAGGAAAGAACGCCCAGGCAGTGGTGGATCACCGGGGTCCTGGTGGCCGTCCCGGAGGCTCTGGCAGCAACCGGGTTGCCCGCGGTCAGTGGCTTTCGCCTTCGCGATGACGCTGATCGCCGTGGTGGCTCTGGCCGGCCAGCTCATGGCAGGTAGGACCATCTAATGACCAGTTCCACATCGAATCTCCCCTCATTGGGCGCTCCCCGGGCCGAGGTCCTGATAGCGGCTTGGGCTGGCTTGTTGTGGCCAGTGCTCGCGGTCACCCGAGCGCCGCTCACCCGGGTGCTCGACCAACCGTCATGGACCGCCGACCAGTCCGAAATCGTCTCCTATTACGCCGATTCGAGTTTCGACGCGACCTTCGTGATCGGAATGGCCGTGGCGACGCTGGCCTATGTCCTGTTCCTGGTGTTCGTCGCCAAGTTGGCACAGATCCTTCGAGACGAATGGGGGTCGAGCTGGATTGGGTACCTGATCGTCGGGGGGGCCACAATGGAAACGGCAGTGGTCGTCGCGTATCTGGCCCCGTTTGGCGCCGCAGTCTTCTGGGCCGACCACGGCGGTGTGTCCCAGGACGTCTACCTCGCCTTGCATGGCCTCTCTATCGGTTTCTTGTGGTTGGACCTCATCGCCATCACCGCTTGGATGGCGCCACTGGGAGCGACCATGATCCGCAGCCGCCTGTTCCCCACCTGGCTTGGCTGGATCTTCGTGGTGAACTCGGCTGCCCTGCTGGTGTCATTCTTCCTTCCCTACGAGGCGTGGGCAGTCACCGGTGGTTTCCCCTACCTGTGGATCCTCATCACGGCCCTCGTCATGCTGCGCACGCCGGACAGGTACGCGCCCGCCCCGGAACGGATGAAAACATCAAAGGAGGGCCGGTGAGGATCGACGTGATGCAACCTCGGAGCGAGGTTCTGCTGGCCGCATGGGCAGGCGTAGTTGGCTTCGCATTCTCTATCGCGGGCGGTTTGATGGCGGGGGAGTTCGACACCGCCATCGGCGGCACGCCGTCGGTGATCGTCGACTTCTATGACGGTGCGGCTTTCGACGGCCAGTTTGTGACAGGCGTGATTTTGGAGACGCTGGGTTTTCTTCTGCTCATGGCCTTTGTCGTGGGCCTGGCATCCGTGGCACAAGGCAAGACGAACGGGTTGGGTTGGCTTGGAAGTGTCGTTACGGCTTCGATGATCGTGGCGACCGTCCTGACGCTCGTCGCGGTATTCAGCTATGGGGCGGCGAAGTTTCGAGCTGCCAATGGCGGTCTCGTCGGCGACGGTTATGTCGTGCTCTCCGACATCCGTCAGACTGCCTATTGGGTCTCTCTACCTGCCTGGGCGGTGATCTTCCTGGGCAGTGGGGGCCTCATGGTTCGGACGGGGTCGTTTCCGCGATGGCTGGCCTGGCCCGCCTTCGTCATCGGCATAGCACTGCTCGTCGTACCGTTCATCGATTCTGTCAACACATGGGATGCCGTCACGGGTCTCGGCGCTCTTTGGTTCCTGGTGACCGCCATCTACATGCTGGTTCGGCCTGATCGCACTTTCCTCTCCGAATCCGAGCCGTTGGCGTCGGGATAGCACCTCTTGGTGGACAACGAGTGTGGACTTCGGTCGTGACCCAGGACTTCATTGACACCTCGAAGTCCACGACTCTCTTGTTTCTTGTCTGTGGGGTCTTGTAGCTCGAAGGGTGTGGGCCGGTGCTCGCCGAGATCGCCCGCAAGACCGTGAGAGAGAACGTCGATGGGACCCGGTATCGGTGGTGTGTGTTCCCGGATGACCTCAACCCGTCTACCACTGTGACATCGACCATCGGCGGCCACACGCCGTCG
>JABAOG010014301.1_pt2 | contig 10734 bp, 11 predicted proteins | sample 7062131 | NCBI WGS metagenome assembly JABAOG01 (sample SAMN14538629, study PRJNA623070) | marine sediment metagenome | biome: marine biome [ENVO:00000428]; feature: marine pelagic biome [ENVO:01000023]; material: deep marine sediment [ENVO:00002113] | place: India: Arabian Sea | collected... | reverse complement strand
GGGCCAGATTTGTCAGGCGAATTTTGTTCCCCTCAATCCGCTCCTGAAAAGTCCCGCCATTCATGTACCGCATAACGATGTAAGGTTGGTCGCCATGCCAGCCAAAATCGAATATTGGCACGATGCTGGGGTGTTCCAGGGCAGCGATAACTTCCGCTTCCCGCTGAAAATGATCATGAAACATCTCATCAGCAACAAGTTTGTAAGAAAGGACTTTGATGGCTACCCGACGATTCATGAAGGGGTCACGAGCAAGATAGACCGTGGACATGCCGCCGTGGCCCAGCTCACCTTCTATCTCGTAACGGCCGATTTTATCTAATGACATACGCGGGTTTTCGGGAAGAAAAAGTGAGTCGGTTTAACTTCACTTGGTGTATCTATAAAAAGGGGATGACTGGCGCTATAGGTTGATACCAACCGGTAAACCCTCGCAAGAGCGCCAGTCACCTGAGTAGATACATCTATAGTGTAACATAATATTGCCAAGACAACCATCGGAATTTTGTAGGAAAGGGTTGTTTTTTCATAATTTGATTGATTTTGACGGTATTTTAAGGAGGATATAAGCAACATTACCCATAGATTAAACCATTCTCCTACACCTCTGCGTCTCCGGGTGAGGAATTTTCAAATCAAGATATTGTCGATTAGACGAGTTTTGCCAAAGAAAACGGCCGTCGACAGCAAAACACCATTTTTTATTTCATCCAGTTCTTCTAAAGTCATTGGATCGGCCGCACTCACATAATCCAATCTGGCCAGGGGTTCAGCGGTAATCATATCTTTCATCTGCTCTCGAATGATTTTAGCATTGCGCTCGCCGGTTTTAATAGAGTCGGCCGCTTTTCTCAACGCCTGGTTCAAGATAACGGCCGCCCGTCGTTCCTCATGACTTAAGCGCACATTTCGGGAACTCATCGCCAGGCCATCAGGCTCCCGGACGATAGGGCAGATTACCATCTCCAGATTGAAATTAAGGTCCTCGACCATCCGCCGAATGACAATCGTTTGTTGGGCGTCCTTTTGTCCAAAATAGGCCCGCGTTGGCTCAAAAATATTAAACAGTTTGGCGACAACTGTGGCGACCCCCTGAAAGTGGGTCGGCCGTGAAGCCCCTTCCAATGGCCGGGTCACCTGATCCAGAATAACCGTCGTCTGAAAGCCCGGCGGATACATCACATGATTATCCGGCATAAAAACCAGGTCAACCTTTTCATCCCGCAGTAACGCCAGGTCTTTATCCAAATCCCGGGGATAAGTGTCCAGGTCTTCCTCCGGGGCAAATTGGGTTGGATTAACATAGATCGATACCGCGACCCGGTCATTATTTTCCCTGGCTTCTCGAACCAGGGAAAGATGGCCCTCATGCAGAAAGCCCATTGTCGGCACCAACCCCCAACTTACTGTTGAGTTTGCCCAGCGAGTCGCTCTGACCTGTTTAATTTCTTGGGTAACTATCATGTTTTTGATTCCCTTTCTGTGAGCCGCATGAACCGCTGTCGGATAGCAGGCGGCTGCGCTTGAAGCGTTTCCAACCATTGTCCGGTCTTGGTCTGACTTTGGATCAGGGCCAGCATAGTCTGGTTAAGCGGGGTTGGGATGCCAACTTCCTGACCATGAGTGACGACCGCGCCACAGATCGACTCAATTTCAGTCGGAACACCCCGGGAAACATCCTGGGCCATGGAGGAGCGATTGGCCGCTGTCGCTCGGGCTACTGCTTCGGTCCGTTCGGCCGCATCCGGATAAGGTAGTTCAATNNCCAGTTGGCGTCATCATTTTCTGTTAAGAAGCCATTGGGAACCTGAAGCAAAGCCGTCAGCGGGTTGATGCCGGCATTCACTGCCAGCTTGCCCCAAATCAAACTGTCGGCATTTTTAACCAGCTCCGTCTCAAATCCAGCCTTATTAAATAACTTTACGACCTTTTTAAGCCTGTTAGCCCTCCCGGTGTCACTTGTTCCAGTCCCAAACATACTCTCAGCCAGATAAGTCTTTTCTGCCCCGGCGTGGCGAACAACCCCCGGCTTAACGATTGCCGCCCCCTCAGAAGTGACTCCCTGCGCCGCCCGTATGGGACCGACGATTTGGGCAATGGTTTCCAGGTTGCCAATGCCGTTCTGAAGGGTAATAATCAGGCCGTTTGGGTCGAGAATGCCGGCAGCCTGCCGGGCCGCCACGGCCGTATGGGGCGTTTTCACCAATACAAGAACCAGGTCGGCTGTCTTTATTGTCTTTAGATTGTTTGTGGCTTTAATGAGATGTCTGGTCGTTCGGCCGTCCGGGTGAATGAGGGTGATACCGTCGGCCTTAAGCGTCTCTATTTGGGCTTGCCAACTGCCAAGCATGGTAATGTCAGCCAATTGAGATAATCGCCCTGCGAACAGGCTGCCCATCGCCCCAACACCGATAATCGTGATTTGCATGCCCATCAAACTTTTTTCATAAAAGCCTGGAGTTCCTCTTCGTCTATGGAGAAAGTATGCTGCTCGGCGGGGAATGTGCCGGTGGCGACCTCATTTGAAAATTCAACCAGGGCTTGCAATATGACCCGTCGCACATCCGCATATTGGCGGACGAATCTGGGCGTAAATTTGTCGAATAGCCCCAAGGTATCATGATAGACCAGGACCTGCCCGTCACATTTGCCCCCGGCCCCGATGCCGATGGTTGGGATATGCAGTTTTTCACTGATAACGGCCGCAACCGGGGCTGGAATCGCCTCCAGGACAATGGAGAAACAGCCGGCCCGTTCCAGGGCTAGTGCGTCCTTTAGAAGCCGGTTGGCATGGTCGGCCGTTTTGCCCTGGACCCGGTAGCCGCCCAGTTTTGAAACCGATTGGGGCGTCAGACCAATGTGGCCCATAACAGGGATACCCGCCCGGACAATAGCGGCAATTGTCTCCGCCATTTCTTGTCCCCCCTCAAGCTTAACCGCCTCCATGTGACCTTCTTTGACGACTCGCCCCGCATTGCGGACCGCCTCTACCTTGTCTGCCTGGTAAGACATAAAAGGTAGGTCCCCGACCAGGAAGGCATGTTTCGCGCCCCTGGCGACCGCCCGACAGTGGTGCAGCATTTCTTCCATCGTTAAGGAAACGGTGCTGTCCATACCTAACATGACCATGGCCAACGAATCGCCCACCAGGATCACGTCGATACCCGCTTCATCCACCAGTTGAGCTGAGGAATAGTCGTAGGCAGTGAGCATCGTGATTGGCTCCCGGTTATCTTTTTTCTGCTGGATAGTTAGGATGGTGACCTTTTTCCGGTTCTTTTCCGGAGATTTCTCTTTTGCTTGTTGGGAGGACATAGCTGTCTCCTATTGATTTTGGGCCATTGAATATAATTTGTCGGCCATCATTTCAATGATTTTGCGCTTGGCCAGCTTCTTACGCCAGGAAGCAGGGATGTTGCTTTCACCGTAGTAGGCTCCTGCAAGTTGTCCGTAAACGGCCGCTGTCGTATCAGCGTCATCGCCCAGATTAGCGGCCATCAAGCATCCTTCCCGATAGTCCCGGCTGTTATAAAACGCCCATAATGCTGCTTCCAAGGATTTTACAACATAACCACTCCCCACAATGTCAGGTGGATTCCGTTCTTTGAAGGAGCCATCGGCAATCTCGGCGATTTCAGGGACCAGAAAAGTGTGATCCCAAAAACCTTTAATCGGTGTATAGTGGGGTGATAACAAGGTTTCCTTGTCCTCACCGTTTAAGGCCCCAACAATTAGACCACTCAGATATTGGCAGGCGCTGACCGATGCACTGGCAGCATGAGTGGTATAGGAACTGCTGGCCGCATGGGTAACGGCCGTTGCGAAATCGTTGGCGTAGAACATCGGCACCGGGGCCAGCCGCATAATAGAACCATTGCCGGCTTTCAGACTGTCCGTAGAGCCTGCAAAAGAATTACCCGTCGTTTCAAAATGGCGCAAAGCTGCCCGGGTTGTATTGCCGATATCGAAGCATACCCCGGTGCTGCTAAAGTAACCCTGTCGATACCACCGCAAGTACCGTTGCATCTGGTCCGTCGGATCAAAGCCTTCGCTTATGATTAAACTTTCCCCCAAACACAAAGCCATAGATGTATCGTCAGTCCATTGTCCGGGCAGAAGGTTAAATGATCCCCCACCGACCATATCGGTAATCGGTTCAAACGTCCCCGGTCTCTTAAATTCAAGCGTCGTGCCAACAGCGTCCCCAACAGCCAGACCCAGCAAACAACCCCGATAACGTTCCAAAGTATCCATAGGTCTAATATAATCCTGGATTTATCACAAAGCAATATTAAAATAATAGGAAATACGGAAACTCTAGAACAATCACTATGACAAAAACACTGTTAGATCCACCTATCATCCATATGCCTGAATTTTCCGAGGGAGAATGGTTAAACAGTTCGCAACCATTAACCCGGGCCCAATTAAAGGGCCAGGTTCTCCTCATCGATTTTTGGGACTATACCTGTATCAACTGCCTTCGTACCTTGCCCTACCTGACAAAATGGTATGAACGGTACACTGATAAAGGCTTAGAAATCATCGGCGTTCACGCGCCCGAGTTCAAATTTGGCAAACTCCGTTCTGAAATAGAGGCCGCGATTCAGGAATTTGATATTCATTATCCTGTGCTGCTGGACAATAATTATCAGACCTGGCAGCAGTTTGCGACCCGGGCCTGGCCAACTAAATTTCTCGTTGATCCCCGGGGATATATCCGGCTCAAGCGCCAGGGGGAAGGGTATTATGGCGAGATTGAGCAGGCGATACAAATGCTTTTGCAGCAGCGGGAGCCTACAATTTCTTTACCGACTATCCTACCGCCTTTACGGCAGGAGGATAAACCAGGTGCGGTGTGCTACAAGCCGACGCCTGAACTTCATGCCGGTTTTCAAGGGGGAGGGTTGTTCGGCGGCGCCTTGGGCAATCCGGAGGGGTATGTTGTCAACAGCCTGATGGCGTATTCCCTGCCACCTGCTGATGAAAGGAACGACGGCCGTTTTTATCTTTCCGGCTTTTGGGAAGCAAAACCTGAATGTGTTGCTTTTGCTGGTCAGAATGGCGGTGAAGTCGTCCTGCCTTACCGGGCGGTTGGTGTCAACGTTGTTCTAAGTCCCTCCAGCGACCCCGTTGATTTAATGTTAGATCTTGCCACCGCTACTGACCTTCCCTTGATTGAGATCCTGCAAGATGACCAGCCTTTAATTCCCAAGATTGCCGGGGCAGATGTCATTTTTGATGAAACCGGTTCCAGCTATATTCGTGTAAAACGGCCGCGCCTGGTCCAAATCGTCCAAAATCCCGGCTATGAATGGCACGAATTGAAGCTTGTTTTTCAGAATACAGGCGTCGCTTTGTACGCTTTCACATTTGATACTTGTGTAGTCCCAATAGAAGGAAAGCTGGCTGTTGAGACTTTTCAAGCCAAATAGGAAAATATTCCTATTCCCCATTCTAACTTTTACCATTGACAAGAATATCCTAAGCTGGTACGGTGGATGTTGTATTTCATTAACAAAGTATTAATGCTCAGTTTTCAAGAGAGTTGCCCTCTTTTGCCGTGTATTTTTTTATTCTTTTAGGAGGATATTATTATGTTATATCTTTCAGAAGAGGGTCAGGGTTTAGTTGAGTACGCGCTGATATTGGTTTTGGTGGCTGTGGTTGTCATCTTGATTTTAGTCTTGCTTGGCCCACAAATCGGAAACTTGTTCAGCCAGGTACATCCTTGTATCGGGATGTTGAATGATCTACCTGCTTATTGTCTCGATTAATCGTCCCACCGCTTAGGAAACAAAACGCCCCGTACAAACGGGGCGTTTTGTTTTTACCATAGGGTATTCGTGTTGAATACGTTGGGCAGGCTACTTCCATCCACGTAACTCTATGTTATAATCCGGCTTTATGGAGACTGTTTTACTGTGACGTTGCCATCACTCGATACAATCATAGCCTATTCCACAATCTGCTTCTCTATCCTGGGAGCCTTGTTAGCGGCCGTTTGGATTAGCCTGGTTGTCTGGACATTCCGGGATATGCGAGCCCGCTCCCGGGACCCGTTTGCCCAACTATTAGCGGCCGTTGTGGTCGCGATTTTGCCTGGAGCCGGGCTGTTAGTTTACCTGATTCTTCGCCCCCCGGAAACGTTGGCCGAGGCCTATGAACGCGCCTTGGAAGAAGAAGCGCTGCTCCAAGAAATTGAAGAACGGCCAGCCTGTCCTGGTTGCTCGCGTACCGTAGATCCTCGCTGGATATTGTGCCCCCATTGTCATACCCGTCTCCGAAAAGTCTGTCCCGATTGCGATTCCCTGATGGATTTACAATGGAATCTTTGTCCCTTCTGTGGCAATCAGCACGTTGACCTTTACCATCCCGGCCCGCCGTTGGCCGGCGACGAATTATTTGAAGGGCCGACAATAACGTCAATCGAAGCCTCAACCAGCCACGAAGAAGAAAAAGATGAGGGGTCTGAATCGGATGAAGAGGCAACGGCCGAAATTCCCGAGTTAGAACCAACTTCAGATTGAGCTTAAACTACCACAACCCCGCTCAAATCCCCTTCTGGTGAAGGATATTGGGGATCTAAGTCCCGCAGTGTCCCCACAATCACTCGCATCAAAGCCAGGTTACGGTACCATTTTTGATTGGCCGGGATGACATACCAGGGCGCGAACTCAGTTGTTGTCCGGTGCAGCATCTCTTCATAAGCTGCCATATAATCATCCCACTGTTTGCGTTTCTCCAGATCTTCAAAAGAGAATTTCCAGTTCTTCTCTGGTCTATTAACTCGATCCTGAAAACGCTCTTTCTGCTCATCTTTAGAGATGTGCAGATAAAATTTAAGAATCGTTGTACCGGTACCGTGAAGCAAATACTCAAAATTGTTAATCAATTCATAACGGGGCCGCCAGACAGATTCCGGCACCAGGTTATCTACCCGGACAATAAGTACATCTTCGTAGTGAGAGCGATTGAAAACACCAATGATTCCTCTGGAAGGCACAGCTTTGTGAATTCGCCACAAAAAGTCATGCTGCAGTTCCTCTTTGCTGGGGCCTTTGAAGGAAGTGACTTTAACCCCCTGGGGGTTCACCCCTTTGAACGCTTTGCGAATGGCACTGTCCTTTCCCCCGGCATCCATAGCCTGGAAAACAAGCAGCAATTTATGCTTGTCTTCGGCATAAAGACGGCGTTGAAATTCGATAAATTCATCTCGTAAGGCGCGAAATTCTTCTTCGGCCGTTTCTCGATCCGGGTGAAGGTCTTTACCATTGGGATTAATTTGATTCAGGCTGATGGACTGTCCAGGTTTTAATTGATGCGTGTTCATAAAAATGTTCTCCTTCCACGGCTATTTTTCATTTGCTGATTTGTTGTTCGCGATCAACGGAAATGGGTCTGGGCCGGTGATGAGGCGAGCGCCGCGTTTCTTGGTCAGGTAAGTCCAGGCCCATTGAAACATGACCAGCACCTTGTTGCCAAATTCGATTAAGAATTGGATGTGGACGAAAATCCAGATGAGCCAGGCCAGGAAGCCGCTAAAGTGTAAGCCTCGAATATCAGCCACGGCCGCATTACGGCCGATAACTGCCAGATTCCCTTTATCCCGATACCTGAACGCCGGTAACTTCTTGTTTTTAAGCCGGGCCTGGATCAGATCCGCCGCAAATTGGCCCTGCTGCATCGCCACCTGGGCCACCCCGGGCAGGGGTTCGCCATCCTGAATGTAATAAGCCAGGTCGCCAATTACCAACACATCAGGGCAGCCCGGCAGACTTAAATCCGGCTCAACCATCACCCGGCCTACCCGATCCAACGCCGCCCCCGTTCTCTCAGCCAGGATGCTTCCCATTGGGGAAGCTTTGACTCCAGCGGCCCAAATAATAGTTTTGCTGGCCAATTGTTGTTCCTTTCCTTTTTGTTGCAAGGTAACAACATCTCCTTCAATCTTAGTGACAAAGGTATCGGTCTGGACGGTCACGCCCAATTTTTCTAAGGCCTTGACCGCTTCCCCAGACAGTTTCGGCGGGTAAGCCAGTAAGATACGGTCTTTACCTTCCAGGAGGATGATCTTGGCTTCAGACGGCCGAATATGGCGAAAATCATCTTTCAGTGTGTTCTTAGACAATTCCCCAATAGCTCCGGCCAATTCCACCCCGGTCGGCCCGCCCCCAATTACCACAAACGTCATCCATTCCGCTTTTTTTTGCGGATCTGTTTCTCGTTCGGCCGCTTCAAAAGCCAGAAAGATCCGCCGCCTGATATTCAACGCGTCTTCAACCGTCTTCAAGCTGGGGGCAATAGCTTTCCAATCATTGCCGAAGTAAAACGGGAGCACCCCGGTTGCCACGATAAGCGTATCATAGCTTAATTCACCATCACTCAGAATGACCTTTTTTTCCTCAGGCAGAATATCAACCGCCTCGGCCGCAATCACCCGCGTATTCTTCTGCCGCTGCAAAACAGCCCGCAAAGGAGAAGCAATATCCCCCGGTGAAATGCCGCCGGTTGCAACCTGGTAAAGCAGCGGCTGAAAAAGGTGAAAATTCCGTTTATCAATAAGCGTCACCTGGACCGGTGCGCGTCGCAATGCTTTAGCGGCGTAAAGCCCCCCGAATCCGCCGCCGATAATCACAACATGATGCAATGTTAAATCTCCATACAGTGAAAATTAATTAAACTGAGGCAGAAACGCTTTAAATTCTGTCAGGTAATCGTCAAGTATAGCCTGTGCCCGCTTGATGTCATTAATCATTGGATCCAGCAGTAATGTTTGTAAAGCAGTTTGACGGTCGCCGTTAACGGCCGTATCCACCACCATCTCTACCAATGCCGCTTCTCGCCGGCATAACTCTGCAATTGGTTCCGGCAAAGGCGGCATATTTATCCCGGTTATGCCCAGTCCGCTGGCCAGGGCCGGTAGTTCTACCACCGTCTCGTCCGGCAAATTTGGAATCGCACCCTTATTGGAAATATTGACTGTGTCAGCATAATAATTGCTGTTGCTAACAATCGCTTCAATCAATTCAACCGCCCCTTCACTATGAACGGTCTTCATTGGCTCAAACGACTGCTCCCCGGCTGCCATTTGGGCAATTGTTCCTCTAGTAAGCTCCCGCTGGGCAGCATTACCTTCCCAATCATAAAGTCGCAGATTGAAATATTCCCAGGGCTGAGAAGTCGAATCGTGGGTCCAGGGAATATATTCGCACAGGTGAGTGTCACCCGGAACCGCGCAGTAATCGAAAATCCTAAACAAACTCATCGTCAGCGGTTCAAAATGATCCGGCATTTTCTCAAGCGCCTCCCGCATAGCCGGGTAAACATCTTCTCCCGTCTGCCTGTCCCGGACATCCAGCATCCAGGTGAAATGATTCAGCCCGGCCGCTTTGATTTCAAGGTATTTTCGGCCGTCCCTCGCCAGTTGGCGTTTTTTCTCAATGGTGGATGGGTCAGCGTGAAGGTCTATTTGATTGGGCAGTTCGTAAGGATAACGATCAGCCAGCAGAACGGCCGCAATCGCATAGCCAACCTCTAGCTGGTGGCAAAGGCCAACCGTTTTGATGCGGCTGTACTTTGTAACTGCCCGGGTTATTCGGGGCAGCGGATTACTAAAATTAATCAACCAGGCATCGGGACACAACTGCTCCATATCCCGCACGATTTCCATAAAAGGTGGAATCTGGCGGCAGGCGTGCATCAGTCCTCCCGGACCGCCATTTTCGCCATACGGCTGTCGCAGGCCATGCTTAATGGGGATTTCCCAGTCCAGGCGCCACAGCCCTTCCCGGGGCGGCACCTCAATCGAGATAATCACGAAATCAGCACCTTGCAAGACCTCCTTGCGGTCAGTGCTGGACGAAATAGTCATTTCCGCACCCCAGGCATCGCTCATCTTTTCCGCCAACCGGTGCATATCGCCCAGTGCTTCTTCATTCAGATCGACTAAGGCCACCTCGCTGCCGCGCAAGATTTCACTCCGGAGAATGGTTGCCAATGTTCCTGGCCCAAAACTTGAACTCCCTGCCCCGATAACAACGATTTTTGTCATAATATAGGTTCCTTTGCAGTGTTCGATTTTCCCAATTATACTTGGGAAAATGAGAGCCGAACAAAATGCAGATATAGTTCTAAAGTAGATTTGGAGGAATCAATGTCCGAGAATAGTAAAATGGTTGGTGAGGTTTACAAACCAGCTCCGGAAATTGTACAAAACGCTCACGTGCCTGATTACGATGCCGTGAACGATGCCGCAACGGCCGATTTAGCTGGTTTTTGGGGTAAGATTGCCGCAGAGAATTATGAATGGTACGAACCCTGGGAGACGGTACTAGATGATAGTAATGCTCCATTTTACAAATGGTTCGTAGGGGCTAAGGTTAATATTATTCATAATGCCCTCGACAGACATATGCGGACCGCAACCCGCAACAAAGCAGCCCTAATCTTTGAAGGGGAACCGGGCGATGTCCGTACTTACACCTATCAACAGTTGAATAACGAGGNNTTCTTCGGGCGATGGGGGTTAAAAAAGGCGACCGGGTAACCATTTATATGGGGCGTATTCCAGAACTGATGATTGCCATGTTAGCCTGTGCCAAGATTGGGGCCATGCACTCCGTCGTTTATGGTGGTTTTTCCACCGAGGCGCTGCTCGGCCGTATTGACGACAGCCAGTCCAAAGTCCTGATCACCTGCGACGGTGCCTGGCTGCGCGGCAATATTATCGAA
>JABAOG010022856.1_pt1 | contig 10737 bp, 12 predicted proteins | sample 7062131 | NCBI WGS metagenome assembly JABAOG01 (sample SAMN14538629, study PRJNA623070) | marine sediment metagenome | biome: marine biome [ENVO:00000428]; feature: marine pelagic biome [ENVO:01000023]; material: deep marine sediment [ENVO:00002113] | place: India: Arabian Sea | collected... | reverse complement strand
GACCGGTCGGCCCGCATCGAGGCCACCGTCGGTTCGGACACCACCGGCGCCGTCCTCCACTTCGACGAGGAAGGCGACCTGGTGGACTTCGTCTCGGACGACCGGCTGCGCCTGTTGGGCGATGGGACGCTCGCCCGGCAGCGNNAGCGCCTGGCCCGCTGTGGCGAAGCGCGCTGGCACGACCCGGCCGGCGGCTCGTTCGCCTACATCGAGATGGAACTGGTCCAGGTCGACCTGAACCCGGGCCCGGCCTAGGACCCCACCGCCTCGACCGGGTCGGGCCGGGGACGCTCGGACACGGCGATCCCGGCGACCACCAGCGCGATGCCGGCGGCCTCCACCCACGACGGGGTCTGCTGCAGTGCCAGGAACCCGACGACGGTGGCGGTCACCGGCAGCAGAGACAGCAGCAGGGCGAAGCGCGCCCGGGGGATGCGCCGCAGCACCACCTGATCGATGGCATAGGGCACGACATTCGAGAGGAGAGCTGCGGCCAGGGCGGCGGCCACCAGCCACCACGCGGCGAAGGCATCGAGCGCCGTCGGCAGGCCGACCGGGATCAGCACCGCCGCCCCGATCAGCATCCCGACGGCCAGGCCGTCGACGTCGCGGGCCTCGGTCGCCACCCGGGCGCCCAGCACGATGTAGCCGGCCCACAGCGCCGCGGCGGCCAGGGCGAAGCCGAGACCGGCGGCGCTGGCCTCCATCTGAACGTCGGCGAGCACCCCGACGCCACCGGCCGCCAGCAACAGCGCCAGCCAGGAACGGCGGGTACGTGACCCGAGCGCCGCCACCGCTACGGGCCCGAGGAACTCGATGGCCACCGTGGTCCCCAGGGGTAGGCGGTCGATCGCCAGGTAGAAGGTGGTGTTCATGCCCGCCAGGGCGGTCCCGAACAGGCCGGCCAGCAGCACCTGGCGGCGGGTCCACCCGGCCCGCCACGAGCGGCGTAGCACCAGCAGCATCAGCCCGGCTCCGAACACCCGCCACCAGGCCACGCCGACGGCCCCGACGTCGTCGAAGATCGAGACGGCCACGGCCGCCCCCACATACATCGAGATGCCCGAGAGAACGAACAGCGCCTCGGGGGGTGCCCCGTGGACCGCGCCCCGGGCCAACCCGCCGAGCCTCCCACCCCTCACCGCTCCCCCTCCGCCCAGGTGCGGGGCCGGTCGTCCACGCCTTGCAGCACGACCCTGCTCAGCAGCACGAAACCCAGCAGTGCCCCCAGCGCCACCTCCCGGGGGAGGCCGAGCACGGAGACGATGAGGCCGAACAGCAGCGGGCCGAGGATGGTGGCGAACCGCCCCACCGTGGCGTAGAGGCCGTAGAACTCCCCGAGCCGGGCAGGGGGGCTGATCCGGGCCATGTACACCCTATCGGCCGCCCACAGGCCCCCCAGGGCGAGGCCCCCCAGCGCCCCGAGCGGCCAGCCGAGGACGTGGGCCTCCAGCGACCCGGCGACGATCCCCACCACGAACGCCGCCATCCACAGGTAGAGGATGCCGTGCAACAGACGCCGCGGCCCCACCCGGTCCACCAGCCACCCACCGCCGAGGCCGCCGGCGATCGCTCCCACGATCGCCACCCCGAGCAAGGCCTGCAGTTCGTCGCTGGTGAAGCCCAGGTCCTCCTTGGCGTAGATCGTCAGGAACCCGCCGATCAGGGTGTTGACGGCGTCGGTGTAGAAGAACCGGCCGACCAGGAACCGAATCACTCCCGGGTAGCCGGCGGCGTCCCGCCAGGCGTTCCGCAACCGCCGCAGGCTGTCGGCGACCGCCGGGGGCGGGCCGGCCGGGGCCCGCCGGGGCCGTTCCCGCACCAGAGAGAAGGCCGGCAGGGCGAACGCCAGGAACAGCACGGCGATCACCTTGAAGACCCCCGCATGCCCGTGATCGTCGAGCAGCAGGGCCCCCACCGCCACCGCGATGAAAGACCCGAGGTAGCCCACCCCGATGCCGATGCCCGACACCCGTCCGATGGTGGACGGGGTGGAGACGTCGGGCAGCATGGCGTCGTAGACGATCCCACCCAGGTTGAAGCCGACCAGGGCCACCGCGTACAGGGCCAGCGAGGCCGTCACCGATCCCGCGGCGAGGAAGAACGTGGGGACGACGCACAGCAGGGTCATCGGCAGCAGGTAGCGGCGCCGGTTGCCGTGGTCGCTGCGGGCCCCGATCCACGGGCCCAGCACGATCACCACCACCATCGCCACGTCGATGGTCACCGCCAGCGCCAGGTCGGGCGAGTCGTTGCGCAGCAGGAAGGAGGGGATGCCGCTGCGGTTGTCGTTCAGCCACTCGGCGAAGTACAGGCTGCCGACCCCGAGGGCGAAGATGGTGTTCGCCAGGTCGTACACCGCCCACGAGGCGGTGCTCAGGCGGGTGGGGCGCCACTCCTGCTGCTGCACCGGGGGAATGTATCAGGCCCCGGCCGACCGGCCGCAGCCGACGCGGCCGTCCGACGCCGCGATCCCGCCGGCCCGGGCGGGCCTCGCCGATCNNGCGGCAGGGTCGGGTGGCAGATCTCGCAGTCGGGGACCGGGCAGGCCTCCACCTCGTGGGCCGGCAGGCCGGCGGCGGCGAACAGCGCCTCCAGCGGCGTCGGCTCCCGGTCCTTCCGGGTGATGATCTCGATGGTGTCGATGCTCTCCATATCCATGAACCTATGACGAGGGTGTGACAGATCCGGGTTCCCGCCCCCGCCGGATCCCGGACCGAGCAGCGCCGGGGCCGGTACCCTCCGGCGGATGCGCCGCCTCGTCCTGGTCGCCAACCCGGCCGNNCCTCGGGATCGTGCCGGCCGGCACCACCAACGTGCTCGGGCGGATCATCGGCTATCCGACCGACCCCCGCGACGCCGCCGCCGCCATCGCCGCCAGCGGGGCAGTCCGCCGGGTCCCGGTCGCCGAGGTCTCCACCGACAGCCCCACCGGCATCCGACACCACCTGGCCACGTTCGCCGCCGGGGTGGGCTTCGACGCGGCAGTGGTCGAACGCGCCGAACGGACCCCACTCGCCAAGGTCGGGTTCGGGCCGATCCATTACGCCTGGAGCACGTTGCGGGTGCTGCTGGAGGACTACCGGGGGCGTCTGCCTCACCTGCGAGTGAGCGATGGGCGACGGCGGGCCGACGCGGTGGCCGTCATGGTGCAACTGCACGACACCTTCTCGTACCTGGGCCCGGTGCCGCTGCGTCTCGCCGCGGGGCGAGGCGGCCCGGCGGCGGCGGTGATCACCGACCTCGACCTACTGCGGGGCGTCCGACTGGTGGGGCGGGCGGTGCGGGGACGCGACCCCGGCCGGCTGCGCGGTGTGGAGGTGTGGACCGGCTTCGATCGGCTGACGATCGAGGCGGACCCGATCGCCTGGACGGAGGCCGACGGCGAGTTGCTGGGCCGGGCCGCCCGGGTGGAGATCGTCCCGGCGGCCGAGGGCCTCGCCATCNNTCGACACCGGGCCGCGGCCGCGGCGGAGGCTCAGCCGTCGGTGAGCTGGGGGGCCACCTCGGTCTCGGACGCCAGCATCCCGGCCGCCTCCGGGTTGAGCACCCCGAACTCGGTGACGACGGCGGTCAGGTCGTGGAGGGCGATCGGTTCGTAGCGGCCCTCCTGCGCCCCCGCCCGGACCGCCCGGTCGAACAAGGGGCCCGGCAGCACCTTCTCCACTGAGGCGACCAGGTACAGGGGCACTCGCATGGCGAGGGCCTCCCGGGTCACCGCGGCGCTCCCCTTGATGTTCATGGCGGCGGTCGGGCCGATGGCGCTGGTGCCCAGCAGCACCAGGTCGCAGCCCAGCAGCACCTCGTCGATCTCGTCGTCGGGAATCAACTCCACCGCCACTCCGGCGGCGGCCAGGTCGGCCGCCATCTCGACCCCTTCGCCGTCGGGCAGCGTGGCGGCGCAGGAGACGAAGAACTGGCGGTTGCGGGCCGCCACGGTCAGCACCGCCCGCACCGATCCCGAGGCACCGAACGTCAGGACGCCGAATCCCGACTTCACCAGACCGGCACCGACGTCCCCCAGCAACGACGGGGAGGCGGCGATGCGCCGCTCCATGTCGCGCAGCAGCCCGGCGAGCCGGTCGGGCCCGTCGTCCAGGTGGAGGAAGACCGTGTTGACCATCCCGACGATCGGGGCGATGGCCGGTTGCCGCCCGATCAGGTCCTCGGCGACGTTGCGAACCGCCGCCGGATAGGAACCGGGGGCGTACTCCGAGAGGGTCTCGATGAACTCGGCGAGGCTGCCGGCCGCCAGGCCGCCGGCGGCGGCCGCGCCTCCGACCGGCAGCCGGGCGATCGCATTCAGGCGTCGCCAACTGGGCCAGTCGCGCCACTCCATCATCACCGCGCAGACCCTACGCTCGCAGCTTCGCCTCTGCTTGGGCGGCTTCGACGGCCAAACCGGCGACCGACGCCGCCAGCGAAGAGCGTTCCCAGAGGATCTCCCGCAGCGGAGCCCCCAGTTCACGCTGGAACCGATCCGACAGCAGCCCGGCTGCGTCGGCTCGGCGTTCCGGAACGATGACGCCGGTCTCGCCGCGGGGCAACCGCCGCTCGACATCCTCCAACGCCGCCCGGACCAACTGCTCGATGTGGCCCCCGGGGAACCGCCCCCGGATCCGCTGCGAGAACGGGCCGCCGGCCCGTCCTGCGACGTCGCCGACCAGGTTGCGGAAGGCCACCACCGCCTCCTCGACCGCCGGGCTGTTCTCCTCGGCCAGGGCCAGCGAGGTCGTGACGTCACGCAGGACGTCCTTCCACTGTTCCTCGAAGCCCAGCGGAGTCCCACCCAGCAGGCCGGCTGAGGCGGCCAGATCGCGGGCGGCTCGCCGGGCCTCGGCGATCACGGCGTGCAACTGCACCCGCTTGGCGTCGAGCCGGCGGCGCAGGTAGCCGGCCAGGTCGTCGATGCCTCGCCGGGCCCCCACCGGCGGGTCGGCGGCGGTGTGGAACACGATCGGNNCAGCCTCCGCTGCAGGTCGTCGGCCACCGTGACCCGGTCACCGAGCGCCAGGCGGTCGATCTGGTTCAGCACGAACAGGAACTGGTCGGCCGAGTCGGCCAGCGGGCGGATGAACTCGTCGTGCAGCAACGGGTCGGCGTACTTGTCGGGGTCCAGCACCCAGACGACCGCGTCGATGCGGGGCAGCAGCGCCTCCACCTGGGCGCGGTGCCCCAGTTCGATGCTGTCGACATCGGTGGCGTCGAGCAGGGCGAGGCCGGGGAAGTCGGACTGGGCCACCCGCTCGTCGATCCCCAGGTCGTCGAGCAGACGGTCGAGGCCGGGTTCGGCGTCGGTCGGCACCCATGCCAGCGCNNAGGGCGTTCAGCAGGCTCGACTTGCCGCTGCCGGTGCCGCCGATGATGCCCACCACCAGCGTCCCGCCCAGGTAGCCGCGCCGATCGCGGGCCCGCCCGGCCGCCAGCCGGGCCTGCACGACGTCGTCGGGATGCACCACCCCCACAGCGGCCTCCACCACCAGATCCAGACCCTCGACGACCCGGATGACGTCGGTCATTCCCCGCCCCCGTCCGGAGGGCCGAGCCGGTCGACGACCGCCTGGGGAACGGTCGACCCCAGCACCGCAGCGAACCGGGCGGCATCGGCCACCAGGACGCCGGCCAACCGCCCGGCCAGGTCGCGGCGGGCGGCGATGACCGCCCCGTCGAGGCGGGAGAGGCGGCGCAGGTCGGTGGCGCTGGGCATCCAGTCCCGATCGACCGCCGCCCGGCAGACCAGGTCGCCGAGCCGGCGCAGGCGGCGGGCCCGCATGCGGCGCTTGGCCTTCCACACCAGCACCTGGTCGGGCAGTGAGGCCGCCCACTCCCCGGCGGTCCCGGCGGCGGCGGCGACCGTGTCGGGCCCGTGCATCCACAGCGATGGGTGCTGCGCTACCAGGGCGGCCCCGGCGGGAGTGAGCGCCCAGGTGTCGGCGGCGGTGCGGGCCGCCCGGGCGGCGCCCAGCGTGGTGAACACCACGAGGTCGGCCACCAGACGGTCGGTGTCACCGCGGATGTCGGCCAGGTCGCCCTCCTCGACACTGCGGCGCAGGTCGGCCACCTCGGGCTCGTACGCCTCCTCGGCGAGGGCGGCCAGACCCAGTTGCAGGCGTCGCTCCTCGGCGAAGGCCTCCCGCACCGCCGTCAGCCGGGCAGCGGCGTCGGCCAGGCCGTGCTCGACGACGTCGGCCGTCACCATCAGCCGGGCCTGAGGGTCGGCGATGGCGTCCAGTTCCTTGCGCAGCCGGGCGACCGCCTGCGGGGCGGGTCCGCCGATGGCCCGCAGCACCGTGGCGGCCGGGATGCCCAGGACGAGCTNNTTGTTGAGGACGTGGATCACCGGCAACCCCCGGCGGGAGACGGCCTCCAGCAGGTCCCAGCCGGACCGGTCGGCGTACCGGAGGCCGCTGGCGACGAACACGCAGGCGTCGGCCACGTCGAGGATCTCGTCGACCGGCCGCGACCCGGCCGGTCCGGTGACGTCCGGAGGCGGGACATCGACCACCACCATCCCCTCCGGTGCCCTCCGCTCCCCCGCCAGGGCGATGCCTCCGAGGCGGGCCCGCAGTGCGTCGAGGGAAGCGGGCAGGTGGTCGTCGGTCCAGAACACCGGGTAGCGGGTGCCGGGGCGGATCGCCCCGGTCTCGCAGAGGCGGGCCTCGGCGAGGGCATTCACCAGCGACGANNCCGACCACCGCCACCACCAGGGGAGCCTGCGGGTCGACGGTACGGGGCACCAGATGACGGAGGATCGTCTCACGGAGCGAGCGGCGCTCGCGCTCGGTCTCGGGTCCGGCCAACCGCAGTTCGGCGGCGCCGAGAGCCGCCGCCACGGCGCTCAACTCGCTGCGAAGCCACTCGTCGTGGCGGGTCTCCTCCATCGAACACCGATTGTGGCACAGGCGGGGCCCGATCACCCGCCACGGCGCCGGGGCGTTTCCTGTCACACCCCCGCCGTACGGTGGCCGCATGAGCGTCAATGTCGCCCAACTCCCCAGCACTCCCCNNCCCGCGTGGAGGTCGACGGCACGTCGGTCACCATCCACGGCCTGACCGTCCAGGACGCCGGCCTGGCCGACCTGCTGGCGGCCCACCCCGCCGCCGAGCACGCCGACCTGGTGGGGCGCGCCCTGTCCGTCGGCGCCCGCGGGCTGGTGACGATGGGCCTGGGCATCGACGTCGCCGCCGTCGATGCCCGGGTGCGCGAAACGCTGGCGGCGGCGGTCGACGAGGCCGAGCGGCGCACCGCCGCCCTGCTGGCGGCCGGCGAGCAGGCGTTTGCCGAGCACTTCGACCTGGAGCGACGTTCCTCGGTGATGGGGAAGGCGTACGAGGAGTTCGCCGCCTGGCGCGACGGTCTGCTGGGGAGCCTCGATCCCTCCGGAGCCGACACCCACACCGCCCGGTTCCTCGAGCGCCTCTCCGCCCTGGTGGGGCCCGACGGCGACCTGGAGAGCCGCCTCGACCGGGCGCTCGACCCCGACGCCGCCGACAGCGGCATGGGCCGCCTGGCCGCCTCGGTGGCGGATGGATTCCGCGACCTGCGCGATCTCATCGTACGGGCGCAAGGCCGCGACGAGGGGCGCGACGAGGAGGCTGCCCGGGGCACGGCCCAGGGACTCGACTACGAGGACGTCGTCGAGGAGGCCTTGCGCCGCCTGGCGGCCGGCATCGGGGGCTGCACGGTGGAGCGCACCGGGCGCGAGTCCGGTGCGCTGGGGGCACGGCGAACCGTCGGCGACTTCGTGGTCGAGTTCCCCGGCGGGTCGAGGGCGGTGGTCGAGGCCAAGAACCAGGCCAGGGTCGACCTCAAGGGCGCCAACGGCATCCTGGAAGAACTCGACCAGGCNNGGTGTGTCGCGGCGCGACGCCTTCCCCGCCGAGGTGGGGGCATTCGGCCTGTACGGCGACCGTCTGCTGGTGGTCGACGAAGGCGACGGCACCATGCTGCAGGTGGCCGTCCGCTGGGCCGAGGCGGCACTGCAGGCCCGGGCCGAGGGGCGCGACCTGCGCATCGACACGGCCGCCGTCGCCGACCGCCTCGAGCGCATCCGCGCCCTGGCGGAGCGCTTCAAGACCGCGCAGCGCTCGCTGGCCGACGTCGGCAAGTCGGTCGACGCGGTGCGGCTGACGCTGCGGGAGATGCGGGCCGACCTGGTCGACCTGGTCGACGACGTCCGGCGCGAACTGGCCGCCGGCGGGAGTGCCTGAAACCTCCTTCCGGGTGCCGGGAAAGACACGGCGGCGGGTCGCCGCCGCCGTACCCTGATGGCCGCATGCAGACCGCCATCGAACCCCTCTCCGGTGGGACCGTCGGAACCGCCGCCGTTGACCAGAGCGTCGTCGCCAAGCTGCTCTCCATCCAGCGGCTGCGCGACCGCACCCTGGCCGGGCACGGGCGGCGTACCGCCGAGATCGCCGTCGCCATCGGCGGAGCACTGGGGTGCGACCTGGAGACGCTCGATCGGCTGTACCTTGCCGGCCAACTCCACGACATCGGGAAGCTGGCGGTCACGGAGGCGACCCTCTGGAAGCCGGTCGGGCTCAACCACACCGAATGGCGCGAGGTCCGCACCCATCCCGAAGAGGGCCACCGCCTGGTCGCCGACGTGGTGCATCGCGACGTCGCCGCCGCCGTCCTGTACCACCACGAGCGCTTCGACCGGGGCGGCTATCCCTACGGCATCGATGCCCGCACCGTCCCGCTGGTCGCCAGGGTGGTGTCGGTGGCCGACGCCTTCGACGCCATGACCGCCGGCCGCCCCTACCAGCCGCCGGTCGGCGTGCGCACCGCCGTCGAGGAGATCGAGCGCTGTGCCGGTGCCCAGTTCGACCCCGACGTGGCCGCCGCGCTGCGAAGGGCCACCCTCAGCCGGGGCGGACCCCGCCTCACCTTCCCGCTGCCGGCCGACGACCCGGTAGCNNGACGGCGGGTCCGGCCCCACCGCCCCCCACGCCGGCCCGCACCGAACACCGCCCGGGCCGCCGGACCATCGACCTCGCCGACGCCCCGGTCCACGGGCCGCCCAATCCGGCCCCGGCCGACCCGTTCGCCGGCTCGACCTCGATGATCCGCCTGCGGCGCGGCTAACCCCGGCCGCCTCCCCCCTCCCACCACCGCAGCACCCGCAGGGCGCGCAGCGTCGTCCAGCGCCCCGGCACCCGGCCGGGTTCCAGGGGGAAGAACGCCTTCCCCCCGTAGGAGCTCCCCTTGGGCCAGCGCCCGTCGGGCCGTTGCTGCCCGCGGAGGGATTCCACCGCACCGGCCGCTCTNNGCCAGCGCCCGTCGGGCCGTTGCTGCGCTCGGACGGACTCCACCGCCTCGGCCGCTCTGGCGTCCCTCGCGGCGCCCTCTGCCTGCAGGTGGTCGAGACCCCGCAGCACGTCGTAGTGCCACCGCGGCGGGAAATGCGGCACCAGCCACTCCGGCTCGATCACCTCGCCGGTGCGGTGGGACCGCACCATCCGGTGCGCCAGCCAGAACTCCTGCCCCGACGCGATGGCCCCGTCGGCATCGCGTCGTCCGGTGGCATGCCGCCATGCAGCCAGACCGTCGAGGACGGAGGCGGTGGTGTGGAACGAGGAGTGGCGGTCGCCGCGGACGTCCTGGCAGTTCCATCCTCCGTCGGCGAGACGGGCGGCGATCAACGTGGCGGCGATCTCGTCGAGGCGCCGATCGTCGAGGCCGTGGGCGCACCCGATCGCCAGCACCATCCCGTTGACGCACCGCTCCGCATGGCGATGGGTCGTCCAATACGACACCCCACCGTCCACCCAGCGGGCGTCGTCGAGCAAGCGCAGGGCACCGGCGAGCGCCCCGNNCAGGCCGAGCCGCATCAGCAGCAGGAGCGTGTAGGTGGTCGAGGTCCACTTGGGCGAATACAGGCCGCCGCCCCAGGTGCCGCCCGGGTCCTGGAGTTCCAGCAGCCGAGCCCCCCACCCCTCCTCGGCGATCCGGGCCCGGGTGGGCTCCCAGACCGCAGAGGTTTCTCCGAGCAGATCCCGCTCCGCCTGCCAGCGGATCGCCGGGTCGCCCTCCAGCAGCCAGTCGAGCACCGGGCCGGCCGTCACTCCTCGGCGCTCCCCCGGGGGTCGGCGTCGGGGTCCTCGACCCGTTCGACCACCCGAAACCCCAGCGACCGATAGGTCCCGACGGCGGCCGCCGCGTCCTCGTAGGCATCGATCCCGACGCTCGTCAGACCGAGCGAGCGGAATCGGGCGACTGCCCGGCCGACGAGTGCCGAGGCGATCCTCCGTCGGCGGTAGGCGGGCAGGACCGCGACCACGCTGATGTAGCCCTCCCCGCCGCGCGGGAAACAGATGCAGAAGCCGACCGGCCCGTCGCCGCCGTCGGCGACGAACACTCCCCCGGGGTCGAACCCGTCGAAACCGTCCCAGTCGTCGGCCCACGGGTCGTGACCGAAGGCCTCGCCGTAGACCTCCGGGATGCGGGCGTGATCACGGCTCGGGTCCCAGGGACGGATCTCCACGCCGGGCGTCCGATCCGGACCGAAGGCGGTGTCGCGCCCCATCCGCAGCAGCATCCGCGTCATGCGGCAACGCTACCCCGGGATCCCGGTGCCGGGCCCTACTAAGGTTTGCATCCCAAAGTATTTTGGAGGAACGAACCATGGATCGCCCGATCGACCTCGAGGCGGCCGCCTACCGCGGCCGCTACGACGACGGCATCATCGACCTCGCCATCGGCCTGTCGCTGGTCTGGATCGGTGTGGCTTG
>JABAOG010001399.1_pt1 | contig 10740 bp, 8 predicted proteins | sample 7062131 | NCBI WGS metagenome assembly JABAOG01 (sample SAMN14538629, study PRJNA623070) | marine sediment metagenome | biome: marine biome [ENVO:00000428]; feature: marine pelagic biome [ENVO:01000023]; material: deep marine sediment [ENVO:00002113] | place: India: Arabian Sea | collected... | reverse complement strand
AGATGTCGGCGCCGATGCCGTCCCCCTCGATGAACGCAATGATCGGCTGGTCGGGGATGTTCAATTTGCCGTTCTCAAACGTCACACGTTCGCCCTCTTCGGGTACGGCGATGTGTTGGAAGCCCACCTTATAGGTTCTCCTTTATCGAGTCAGTTAATGCTGTGTGGTGTCTGCCCAGCGTGATTATACCATAGCGGATGCCCACCAATGTTTTGATGCAGGCCTAGCATCGGGCGTTGCATGATCCGCACTCGGATGCATGGAATGGTATACTTCACTGTTAGACGAATCCATCACCTCTGCCACCCCTGAACACAAGCGGAGTTGTCTGTATGAAAACCCTGATCGGCGTCGACGTGGGCGGCACACGCCTGCGCGCCGCCCGGTTCTCCCCTGAGCTTGAGATGCACGACCGCGCCGAGCAGCCGACCGGTGCCGCCGATGGCGCGGACGCGGTGTTCGACCGCCTCGCCGAGACGATCCGGCAGGTGCTGCCGCCCGACCCCGCCGACCTGCTGGCGATCGGCGTGGCGCTGCCGGGGCCGCTCGACATTGACAAGGGGGTGCTGATCGCACCACCCAACCTGCCGTTCCGTGATGTGCCGATCCGTGAGATGCTGCGCAGCGCGGTCGGCGGGCCGGTGTTCATCGGCAACGACGCGGATCTGGCCGGTGTCGCCGAGTACCGCTACGGGGCGGGGCGCGGGGCGCGCTCGATGGTGTATCTCACGATCTCGACCGGGATCGGCGGCGGGCTCCTGCTCGACGGGCGGCTGCATACCGGGCGCGGGCTGGCCGGTGAGATCGGGCACATGGTGGTAGACCCTGACGGCCCGCTGTGCGGGTGCGGCAGGCCGGGCCACCTCGAGGCACTGGCCTCCGGCACGGCATTGGCCCGCGCCGCGCGCGAGCGGCTGGCGGCAGGCGAGGACTCGCTGATGCGGGAGGCCGTCGGCGGCGACCTGACACAGGTGACCGGCGCGCTGGTCGGCGCGGCGGCGCTCGAAGGCGACGCGCTGGCCCGTGACATCGTGCAGCAGGCCGGGCGGGCGCTGGGAGTCGCGCTCGCCAGCCTCACCGCGCTGCTGAACCCCGACCGATTCGTGCTGGGCGGCGGGGTGACGGCGCTGGGGGATCTGCTGTTCGACCCGCTGCACGAGGCGCTGCGCACCTACGCCTTCCACCCGCGCTACTACGAGGATGTGCCGGTGGTAGAGGCGGCGCTGGGGGATGACGTCGGGCTGGTAGGCGCGGCGGCATTCGCCGCGATGCAGCTCGAGAGCCGCTAGCAAAAACGCCCCGGCTGACTGCCGGGGCGTTTCGATTCTTGCGATACTGCTACCGCTTCTTCTTGCGATCCTCAGAGCTGCGCTTGAAATCCATCACCAGCGGCGTGCCGGTGAAAGGGTGCACGCGGCGGATATTGTTCTCCAGGTAGCGCTGGTAGGAGAAGTGCACCAGTTCCGGGTCGTTGACGTGGAACAGGAACTTGGGCGGGTCGACCGCGACCTGGCTGGCATAGCGGATCTTGAGCCGCTTGCCACCCTTCGAGGGCGGTGCCTGCTGCTCCAGCGCATACCGCACAATGCGGTTCACGTCGGAGGTCGGGATGCGGTGGAACCGTTCTTCCCACATGCTCTTGGCCAGCGGCAGCACCTTGCTGACGCGCTGCCCGGTCAGGGCTGAGATGAACTGTACCGGCGCATATGGGATGAACTTCAGCTTCTCGCGCACCTCGTCCATATACGCGTTGATCGTGTGCGAGTCCTTCTCGACCGCGTCCCACTTGTTCACCAGCACGATCACGCTCTTGAGCTCTTCGAGGATGTAGCCCGCCACATGCGTGTCCTGCGCGGTGATGCCTTCCTCAGCGTTGACCAGCAGCAGCACCACGTCGGCGCGCTCGATGGCCTTGAAGGCGCGGACCACGCTCCAGCGCTCGACGGTGCGCTCGATCTTGCCGCGCCGCCGGATGCCCGCAGTGTCGATCAGCGTGATCGGCTCGCCGTAGTACGTGATCTGTGTGTCGATCGCATCGCGCGTGGTGCCCGCCACCGGGCTGACGATCACGCGGTCTTCCCCGATCAGCTTGTTCAGCAGCGAGGACTTCCCGACGTTGGGCCGCCCGACGATCGCGATCTTGAGCGCGTCGTCGTCTGCATCCTCTTCGAGGATCTGCCGGGGCAGCGCCTCGATTACCGCGTCGAGCAGGTCACCCACGCCGGAGCCGTGCATGCCGGAGACCGGGTACACCTCGCCCAGCCCCAGCGCGTAGAACTCGGTTGCCATCTCGCGCAGACGGGGGTTATCCCCCTTGCTGGCGGCGATGATCACGGGCTTGTTGGCCTTGCGGAGAATCTCCGCCACGACTTCGTCGGCGGAGGTGATGCCGGTGTTGGTGTCCACCACCAGCACGATCACGTCCGCCGCGCCGATGGCCATCTCGGCCTGCTCGCGGATCTCGCTCAGGAACGACGCCGAGTCCTCCGCCAGCGGGTCTTCGGTGCCGCGCGACACGCCGTCCAGCGCCTCGATGCCGCCTGTGTCTACCAGCGAGAATACGATGCCCTGCCACTCGGCTTCGGCGAACTGGCGGTCACGCGTGGTGCCGGGGCGGTTGTGCACCACAGCCTTGCGCTGGCCGACGATCCGGTTGAACAACGTGGACTTGCCGACGTTCGGTCTGCCGACGAGCGCCACGAGTGGAATGCGACTCATCATCCGTTACGATCCTTCTTCTGCTTCTGGGTCCGTGATACCAATCTCAATCAAGGTCGGTAACACCGACTCTACCACCACCTGCTCAAGATCGTCAGACGGAATATCTGCGCTCACGATCTCGACACGTGGTTCGAGCTGGTAGCTGCCCGGCTCCAGCCCGGAAAGATCGACGGTGACGATGATGGTCTCGAGCTGGTTTGCGACCAGCTCCTGAAGCACCGGCAGCGGCCCTGCCAGCGACACGACGGCGTTCCCCGGCAGCACCGTGGCTTCGTAGGCTTCGTTCAGCCCGGTAGCCGTCACCGGCACTTCGACGACCTCGAAGTCGGGCTGTGCTTCCACCGAGATCGACACGTCCACCGTCTGCGTCTCTTCGAGAGTCACGCCGCTGGGCGGCTGAAGCTGCGCCACGACGGTGGTCTGCTCGCGCAGGCCGGTCAGGGTGATCGGTTGAGTCTCGATGGCGGAGAGCGTCCGTAGCAGATCGGGGTCGCCGCGCACCGGCACCAGTGGCGGGTCCACGGTAATCCGCGAGACATAATATCCCGGCGCGGGCTGCACATTGGCATTGACGCGCACCGCCACCTCGCGGAAGTCCGCCTCCTGCACGATCGGGATGGATACCGAAGCGGAAGCAGGCAGCAGCGTCACACCGGTGATCGGCTGGCCTTCGTTGTCGAGCGCGNNTCGCACCTCGCTGACCAGGTCAACCTGTGACCGCGGCCCGGTGATGCGCACTGAGGAGGGTGTGAGCGAGCTCTCCTCGGCGCGGAAACCGACCGGCAGCGAGCCGACTTCGGTAAGCTGGATTGGCACCTCGCGCTCGCTGATCTCCTCCAGCACCACGCGGACGCTGTTCGGGATCACGCGGAGGATGATCGCCTGCGCGCTGGTCGTGGCGACCAACGGGATGTCGTGCGTGCCCGCGCTGAGGTTGGTCAGGTCGGCGGTAACGGCGAAATCCTCGACCTCCAGCGCGTCGCGCGTCTCCTGAAACACGCGCACGCGCACCCGCGCCGTCTCAACCGGGTCGTTGGTGATGATGTAGCCCGACGGCAGCCCCACCCACTCGATCGGGATCGGGCGGTCGAAGTTGACTTCTTCGGGGGGGTTGGTCTCCTGCGTGGCGACGATCCACACGATCAGCGCCAGCAGCACGGCCAGCAGGATGGAAACCAGATTCGATTCCAGCCAGTTCAGGAAAGATCGGCTCGACATATCAGCCTACAAACGCTNNCGACCCGAACCGGTGCGCCACGCTGCGCTGCCGGACGTACTCGTTGAGGATCATGGCCAGCCGTTCGGCATCGATGCCGCGGATGAAACGCCCGTTGACCACCACCGAGATCCGCCCGGTTTCCTCCGACACCACGACCGCGACGGCATCACTCACCTCGGAGATCCCGAGGGAGGCGCGGTGCCGCAAGCCCATCTGCTGGTCGGGCATGTGGCGGGCGGTCGAGATCGGCAGCGTGCACGCCGCCGCTACCAATTCGTCGCGGCGGATGATCACCGCGCCGTCGTGCAGCGGCGTGTTCGGGAAGAAGATGGTTTGCAGCAGCTCGCTGGTGATCTCGGAGTTTAGCAGCACCCCGGACTCAATGTATTCCTGCAGGCCGGTTTCGCGCTCCAGCACGATCAGCGCGCCGTGGCGGCGGCGGGACATAAACCGCACCGCATCGGTGATCTCGTTGATCATGGTCTGCCGCTCGTCGGGGGCGATCACGTCGCGCCCGCTCGTCGGCACAAAACGGCCTAACTGGTCGAGCCAGCGGCGCAGCTCCTCCTGGAAGATCACCGGCAGGGCAATGGAGAACGCGGTCAGCGTGCGGCTGAGAAGCCACGAGAACGCGCGCAGATTCAGCAGGAAGGAGAGCGACCACAGCAGGAGCAGGGCGACCGCGATGCCGCGCAGCAGCGTGGCGGCGCGCGTCCCACGGACGAGCTGAAGGATGAGGAAGAAGATCAGGGCAACCAGCAGAAGGTCGAGGATGTTCTGCCAGTTAGCCGTCAGGTTGTCTACAACCCAGATAATCTCGCGTAATCCCACAGAAGGGTTCTCGTCTCACTGTATTGCCGGGCAGGCCAAGCCGGTCAGCCTTCCTGGCCCTGAAGCTGCGCAAGCAGCGTGCGGTAAGCTTCGACGTCGGGCGGGTTCAATTCGATGATGCGCCGCACCGTCTCGGCGGCGTCCTGCACGCGCCCCGCATCGATCTGTAGATCGCCGAGCTTGTCGAGCTGGGTGAGGGCCTCCTGCGTGCGGCCCTGCTGGCGGTAGACTTCGGCCAACCGCTGTACCAGCGCGATCTGCTCGGGGTGGCTGCGGACCTGTGCCTCCAGCAGCGGCGCAACACGCTGGGCTTCGCCAGCCTGCACGAGCTGCCGCATCAGGCTGTCGAGCATCCGTATCGCACCCGCGTCCTCGCCGATCTGGAAATAGAGATCGACCATCGCCAGCTTCAGCGCATCGTCGTCGGGCCTGATCTCAGCGGCGCGTTCGTAGTACGTCAGCGCGCGCCGCCAGTTGAGCCGCTGGCTTTCGATGTCGGCCAATGCCTTGAGAATCGGCACGGTGTTGCCGTTCTCGCCACCTTCCTGCCGGGCATAAGTCAACGCCTCGTTGTAGATCTCGACCGCCTTTTGCGGGTCGGCCCACAGGCGGTGGTACATGTCCGCCAGCTCGGTGTACTGGTGCAGCGCTTCGTCGAAGCGGTTCTGGCGGCGCATCAGGTCGAGCACGCGGCGGCGGGCGGTGGCATCCGTAGGCCACAGGTCNNAGCGATCAGGTTGAGCTTAATCACCGCCTCCTGGACGCGGCCTTCCCGGATCAGGATGTCGGCGAGCCGCTGGTGGGCGGGCAGGTAGTCGGGCGCGCGGCTGATCGCGAAGTGAGCTTCCTCCCGCGCAATGTGAATGAGATCGCGCGCCATGTACGCGCTGACGCGATCCATGATCGCAGCCAGCTCGGGCCGCCCACCCTCGACGATCAGCTCCAACAGCTCGTTGAAGTATTCCCGCAGGCCGCGTGCTGAGAAGTTCTTGAGCGCCCTCCCCAGCTTCTCAGGCAGGCTGGGCGCGTTCAAATACCCTGCAAGGCTGGCGGACAGCTCCTTCAGGTAGCCGTCGGGCTGCGCGCTTAATCCGCTCAATGCGCGCTCGTACCCCGCTGCGTCGACCTCGTCGGGGTTATACTGGCGGTCGGCGGTGCGCAGCGCGCGGAGCAGGCTGTCGGCGGCGTCACGCAGGTTGCCGCCAGTGAGGTATGCCTGCCCCGCGAGCAGCCCGCTGATCAGCCCGTAATCGGCACTCTCGGTGAGGCGGCTGAGCGCCTGCACCGCTTCGTCAGGGCGGCCCACCTGCTGGTACAGCGCGCCCTTCACGAAGTCGAGCGCCGGGCTGGAATAGCCGGCCTGTTCCGCGGCGCGGTAGTTCGCCAGTGCCTCGTCCATGTCGCCGAGCTGCTGCGCGTCGAGCGCGTCGAGCAGCGGCTGCTGAGCTTTCGAGGGTGTCTCGCCGTTCCAGATGCTGTCAGCGAGTTCCCCCATCGCGCGGCGTACCGCTTCCTCGCTCGGCGTGTAGGACTGTGTCTGCTCGGACGCCTTGAGCAGGTCCCGCTCTTCGCCAGATACGTCGTCCCCAACGGCTGGTTTTGGCTGGCCGGTGCTGGTGGTCGTCATCGGCCGGAGCGCGGCCTCGTTGATCTGGATCGGGCGGTTGCGTTTGAGGTCGGCCAGCGCGTCACGTGCCTCCCCGCTGATCGGGTCGAGCGCGAGCGCGCGCTGCAGGGCCTGCTCGGCGCGCTGGGCCTGCCCGGCCTTCTGGAGCAGCCGGGCGACGTGCACATACTCGGTGACGGCCTGCTGGTGGGTCTGGCGGGCGCGCTCGTACGCCGTCGCCAGCCGCATCCGCGCCTGCGCCAGCTCGGGGTCGAGCTGCACGGCCTGCTCCCAGTTGGGGATGGCGCGCATCATGTCTTTGCGGGCGAGGTAAATCTCCCCCGCGGCCAGATACTGCCGCGCGGCGGAGGTCGGGCGACCGGTGCGCTGGAAGATCTCGGCCATTTTCTCGCGCGGCATCGGGTCGCTCGAGACGATCTTGGTGATGCGGTCGTAGGTCAGCAGGGCTTCGGTGTAGCGCCCCAGCTCAAGGAAGGACAGCGCCAGCCCGGCGAGGGCCTGCGGGTCGTCGGGGGACGCTTCAAACGCCTTCTGGTAGGCCGCGAGTGCGACATCCCACTCGCGATCCCACGCGGCGCTGGCCGCACTCTTCATCGCCTGCTGGTAAGCTGCGCTTTCTGCCATAGTCGTCTCACTTCTTTGCCGCTGCAAGCGTGCGCCTGTGCTCCCGCACAGACGGCGGGGCGAAGTCAGTATACATTATCAACAAACGGTGTAACAACCGCAATGGGGTGAAGGTCTACCAGAGCCGGACCGCGTTTCTCGGCCCGGCTCTGGCGGGGTTAGCGGGGGATCAGCCGCGCAGTTCTGCGTTCAACTGCTTCTTGAGAGTCTTGACGATCTTGCCGCGGAACCGCTCGGCGTCCTTGTCACGCAGGGTTTTGTCGGGCGCCTGGAAGGTCAGCGCGTAGGCGAGGCTCTTCTTGCCAGCCCCAAGCTGTTCGCCTCGGTACACGTCGAACAGCCGCGCATCCTTGAGCAGGAAACCGCCCGCCTCGCGGATCACGGCTTCGACCTCGGCAGCGGGTACCGAGTCGTCCACCACCACCGCGATGTCCTGGTAAACGGCCGGGTAGTTGGTGACGCCCTGCACCGGGTACAGGTCGTCCACCGCACTGACGAGCACGTCGAGCTTCAGCTCGGCGGCCAGCACCGGCTGCTCGGGCAGGCCGAGCGCCTCACGCACCAGCGGGTGCAGCTCGCCCAGTATGCCGGCATCCTCCTCGCCAACCACCAGCTTCGCCGCGCGGCCCGGGAAGAACGTGCTGTGCTCCACCGCTTCNNGGTGCAGCCCTTCGACCGCCATTTCGACGATGCCCTTCAGGTCGAACACGTCCATCCGCTCTGGCTGGTCGCGCTGCGGGTCGCTCCATGCCCGGCGCACGCGCGGCCCGCTGAGCACGATGCCGACGCGGCCCGGCTCGTCAGGGAGCTGCTCGCCTTCGGCAGGCAGGTAGACCTTCCCGATCTCGAACAGCGCGATGCGGTCCCGCCAGCGGGTGTTGGCTGCGGCCACTTCGAGCATCCCGGCGAGCAGCGTGTGGCGCATCGCCACGCGGTCCTGGCTGATCGGGTTGGCGAGCGTCACGTACGGCGCGTCTGGCCAGCTCGGTTCGGCGCCCGGTGGGGTCAGCGCGGCTTCCCTCTCCGGTGTGGTCAGCCGGTAGGCCACGATCTCCTGCAGCCCGGCACGGGTCAGCAGGTCGCGCAGGCGTTCCTCGCGCTGCAGCGGGGCGTTGGTGCGCTGCGGGGGCAGCTCGTCCTCGATCAGCGTGTTGGGCAGCCTGTCGTAGCCGTAGATGCGTGCGACCTCTTCGAGCAGGTCGGCCTGCCCGATCAGATCGCGGATGTCCTCGTGCTCCTCGAAGTGCACCTGCCCGATGTCGAGCCGGTGATCCGGCACGGTGACGCGCAGCGAGTCGTCCTGCTGCTCGACGCCGAACTCCAGCCCTTCGAGAATCTGTGTGACTTCGCCCGCGCTGAGTGCGATGCCCAGCACGCGCTCGACCTCACTCAGCGGCAGGTCCACCACGACTTCCGGCGCGGGGCGCGGGTACGCGTCGAGCACGCCCTGCGCGATCTCCCCGCCGCCGGTCTGCTGCATCAGCCCGATCGCGCGGCGCAGCGCGAACTCGGCCAGCGCCGGGTGCACCCCACGGCTGAAGCGGGTCGCCGCCTCGGAGACGATCTCCGTGCCGCGGGCGCGCTGTGCGGCCAGCGTCTGGCGGATGTTGGTGTAGTTCCAGCTCGCGGCTTCGAGCAGGATGTTCTCGCTGCTGTGCGGGCGGCTGCTCGCCTTGCCGCGGGGCAGCTCCTCGCCCTCAGGCAGCGGCACGCCGGTCGCGTCGAGCGTGGCGGTCGCGGAGTCGAACACCTCGGACTCCAGCCCGCCCATCACCCCGGCGAGGCTGAGCGCCCCGGCGGTGTCGGCGACCAGCTCGGTGAACGGGTCGAGCTCGCGCTTCACGCCGTCGAGCGTGGTCAGGGTTTCGCCGTCCTCCGCGGTGCGGGTGATGATGGTCGGGGGCTTACCGCCCGCGCGCTCGACCAGCACGTCGTAGTCGAACGCGTGCAGCGGCTCGCCCGTCTCCAGCATCACGTAGTTGGTCACGTCCACGATGTTGTTGATCGGGCGCATCCCGGCCAGCCGCAGGCGGCGCTGCATCCAGTACGGTGACGGCTTCAGCGCGGTGCCCTTGAGCAGCGCCAGCATGAAGCGCGGGTTCAGCTCCGGCTCGCGGATGTCGATCGCGGCCTGCCCCTCGATCGGCGCGCCGGACGCCTCGTAGTCGAGCGACGGGTAGCGGACTTTCTGCCCGGTCAGCGCGGCGACCTCCCGCGCGATGCCGAGCATGGCGTAGTTGCGGGCCATGTTGGGCGTCAGTTCGATGTCCAGCACGACGTCGCCCAGCACGTCCTGCAGCGGGGTGCCGGGGGCGGCGTCGGTCTCGAACAGCAGGATGCCTTCGTGCTCGTCGGACAGGCCCAGCTCTTTCTCAGAGCAGACCATCGTCCGGTTGTCGATGCCGCGCAGCGCGCGCGGCTTGAGCGTCATCAGGGACCCGTCCTCTTTGTGCCCGTCGATCACCACCGCGCCCTCGCGGGCATACGGCGCGACCAGCGGCTCGGCCAGCGGCCCTCTGTCTTTGTAGTCGAACAGGTTCGGCGCGCCGGTCACGCACTGCTCGATCTTGCCGATGCCGGACTCGACCATCGCCAGCACCAGCCGGTCGGCGTTGGGGTGGCTCTTGACCTCGACGATGTGCCCCACCACGATCTTGTCACGGTCCCATACCAGGTGGTCGGTCGAGATCGGTACGGCCAGCTCGCCGGTCGTGACCTCACCGGCAGGCACGCCGATGTACTCGATCGCGCCGACCTCCAGCCCCGCCAGCGTCAGCCGGTGGGCCAGCTCCTCGACCGGGATGGTGATCTCTACGTAATCTTTCAGCCAGGAAAGCGGTACTCGCATGGTTGTCTATTCCTCATTGTCTCGTGCAGGTAGCAGGGCGGCGGGGTCCAGCCCCTTGCCCTCGATCACGATGGCAGCCAGCCCGGTCTCGGAGCGAGTTTCGTGATACTCGCCCGCCTGCCAGAAAGCTGCTTCACCGTGTTGAATGGCTTCTACGTGTTCGCCGCTGCGCACCGTGCCTGCCCCTCCGACCACCAGAAAGACCTGATCCTGCAGCGCCGGGTGCTCGGCGAGCACGCCGCCGGGCTCCAGCCGGATGCACACGGCGAACGCCCCGGCAGGCATCCGCAGCAGGTGGGTGATCGACGCGCCGTGGCTGCCGTAAGCCGTCAGCGGTTGGGTGGTGCCGGAGTCGAAGCGGAACACTTGCATGGCGCTAGAACTGTTCCAGGAAGCGCAGGTCGTTGGCCCAGAAGGCGCGGATGTCCTGAATGTCGTGCTTGAGCATCGTGACGCGCTCCGGGCCAAGCCCGAACGCGAACCCGGAGAATTCGCGCGGGTCGTAGCCGCCGTTCTTGAGCACCACCGGGTGCACCATGCCCGCCCCGCCGATCTCCAGCCAGCCGGTGTATTTGCACACGCCGCAGCCCTCGCCGCCGCACAGTGCACACTCCACGTCCACCTCCATGCTTGGCTCGGTGAACGGGAAGTGCGAGCAGCGGAAGCGCACACCGAGGTCTTCGCCGTACATGCGGCGCGCGAACTCGGTCATCGTGCCTTTGAGGTCGGTCATGCGGATGTTGCGGCCGACCGCCAGCCCCTCGACCTGGTTGAACTGGATCTCGCTGCGGGCCGTGATCTGCTCGTAGCGGTAGCACATGCCCGGCAGGATCACGCGGATCGGCTCCGGCGCGTACTCACGCATCGCG
>JABAOG010014770.1_pt1 | contig 10741 bp, 9 predicted proteins | sample 7062131 | NCBI WGS metagenome assembly JABAOG01 (sample SAMN14538629, study PRJNA623070) | marine sediment metagenome | biome: marine biome [ENVO:00000428]; feature: marine pelagic biome [ENVO:01000023]; material: deep marine sediment [ENVO:00002113] | place: India: Arabian Sea | collected... | reverse complement strand
CCGTTGCTCTGCCATTGAGCTACATCGCCTTGCGGGACGTATTATAGCGCGGAGCTACCCGGCAGGCAAGAGCATCAGCAGATCATTGCCGTATACTGTCGAATACGTTAAACTATCTGCCGCAAACCGAAATGGCCCTACAATTACATAGGTGCCTTTCCGCCGTGTCACATCCGCCCGGATGATGAACAAGGCAATCCCATGGGAAGGAGATTTCCACATGCGTGACTACGAAATGATGTTGATTCTGCGAGCAGATCTCAGCGATGAGGATCTGTCGAATGCGGTTGATACCGTACAGGGGTGGATCGAGAACGGCGGCGGCACGATCGCCAACGTCGACCGCTGGGGCCGGCGCCGTCTGGCCTACCAGATCGACCGCCAGCGTGACGGTTTCTACCTGCTCTACACGCTCGACCTCCCGGCAGAACTCCCCGCGGAACTTGAGCGCAACCTGCGGATCAACGAAAACGTGCTGCGGCACCTGATTATCCGCAAGGGTGCGTAACGCCATCGGGTTAGACAGACTTTAGACGTTTTGTTGGTAGGCACAGGGGGCAGACATGAGTAGAGGATTGAACAAAGTCATGATCATCGGCCACCTGGGCCGTGATCCTGAGATGCGGTACACACCAAGCGGACGGCCAGTCACGTCCTTCAGTGTGGTGACCACGCGTACATGGACGTCCGCTGAGGGCGAGCGCCACGAAGAATCGGAATGGTTCAACGTGGTGGCCTGGGGCAACCTGGCAGAGATCTGCAACCAGTATCTCTCGAAGGGGCAGCAGGTATACGTCGAGGGGCGGCTCCAGACACGCGGTTGGGAAGACAGCGAAGGTAAGAAACACTACCGGACTGAACTGGTCGCCAGCGAAATGATCGTCCTGGGTGACCGCCGCCACAGCACGCCTCCGCCGCTGGGCGAAGATGACGGGGACGACACCAGCTACGCATTCTAAGTGCCGCCGGAACCCGGCAGGCAGATAAAAGAAGAGAACAAGGAGTATTGACGTGGCAGACGAAAAGACCACGAGAAGCCGTGATAACGACCGGGATAGGGACGACGACCGCGACGACCGCCGCTCAGGTGGGTCCCGCGGGGGTGGGCGTCCCTCACGCGGGGGCGGACGCCGCTATGGCCGCCGCAAAGTTTGTAACTTCTGCGTCGACAAGGTAGAAAGCATCGACTACAAGGATCTGGACACCCTGCGCCGCTACGTTACCGACCGGGGCAAGATCGTCCCGCGCCGCCAGACCGGCACCTGCGCCAAGCACCAGCGTGAACTGGCCCGCGCCATCAAGCGCTCGCGCCACGTGGCCCTCTTGCCCTTCACCGGCTCGCACGACCGCGACTAGTTCTGGCAGATGACACCGAAGGGCGTAGACGCAAGTCTATGCCCTTTGCGCGTACCGCGCCTTGATGCGATTCAATCAGCAAGAGAGGGAGAGCACATGGCCAAACGGCCAAACAAGCCAACGACCGAATTGACGCGGCGGCAGCGCTCTCGCGCTGCGCGCGAGGCGCGTTTGCAGCAGGCTGTCTGGGTCGGCGTGATCGCAGTCGTGGTCATCGTGATCGGTCTGCTGGGGTATGCTGCGCTGAACGAGTACGTCCTGAAGCCGAATAGGCCCATTGCTACGGTGGAGGACGAGTCGATTTCGGTCAAGGACTTCCAGGATCAGGTGCTGCTCGACTGGTATCTGCAGGCAAATGGGCAGCCACTTTCGCAGTTTGGGCTTGACGCTGAGTTCTTCGCAGATTACTCACTCGAAAGCGCGATCAACGGCATCCTGATGAAGCAGCAGGCCGAGGAGATGGGCATCACCATCAGCGATGAGGAGCTGGAGGAAGAGATTCAGCTCGCGTTTGGCTATGATGCCGGGGAACCAGAGCCGACCGCGACGGCTGCGCCGACGCTGCCGGGGATCGTGGATGACCCGACGCCGACCGCTACCTTCGTGCTTACGCTGACGCCCAGCCCAGCCCCGACGCTGGAAGCTGGAGTCACGCCGACCGCAACGTTGAGCCCCACAGCAACGCCCAGCGAGCCGCCGACCGCGACCCCCACACTGGCACCGCTACCAACCGCAGAACCGCTCACAGAGGATGACTTCGACGAGCAATTCGATACGTTCGTCCAGAGCGGGGTCGCCGTCACGGGTCTTGCGGAAGAGCGTTTCGTCGAATTGTGGCGCGAGCAGGTGCGGCTCATTCTGCTGCGCCGCTCGATGACCGAGGCGCTTGACATTGAGGTCGACGACACCAAGACCCTCGTTCACGCAGCGCACATCCTGGTGGCCACCGAAGAAGAGATCAACGAGGTTGTGGAACGGCTGAACAACGGCGAAGATTTCGAATTGGTCGCCGCAGAAGTGTCGCTGGACAGCTCGAATGCTTTCCGGGGCGGCGATCTTGGCTGGTTTGGCCGCAACCGGATGGATCCCGCATTCGAGGAAGTTGCCTTCAGCCTGGAGCCGGGCGAAATCAGCGAGCCGGTTGAGACTCAGTTCGGCTGGCACGTGGTGAAGCTGTACGACCGCGAAGAGGTTCCTGCGAGCGCGCTGGAGCAGGATCAGCAGCGCCAGGAAGCGATGGCTGACCTGATCGAGGAATGGCGCAACGCAGCTGACGTTGAGATCGTCGAAGACTGGGAGCGCTTCATACCCGAAGCCCTTCAGTAACGTGTAGAAGCCGAATAGACGAGGCAGGCGTTCAGAACAGGATGCCTGCCTCGTTTTTCTTACTCTTGCGAGTTGGACCTACATCTCAGATACTTCACCATGTGAACGGCACAGTGTGAGACGGTTATGAACATTCTGATTTACGGGGCAGGCGCAATCGGTAGTTTTATAGGGGGGCATCTGGCTCTGGCGGGCCACGATGTTACGCTGCTTGGGCGCGCGCCGCTGGCCGAGGCTGTGCAGACGCGCGGCCTTCGGCTCGCGTTGGCCAACGGCGAACAGCACGAATTACGTCAGGGCGTACGTGCCGTAACGTCACTGGCAGAAGCTGTCGGGGGAGGGGGGCGCTACGACTGGATCGCGTTCACGATGAAGGCCTACGACACCATACCCGCGCTGCATGACATCCTCGCCAACATCCCAGAACCCCCGCCTGTGGTGTCTTTCCAGAACGGGGTCGGGAACGAGGACACGATCGCGGATGCGCTGGGCCGTGAGCGGGCCGTCGCGGCGACCGTCACGACGCCGGTATCGGTGGTGGAACCGGGCTCCGTGGTCGAGGAAAAGCAGCGCGGTGTGGCGCTCGCAATCGACTGCCCGGCTGCGGCTGCGGTGCTTGAGAGCCTGAACGCGACGGCGCTGACAGTCGATACTGTGGACGACCGCGACTCACTCAAGTGGTCAAAGCTGTTGCTCAACATGACTGCAAACGCGCTCCCGGCCATCCTCGACATGCTGCCTGCCGAGGTCTTCAGCGAGCCCGATCTCTTTAACATTGAGTGGGCCGCGCTGCGTGAGGCGCTGTGGGTGATGGAAATGCGGGGCGTACGCCTGATTAACCTCCCCGGCGCACCTGCCCGGACACTGGGGCTGGCCGTCCAATCAATCCCGCGGCCGCTGCTGAGGCCGCTGCTGAAGTGGCAGGTGGCGGGTGGCCGGGGTGATAAGCTGCCATCACTGTTGGGGGCCATGCGCGCCGGGCGCAGGCGTACCGAAGTTGCATGGCTTAATGGGGCTGTTGCGCAAGCTGCAAAGAGCAAGAATCGGCTGGCACCGATCAATCACGTGCTGGCGCTCACACTGTCCGACATCGCTGCCGGGCGTGTGCCGTGGGATGTTTACCACCACAACCCCGAGATGCTTTTCACTGCGTTGCGTATCGCACAGCGCCCGGCCGGGCTGGACCGCGAGGACTAGCCGGTAGTGGGAGATGTCGTTATGGCGATACGACTTCACCCCATTACAATTGGGCTTGAAGAGCCCGGCACAACTCCACAACTCTGACGTCAGGTTAGGTGATGACCAGTAATTCCGAGCCTCTGGAAAGATACTACGATTCGGGCACTCTCGGCGGCCTGATTCGCAGCGGTTTTCTGCTACTAGTGGCCCGGCGTGTGCGCCCACGGACCCTCTCGCGGTTTCGCCGGCTGTTTCTGGATAACGCCGTCAATTACGTGCTGTACGCTGTGCTGATCGTGCTGCCAGCTATCGTGCTGGATGGCTACCAGCGCCTGCGAACAGCACTCACCGGGCAGCCGCGCACGCATCCGTTTGGCTCGTGGCAGTTCTACCTCCACACCGGGCTGCGTGAGGATTTCGCGCACCACACGAACGAAACCACTGGATACCACCACCAGCGCCCTGCCGAAGCGTCGGACGTAGACGACCTAACCGCCTGGGTAATGTCAGTCATCCAGCTCTTGTGGGACTACGAAGCGCTGATGGGCATCATCTGGGATGAGTGGACGATGCTCCGGCTGGTGCTGGAGGCGGCAGAGCGCGCAGGGCTGGCAGACCACGCGCCGTTTGTCCGGTTTGTGCGCCAGTGGGAACTGGCTCGTCCGTACCGCGCCCCGCTGAACGGCACGTATGGCGACGTGCGCAAGGCTGCCTTTGATGCCTTCATCCAGCCGTTTCTAGAGGTACTGCCTGAGGAAGAACGGCAGCGTCTCCACGCCGAGTACATACAGGCCGCCGCGCAGGAGAGACAGCAGTATCAGGAGCAGATGTCGCTGCTTTCCACGCTAAAGTCCGGGCGGTATGGTGATTCAAAGAGAGAAATTTCGCTGTGGGACGCCGCCATCGGGGTCATTTACGGCGGGAAATACTATCTCGTTGACGTTGTGGACCGTAACGAACGCGGCGCGCCGATCGCGTACGGGTATGCGGGCACTTCGCTGGATCTGGTGCGCCAAGGCGATGACCTTTACACGCTAGACGGCAGGCGGCTGATGCGGATCGGCGACCAACTATACTGGGCAGATTCGGGAACCAGAGCCGGATATGTTGCCCGCCCGGCGATCTCGAGGGTCAAGGCTCAGGTTGAGGCCATCTTGCAGGAACCGTGGTCGGCGGGTTACGACGAGGCTGATGAGTTTGCGGATGTGATGCTGGCTGAGACTCCGCGCGCCGTACAAGCGCGACTGCGCACCCTGCTTCCTGATACCACTCAGGCCGCGCTCGAACAGCTCTCGTACGCGCCGATCATTATCAACTGGGATGAGCAGGATGGCAGCAGGCGGCTGGCAGCACTGCGCCGCGGGAGGCGCGGCGTCGGGGATCATGCGCTAACCGTGATCCGAACCGACCGCAGTATCGTTTTTGACCAGTCACACATCTATTTCGACGGTACGTGGTCTCTGGCGATGGCCGAAGTGCTTACCCAGTCCGCCCTCCGCTGGTGCGAACGCGCGGTCGGCATCACGGCCAGCGAGGCCTGCCCACCGCGCAGCCTCACGCTGAAAGGCTCTCACAGGTTTTTCAAAGCTGCTGAACGCGTCAGAGAGCCGGCTGAAGTGTCCGCCGAGACCACGATCTGGGACATCTCTAATCTATTCTCCTTGCGCAAACGCCTCGGTGCAGTTGGCACGAATCTGACCATTAACGATTTGCTGGTTATCACACGTATCTTGCACGCTGCGCACTACCAGCCGTCAGCGCTGCTGCACAACCAAATCGACGAGCTCCGATCATCGACGAGCGCGCAGGATCGCCACGCGGCGCAGCGAATCGACCGATCGCTGGAGCGCGGCTGCAAGCTTAACCCGGCCCTTTTAATACCGGTGGACGCGTCACTCTCCAGCCCGCCGGAGCGCATCTATCCGATCACATTTCGTAACATGGCCGACGCACTGGTCTGGCTGTGGGACGATGCCTGGGAAGCGTATCAAGCCTACCGTCGCATCGAGCCGCCGGACACCCCTGAAGGGGTTGAAGCCTACCACGTCTTTGATCAAAAGCGGGCGCGGTTGATCGGCAACCTGCGGGCGTTCGGATACGTGCTGGATGGCAATAAGTCGGTGGCGATGCGCGGGGAGAGCATCAATATCGGCATTATCAAACTGCTGGTGGGGCTGCCTGAGTGGCTGCAGCACACCCTCAAGGCTATCCCGGAGTACGTACTGCCGCTCAACGAGATCATCCGCGGGGACGAAGTGTACTCGAACGTGGGGCGCGTCGCCCCGGAATCGTCGCTGTCACGCTTTATGACGGCCAAGGATGACGGCAATACGAAAGCACTGGCCTGGGGGGTGATGACAGACGCCGGAGGGCGGCTGATCGTCACCATGCGAGACTTCCGCCCCCACGTCAAACCGCTGATACGGGCGGGCCGCCGCGAGCTGGCTGCGGAGATGTCTCAGGAGTACGTCGAGGCGTTTACGGCAGAGCTAATCGGCCTGGTCGCGCGGTTGAGCGCGATGCTGCAGGCACAGCCTCCCAAAAATACGTGACTCCGTGTTACAATCGGTTGTTACAGTGGGCCTCGTGCGAGGAACTGAAAAAGCCCACCTTATGAAAAGGTAGGCTTCTGTGGTGCCCCGGAGAGGACTCGAACCTCCACGCCCATTGGGCACAGGCCCTCAACCTGCCGCGTATGCCAATTCCGCCACCGGGGCATTGCGACAGGATTATAACACAGGGGCGCGGCCTGTCAATGAAATGGTGCTTGTACAGCGTTTGAAGCGTGGTATTGGTCGGAGGTGATTTATGAGTGCGTTCAGCAGTTTGCCGCTGTTCCTGTTGAACACGGTTTTGTTCCCCGGCATGCCCCTTCCGCTACACATTTTCGAGCCCCGCTACCGGTTGATGATCCAGCGCTGTGACGCGCTGAATCAACCATTTGGGGTTGTGCTCATTGAGCGCGGTGCCGAGGTGGGCGGGCCGGCAACACCGCACACTGTGGGCACCTCGGCGGAGATCATCTCTCTCGACAAGTTGCCGGATGGCCGTATGAACATCCAGACATTGGGCCAGAAGCGCTTCCGGATCCGCGAGATCGAGCAGTCTGAGCCGTTCATGGTGGCACTCGTCGAGGATTACCCGGTACAGGGGCAGGGCGATCCCGTGGCCGAAGAAGAAGCAAAGCGGCTGCGGCCTGAGCTGCGCGATTACATCAGCATGCTGATCCGTGCGAGCGAGAGTGGCGCAAACTTCGGCGTCCTCCCGAGCGAAGCTATGCCATTAGCCTTCTATGCCGCCAGCATGGTGCCCTTCCCAAACAAGGATAAGCAGTCTATTCTCGAGGCAGAAACCCTGTTCGAGATGCTCGATCTCGAACGTCGAATGCTGCGACGCGAACTGACACTGCTCAGGCACCTGATCCAGTCACGCGGGGGGACGCGCGTCCACAAAGGTGTCCCGTTTTCATCGAATTAAGCCCTGCCTGAACTCGAAGAGGAGAAAGCCGCTAGATGCGTATTGTCGTTGATGCGATGGGGAGCGATACTAACCCGGTCCCGGACGTCGAAGGGGCCGTCATGGCCGCGCGTGAATGGGGTGATCCGATTGTGCTGGTGGGCGATCGTGCTGCGATAGAGCGCGAACTCGCCAAGCACGACACAAACGGCTTGAAGATCGAGGTCGTACACGCGAGTCAGGTCATCGAGATGACCGACAAGCCAGCGGAGAGCCTGCGGGAAAAGCCAGACTCCTCGATACATGTCGGCCTGAAGCTGGTTGCAGACGGCGAGGCGGATGCATTTGTGACCGCCGGAAATACCGGCGTGGTGCTCGCTGTCGCGATGCTCAGCACTCTGAAGCGCATTCGCGGTGTGAAGCGACCGGCACTGACGGCGATCTTCCCCAGCCCGACTGGGCAGATCGTGGCAGCCGACATCGGGGCAAACGCGGACTGCAAGCCTGAGAACCTCGTTCAGTTTGCGATCATGGCCAGCCGTTATGCAGAGCTCGCAATGGGCATCCAGTCGCCGCGCGTAGGGTTGCTGAGCAACGGAGAGGAAGAAGGCAAGGGCAACGAGCTTGTGAAAGAGACGCTGCCCTTGATGCACGCGGCTGAGGGGATCAACTTCATCGGGAATGTCGAGCCGAAGGATGTGGTTCAGGGGGCTACGGACATCGTCATCCACGATGGATTTACCGGCAACGTGTTCATCAAGACGCTGGAGGCTGCCACCGGCATGATGAAGACGCTGCTGAAGCGCGAAATCACCGCCAGCACGGTGACCAAACTGGGCGGGCTGCTGGTCAAGCCCGCGTTCGGGCGTGTTGCCAAGATCGTTGACCCGTTTGAGGTGGGCGGCGCGCCGCTCCTCGGTATCGACGGGGTGGCGATCGTGGGGCACGGCCGGTCGAACGCCCTCGCGATCAAGAACGGGGTACGCCAGGCACGCCGAGCCGTCGAAGGCGGGGTCATCGAAGGGATCCGCGAGGCTATCGGCAGCAATCAGGGATAGCGAGATCGTCGCGAAACAAAAGGGGGCACGCTTGAGCGTGCCCCCCTTTGCTGTACGAGGATCGTTAGCTCGTGACCCGGCGGGCCTCGACTACGTTCGGAAGCCGTGCAATGCGCGAGAGAATGTCGCTGAGTTGAGCGGCGCTTTCGACTTCCATGATGACGCTGAACGTGGCAATGTGGTTTTGTGTGCGGACGGTGATATCCCGCATGTTGATGTGGGCATCTGCGACGGCGGCACCGATGTCGCGCATCAGGCCCTCGCGATCGTACGCACGGATGATCACAGGGACATGGTAGCGGGTTTCGGGGGCTGCGCCCCATTCAACCGTGATCAGGCGCTCAGGGTCGAGGTTGAGCACGTTGCTACAGTCCTGCCGGTGAACGGTTACACCGCGGCCACGGGTGATGTAGCCAACGATGGGATCGCCCTGAACGGGGGTGCAGCATTGGGCAAGGGTGGTCAGCAGCCCGCCGGTTCCGTGAATGCGGATGTCGTCGCTGGAACGAGGACGCGTTGGCGTGGACGTCGAGGTAACTTCGAAGGCGTCCAGATCCTGGCTGGCCCGGCCCATCTCAAGAATACGGGTCGCGATGTGCTGTGGGTGAATGTCGCCAAAGCCGATTTGTGCCAGCAGATCCTCGGTTGAATCGAGGCCGAATAACTCAGTCACGCGATCGTGTGACATTTTCTCGACCGCGAGGCGCTTCATTTCGCGGTCGAGGATCTCCCGCCCGAGGGCGATCATCTTCTCGCGGTCTTGGCGGCGGAACCAGTGGCGAATCTTCCCGGCGGCACGTTTGGTGCGCACATAACCCAGGCTGGGGTTCAGCCAGTCGCGGCTGGGGCCACCACGCTTCGCAGTCAGGATTTCGACGCGATCGCCTACGTCAAGAGTGTGGTCCAGCGGCACCAGTTTGCCGTTCACCTTTGCACCGCGACAGCGGTGACCAATCTCGGTGTGGATGTGGTAGGCGAAGTCAATCGGGGTGGAGCCTGCGGGGAGGTCGATGATGTCCCCGCGTGGGGTGAACACGTATACGCGGTCCCGCAGGGCGTCGCTGCGCAGGGCGTCGAGGAACTCGTCGGCGTCGTCCACGCCTCGGCCAACCTCGAGCATGTCCCGCACGTGCTTCATGCGGCGCTCGAAGATTTCATCACCCCCGCGGCGCAGCGTAATGTCCTCTTTGTACCGCCAGTGCGCCGCGATGCCGTACTCGGCATGATTGTGCATCTCGGCGGTGCGGATCTGCACCTCGAGCGTTTTGCCGTCCTCCCGAATGACGGCGGTGTGCAGCGACTGGTAGATGTTGTCCTTCGGCGTGGCGATGTAGTCGTCGAACTCGCCGGGGATGGGCCGCCACGCCTGGTGAATCAGTGCGAGCACCTGATAACAGGACATCACGTCAGGTACGATGATGCGGACTGCGCGCACGTCGAAGATCTGGTTGAACGGCAGCCCTTTGCGATCCATCTTGCGCCAGATGCTGTAGATATGCTTCGACCGTCCACTCACATCGGCAAGGATGCCGTGCTCGTCGAGCAGGGTGCTCAGCCGTTTGACTATCTCACCCACGTAGAAGTTGCGATCTGCCCGGCGCTCGTCGATCAGCCGCGCGATCATTTTGTAGTGGTCAGGCTCCAGATAGCGGAAGGCAAGATCCTCGAGCTCCCACTTGAGCTGCCATATACCCAGGCGGCTTACTAGCGGCGCGAAGATATCCATCGTCTCGCGCGCCATGCGAATCTGCTTTTCGGGGCTGAGGTAGCCCAACGTGCGCATGTTGTGCAGGCGGTCGGCGAGTTTGATCAGAATGACGCGCACATCGTCATTCATGGTCAGAAGCGTCTTGCGCAGGAATTCCGCTTCGCGGTCGCGCGGTTGACCCGCCGGGTGCTTCTCGGTGTCGAGCGAGATTTGCTCGAGCTTCGTGACACCGGCAACCAGCCCGGCTACTTCGGCGCCAAACTCTTCTTCCAGGTCATCAAGCGTGACGCTGGTGTCTTCGACGACATCGTGCAGCAGCGCAGCCGCGATCACAGGTGTCTCGAGCCCGAGATCCATCACGATCCGAGCGACTTCGATGCAGTGGACAACGAAGTCCTCGCCAGATTTACGCTTTTGGCCTGCGTGGGCCTGGATGGCGAATTCGTAGGCGCGCTTGAGCACCGCACGCTCGTGGACGGGCAGATCGTCAAGCGGCTGTACGAACTCTTCGAATGTCGTCGGCGCCTTTATTTCCATAGGGGAAGTATAGCAAGCGAAGGACGCTTTGCAATGGCGGCAGGGGCAACCCTTAAGGTGAAGGGATCGGGGTGGTAGACGGCGCGGGTGTAAGCGGGGCGGTCGTCTGGAGTTCCATCTC
>JABAOG010015849.1_pt1 | contig 10742 bp, 9 predicted proteins | sample 7062131 | NCBI WGS metagenome assembly JABAOG01 (sample SAMN14538629, study PRJNA623070) | marine sediment metagenome | biome: marine biome [ENVO:00000428]; feature: marine pelagic biome [ENVO:01000023]; material: deep marine sediment [ENVO:00002113] | place: India: Arabian Sea | collected... | reverse complement strand
ACCCTATGCGCTGAAAAAATGGCTTTCGCCTTCAAACCCGCGCTTCACTCCACTGGCGGAAGAAGTCGCGCAAGAGACGCTCTTGCGGGTCTTGGATAACCTGGATTCCTTCGAAGGGCGCAGCAAGTTCACCACCTGGGTGCATAAGATCGCCATCAACATCGCCCTGACCGAACTCAGGCGCAAACGGTGGGAAGAATTCTCTTTAGATGATCTGGTGGATGATGAAGAAAGCCCCTCATTGGTCCGACTTATGCTGGACCAGGATACAATCACACCGGAGAGTGCTGTCGAGGGGAATGATCTCCTGCAGCAGGTCAAACGCATCATCCTGGAAGAGTTAACTGCCAAACAGCGAAAGGCAATGGTCGCAATCGCCATTAAAAATGTTCCGCTTGAAGAGGTTGCCCGCCGTATGGGAACGAATCGCAATGCTCTGTATAAACTGATGCATGATTCGAGGCGACGATTAAAACACAGGTTAGAGAGAGAAGGACTGACAACACAAGCAATCTTCGAAGTCTTTGAAAACAGGTAAGACATGAGCATCTTGGATTGTCAGAGTAATGATATGCCATGAAGATTATTAATTATCTTAAAAAATTATTAAACCGCTGGCTCCCGGAAAATCTGCGCTCACAGCCTGGGCGCGAATCATCCCAGGAAGAGCAGATATTACTAAATCTTCTTCAGAGAGTAGAAAATACAGATGAAGAAGAAATCTCGTGTGATGACGTATACCAGCTGCTCGACTGGTATGTTGAACTCGAGCTTGAGGGGGAAGATGTTGCCGCGCTTTATCCCATGGTGAAAAAGCACCTGGACCGGTGCAGCGACTGCTTCGAAGAATATGAAGCTCTAGCCCGTGTGGTCTCAGCAACCTCTCATTAACTTCCCATGACGAATCCCAACAAGGACTTACTGCAGCGATACAACTATGATGAATTTGTCCCGGCAAAGTTTGAGCCGTGGATGTAATTTGATCAAAGTCCGGAATTGGGGCATCCCGTATCGGATTTTCCCCTTTGGGACCTGGATGAGAAGCAAACCTCCTTAAAGGAAATCCTGGCGAACAATATCTATACGGTGGTTGAATTTGGTAGTTTCACCTGACCATACTGTGGGATGGCGGCGCCATCCATGAATGCGATCGCTGACGAATATTCGGATCATGGGGTTGGATCCATTTTTATTTATACCCACGAAGCGCATCCGGGGGAAAATTACCCTCCCCTGACCTCGATGGTACAGAAACTCTCCCATGCCAGGGACCTTCGGGACGTGCTGGGAGTGACCCGGCCCATTCTGGCTGATACTTTGAGTGGTGAGTGCCACCGTGCATTTGGTTCGATGCCGAATATGAACTGGATCTTCACCCGTTCCGGGATGCCTGTCTACAAGTCCGATTGGACCGACGCCAGGAGCATCCAGAATGCCGTGGAATACTTCCTGGGCGTCAAAACAAGAAGACGTTCAGGCGAGCGGCTCGCCCCATTCCACGTTGAAAGATTAGATTTCCGCAATCAAGATCATGATGCCTTCTATGCTGGTTTAGAAAGGAATGGTCCGAAAGCGGTTCGGGAAATCAGAGAATCTTTCGGGTAAAACCTACAGATGGATAGCTGGCTTGATATAAATAGAAGAGCAGGCGAGCGCACCTGCCCTTCTACTCAGTTGAATGCCTTACGGATCAACTGCGTTTCACCAGTGGGATGAATACAAACGCCGTCACCAGACCATAGATGGCGTGCCCCATTAAGCTCAACCATTGATCTGGTCCGATCAAAAAAACCATCTGTGACATGCCCAGGAACAGCGGCATGAGGATCAGGGCGCCCAGCACCCACCAGATAACACCATTGACGATGCCTCCAATGAGAGCGGTGGTTGCGTTGACCGGGAACCGTCCAATCACAAGGCCGTAGACCGCGCCGATGAATGCGCTGATCGCCATGTGGATAATAAAGCCATCGATGGCGTTCTCCACGCCAATCAACATACTAACCATCGGCAGCATACCCATCATCGCCATCATCATCCCAAAAATCAGGCCCCCTGCGAGTCCGGCAATGAGGCCAGAGGTGATCAGCTTGCCCGCAGATTTACTTGCTTTTTGATCCACAGTTGCGGTAGTCATTCTTTTCTCCTTTGACTCAAACTGAAAAATAAATTGATGCTTCCTTAATCTATTGGACAAAGTGACCCTCTGATTTCTTACAAATCAGTGATATTGTAGAAAATTACTAAGTAGAAGGAGAAATGCAATTAGGTTAACCAGATACCTTCATTGAACACGAGTTCCGTAATGGATGCGCTGGATACGTTGTCTAAATACTACAATGAAGCGATATTTTTCACCAAAAAACCTTGTCTGGGAATTCCAAAGATGCTGAATCGTCCTCTGTTCGAGATCTTCTCGCTGTCCTCTGCGGCAGCAAGTGACACTCTTCTTTCCTGCGATGACGGATTTGCAATCCTGGATTCCTTTGTGGAGCTCGCTTTAGAGGGTTCTTCACTTGAAGAGATCAAAAAGCACTTGCTCCACCACATGCACCACCACCATGACTGCCGGGAAGATCACCTGCAGAGAATAAATGATTTCGAAGGGCTGTGGAAACAGAGTCAAACGAAGAGTGACAGGTGCGAACTTATTAATCGGTAATCTTATTATTGGAGAGTAGCTATGAATTTCAGGATAATGATAGGTATGCTTCTAACGATGGCTTTTATCCTTTCAGCCTGTGCTTCGGTAATTGACTCCACCTCATCGCCCGGACAGGAACAGCCAACGATTGAATTGCAGGATACAGAGCCTGCGATCCCAACGCCCACACAAACTCAAACTTCTGAGGTGACGCTTCTGCCAGAAGAATCCCCACCGCCTGGCGCACCATCGGAGTTTGCCACCGATTTCAGTAAACACATCGTGCCATATTCTGAGATCATCTCCGGCGGACCTCCGAAAGATGCCATCCCCGCCATCGATGAACCGATATTTGTGGATACTGACACGGCGGATAGCTGGCTGGAACCAGTCGAGCCTGTTGTCTTTGTCCAGGTTGAAGAGCAGGCGCGCGCGTATCCGATCCAGATCCTGATGTGGCACGAGATCGTCAACGACACGGTTGCCGGTCTGCCGCTAACAGTCACTTTCTGCCCTCTGTGTAATACGGCTATCGCTTTCGAGCGCACGGTGGACGGAACTTTGATGGACTTCGGAACCACTGGACGGCTGCGTTACAGCAACCTGATCATGTATGACCGCCCAACTGAGACCTGGTGGCAGCAAGCCGATGGGAAAGCAATTGCAGGGGAGTTAACCGGCAAACAGCTGACTTTTTATCCGGCAGCGATGGTCTCCTGGGAAGAATTCAAATCCACATATCCGGACGGAGAAGTGCTCTCAAGAGAAACGGGATTCTCCCGCTCGTACGGGTCCAACCCCTATGCCGGCTATGATGACATCAACAAGTCGCCCTTCCTATATGTTGGTCCCACAACCCCGGGAGTTCTTCCTCCGGTTGCACGAGTGCTCACGGTAGACACGGAAGACGAAGCTGTCGCTTTCCCATACGAAGTGCTTCAGGAAGAGCAAGTCGTCAATGACACCGTCGCGGGCGATCCCATCGCAGTCTTTTGGACTGCGGGAACGGCATCTGCCCTGGATGCCGCCACCGTCGCCGGTGGAAGGGACGTTGGATCAGCAGCTGCATATTCGCGAGTGGTCGATGGAAAGGAACTTCAGTTCGTCCTGAGGAACGGACAAATCGTCGACCAGGAAACCGGCAGCACATGGAATTTGAACGGACAGGCGATCAGCGGGGAAATGGCCGGTCAGCAGCTCGAACCGGTAGTGGCGATCAATCACTTCTGGTTCTCCTGGGCGGCATTCAAGCCAGAGACCAGGATTTACCAGCCTTGAGCCGGGCGCAACCTGGATATTCCGCTCCCCGGCCCTCCCCTGGTGGATGCCCCACAATTCAACCGTCACTCTACTGAGCCGCTGAAATCATCCGCGGCTCAGTTTCTATTCACCCCAGATGATATCCCGAATTAATCTATGCGCAATATCCTCAGCTACCCTCACAGTCCGGAATTGACGAAGCGGAATAAGCTAACATAATCTAAATTATAATAATTTATTTTACGTTAGCTTTGGAGAAAATGTTGGTTTTTAGATAAAAAATTACCGGGGCAGATTAAAATCTTTTCGAAGATAGGAAATCTGAACAGGAAGAAAAGATTAGATAGAGAATCCTGGCATATAGATGTATATATATACCAGGGTCTCACACATACGCGATGCTTGTATAGACTACTGCAACTGCATGATAACTGCCTATTAGGTGAAGATCAAAAAGCTTTTTCCACTCTTCCTCATAGTGCAACTGGTTATCTTTCATATTTCGATTGGCGCTCATCAATCCATTCACATCTTCCGGAAAAAGACGAAGCTAGCCCCTCAATTTCAGTTTTTTCAGTGGCGGTGGCAGCTTTTTTAATGTTCTTTTTTGAGCATTCTCAATCTCCCGCAGCTTTCTTCCTGGGCCTCGTTTCATCCCAAGCTGTGCTCACACTGCTGGTACTTCCCTGCCCATCTGCCTAAATTTCATCCATCATCCACTCGTGCCGGAATTCTCCTGCCAATTGCATTCCAGGCTCATGATAGTTCAAATAGCTCCCAACCAGCTCTTTCCCTTCGCCTATTTTGTATCTTATGGCCAGCTCATCCTCCAACCACTCAAAAAGCCTGTGTTGATCTTTCCAGAAGCGGCGCTTTCCTTCTTCGAACTCTTGAATATCCGAATGATCTGGGGGATCATGATCAACACTGCCCAGACTGCAGGATACCTGCTGGCCGGGCTAGAGTACCCGCACCTGATACTGCCTGCCGGTACGGCAATCACTCTCTTTTGCCCCGCATTCTACATGGTCGGCAGAGCATTAGACGAAGTCGTCAACCCCCGGCTGCGGGAGCTGTAATCAATTCGGTTGGAGATAGTTCAAATCTTGATTAACTGGACTGGGACTGCTTTCTTGGCTGGTCCTTTTAATCCTGGGATGCCTCTTCATATATGCCTGCGCCGAAGACATCGACGCAGTCTTGTGCTTCTTCTAAGGGGCCAAATACCCGCCCAATCCGTTGGTTTGGTGAAGATTGCCAAAGGACTTTTCGCCTTCGATGCCTGCTCGAGGTCTCCGTTCTGGATCACAACGTTTCCTGCGCCAGCAAATTGCACGAAAATCTTTCAACAGCGCAAAGAAGCGTATACGGCTAATAACTAGGATTTCATTTACTTCGTAGCGATTGATTTGACCTTAATAGGAGTTTTGAAATAGCATTTGTACTTGCTTATCGGTGAACTTTTTGTGGATCTGACCCAGGGTGGCCTCCTTTGAAGTTCTCGTATTTATCATGATTGGGAGAAATCAGTTTATTCAGGGAATCCGTTGCCAGGTTTAGATGACAGTTGATTGTTGACAGTTGACAAAACCAGATTTATAATTGTTACATCCGGCTTGAGCCGTGTTTATCTCGATTATTTGCACTAAGTCAATAATTTCTTAGATTTTTTAATCCGGATTCATACATTGGAAAACTCATGTTACCTGATGCAATCAATGCTTTTGAAGAAATAAAAGAATTCCCCCTTTTACAACGAGTAAAACTCTCATTCCCCCGCCCTCAAGTAACCGATATTCATTCAGCCGTCTTTCAAACCATTGATGCATTAGCTTTGCCCAAGGCTAATTTAAAAAACAAGAAAGTGGCGATTACAGCAGGGAGTCGTGGCATCAGTGATATCCCCGCCATCCTGGCTTCCCTCGTCGAGTACTTCCATGAAAATGAGGCATTTCCGTTTATTGTCCCCTCGATGGGTAGCCATGGTGGAGGAACTGCTGGTGGTCAGCTGAATATGCTGGCAAAATTGGGAATCACTGAAGACAAAATAAACGCCCCCATTCTCTCTTCTTTGGAAACAGTTGAACTTGGACAACTCCCTAACGGAATGCCGGTTTATATCGACAAATTAGCGGCTGAATCCGATGCGATCGTAGTTGTGAATCGAGTTAAGCCTCACACCGATTTTATTGGCGAAATTGAAAGCGGGCTCGCCAAAATGGTATCAATCGGCCTGGGAAAACTGGATGGTGCCGATACGCTGCACCGCTACGGGGTTCACGGTTTACATGACCTGATGCCTCAGGCAGCTCAGTTTATTTGTGAGCACGCGCCTGTCCTTTTTGGCCTNNCCTGAGGAAATTGCAGGTCAGCAAGAGAAGGATTTACTGCAGCTCGCTTACAAGCTGATGCCAAAATTCCCCTTTTCAGTAATTGATGTTCTGATTGTCGATGAAATTGGCAAAAATATCAGCGGTGTTGGAATGGATCCGAAAGTCATTGGGCGGGTAAAAGTGCATGGTGTACCGAACCTTGCGTTGTGTTCAATCAGTACAATCGTTGCCTTGGATCTGACGCCACAGGCACATGGAAATGCGTCTGGAATTGGTCTCGCAGATGTAACCACGAAAAAGTTGGTTCAACAAATCGATTTCGAAGCCACATATTTGAACTGCATTACCTCTGGAATAACGGGTATCCAGCGAGCTTTTTTGCCAGTGGTGGCCCCCAATGATAAGGCGGCTATCCATACAGCTCTACGGGTGTGCGGGCGAGCAAATTTACAGGAAGCAAAAATTGTACACATTAAAAACACTTTGTCACTTTCGGAAATGGATATATCAGCAAGATTGCTGGAGGAAACCACACCAGGGATCTCGCTGGAATTAATTGGCGATAGATTTGCCCTTTCATATGATGCTAAAAACAATCTCATTCCGGTGCTCTAATAACAGGTAACGATATGGTAACTGGAACCAACAATAAGATCCTGCGCGTCGATCTAAACAGTGGATCTATTACTGAAGATACACTCGACGAAGCAACCTATCGGCTATACCCGGGAGGCAAGGCGCTGGCGGGGTATCTACTGCTCAAAGAATTTCCGGCGCACACTGAACCACTTGATCCTGGGAACATGTTGGTTTTCGCCACCGGTCTTCTTACTGGAGCTCCCCTGGCAACCGCAACGCGGTTCACAGCTGCGACACGCTCTCCGCTCACGGGAGCTTATGGCGAATCCGAGGCTGGTGGGTATTGGGGGGTGGAATTAAAAATGGCAGGTTATGAAGCGATTATCATCACCGGACAAGCCATTTCACCTGTATATTTATCGATATTGGATGAGAAAGTCGAAATCAGAGATGCTCGACACTTATGGGGAAAAGACCCATTTTTTGTTCAAAACAGAATCCGCGAAGAGTTGAACGATAATAAAACTAGTGTGCTGCAGATTGGAATTGCCGGGGAAAACCTGGTGAGATATGCCAGTATCACTCATAATATGCGTCATTACAACGGCCGTAATGGTATCGGATCCGTGATGGGATCGAAGAATTTAAGAGCCATTGCAGTTCGCAGCCGGGGAAAACGTTATCAGGATTTCGCCTTTGATTCAACCACCCTCACGAGTCTGGGGAAAAGACTCTCAAAACAATACAAGGACAACCCGCTAAGCTGGTCACTTCACGAGAAAGGGACCATGCCGCTGGTTGAGGGCTTAAATGCTGTGGGGATGCTGCCAACAAAGAATTTCCGTTATGGCGTGTTCGAAGGCGCAGAAAATATTGGATGGAATGCATTCAAAGACCAAATATTAATCGGCAAACAAAGCTGTCATGCCTGCTCCATTCGTTGCAAACCCGAAGTAAAAGGGGACGATCGATATCAGATTAGCTCAGAATACGGCGGTCCAGAATACGAGGCTGTTGCCGGTTTCGGTTCTAACTGCGGGGTTGATGATCTCCAGGCAGTCGCAAAAGCCAACGAATTATGCAACCGTTATGTGATGGATACGATTTCGACCTCAGCAACGATTGCTTTCGCAATGGAATGTTTCGAAAATGGCCTCCTAACCATCGAAGACACCGGCGGGTTGGAATTAAGATTTGGGAATGCGGATGCCATGCTTGATGCTGTTGAAATAACAGCACGGCGCCAGGGATTTGGTGCTCTGCTTGCAGAAGGAAGCTTGCGAATCGCTCAGGAAATCGGGAAGAATGCCCTGGATTTTGCTCTCCAGGTCAAAGGTCAGGAATTATCAATGCATGACCCCCGAGGAAAAACGAATGTCGGTTTAGGTTTTGCTGTCTCTGAAATTGGAGCGGATCATCTGGTCTCCATACACGATTCCCTGCTCCAAAATGAGGACTCGATCGCCTATCAGAACGCAAAAGCACTTGGGATTCGGAACGCCTACCCTGCTACAGAGATCAACGAAGAAAAAGTCGAACAATACTTTATCTGCGAAAACTGGACAAGTTTGGGGAAAGTGCTTGGATTCTGTTATTTCGGCCCAATCCCACGCTCATTCATTCAAGTGGACGAAGTAATCGAAGCAGTACAGTCAGCAACCGGCTGGGATGTTGATCTGAATGAATTGCTCTTGATCGGTGAACGAGCGACTAACCTGGCCAGAATATTCAACACTCGTGAAGGATTCACAAGGACTGACGATTCCTTACCAAAAAGATTGTTCACTCGCCTTGACAAAGGACCTTTGAGCGGAACAGCTGTCCAGGAAAACCAATTCAACAAAGCCCTAACTACACTTTATCAGTTAAAGGGTTGGGATCCGGTGACTGGAGTACCCACTTTTGAACGGCTAGAACGCCTGGGATTAGGATGGACAGAGGAAGCAACCGGTAATGGAAAATACAGTTGAAATTCACCTGGGTGGTCATTTGAATTTTTTTGACCCTGATAAACGCAATGAACTTCACGTGCCAATTTCCGGTGAAATGAGGCTATCAGATATGCTGGAATTGATCAATTTGCCATCAGCAGAAATCGCGTTGATTTCGATAAATGGCGAACATGTAGATTTAGAAAACACGATAGTTTTTCCTGGGGATCGGATAGGTTTTTATCCACCGATGGGCGGNNCAGTAGATGTGGAACAATGGCTCCAAATGTATGAAAACATGCTGCGAATTCGCTTGTTTGAAGAACAGGTAAATGATCTATATAAAACGGGGAAAATGCCTGGGTTAGCCCATCTCTATGTTGGCGAGGAGGCGATTGCGGTTGGCGTATCGGAAACACTTCGCGTGGATGATTATATAACTAGTACCCACAGAGGGCACGGGCATTGTTTGGCAAAAGGTGCGGCCATTGATCTGATGTTTGCCGAATTATTGGGTAAAGAAGCCGGCTACTGTCGGGGCAAAGGTGGATCAATGCATATCGCCGATCCGGATTCTGGCAACTTGGGAGCAAATGCAATCGTTGGAGCTGGCAGTGGAATCGCTACCGGGGCTGCGCTTTCCATAAAACTACAAGACACGGATCAAGTTTCGGTGGCTTTCTTTGGAGAAGGCGCTATGGGGCAGGGGTTGTTATATGAAGTCATGAATATGGCCTCTCTCTGGAAGCTGCCTGTCATATATGTTTGCGAAAATAATCATTATACAGAATATACCTTTCACAAAGAAGTCATGGCCGGCGAATTACGAAATCGCCCGGTTGCCTTTGGTATTCCTGTTTTGCATGTAAATGGTCAAGATGTTCGGGCTGTTTACTTCGCAGCCCAACAATTAGTCGAACAGGCCCGTCAGGGAGAAGGGCCGGGGTTCCTGATCTGTGATACATATCGCTATTACGGGCATCACGTTGGGGATATCAATCGCGGTTACTACCGCTCTCAAGATGAAGAAGAAGATTGGAAAAACAATAAGGACCCGCTCAAACTCCTTTCCAATTGGCTAGTCGAGAGCAGAGAGGTCCCATTCTCTATATTCGAAGAGATGGAACAAAAGGTCGGCGATGAAATTCTGCGGGGAGTTGAGTTTGCCCTGAATGCTGCTTACCCTGACCCAAGTGAGGTTTATACAAATGTCTATTCTGGATAAAAAAAATACTCAGCCAACAATGGGTGAAATAAATGACATCACCCTCAGCCAGGCGGTCCATGATGCACTCGCCGAGGAGATGCGCCGCGACCCCCGTGTATTCATTATCGGCGAAGATGTGGCTGAGGCGGGTACTCCGTTCAAGGTACTTCAAGGTTTGGTGGACGAATTTGGTACATCACGAGTGATCGACGCACCAATATCCGAACCCGGTTTTTCCAGCATGGGAGTCGGAGCAGCCATGACGGGTATGAGGCCGGTGGTCGATATCATGTTCGGCGATTTCTTAGGACTCGTGATGGATGCCATTGCGAACCAAGCCGCAAAAGTACATTATATGTCTGGTGGAAAATTGAAAGTTCCAATCGTGTTCCGAACGACACTGGGAGCTACACGCCGGGCTGCAGCTCAACACAGCCAGAGTCTACAAGCCTGGCCAAGTCATATTCCCGGTTTAAAAGTAGTGCTTCCTTCAACCCCATACGACGCAAAGGGATTACTGAAGACAGCTATCCGGGATGACAACCCTGTTGTGTTCATCGAGGATAAACTGAGCTGGCCGCTGAAAGGTCCTGTACCTAACGACGAATACACGATCCCATTTGGCCAGGCAGATATCAAGCGAAAAGGCACTGATATAACTCTGATCGGAACGAGTAGTATGGTTCAGGTTGCTCTCGGAGCGGCAGAATTGTTATCTACCGCTGGCATCAGTGCTGAGGTCATCGATCCGCGCACAACAGTCCCGTTGGATAAAGAAACATTGGTCG
>JABAOG010004627.1_pt3 | contig 10743 bp, 6 predicted proteins | sample 7062131 | NCBI WGS metagenome assembly JABAOG01 (sample SAMN14538629, study PRJNA623070) | marine sediment metagenome | biome: marine biome [ENVO:00000428]; feature: marine pelagic biome [ENVO:01000023]; material: deep marine sediment [ENVO:00002113] | place: India: Arabian Sea | collected... | reverse complement strand
GTGCACGCTGGTCTTGGTGGTCTGCACCGGATCGAACTGGTAGTGCACGGGCGAGGCCGGGCAGGCCAGGTTGTAGATCTCGTCCACCTCGACGTAGAGCGGAAACGTGACGTCGTGGCGCATGAGCTCGAAGTGCGGGCTGTCGNNTCGACGCACAGCACGTCGTGGCCGTGCGCAAGCAGGCGCTCGCAGAGGTGCGATCCGAGAAAGCCGGCGCCGCCGGTGACGAGAACGCGTTTACGCTGTCTTTTCATGCCTGACTCCGAGCGCCGCCGGAACCGGGCGCCGCCCCCTGAAGAGTAGCATCGCAGGGCCTCGCGGCCGACCGGCGACGGCGTCCGACCCTGTTATTCGAGCCCGGGATGGCCGATACATTGAAACAGGATGGGCGCGCCCGGGGGGCCGGCGCCCCGCCCCCCGGGACCCGACCCGCGCCACGGGCTGTCCACGGCACGCCCGGCCCCGGCAGTTTCGTCCGCACCGCGGATGGGTAGAATGTAACCACGCGAGAGCACAGGGCATCCGACTCCACCCCATGGCCTCTGCCACCGACCAGTTCGCCACCGCCGTGCGCCGCTTGATCCCGATCAACGGCCTGCCCGAACAGCATCAGGAGGAGATCCTGCGCAAGGGCAAGGTGGTCAGGTACCGCAAGGGCCGTTACGTGTTCAAGCAGGGTGACAGGGACAATTTTTCTTTCTTCGTCATCCAGGGCGAGCTCGAGCTGATGGCCGACGGGCAGCTGGTCAAGCAGGTCAGCTCCGACACGCCCGACGCACGCCACGCGCTCGCCCAGCTGCAGCCCCGGCAGCTCTCGGCCCGGGCCAGGACGCCGCTGCAGATATTCAAGATCGATCGCGTGGTGCTCGACCGTCTGCTGGCCGACGATCGCTTCGACGACGAGGCCAGCCAGGTGGAGGTGGTCGAGCTCGAGGAGGACGGCAGCGGCGACTGGATGAGATGACCCGCATGCTCGGTTCCGACCTCTTCAGCCGCCTGCCCGCGGCGAACATCCAAAACATCTTCACCAGCATGGAGGCGGTCACGACCCGCGCCGGCGAGGTCGTCATCGAGCAGGGCGCGGGGGGCGACTACTACTACGTCATTCAGAGCGGCCGCTGCCTGGTGACGCGCAAGTCGGCCACCAACGGCGAGGTGACGAAGCTCGCGGAGCTCGGCGAAGGCGATGGCTTCGGCGAGGAGGCGCTGGTGTCGGACTCGCGACGCAACGCCACCGTGACCATGCTCAGCGACGGTCAGCTGATGCGGCTCGCGAAGAGCGCGTTCAACGAGCTCATCAGGGAACCGACGCTGGTCTCGGTGAGCTACAACCAGGCCCTGGGACTCGTCGACGAAGGCGCCATCTGGCTGGACGTGCGCTTCCCCGACGAGCACCAGGCGACCGGCATCCCGGGAAGCACCAACCTGCCGCTCAATGCCCTGCGCAGCAAGATGCGTAGCCTCGATGCGGAGAAGCGCTACGTCGTTTACTGCGACACCGGTGGGCGAAGCTCCGCGGGCGCTTTTCTGCTCGCCCAGCGCGGCTTCGACGCCTGCTACCTGGCGGGCGGATTGATGCACAGCCCCAACGGCGCGGGCGCCAAGGATACGGCGTCCACCAAGTCGCAGGCGCGAAAGCCGGCCATTACCGTGCCCGATCGACGCAATAGCAGCGCACCGCCGACGCGGCGCGCCGCGCATGCGCCGCGCGACCGGCGCAGCACAGAGCTCGCCGCCGGCCACGCGCAGCGCATGGCCCAGGAGCTTGCGGCGGTCAAGCGCGAGCTCGAGCAGGCGCTCAAGCTCAAGTCCGAGGCCGAGGACGCGCGCCAGGCGGTCGAGCGCGCCATGAAGGAACGCCTGCGCAGGGAACACGAGAAAATCGAAGCCGACGCGCTGCAGGCCAAGAAGGCGATCGAGGAGAGCCAGCGTCTGAAGAAGGAGATCCTGAAAATCCGCCAAGCGGCGGAAAAAGAGGAGAACGCCAGGGCCGGCCGCCAGCGCGACTTCGATCGCAACACGGCCGACAGCGAGAAGCGCCTCTTCGAGGAGAAAAAGCGTCTCGAAGCCGATTTCCAGAAAACCGCCAAGGCACTCGCCGATCTCGAGCGGGAGCGCAAGCGCGCCGAGGCGAAGCTGCGCGAGGAGATGGCCGCGCTCGAGAAGCGCACCGAGGAAACGCAGCGTCGACTCGCTACGGCGGAGAAGCAGAAGGCGGAGGCGGAAAACGCGCGCCGCGCCGCCGAGGAGGCCATGGAGGATTCCCTGCGAACGACCCGTGCCCAGCTCGAAGCCGACGCCAAGCTTCAAAAGGAGGCCGCGGTCGAGCTCGCACGGCTGAAGAAAGAGGTCGAGGAGGCCCGCAGCGCGATGGAGCTCGAGCGCAATCGCAAACGCATGCGTGAAGACGAGCTGCGCAACTTCAGACAGGAGACCGAGACCAGGCTTCAGCAGGAAGAGAAGCGTCTCAAGGCCGAGCAGACCCGGCACGAGGAGAACCTCGCCAGGCTTGCGAAGATGAGAGAGTCGGCCGAGCGCGAGATCCGCGAGGAACGCGAGGCGCTAAAGCGCGCCTCTGAGGAGGCTTCCAAGCGCTTGGCGCAAGCGCAGCAGCTCGAGCAGGAGCTCGAGTCGGCGCGCCGGGAGACCGAGAGCAGCGTCCAGCGCAAGCGCGAGGAGCTGCGCGCGCTCGAAGAGCGTTTGCGCGCCGACGAGAAAAAGATGATGCAGCGTGTTCAGGACACGCTTTCCGTGGAACGCCAGAAGCTCGAGGCGGAGCTTGCCGGCAGCCGTGAGGCGCTGGCGCGTGCACAGAAGCAGGCGCGCGAGGCCGCCGAGGCCGAGCGACGCGCCGCCGAGCAGGAAGCCGAGCGCGTCATCGCCGAATACAAAAACGCGCACCAGAGCGTGCTCGCGGGCGAGCTCGAGAAGCTGAGAGCCCAGCGCATGCAGCTCGAGGCGGAGGCCGAGCGCGCCCAGCGCACGCTCGCCGAAGCCCAGCGCATCCAGCGCGAGGCCCAGAAAAACCAGAAGAACGCCCAGAGAGAGCTGGAGAAGCTGCGCTCGAGCGAGAAGCGCTCGGGACAGGAGAAGGCCAAGCTCACCGCGCGCATACACGAGCTCGAAGAGCAGTTCAGCCGCGCCTCCCACGAGTTCGAAGCCACGGAACGCGCCAGGCAGGTGGCCGAAGCGGCGCGCGATGCGACCGCTGCAGAGCTCGAACGCCAGCAGGAGGAAGAGGATCGCCTGCTCGACGACAGGCAGCGCATCATCGGCCCGGATAAGCTTGCCGAGCTGAAACGCATGCGTGACCGGCTCGTCGGCGATTCCCAGGGCGGGAAACGAAGGAAAAAGGCCTGATGCTCGACCTTCTGGTCCGACGCGCGAATCTCGCCGACGGCCGACGTGAAGTGGATATCGCGTGTCGCGATGGACGCATCGTCGAGGTCGCGCCGGGCATCGACGCCGCGCAATCGGCCGAGCTGATCGACGCCGACGGCTGTCTCGTGACGCCGCCCTTCGTCGACAGTCACTTCCACCTGGACTCGACGCTTTCCTACGGCCGGCCGCGGATCAACCGCTCGGGAACCCTGATCGAAGGCATCGCGCTTTGGGGCGAGTTCGCCGAACATCTGTCCGCCGACGACGTCAAAGCGCGGGCGCGGGCACTGTGCCACTGGGCCATCGCGCGCGGCAACCTGGCGATACGCAGCCACGTCGATGTCTCCAACCCCGAGCTCGTGGCGGTGCGCGCACTCCTCGAGCTTCGCGAGGAGCTTGCGCCCTGGCTCGATCTGCAGCTGGTCGCCTTTCCCCAGGAAGGTTACCTGCGCAATCCCCGCGCCCGCCAAGCCCTCGCTGCGGCGCTCGATCTGGGCGTGGACGTGGTCGGCGGCATCCCGCACTTCGAGCGCACCATGGCCGAAGGCGCCCGCTCGGTGACCCTGCTCTGCGAGCTCGCCGCCGAGCGCGGTCTGCCCGTGGACATGCACTGCGACGAGTCCGACGATCCGGCCTCGCGGCACATCGAGACGCTCGCCTGCGAGACCACCCGCCTCGGCATGCAGGGGCGCGTCACCGGCTCGCACCTCACCTCCATGCACTCGATGGACAATTACTACGTCTCGAAGCTCCTTCCCCTGATGCGGGAGGCGGGGGTGAATGCGGTCGCCAATCCACTCATCAATATCATCCTGCAGGGGCGCCACGACGCCTATCCCAAGCGCCGCGGCATGACGCGGGTGAAAGAGATGATGGCGAGCGGCATCAACGTCGCCTTCGGCCACGACTGCGTCATGGATCCCTGGTACGCGCTCGGAACCCACGACATGCTCGAGGTCGCGCACATGGGCCTGCATGTCGCGCACATGACCGGTGTCGACGAGATGCGCGCGTGCTTCGACGCGGTGACCGGAAACGGCGCGCGTACGCTGGGGCTGGATGGTTACGGGCTCGAGCCCGGCTGCAACGCCGACATGGTGATCCTGCAGGCGGCGGATGCCATCGAGGCGCTGCGCACGCGCCCACCGCGGCTGCAGGTGATCCGCCGCGGCCGCATCATCGCCAGCACGCCGCGGTCAAAGGCGACGCTCACTCTCGGCGAGGAATCCATCGAGGTCGACTTCGCCGCGCCGTCTTTATCGGAGTGAAGCGGGCGAGCTCAGCCCGCCTCGAAGCAAACGCGCCGCCCTACTCCGCCGCCATCGCCGGCAGATCGCCGATGCGCTCGGCATCGGCCTTGAGCACGCGTGCGGCTTCTTCCAGCCCGAGGCTCTCCTGTCCTTTACGCCCCAGGCGCCGGATGGATACGCTGCGCTCCTCCACCTCGCGCTTGCCGACCGCGATCAGCACCGGCACCTTCTGCACGCTGTGCTCGCGCACCTTGTAGTTGATCTTCTCGTTGCGAAGATCGACCTCCACGCGCAACCCGCCGGCGCGCAAGACCTGCGCAACCTCGCGCGCGTAGTCGTCGCCGTCGGACGTGATGGTCGCGACCACCACCTGCAGCGGCGCCAGCCACATGGGCAGCCGGCCGGCGTAGTGCTCGATGAGAATACCCGCGAAGCGCTCCAGCGAGCCGAACAGCGCCCGGTGCAGCATCACCGGTGTGTGCTTGTTGCCATCCTCGCCGATGTAGTGAGCACCGAGCCGCTCGGGCAGGTTGAGATCGACCTGCAGCGTGCCGCACTGCCAGTCGCGGCCGATGGCGTCGCGCAGCACGAACTCGAGCTTCGGCCCGTAGAACGCGCCTTCGCCGGGGTTGAGCGTGTAGTCGAGGCCGCTCGACTCGATCGCGGCGCGCAGCGCCGCCTCGGACTTGTCCCAGATGTCGTCGGAGCCGACGCGCTTCTCGGGCCGGTCGGCGAACTTGATGCGCACGTCCTCGAAGCCGAAGTCGCGGTAGATGCCGAGGATCAGCTGGCAGACCGCGATCGACTCGTCGGTGATCTGCTCCGGCGTGCAGAAAATGTGCGCGTCGTCCTGGGTGAAGGCGCGCACCCGCATCAGCCCGTGCAGCGCGCCCGAGGGCTCGTAACGGTGCACCTTGCCGAACTCCGACATGCGAACCGGCAGCTCCCGATAGCTGCGAATGCCGTGCTTGAACACCTGCACGCATCCGGGACAGTTCATGGGCTTGAGCGCGTACACCCGCTCGTCGGGCGTCTCGGTGGTGTACATGTGCTCGCCGAAGGTTTCCCAGTGCCCGGACTGCTCCCAGAGACTTCGGTCCATGATGTCGGGCGTGTTGATCTCCAGGTAACCGGCTTCCTGCTGGCGCCGGCGCATGTAATCGACCAGGCTCTGGAACAGCGTCCAGCCCTTGGGATGCCAGAAGACCGCGCCCGGCGCCTCCTCCTGGAAGTGGAACAGGTCCATCTCGCGCCCGAGACGGCGGTGATCGCGCCGCTCGGCCTCCTCGAGCTGGTGCAGATAGGCTTTGAGCTCCTTGTCGCTCGGCCAGGCGGTGCCGTAGATGCGCTGCAGCATCTCGTTGCGCGAATCGCCGCGCCAGTAGGCGCCGGCCACCTTGGTCAGCTTGAAAGCGTTGCCCAGTCGGCCGGTGGACGGCAGGTGCGGACCGCGGCAGAGATCGATGAACCCGCCCTGGCGATAAAGCGTGATGGCCTCACCGGCGGGGATGTCCTCGATGATCTCGGCCTTGTAGGCCTCGCCCTGCTCGCGGAAGAAACGCGCTGCCTCGTCGCGATCCCAGACTTCGCGGGTGATGGTCTCGTCGCGGGCGACGATCTCGCGCATGCGCGCCTCGATGCGCTCGAGATCCTCGGGCGTGAAGGGCTCCTCGCGGGCGAAGTCGTAGTAGAAGCCGTTCTCGATCGCCGGCCCGATGGTGACCTGGGTCTCCGGATACAGCTCCTTCACCGCCTCGGCCATGACGTGGGCGGCGTCGTGGCGCAGGAGCTCGAGCCCGTCGGGCTCGGCGGCGGTGACGATGGCGACCTCGGCGTCGTCCTCGACGAGCGTGCCGAGGTCCCTGAGCTCGCCGTCGATGCGCACGGCGAGCGCATCCTTGGCGAGACGCTTACCGATGTCGGCAGCGATCTCGGCGCCGGTCAACGGCGCCGCGTAGCTTCGCATCGAGCCATCGGGCAGACGGATATCAGGCATCGTCCAATCATCCTGCAGCGGCACATCCCGGCGCGCCACCAGACAAAAAGAGGTAATGGTAAACGCACTCAAAGGGCGAGACAATTTACACGCCGGGCTCGGCGCCCGGCAGGTGTTGGCTGCCAGGAGGGGATCCCATGGATATCTCAGAGAAAGTCATCATCATTACCGGGGCCGCCCGGGGCCTCGGGCAGACCTATGCGCGGCGTTTCGCCGAGCTCGGCGCCCACCTCGTGATCTGCGACACGCGCAGCTGCGAGGAGACCGCTTCCATCTGCAGGGATCTGGACGCCGAGATCGTCGCCATCGACACCGACGTCACCGACGCCGACAGCACCAAGGCCATGGCCGATCATGCCGTCGAGCAGTTCGGCGGCATCGACGTTCTGGTCAACAACGCGGCGCTGTTCGGCAGTCTCGGCTTCGCCCCCTTCGACAAGCTCGACGAGCAGGAGTGGGACGCCACCATGAACGTCAACGTCAAGGGCATCTGGAACTGCTGTCGCGCGGTCGTGCCCCACATGCGCCACACCGGCGGCGGCTCCATCGTCAACATCAGCTCGCTCGCGGCGATCTACGGCATGCCTAACGGCCTGCACTACACCACGTCGAAGGCCGCCGTCATCGGTCTCACCCGCGGCCTCGCCCGGGAGGTGGGCCGCTTCAACATCCGCGTCAACGCCGTGGCGCCCAACGTCGTCGACACCGAGGCCGCCGGCGAGTTCTTCGGCGACAAGAAGGAAAAGCTCATGGAAGCGACGACGGCGCAGATGGCGCTGCGCAAGCCGGTCGAGCCCGACGATCTTTTCGGCACGATACTGTATCTGGCGAGCGATCAGAGCTCGCGCACCACCGGGCAGACCATCATGGTCGACGGCGGCACGGTGTTTCTGTAAAGGCCGGCAAAACTTCAAGGATCGCCGACTCTGTTCAGCGCTCCTCGTTTACACCCTCACCCCTGTCCCCTCTCCCATCGAGGGAGAGGGGAACCCTTCGTTCTGCATTGAAGATTCGGCTGGACGTGGTGAGGACCAACCGCCACCGTTGAGAACGCGCTAGGCGGCGCGTTTGAGCTCGATCTTCCAGCGGTTGTCGTCGAGGCTGTGCTCGGTGGCGTAGCTGGGATCGAAGCCGTCTTCGCCCCAGCTGCTCGCGAGCGTCTCGTCCATCAGGAAATCGCGGTGGGTCGCCACCGCCGCCTCGACCGCATCGCTGCCGGTGACGCGCAACACGATGCGATCCGAGACCTCGAGCCCGGCCTGCTTGCGCGCTTCCTGAATGGTGCGCACCAGCTCGCGCGCCAGCCCCTCCTCGAGCAGCGCGTCATCGAGGCGCGTGTCGAGCCCGACCAGGTAACCGCCCTCCTCGGCGCACGCGTAGCCCTCGGCGGCGACGCTCTCCACCAGCACGTCCTCGGCCTCGAAAGCGATGGTCTCGCCATCGACATCGAGCTCGAAGCCCTGACCGGCCGTGGCCGACGAGGCGATGCGCGCCGCGTCTGCTTCGGCGAGCGCCGCACGGATGGCGGGAATGCGCTTGCCGTAGCGCTTGCCGATGCGCGGCAGATTGGGCTTCAGGCGGTAGCTGACGAGCGCCGCGTCGGCGGCGACGAGCTCGAGCGACTTGACGTTGAGCTCCTCGAGAATCTGCTCCCGGTGCGCCTGCACGGCCGCGGCCGCGGCTTCGTCGGGCACCCGCACCAGCAGGCGCGCGAGCGGCTGGCGCACGCGCAGGCGCGTGTCGTTGCGCGCCGCGCGCCCGAGCCCGACGACCCGCTGCACGACGTCGAACTGCTCGATGAGGGCACGGTTGCGCTTGGCGGCATCCGCCACCGGCCAGTCGGCCATGTGTACGCTCATGGGCGCGCCCGCGTCCACCGCGCGCACCAGGTTCTGATACATGGCCTCGGAGAGGAACGGCATGAGCGGCGCCATCAGCCGGTGCACCACGTGCAGGCACTCGTAGAGCGTCAGATAGGCCGCCTGCTTGTCCTCGCCGGCGGCCGCCTTCCAGAAGCGGCGGCGATTGCGCCGCACGTACCAGTTGCTCAGCTGGTCGACGAACGACTCGATGGCCTCACCGGCAGCGCGCGCGTCGTAGCGCTCCATCGCTTCGGTGACGGTATCGGTGGTGTGATGAAGCAGCGCGAGAATCCAGCGATCGATCTCCGGGCGTTTCTCCAGCGCCACGTCCTTCGACAGGTCGACCGCATCGAGGCGCGCGTAGAGGACGAAAAAGCCGTAAGTGTTCCACAGCGTGTTGATGAACGTGCTGGCGACCTCGCGAACGAGCTCCACCGAGATACGCTTTTGAACCTCGGGCGCGATGCGCGCCGCCAGGTACCAGCGCAGCGCGTCGGCGCCCACCGTGTCGAAGACGTCGTAGGGGTCGACGATGTTGCCGAGCGACTTGGACATCTTCTTGCCGTCCTTGTCGACGATGTGGGCGAGGCAGACGCAGTTCCGGAAGGCGACGCTGTCGGAGACCAGCGTGGCGATGGCGTGCAGGGTGTAGAACCAGCCGCGCGTCTGGTCGATGGCCTCGCAGATGTAGTCCGCCGGGAAATGCTCCTCGAAGATCTCCTGGTTCTCGAACGGGTAGTGCCACTGGGCGTAGGACATGGCGCCCGAATCGAACCAGCAGTCGATGACCTCGGGCACGCGCCGGTAGACGCCGGGCTCGCCGTCCTTGGTCCAGGTGACGTCGTCGATCCACGGCTTGTGGACCATGAGGTGGTCTTGCAGCGTCGGGTCCGCGGCCTTTGCCTTTTCAAAGTGCGCGAATGCGTCGGGATTTCGCTCGAGGATCTCGGGGACCGAGCCAACCGACTCCTCCGCGCCCGTCTCGTCGTTCTTCCAAATTGGAAGCGGCGTCCCCCAAAAACGCTCACGCGACAGTGCCCAGTCGACGTTGCCTTCGAGGAACTGCCCCATGCGGCCGCTCTTGATGTGCTCGGGCTCCCAATGGACGTCTTGGTTGTTCTCTTTGACGCGCTCGATCTCCTGCGTCGTCCGGATGAACCACGAGCGGCGAGCGTATTGGATCAACGGGTCCTGCATCGCGCGCCAGCAAAACGGATAATCGTGGCGGTAGACCTCTTCCTTCAAGAGCACCCGGCGTGCCCGGAGGTTGCGGATGATGTCGCGGTCCGCCTCTTTGCAAAACCGGCCTGCGAAATCGGTCACCTCGTCGGGAAAGGTTCCGTCGGGCTTGAGCAGCTGCAGGAACCCCATGCCCTTTTCCTTGCAAATCCGGAAGTCGTCCTCGCCAAAGGCCGGCGCCAGGTGAACGAGGCCCGAGCCGCTGTCGAGCGACACGAAATCCGCATCGACGACTTGCCACGCTGGGCCTCCTTCGGGCTCGGCGTACCGGAACGGCGGCTCGTAGCTCATCCCGACGAGCTCGGAGCCTTTGCGTGTCCGCACGACCTTCGCGTCGTCGCCCAACACCTTGCCTACCAGAGCCGCTGCGAGAATCAGCCGCTCGCCGCCTTCGATCTCGACCGTCGCGTAGTCGGTGTCTGGGTCGACCGCGAGTGCGATGTTCGACGGAAGCGTCCAAGGCGTCGTCGTCCAAGCCAGAAAAGACGTGTTGTCCTCCGCCTTCACGGGAAAGCGAATCATCACCGACGGATCATCGATCGTCTGATACCCCTGACCGACCTCGCCCGCCGACAGGGCCGTACCGCCCTGGGGCCACCACCACACGACCTTGTAGCCCTGGTAGAGCAGCCCCTTCTTGAACATCTCCGAAAGCGCCCACCACACGCTCTCGACGTAGGACTTGTGGAAGGTCACGTAGGCGGAATCGAAATCGACCCAGAAGCCGATCCGCCGCGTCATCTTCCGCCACTCGCCGATGTACTTGAACACCGAGTCGATGCACTTGCGGCTGAACGCCTCGACGCCGTACTCCTGAATCGCCTCCCGCCCGCTGATTCCGAGCTCCTTTTCGACCTCGACCTCGACCGGCAGACCGTGGGTGTCCCACCCGGCCCGCCGCGGGACGTGGTAGCCGCACATCGTTCGGTAACGCAGGAACACGTCTTTCATCACGCGGGTGAGGACGTGACCGGGGTGCGGCATACCGTTCGCCGTGGGCGGCCCCTCGTAGAAG
>JABAOG010015720.1_pt1 | contig 10746 bp, 13 predicted proteins | sample 7062131 | NCBI WGS metagenome assembly JABAOG01 (sample SAMN14538629, study PRJNA623070) | marine sediment metagenome | biome: marine biome [ENVO:00000428]; feature: marine pelagic biome [ENVO:01000023]; material: deep marine sediment [ENVO:00002113] | place: India: Arabian Sea | collected... | reverse complement strand
ATACCACACCGGGATGCGGTGTCCCCACCATAACTGCCGGCTGATACACCAATCTCGGATGTTTTCCATCCAATTGCGGTAGACTTTCTTAAAGCGCTCCGGGATTATGGTGATCCTGCCATCTTCAACAGCCTGGAGAGCGCGTGATGCAAGAGGCTGGATATCAACGAACCATTGGGTTGAAACAAGGGGTTCAATGATCTCTCCGCCACGCTGTGACCTGGGAACATTCAGTGTATAAGGTTCTTCTTTGATCACCAGACCAGCTTTTTTCATGTCATCCCAGAGGTTCTTTCGGGCTTCGAAGCGATCCTGACCATGATATTTACCACCGTGTTTGTTGATCCGGGCTTCTTTATCAAGTACAGAAATTACCTCCAGGTTATGTCTTTCACCAATTTCGAAATCGTTCGGATCATGTCCTGGGGTAATTTTTAAGGCCCCGGTTCCAAATTCACGATCAACATACTCGTCCGAGATGATGGGGATTTTTCTACCAAGGACCGGTACAATGGCTTTCTTTCCGACCAGGTGATTGAAACGCTCATCATCTGGATGCACCGCCACAGCAGTGTCCCCCAGGATGGTTTCAGGACGTGTGGTAGCGACGGGGATAAATTCATCTGAACCGTCTATCATATATTTGAAATAATAAAGAGTGCCAGGTTCCTGGGAGTATTCCACTTCAAGATCTGAGACCGCTGTCTGCAAACCGGGAGACCAGTTGATCAGCCTTGGACCGCGATAGATGAGACCTTTGNNACGGCTCTGGATAACCCATCATCCATTGTAAAGCGTTCTCGATCCCAATCACAGGATGCACCGATCCGCCGTATCTGGTGCGTGATCATGCCGCCAAACTCTGCTTTCCAAGCCCAGGTTTTTTCGAGGAACGCCTCACGGCCGATTTCGACCCTGCTCGTGCCTTCTTGGCGTAAGGCACGCTCAACCTGCAGTTGAGTGGCAATGCCGGCGTGGTCTGTTCCGGGCACCCACAGGGTAGGGACGCCTTTCATCCGGTGGTAGCGGATCATCAGGTCCTCAAGCGAAATAAACAACGGGTGCCCCAGATGTAGTTTACCTGTAACGTTGGGTGGGGGTATAGAGATGACATACGGCTCGATCGTCGGATCGTGATCGGGAGAATGGGGATCATTGGATGGTTTAAAATACCCATTCTCTTCCCAAAATTGATAAATTCGGGGTTCTGTTTCTGTAAAATCATAGGTTTTTGGGATTTCAAACTTACTCATGACCATACCTCCAAGGTATAAAAGAATAAAAAAAACCTTTCGTCCTTGTAGAGGACGAAAGGCTGATCTTCCGCGGTACCACCTCAGTTCACATCAAATGTGCACTCGCCACTTCGACGGCGTTTAAATGCGATCGAAGTCTCGCTGTAACGGGCTCACCCGTGTTGTTCTACTCATCCGAATGGATTTTCTTCAACAGGTTTTCAGGTGACGTTCGGCAACAGGTTCCTAAGGGTGGTTTTCAGCCATGACCATCCCATCTCTGGTAGATCCTTTATCGCTTACTCTTCCTGAATGTGTTCGTTATTCTAAATTTCATGAGATTATACAGGGAGTGACCTTCAAAGTCAACCAGGTAGATTAACGGAATGTAAAAATTTCTTGACTTTTAACCTCACTTTGTGCTATCCTTCGCCAGAATTCTAATTTATAATTAATCATTAAAGGGTGTTATGATCCAAAGGGAACGTGTAGCGGACAATGTTTATTCCTTTCAAAGTGAACAATATGCCCAAGTCAATGCTGGAGCGATTATCGGCCCTGAGTGGGCAGTGGCAATTGATACACTGGCATTTCCCGAAGAAACCTGGGCGATAAGGGATTTCATCGAACAGGAACTGAAAGTTCCGATACGCTACGTTATCAACACACATTATCATGCAGACCATAGCTGGGGGACGTGTTATTTTCCTGGTGCATTGGTGATTTCTCACGAGCTTACCAGGAATCTCTTAGAAGAGAAAGGAATTGATTCTCTAGAAAGAGTCCAGCATCAGAATCTCTCATTCCGCAAGTCTGAAATAGTTCTTCCCCATATGACATTTAATGATGGGAGCATCAGTCTGCAGGTCGGTAAGAAAACCCTGACACTTCTCTCTCTGCCCGGGCACAGTCAGGATGGAATCGGGGTCCTGCTTGAGGAAGATCGGGTGCTTTTCTCTGGCGATATTTTCATGCCGTTACCCTATATCGTGGACGGCGATATCGAGCAGATGATTACTTCCTTGAAAAATTTAAGTAAGATGGGGTTGGAGAACATCGTCCAGGGTCATGGTGATGTGATTCTGAGAGGTGAAATTGAAGACACCGTAAAAGACCACATTGACTACTTGAGTCAAATCAGGAAACATGTCAGGTCTGCGAAAAGACGCAAATACCCTGGTGATCTCCTGCAGGAAGTGGATGTCGAGTCGTGCGGCAAAAGCAGGGTGCTGCTGGGTGGACTTGCTGAAGAACTGCATCAGCGAAACATGGTTGCACTTTATAAGTATTATTATGACGAAAAACCCGCAATTTCCCCACCTGAAGATATTTATGAGTAGTTTCGGATAGCTTCACCCAATTTCCAGTTTAATTTCAATAAAACTAGTGGCGGTATATTGAAAAGCCCTACACCGCCACACTTTTTTTTCCAGAGACCAGATTAAATGGACAACATTCGGAAAGGTGTTTTGTGTGATATCGGTCCTGGATGGAGTCCCAGTGCTGTTTGNNTGCGGGTCCATGATGAAAGAATTCTCTCCATCACTGATGTTCCTGATAGGATAAGTTCTTTGTTTGCGGTCATCAGAAGAAATTAATCCACATGCTTCTCTTGGTGCATCATCCATGACTTCGAGACGCATATATTCGAATACCTCTTTTTGAACAAAGAAATTCTTTCTATCTTGCGTCATACGATAAATATTGCGATTCCCCAGATGAAAGTCAGTACCATAAATACCTCAGCGTATCGGATATTCGATTTCATTGGTCGAATATATAAGGGTTCAATCAGGAGGAGTAAACCGTAAGAAACACCCACCAGCATCAATCCATACTGGATTGGCCTGATGGGAAAATAATGCAACGCGGCGGCGACTTCTCCGATTATCAGAGAAAACAGCAACGCCGGGAATAATGCTTTTCGTTGTTCAAGTTGAAGAATCATTACCCGATAAGAAAAAGCGAGATGGGATAAGATCACAGTAGGGAGGATATAAAATAAGCGTGTATCCACGTTCTGCAGTGCGGCAATCACAATGACAAAAGCACCATTGGCAACTCCCTGTATAGTGATTGATGCCGGGAGGAAGTTCCTATCATTCGAATCGAGCGTTATATACTCGGCAATGATCACAATAGCAAGAAAGATCACTCCCAGACCGATGTAAAAGAAACGCAAGAAACCTTCTGGAACCTGTTCACGCAAAATGATCATCGATATCGTCACCAGGACGGGTAAAAACCAGTGCGTAACAATGGTTTGATCCTTTGATTTTGGGTGGTTGTTGAAAATTGGTATCAATCCGGTTAATAAGACCCCGGCTGCGAAAAGCGAAACAAGATGAATTTTACTTAGTGTAAAATTGATATACAAACCTGGTAATTGATATTCAAAAGATCGGGTAGGGATTTCAAAGTATTCGCTCACTATTATTATGATCGTCGTGATTGACAATACTTTTAGGACATCATCTTTTGGGGGGAAATGACGGGGATTGTCCATGGAGAGATTCTACCGTGATTTTTATTGGATGGCATAAAACTGATGAATAAATATCAAATTGGGAAAATTGGGGAGGACATGGCCGCTGAATACCTGAGATCTAAAGGCTATCAAATTGCCGAACGGAATTTCTTTACTCCTTACGGCGAGATTGATATCCTGGCTCTCTCCCCTAAAGTGGCTGAAAAAGAATATGTATTTGTTGAAGTGAAAACAAGACGATTCCAGCAGGATGGAAACCCGGGTGAATCAATTACAATTGAGAAAAAGGAACATATGATTGATTCAGCAATGCATTATATGCAGCAGATTCTCAAGACCGATGATCCTTGGCGCATCGATGTTGTCACAGTTGAATTTGATACGCGTGGGAAAAATCACATCCGACATTATGAGAATGCATTTTTTGAATGATCGGTAAAATTCCAAACCTTCCAGAATATGTTGTCATTGTCGGGCCAACTGCTGTTGGGAAGACGGATGTTTCTATTCAAATTGCCAAGCATTTTAATGGGGAGATAATCTCAGCTGACTCCAGGTTGTTCTACAGGGGGATGGATATCGGAACAGCCAAACCTACCAAAGAAGAATTGCTATCTGTCAGGCACCATCTGATCGACGTCGCCGATCCGGATGAGACATGGAGCCTGTCAAAGTACCATCGTCGGGTCTATCAATTACTCGAAGAAATCACCCAGAGAGAGAAACTTCCTGTTCTGGTGGGTGGAACCGGTCAATACATCTTCAGCATCATTGAAAATTGGAAAATCCCAGAGGTCAGACCAGATCAGGATATGAGGGATGCACTCTATGATTGGGTGGACAAGATCAGTCCTTCCGGGCTTTATGAACGCTTGGTCCATATTGATCCTGAAGTCGAAGCCATCATACAACCTGAGAATGTCCGCAGGACAGTTCGGGCACTTGAAGTAATTTTTCATTCTGGTAAAAAATTTACAGATTCCCGGGGACCGGGTCCACAGTTGTACCAACCTATTATGATTGGATTGAGCCGCAGCCGAGAAATTCTATACCAGCGTATCGATCAGCGACTGGATCGCATGCTGGAGAACGGATTCATCAAAGAGGTAAAAGCTTTGATCGAAGAAGGGTATCCACCAGATTCACCCGCTTTCTCTGCAATCGGTTATCGACAATTAATTGCTTATTTGCAAGGATATATCTCCCTGAAAGATGCGATTATGGAAATTCGCAAATCATCCAGGATCTTAGTACGACGGCAATCCAATTGGTTCAAACAGTCTGATGAACGCATTAAATGGTTTGACATGGAAACTACTGCAATCCAAGAGATTATCCAGTACATTGAATCGCGCCTCCAGGAGGTTGGGAAACCATAAAATTTCTAAAATAGTTTGTGGAAATCGCAGAAATTTGTCGTTTTATTGACAATTATCGTACATGTTATATACTAGTTGATGAAGCAAGTTTTCGCAGATATTCTATCTTGAAGGAGGACAAAATGGAGGATCGACCCTGGTTGACCAACTATGATGAGGGGGTTCCGAAAACAATCGATTATCCAGAAATCCCATTGTTTCGTTTTCTGGAACAGAATGCAGAAAAATATCCAGAAAAAGCGTGTACGATTTTCAAGGGCGCCCGGATATCTTACAAGGAGATGGACGAGCTCACAGATCGCCTGGCGGCAGGTTTGGCATCGATCGGGGTGAAAAAAGGAGACCGTGTAGGAATATTCATTCCCAACACTCCCCAATTCGTAATGGCTTATTATTCGATCTTGAAATTGGGTGCGGTNNAACCCGCAATACTCCGCAAGTGAGATCGAGCACCAGGCGAATGATTCTGGCATCGAAGTTATGATCGTCATGAGTAATTTTTACGAACGGGTCAAGAAGGTGCAGCACAAAACCAAGATCAAGAAACTGGTGGTTACGAACATTAAAGAAACCTTGCCCCCGATTACAGCTTTTCTCTTCACATTGCTCAAAGAAAAATCTGGTGGATTCCGTGTCGATCTTGCCGAAGAGGATATCTGGATGCAAGATCTGATCAATTCATTTAAAGCATCTGATCGACCGGATGTGGAGGTCGGACCAGATGACATCGCGCTATTCCAGTACAGCGGGGGCACAACTGGAGTACCCAAGGCAGCGGTAGCCCTGCATCGCAACCTGGTCGCTAACACCATGCAAATCCGTCATTGGATGCCGAACGCCGTCGATGGAGATGAAACGGTATTGATGGCAATCCCGCTTTACCATGTCTACGGCATGGTCGCTGGGATGAACTTTGGTTTGTATGCAGCGGCATCACTGGTGATGGTACCAGATGCCAGGGACATCAAGGATGATCTGGATAACATCCAGAAATACAAGGCNNGTATAACGCAATCAGCAATCACCCGGACGTCCAGGCAGGCAAATATGACATCAGTTCCATTAAAGCCTGCATTTCTGGCTCTGCACCTTTGATGCGGGAAACGAAAGAATCTTTTGAAGCGGTTACCGGTGGGGTCGTGTTTGAAGGTTACGGACTTTCTGAAGCGCCTACAGCCACACACTGCAACCCAATTCTGGGAACGAATAAGACTGGATCGATTGGTATGCCTTTACCCGATGTGGATGCTCGCATCGTAGACCTGGACGATGAAGTTACAGTCCTACCAACCGGTGAGATCGGTGAAATCGTTGTCCGCGGTCCGCAGGTTTTTTATGGCTATCACAACATGCCAACTGAGACAGCCAACACTTTACGTGATGGTTGGCTTTACACTGGTGATATTGCCAGGATGGATGAAGACGGGTATTTCTACATCGTTGATAGAAAGAAAGAATTGATCAAGCCGGGAGGTTTTCAGGTTTGGCCGAGAGAGGTGGAGGAAGTCCTTTCTTCACATCCGAAAGTGCTTGAAGCGGGTGTTGCCGGGATTCCAGACCCCTACCGGGGAGAAACTGTCAAAGCCTGGGTGGTTCTTAAAGAAGGTGAGTCAATAACAACTGATGAGCTGAAGGAATTTACAAAAGACAGGCTTGCCAAATACAAGGTTCCAACAGAAATTGAATTTAGGGATGAACTTCCGAAAACCACCGTTGGAAAAATTCTCCGGAGGGAGCTCGTGCGGCAGCACAAAGAAATGGAGAAAGTTTAGAGACCCAAAGGGCTTCCTTGCAAGGAAGCCCTTTTCACAGTATGATCATGTTCAGTAACCAAACGCCTGGAAGAGGGGTTAATGATGATGGTAGGTTTTTGACTCACTCCCTGGAGGAACAATGGATATTTTTGAAAAATGTTATTCGTACACTGATGCAAAGGAAGCTATCGAGGGGGGTTATTATCCATATTTTATCCCTCTGACTGAAAGTGAGGGGTCTGAAGTAGTGTACCAGGGACATCGTTTGATCATGTGCGGATCGAATAATTACCTGGGATTGACTACTCACCCTGATGTTAAAAAAGCTGCCAAAAATGCGATTGACCAATTTGGAACCAGCTGTACGGGATCACGTTTTTTGAATGGTACGCTGGAATTGCATGAACAATTAGAGGACGAACTTGCTGATTTTGTTGGTAAGGAAAGCGCGTTAGTATTTTCTACCGGAATGCAAACCAATCTTGGGACCATCAGCGCCATCGTTGGACGTGGAGATATCGTCATACTGGACAGGGAAGACCATGCTAGTATCGTGGACGGCGCTCGGCTAGGATGGGGGGATTTAAAACGTTTCCGTCATAATGATATGGATGACCTGGAAAATTTGTTAAAAAAATTACCGGACGAAAAAGGTAAATTGATTGTTGTCGACGGTCTTTACAGCATGGAAGGAGACATTGCACCATTGCCCGAATTGGTACCTCTGGCGAAAAAGTACGGAGCACGGATAATGGTAGATGATGCTCATGCACTGGGTACCCTTGGGAAAGGAAAAGGAACAGCCGCTCATTTTGGTATGACAGATGACGTGGATTTGATCATGTCAACATTCAGCAAATCCCTGGCATCTATCGGTGGATTTATTGCCGGAGATGAAGACGTCATCCATTACATAAAACACCATGCAAGGTCATTGATATTTAGTGCCANNAAGATCTTTGATATTCAGTGCCAGTATTCCTGCTGCCAATGCAGCTTCATCTCTGGCGGCATTGAAATTGATCCGTGAGCATCCAGAATTGGTAGACAGGGTCAACGAGGTCGCCGATAAAGTCCGCGTCGGATTACAAGGGATGGGTTTCGATACAGGAAATTCAAACACTCCGATCATACCGGTGATCGTTGGGGATGATCTGCGAACGATTGGATTATGGAAAGCCTTGTTTGATGGTGGTGTCTTTGTCAATCCAGTGATTTCACCGGCTGTGCAGCCAGGTCGGCAAATGCTCAGGACGAGTTATATGGCTTCCCATACGGATGAACAAATCGAACAAATCTTAGAAATATTTGAACAAGCTGGAAAACAAATCGGTATGATCCAGTAAGCTAATCGGTGACAGGATAATAGCATAATCCTGTCGTACCAGGTCCTGTGTGCACACCGAGTGCCGGTGATAGCTCTGTGATCAATGATTCAACAATGGTGAATTTCTCTTCGACCATTTCTTTCAGTTTACTGACTTCATTTGCTGCTGCGGCGTGGACGTAGGCAACCTTAATTTTGCCTCTATCACCGACATTGTTTTGAATATGTCCGATGATTTGTTCATATGCTTTTTTGATCGACCTCGCCTGACCCAGGGCAACAATCACACCATCTTTCATAGAGATGATCGGTTTTATATTCAAAACACTTCCCACCAGGTGTTTTGCTCTACCGATTCTGCCACCAATATAAAGATATCGCAGAGTGTCGGCAGTCTGCAGCATTTGAGCTTTTGGGATAATTGAATTTACTTTTTGGATGATCTCCTGGAATTCAAACCCATCTAAAGCAGCTCTTGCAGCCTCAATGACCATCCATCCATGGCACATGGACACGTTCAAAGTATCGATGACTTCTACCTTGATATCTGGCATCATTTCCATGAATTGGATCTTGGCTGCTCTCGCTGCTTGATAGGCACCGCTCCCTTTTGAGGTCATGTGAATGCTGATAATCGAATCATAGGCCTCGGATTGAATCAGCTTGGTGTACAGGTTCAAATAATCACCAGGACCTGGGCTGGCTGTATGAGGCAAAGTATTGGTTGTTGGCAGCCATTTATAAAAATCTTCTCTGCTGATCGTCACCAGGTCTCTCAAAACTTCCATGCCTCGATGGATATAGTAGGGGACCCAATGGATATTTAAATCCTCAATCAGATCTTCTGGGATGCTTGCGCAGCTATCCGTAACGATTGCGATTTTTGACATTTATTCTCCGGCATTCGATTTCATTGAATTATTATATCTTTAATGTCTGAATTTTCTACGTCGATTTTTCTTTTGAATTTCAAGTGATATTCTTTCCAGATAGACTAAGGCATCCTTGTAATTTTGATGCTGTTCCTCCATCATTCTGAATTTACGCGTATGTGCAGTTTTTCTGGAACCTGTAGATTTTAATCCCAGGTGTTTGTGCAGCAATTCGTGATACATAAGGTAGGATAAAACAAAGGATGGGGTTTCTGATTTATCTAATGATTTGCTGATCAGAAGATGATCAGCTGTAAAATCGTATTGTCCAAATTTTCTGTATGTCGTCCGTGGTGTCCAGGATATCATTGGTTTTGTTATCCTGTTATCGAAATACCGACGGTTGACATCATCGAAAATGACATTTAGATCTTTATGTTCTCCGATCGCGAATTTTGAGAGATCATTAATCCCTAACCTGGTCAACTGCCTGGTGATATTGACAAACTTTGAATCCAAGGTGTAATTTTTTATCCCATCAATCGGTTTTTTGCCATTAGGATTGCTGAGGTAATCACCCAGTTTCTTGAGTATTGGATCTGGAGCATTACTGAAACCCTGGTGCAGATAATATGCTTTTTTGGGAGCAGATTTTATCAGGGGTTTTTGGAAAAACAGGTGGACTTGCCGGTTGTTTGTCAATGCGGATCGATTCCGGATTCTTCTAAGAGTCTCCACATGTTCGTAAAAATTCCGATCTTCATGCAAGTACATTAACCACTGGTATGCCCGGCGGGAAGGATCTGTTAATTGATCCATGGACACGTTGTTTCTTGTCATTTCTTTTTCTAGCTGTTGGATGGTTTCGTCTATCTCTAATTTGATATTTTCAGCCTGATCTCGATTGCGCCAGGATTTATTGATGCTCAATTTATAAATCGAACTATGGATTGCCTTGCAGAGTGAATTAATTCCACTTATTGAATGTGGTTTCATTGTATTTGTAGGTCTACCTTGAAAAATAATCCAGTATGGCTGGTGTGATATCCGTCAGTGATGTCATATTCTTAAAATAGCGNNCAATTCCAGGAACCTGATTTCTGGTGTGTTTACGGCTTGATAAATCTTCCATATTCCCATGATCAGATGTAATCAGGATTGTGGTCTTATGCTTGTTGATTAATTCGATCAGTTTTGTGAGGAAAATATCTGTTGCTTCCAGGAATGCAATCGCATTTTCGTATGCCTGCCGGTGACCAAATATGTCCGTCAGCCAGATCTCAAAAAATGTGAAATTTACTCCCTTCGAAATGGTTTCCACTCTTTGAGCAGCATCTTGTAGTGAGATGATCGGAATTGAAGTCAACCCGAGATGATCATGCCAACCTTGCCCGGTGTAATCAGCAGAAACAGCATTCCCCTGGATAAGGTCATCCTTTGTCTTCAAAGTATTTCCTGCCGCAATATACGACATCCCAAAAGTTCCAGGAAGTCGCCTGCCAGATTCGATGTGATCCAAGAAGGTATCTGGATATGCGTTGACCACCGAGTAGGAAATTCCTTTTTCATCCATCCTGATAAAAAGATTATCCTCATTAATTTTTTCCCGGATAAATCCATTCGGTTTTGGTCCGTAATGTCCATTGTACATTCCTGGTATGTTTTTCCCGGTTATGATGGCAGCCTGTCCA